>Ga0123353_10002740_pt1 | contig 21973 bp, 14 predicted proteins | sample TergutLab28metaG_3_FD_92763 | JGI IMG/M metagenome (GOLD analysis project Ga0123353, IMG submission 92763) | Labiotermes labralis P3 segment gut microbial communities from Petit-Saut dam, French Guiana - Lab288 P3 | ecosystem: Host-associated > Arthropoda: Insects > Digestive system > Gut ... | reverse complement strand
GGCCGGGGCTTTGTGCTATTATAGATTGTATAGCTATTTAACGAGGACCTCAACCTACGAGCTAGGCGTTAGGCGCTTCCCCCTGTTTCTAATCTGGCGATTAGCGAGGGGTTCCTCAGCCATAGCTCCTTCGCAATCGTCAACGCCTTGTCTACCATGCCGCCTAGCTGGTCAGGCGTGAAGATCAGCTTGCAGCTGTCCGGCAGTGTTGCGTACACCTTTTCCAGCACATAAGAGAGCTTCAGCGCCCCTGTGCCAAGGCCGTAGAGTTTTTCGGCCTCCGTAACCAGGCTGGGCAGCATCTGCTCCAGCATAGACCGAGCCTGCTTCTGTTCCCGCGGCGAGGCCGTTTTAGCCGTATCCGCATCCGGCGCAGGTACGGCTGCGCGCTTACCCGGCTTTGGTTTCAGTGCTTCCAGCTCTGCCCGCAGCGCGGTGATTTCCGTTTCCGCCGCCTCCCCGCCGCCTTTCTCTTTCGCAGCCTTGATCAGCGAACTGAACCCCAGCTCGCCGATCCCCGGTGAGAACAGGAACGCGACGACCACCGGGTCCAGTGGCCGACCAATGGCATGAAAGTACACCACGACAACCGCGACTGCCAGCAGCCACAGCGCGGCGATGACAAGGCACGCCTTCATGAAAATTCCGCTGGATTTGCGTTGTTCCATGATTTCTCTCCCCCTAAAAAAGTCCATTGATTCCCTGGTCTACCAGGAAATCACGCTGTTCCCGCGCCACTTTCTCCATGATTTCAAGCGCGGCTTTCAATTCGCCGTTGGATTTTCCGTCCCGCACGGCAACGGCGGTCGCAACGCACAGCTTGGTCAGCGCGCGCTGCGTTTGGGTCATGAATCGTTGGTATTGCTGCACGTCTCGCTTTTGCTGGTCGCGCTCCGCCTGCTTTGCCTCCTCCGCCTTTTCCTTCGCTTCCTCTTTTTTCTGGACCTTGCGCTGCAATCTCCAGATCATGAAACCCATCACTGTCGATACGGCCAACATGAGGATTTGGACTGCCGAAAGTTCTTCCAGGAGTCTCATTTACTGCCTCCGCTCGTTTGGTATTTTCAAAATCGTACCGCTGCGCAGTCTGTGGGGGTCGCACTTTTCGGGGCCGCCGTTCAGGGACTGAATCTCAGTCCAGCGGTTTCCGTCGCCCAGGTACTCCACAGCGAGCGACCACAGGGTCTCCCCGTCCTTGTATGCATGGATACGTTCGCCCGCGTCGGGCGGTGTCGCGTCCCACTTCGCCAAGCCGTATTGCTCTATGAGCTTGATCAGCTTATTTGCGTATTCCGGGTCTGTAGCGTAGCCAGCCGTATGAACGGCACGGCAGGCTGTTTTGTAGTCTCGTTCGCCGATCACGGCCTTGTAGCGTTCGGCACGCAGTAGCTTTCCATGATCTTCGATGGACTTCTCCCAAGAATCATAAGCGCGGAAGGCGGCGGTGATGTCCACGCGCTTCGCGTCGATATGCTCTTTGCTCTTACTGTCCACGCGCGGCCCTTTCCACCCCGTGCCGGCTTTGATACCGAATAGTGCGTTTGCCTTTTGGGCCAAGTCGGATTTACCCCAGCCGCTTTCGAGGATTGCCTGTGCGATGGTCAGGCTTGGGAGAATGTCTCCATCCGCCTGCGCCTGCTCACCGACAAGGTCGATGAAGGCCTGCTGCGCCGCCGTTATGGTCGCCTTCGTTTCCGTGGCGGGCTTTTGCGGCGTGGGGGTTGGGACAGGTGCCGGAGCCTTACCGCCCATGGCCTTTTTCACCGCAGCCCGGAAAGAGCTCATGCTTTCCCCGTGTTTCGGAAACCAATTCCGCGGGTCACCATGATTAGATGCGATCCCACGCTGATAGCCTTCATAATGCCCGATGATCACGCCGTCCTTCATGGGGTCGAGGTGATATTTCTTGCAGAGGAAAGCGCACAGGCCAACGGCCTCGTCAAAGGCCTTGCGGAAATATACCGGGTCGGTCAATCCATCTTCGCACACCTCGAAACCGATGTGCGTATCGTTGACGGAACCCTTCGGTCCGCTTGCTCCGTGCCAGCCGCGCATTGTCCAGGGCAAAAGCTGATAGGTCGCGACGGAGCCGTCGGCCAGTTTTCCAATGAAAGCGTGGCAGCAGATGCGCTGCCCGCCGCATGTTTTGCACCTGCCGGCGCCGTTGTTCACATAGGTGTGCGGCGATGCATTGCTCCCCCCGGGGTGATATGCATTCCAATGGTTGTTATACTGGTTCTTCCCCAACCTCCCGTCGTCAGGGCCGACGTAGCGGCTCAATCGCGGGTTATTGGCGCCCGTGCTGTGGACCATGATGCCCTTGGGGGTCATGGTGCGCCCGGATTTATAGCACTCGTTTTGCTTTAGTATCAGCTGATATAAAGTCATCTTCACACCACCCTTCATTTATTTAATAGCGTACTTCGACATAGCCGGGCGCGCCGCGGCCCCCGGCGTGCTGCTGCAGCAGTGCAACACCACCGCCGCCACCACCGCCGCCATAGCCCTTCCCGTTGCCGCCTACAGCGCCGTTACCGCCCGCGCCACCTTCACCGTAATATGCGGAAGCACCGCCTCCGCCTCCGCCTGAGTTGCCTCCGCTCGCGCCACCGCTGGAATAGTAGAACAGGCTAACGCTCTCCGACGCCGGCGCATATTCCGAGATAGTGAAATAAGCTTCGTTCCCAGCGTTATTCTTGCCAGGGGCGCTGCTGCCGTCTACGTAGTTGAACATATACCCGTCCGCGTTCCAACCGGTATAAGTCACTGAACCGCCAGCAGCGGTATTTGTGCTGCTGGTGCCGGTCTGGCCACCTGCGCCGCCGCCCGCCTGGGCCCAAAAGCTACCCACTGAAACACGGGAATACCCGCCGCCGCTGCCGGCGCCATAGTTCGTGCCGCCATTGCCCCACCCACCAATGGTGAGTGTAGCATAGCCATTCTCAGGCAAACGGATGCAGCAGACGATGCAGGCGCCGCCACCGCCGCCCGAGGCGCTGTGCTGTAAAGACCCCCCCGCGCCGCCGCCACCACCACCGGCACCAACAAGCAACACGGTGACATAGCGAACGCCGCGCGGCAGCGTTGTGCCGGTTGTCGGCCAGCTGATCTGCGTCCCAGAGCGGCTATTGGCGGTGGCGCTGATCCAGACGGTGCCATCCGAAAAGCGGTTGATGTAACGGGTATCAGAGTAGCTGGTTATTGCCGCACTCGACCAGAGCTTTTGGCACCCGTGATAACGTGGACGGCAACCGGGCTTGCACAGCTTGATCTGCGTCCCGCCGACATAGAAGCCGGAGGTTACTGTTTCGGCGCTGTAAATCTGACCGCTGGTCGGAGCGATCAGCGCGAAGTTGAAGTCCTTCATAGGGGCCAATGTCCCGCCGTTATTGAGCAAGACGCTGTTGGTAGTCGCTAGTGAAGATTTTTGACGATTATCGTTATAGTTTCCGTATTCCACTGCCTCGTATAAACGGGGATCCGTCCCGCCTGAATTCTTGCCGATATAATGAGCCATACAATCCCCCCCTTTAGCTCAACGGCACCTTGATGGTGTTCACATCAAGCGTGATATCCTTGTGCTGGCCGTTCAGAAGCTGATTGATATATGCAATGGCCTGCGTGAGGTTCATGCCCGAGAGAGGGCCGCTGGTGGGCGCGGTATAGCCCAGGTCGCCGGCGGCGCCCCGGATATTCCCCGATGCTGTTCCCGCTGTGGCCGAAGTGGAGCGAATGATTCCGCCGATCACGGTTGATACGCCAAGCATCGTTCGCGTTGCGGTGCCGGTGTTCACGACATAATCGCCAATCGCCATGCCGGAAATGGATGATATATTCGTTAGGTTCGATGCGGTGCTCCAGCCATAAAAAGCAATACCCTTCGCTCCCGCTGCTCCAGCCGCGCCGGTATTTCCGGTTTCGCCTGTGGCTCCCCGAATACTTCCCGCCGCTGTTCCCGCCGTTGCCGATGTGGAGCAGACCACGCCGCCTACGGCGGTCGAAACGCCAAGTATCGTGCGCGTGGCGGTGCCGGTGTTCACTACGAAATCGCCCACCGCCATGCCGGTAATGGACGAGATGTTTGTCAGGTTCGACGCTGTGTTCCAGCCATAAATAGCAACGCCTTTCGCTCCAGCGGCTCCAGCCGCGCCCGTTGCACCGGTATTTCCAGTGCTGCCGGTACTGCCCGTTGCGCCCGCCGGGCCACGGATATTGCCCGTTGCCGTTCCCGCGGTGGCCGATGTGGAACAAACAATCCCGCCAATATCGGTCGATACGCCAAGGATCGTTCGCGTGGCCGTACCGGTATTCACCACGTAGTCACCGGTCGCCATACCGGTTATAGATGAGATATTTGTCAGGTTCGAGGCCGTGTTCCAGCCGTAAAACGCGACGCCCTTTACGCCAGCGGCTCCAGCCGGGCCAGTGACGCCGGTGTCGCCTTTTATCCCAGTTGCGCCAGTGGCCCCGCGTATACTGCCCGCCGCCGTACCTGCGGTGGCCGATGTGGAGCACACCACATCACCAATGGCGGCTGAAACCCCAAGTATTGTGCGCGTGGCCGTTCCCGTGTTCACCACATAATCGCCGATTACCATGCCGGCAATGGACGATATGTTGGCCAGGTTACCAGTGGCAAGCGGACTGTGAGCAGTACGCGCCAATATCTAACGAGGGGCAGGAGCCCTCCTTCGTCAGGCTCTTCCATGCGCAGAGCAAAGCTTCTTGGCTGGAACAGAAAAACGCCCGGGCGGGCGTCAAGCCCAACCATTCTTCGCCAATTGAGGCGGCCGCGGCGGAATTCGCAGCCTGCTTTAATACGGAGGAGTAACCCATAGAACATATCATAGGATGGACTTTCGGCTGGCTAGATAACATCGGCCGGCAGATGTATCAGGGCAATTTCTCCGCCTTGATTCTGATCGCGAACCTCTGGGCGGTCGCGATTGGATACAGGACCCTTCGACAATATCGCAGAGCCCAGAATAACAGACAACGATCCCGGAGGAGACGATGATGGACAAGCAAAACATCTATCAAAAGATACAGGAGGTTCGCCAGAACGTCCTTGCCATGCAGGAGGATGCCCAAGGGTATGGCTACACCTATGTGTCCGAGGAAAACATCCTATCCCACATTACCGGTGTGATGCAGCGTGTCGGCATTTCGCTGATTCCCTCCATCGTGCCCGGCACATGGAAGTTTACGCCGCGCACCTACGAGAAGAAAAAGACGGATAAGGCCGGCAACGTCACCTCCGACACGGTAAGCGAGTTCCTGTTCGAGGCTGAAATGACCTTCCGTTGGGTCAATAACGAAGACCCCGAGGACAGCTTCCTCGTCACGTGGCCCATCGGCAACAACAGCACCGACATGGCCCAGTCCGAAGGCGGCGCGCTTACCTACGGCACACGATATTTCCTCCTGAAGTTCTTCAACTGCGCAACATCCAAGGACGACCCAGATGCCCTGCTGCGCAACATCAGCGCCGGCGCGGCGGACGAAGCCGCTCTGAAGGAGATGATCGGGCAGATCGATGCCGTATTCAAGAAGCTCCCCACGAAGGATAAAGAAAAGCGTGCGGTGGTCGCTGCAGCGATCACACCTATCATCCAGAAGGATACCGGCAGAAAGAGCGCCAATTATTTGACGTTGAAGACTTTGGAGGCCGCTGCTGAGGTATACGCCGCGGTTCAGAAGATTCTTGGTGAATCAAAATAATCGCAACGGAGAGGGTGATCTTTCATGAACGCTCAGAGACGCGTCAAGGCAAACGAAGTGAAGGAGGCGCTGGAGGCGTTACTTCCACACATCGAGTTCTTGATCGAGGAGGAGCAATCCGCCTTGGAGGGTATTCCGGAGAGTATGCAAACGCGCATTGAGCGCTGCGAGGACATCATCTCAGACCTGGAGGAGTCCAAGTCCTTGGTCGAGGACGCTATCGGCCAGCTGGAGTCCGCGGTTGAGCGGTAAATGACACAAGAACAATTGAAAAGCAAGTCCGACATCATTTGTCCGGGCTTGCTTTTTTTATTGATATTAGGACAAATTCTCCCACGCATACAAATATCAAGCAGAAAGAGGGATGCACATGCCACGAATTCGGAAACAGGAAGGCCCGGTGCGGGCAGCGGCGGCGGCCATCGTCTGGCTGGTGGCCGTGTATATCCGGCTTTCCCGCGAGGACGGAAAAGATGAAAGCGACAGCGTAGTCAATCAGAAGAAAATTCTGAGCGAATACATGGATCAATATTTTGATGGTCAATATGAAATTGTTGATTTCTATATTGACGATGGCTTGACTGGTACAGATGATTCACGCGAGAGTTTTATGCGCATGTTCCAAGATATTGAGGCTGGCCGTGTGAATTGCGTGCTGGTCAAAACGCTTTCGCGGGCATTTCGGAATTACGCCGACCAGGGTTATTATCTGGAGTATTATTTCCCGCAGAAGAACGTGCGCTTCATTTCCACCGGCGATCCGAAGATTGATACCTACACCAATCCAGAGGCCATCACCGGCCTTGAAGTGCCCATCACCGGCCTGATGAACGACCGCTTCGCCGCCAAAACCTCCAGCGACATCCGCCGCACATTCGACCACAAGCGGCGCAACGGGGAATTCATCGGAGCTTTCGCGCCGTATGGATATTTGAAAGATCCGAACGACAAAAACTGCCTGATTATCGACGAAGAGATCGCCCCCATCAAGCGCGAGATTTTGCAGTGGTTTATCCGCGACGGCATGAGCCTGAACGGTATTGCACACAGGCTCAACGAGCAGGGTGTGCTCAATCCAACGGCCTACAAACGGAGCAAGGGGATGCGGTACGCCAACCCCAAATCCGAAGAGAATGACGGCCTATGGACAGGGCAGACAGTACGGCGGATGCTGACGGAAAAAGTAAACTTGGGCCATATGGTGCAGGGCAGGTATCGTATCGTCAGCTACAAAGTGCATGATCAGGTGCGCGTGCCGGAAGAAGAGTGGTACGTGAAAGAGAACACGCACGAAGCGACCTTCACCCAAGAGGAGTTCGACGCCCTGACCCGTCTGTTGCAGCGAGATACCCGCACGGCCAACGGCAGCCGGCAGGTGTATTTGTTTTCCGGTCTCCTGAAGTGCCGGGATTGCGGCAAAGCGCTCCAGCGCAAGACGGCCAAGGATATTACATACTACTGCTGCCGGACATACACCGAAAAATCCAAAACAAGATGTACCAAGCACTCCATCCGCCTCGACATTCTCGAACGTGCGGTTCTGGATGCTGTACAGAATCAAATCGCGTTTATGGAATCATTGGAGGGAGTTATAGATGAAATCACAAGCGCCCCTGTCTCTGATGCTGCAACAGCGCGAATCGAAAAGGCATTGCTGGAACGGCAGCGTGAAATCGCCCGAGCGAAGGCTCTGTCGGATGGCCTCTATGAAGACTATAAAACAGAACTCATAGATAAGGATGAGTACCTGCGAATGAAGGCCAAATATAGAGAGCAGGCGGCCAATGCTGAAGAAATGATTGCACGACTGAGGCAAGAACAACGCGAACTGGAGGAAGGCGGGACCTTGGCAAGCGTTTTTGAAGTGTTCCTGAAACACAGAAACGTCCAGGTGCTTGATCGCGCGCTGCTGTTGGAATTGATCGAGACGATTTTTGTGCATGAGGATAAAAAAATCACCGTGAGGTTTCGATTCACGGAGGAACTGGACCGGGTGATGGAATATGTCGCAGAGCATACGCCGCGTGCCGAAAACGGTTGACTTTTTGTTTTTTTTATTGCGCTGGTTGTGGATAAAAACGTGGTTCTACCGGCCCGGCGGGCCCGACAGGGCCTGCCGGCGGCGGGGGCGGGATCACCGTGCCGGGCCTTGGGGTGGTGGTCAACGGCGACGGCACCTTCACCGTGATTGACACCGTCACGGGCGAGATCGCCGGCAACTTCCCCCTGGGTGCCGTCGGCGGCGCGTCAGCCTCGAACCCCATCTCCGGCCTGGTATATATCGCCCTGCCCGGCGAGGACGAAATCGCCGTGGTGAACCCCGCCACCGGGCAAGTCGTGGCGGCGGTCCCCGTGGGCGGCAGCCCGAAGGATATCGCAGTTGATGCCAAGAGCAACCTCATCTATGTTCTGAACAGCGACGGCACGGTCTCCATTATCGACGGCGCGGGCCATCAGCTTATCGACAGCCTTCCGGTCCCCTACGGCACCGCCAGCGGCATGGTATTCAATCCAGCCGACGGCCTGCTCTACTTCAGCGATATGATCACCGACACAGTCAGCGCCGTGGATCCAACGGATGGCCAGCAGGTGGCAAGCATCCCCGTGGGCAGCCAGCCGCAGAAGGGCGCGGTGAACCCCTGCACCGGCCTGCTCTATGTCCCGAATGCCGGCGATGGCACGCTTTCCGTGATCAACACCACTGCAAAAACCGCCGTCGCGACGATCCCCCTGGGCTATACCCCCGTGGCGGCGACGGTGAACCCGAACACGAACATGGTGTACGTGGCCAATGAGCACGGCAATATCTCCATCGTGAGCGGCAACACCAACACGCTCGTAGACACCCTTTTCATCGGCGGCGAACCCACCGGCATCAGCGCCGACACAGCCCACAACAAGATCTATATCTCCAACAGCGACGGCTCCACCACGGTCATCGACGGTTTCACCAATGCGGTGGAGGACACGCTGCCCACCGGCGCGGGCAACAGCGTCACCGTATTTGACGCGAACACCCTCGGCTGCCGCGGGGGCGGCGGCGCGGGCGCGACAGGGCCCACGGGCCCGAGCGGCCCGGCGGGTTCCCAGGGAGTCACCGGCCCAACCGGTGCCCAGGGGCCACAGGGACCCGGGGGGATACCCGGCGTGCAAGGTCCGGCAGGCCCCGCCGGAGAGCAGGGGCCCATCGGCCCACAGGGGCCGCAGGGCGTCCAGGGCCCCACCGGCGAGAGCGTCACCGGCCCCACCGGCCCGCAGGGCATCCAGGGCAACACCGGCCCGGAGGGCCCGGCAGGCTCGACCGGCCCCACCGGCGCCACCGGTACGGGTATCACGCTGCTGGGCGCATACGACACCTACGAGGAGTTCATCGCGGCGCACCCGGAGGGGAGCGGAAACCCCGGCGACGCGTATATCGTGGACGGCGAACTGTTCGTCGCGGACGAGAACGGCAACTGGGTCAACACGGGGATCGTGCAGGGACCCGAGGGACCGCAGGGCCCGACGGGCGTGGGCGTCACCGGTCCCACCGGCGCGGTCGGGCCGCAGGGCGTCACCGGGCCACAGGGGCCTGCCGGCGCGACTGGCATACAGGGCCCCATCGGTCCGCAGGGCCCCATCGGCGCGCCCGGGCAGACGGGCTCTCAGGGCCCGCAGGGCGCTCCCGGCCCACAGGGGGCACAGGGTATCCAGGGGCCAGAAGGCCCACAGGGCGTCGCAGGACCCGAGGGCCCGGCAAGCGAACCCGGCAACACGGGCCCAAGCGGCCCGGCAGGCCCCACCGGCGCGACCGGCACGGGAATCACGCTGCTGGGCGCATACGACTCCTATGAGGAGTTCATCGCGGCGCACCCGGAGGGGAGCGGAAACCCCGGCGACGCCTATATCGTAGACGGCGAACTGTTCGTCGCGGACGAGAACGGCAACTGGATCAACACGGGGATCGTGCAGGGACCCGAGGGGCCGCAGGGCCCGGCCGGGCCCCAGGGCGAGACTGGCCCGCGCGGCAGCACCGGCCCATCAGGGCAGCAGGGCATCCAAGGCCCGGCCGGCGCGCAGGGGCCAGAAGGCCCGCAGGGCCTCCAGGGCGTCACCGGCCCCGCGGGCCCGGCGGGTTCCCCGGGTATCACCGGGCCAACCGGCCCGCAGGGCATTCAGGGCAACACGGGCGCGACCGGCTCGCAGGGACCGCAAGGGCCCGGCGGCACGCCCGGTGCGCAAGGCCCGGCAGGCGCAACCGGCGAGCAGGGGCCCATCGGCCCGCAGGGACCCGGCGGCGCGCAGGGCCCGGCAGGCGCAACAGGGGCAACCGGCACGGGCATCACGCTGCTGGGCGCGTATGACACCTACGAGGAATTCATCGCGGCGCACCCGAGCGGAAACCCCGGCGACGCGTATATCGTCGGCGGCGAGCTGTTCGTCGCGGACGAGAACGGCAACTGGATCAACACGGGGATCGTGCAGGGGCCCGAGGGTCCGCAGGGCGCGACCGGCATACAGGGCCCCATCGGTCCGCAGGGCCCCATCGGCGCGCCCGGGCAGACGGGCTCGCAGGGCCCACAGGGCGCCCCCGGCCCGCAGGGGGCACAGGGTATCCAGGGGCCAGAAGGCCCACAGGGCGTCGCAGGACCCGAGGGCCCGCAGGGCGAGCCCGGCAGCACCGGCCCCGGCGGCCCCGCAGGCCCCACGGGCGCAACCGGCACGGGAATCACGCTGCTGGGCGCATATGACACCTACGAGGAATTCATGGCGGCCCATCCGGAGGGCAGCGGCAGCCCCGGCGACGCCTATATCGTGGACGGCGAACTGCTCGTCGCGGACGAGAACGGCAACTGGGTCAACACGGGGATCGTGCAGGGACCCGAGGGGCCGCAGGGCCCGGCGGGCCCGCAGGGCGAGACCGGCCCACGCGGAAATACAGGCCCGAGCGGACAGCAGGGCATCCAAGGCCCGGCCGGCGCGCAGGGGCCAGAAGGCCCGCAGGGCCTCCAGGGCGTCACCGGCCCCGCAGGCCCGGCAGGTTCCCCGGGCGTCACCGGCCCGACCGGCCCGCAGGGCATTCAGGGCAACACCGGCCCGGCGGGCGCACCTGGCGCGACCGGAGCCACCGGGGCCACAGGCGAAGCCGGAGCCACCGGCAATGTCTCCATCGGCGAGGCCGAGCCGTTCGAGCCCGGCACACAGTACCCCATAGGTTCGCTGGTGCTCTACAACGGCCAGCTGTATGTGGTGACCTCCGCGCCGCAGACCGGCGTGCCCGGCGAGGACCCCGCCTTCACCCCGATCGACATCCTCGGCGGCATCACCGGCCCCACTGGCGCCACAGGCGCACCCGGTACCCCCGGCGCGACAGGCCCCACCGGCAGCGTCTCCATCGGCGAGGCCGAGCCGTTCGAGCCCGGCATGCAGTACCCCATAGGCTCGTTGGTGCTCTACAACGGCCAATTGTACGTGGTGACCTCCGCGCCGCAGACCGGCATGCCCGGCGTGGACCCCGCCTTCACCCCGATCGATATCCTCGGCGGCATCACCGGCCCCACCGGGCCACAGGGCATACAGGGTAACACCGGGCCCACCGGCCCGGCAGGTGAAAACGGCGCTACGGGCGCGACCGGCGTCACAGGCCCGCAGGGCATTCAGGGCAATACCGGCCCCACAGGCGTTGCGGGCGCCACAGGCCCCGGTTCCTGCACGGAGCCTCCCTACGCCTACGTGGCGGACCCGGGGGAGGGCGTTGTCCAGGTCATCGACCCCCTCGCGCGCACTACGGCCGCGGTGATCGATACCGCAAGCGCCCCGGTGAACCTGGCCGCCGACCCGGCCCTGCGCAAGGTATACGCGCTGGCGACGGACGGCGCCCTTGCGGTCATCGACGGCAGCACGAACGCCGTGATTGACATCGTCGCCCTGCCCGCGGGCAGCTACCGCGTCACGGAGCCCTTCGCGGTCAACCCCAACAACCACCTGGTCTATATCCCCAACGCGGGCGACGACACGGTCATCGTGGTCGACGGCCGCACCGACACCCTGCTCACGGCCATCCCCGTTGACAGCCCGCCGCTCAGCGTCGCGGTGGACCCCAGCACCAACCTGGTGTATGTCGGCACGAACGACGGCATCACCGTCATCAACAGCAACAACAATGAAATCATCGTCCCGGTCCTGCTGCCGGGCGTCAGCGTCAACGAAATCTACGCCGACCCGTGCACCTGCCGGATCCTCGCCGGCAGCCTCGACGGCGCCCTCTACACGCTCAACAACAGGACCGGCGCGGTGATCGACACGGAAATCGCGCCCGGCGGCATACACGCCATGGCGCTGGAGGCCAGCCTGGGCCTGTTCTATGTGATCGACGCCGCGGGCGACGAGGTCAATGTCTTCAATATTTGCACCCTGCAGCAGGTCGGCACGCTGCCGCTGAGCACCGATATCGGCTCCTTCCTGAACGGCATCGCCGTGGACAGCCGCAACCATCTGGTCTATGTGACGGACAGCGGGCTGAACCGGACCTACGTGGCGGACGGCGGCATGAACCAGGAGCTGGCCATCGTGCCCGCGGTCAGCGGCGGCAGCGATCTGGCCTCGGCCGCGACGCTGGCCTGCCCGGGGCCCTGCTCCAAATGCTGCGGAGGCAAAGGCGGCGAGGGCGCGACGGGTCCCACCGGGCCGACCGGCCCAACGGGTCCCGCCGGTCCGCAGGGGATTCAGGGCAACACAGGCCCAACAGGCGCAACCGGTATGGGTGTAACAGGCCCCACCGGCGCAACCGGCCCGCAGGGCATCCCCGGCCCCACCGGCCCCGCCGGCGGCGAGTGCCGCTGCAACTACAGCGAGTACTATGTCACCGACGGCAACGCCACAACCAGCACCGACCTGTTCGCGGTCGATTCCTCCACCGGCGAGGTCACTGACAGCTTCCCGTTGACCTCGGGGGTCATGATGGCGGGGGACCCGCAGAGCGGCCTGCTGTATATCTCGAACTATGAGCGCAACGCAATCTATGTCGTTGACCCCGCGACCGGCGGCATCGTCACGACAATCACGCCGAGCCTCACCGTCCCCATCTACAACAATTTTGCCATTGACCCGGCGCTGCGCCGCCTCTACGTGTTCGAGGAATCCGGTGTCTTCGTCTATGACCTGGACACGAACGAGCAGGTCGATTTCATCAGCGCGCCCGGCACCATCGCGTTCAGTACGCCCAACGGGCTTGCCGACCCCGCCACGCACAACCTGGTCCTCTTTTTCGGCGGGTACCCCACCGGCTGCGGCGCCGTGGTCGTCCTCTCGCCCACGGGCAGCCCTGTGGCGACCAACCCGTCCTTCTGCGGGGGCTACGCGGACGCCGCGCTTTCGCCGGACGGGCAGACCCTCTACAGCATCGCCTCCAACCTGCAGAGCCCGGACAGCAGCCTGCACATGCTCAACACGGCCACCGGCGCGCAGACCACCACCCCCCTGCCGGGCAGCAATATCCAGGGCATTGCCGTCAACAGCACAAACGGCCTGGTCTACCTGGCCGATACCGTCAACGGCGTCTATGTCTACAACCCCTCTTCGGATTCGTATGACGGCCCCTTTGATGTCGGCGGCTTCGGCAGCGTCACCGCGCGCCTTGGCATGGTCTACGACGCCAGAGAGTACCAACTGCTCATCCGCAGCACAAACCAGCTGAAGCTCGTCAACACCAACACCATGGCCCTGGTCAGCGACACCCCGGCGACCGTCCCCCTGAGCAGCTTTCAGCGGCCCGCCATCCTGCTCCGGTCCGACCCCTGCTGCGGCGCGACCGGCCCCACGGGGCCGACCGGCCCAGGCGCTTGCGAACCCAGCCGCTTCTTCGCTGTCAACGGCAGCCTTGTCGCCTATTCCATCACCACCAGCACCGGCGGGCTGGAGCAAATTGACCTGCCCCAAGCCGCCCACACCATAGCGGGCAACCCCAATACCGGCATCGTCTATCTCGCCGGCCCCTCCTCTATCCTTGCCGTGGACGGCGCAACCGGGGAAGCCGTCGGCAATATCCCCGTCGCCGCCCGATTGCTGGCAGCAGACCCCTGCCGCAATCTGCTCTATGCCGTCAACGATAGCACGGTCACGGTGATCGACGGCACAAGCTACCAGGAACTCGACACAATCGAAACCGGCAGCAATATCACCCATATCGCGTTTGATCCCTGCTCCAACCGGCTGTATGCCGCAGACGAACAACGTGAAATCCTCGTGATCGACGGTGCATCCCAGAGCGTGATCACGCGCATCGCGATGGAGTACTATGCCGGCCCGCTGGCCCTGAACCCCATCACGCACCGGCTGTATACGATCGCCGACATCCAGTTCATCCACGTGTTTGACACCTGCACGAACACCCATATCGGCAGCCTGAGTGTCTCTCCCTTTGACCGTTTCACCGACCTGGTGATGAACACGGCCAGCAACACGCTGTACGCCCTTACCGGCACCTACGGCAACGGCGTTCACGTGTTCAGCGGAAACGGGGAAGGCAGCGCCATTCGCCATATCCCAGTGAATGCCGAGAGCGGCGCATGGGATCCCCAAACCAACCAGCTCTTCCTCGCCACCGAGGAAGGCGTCACCGTCGTTGATGCCCGGAGCTACGAGCCCGTGCGCGAGATCGGCGGGATGCAGATGCCGCTGCTTGATACCGGCCTTCTCGGCGGTTGCCCCGTGAGCTGCCCCTGTGGCCCCTGCGCGGGCGCGTCGGGCTGCACCATCTCCGGCAAGGCGTTCGCCCTGCAGGAAAACGAGATCGGCGTGATCGACCCCAACACCCACGAGGAGGTCTCCTCCATTCCGATTTCGTCCAACCAGCCGTCTGACTTTGCCATAAATGCCCCCGCCGGGCTGTTTTACGTGTCATCGAGCAACGGCGTCCAGGTCTACGACATGGAGGGCGGCCATCTCAACACCTTTGGGGCGGGCTTCGCTTTCGACGCCGTAGCCTACAATCCCACGGCCGGCAAGATCTACGCGGCGAGATACGACGGGGAATTGCTTGTATACGACGCGGTGGACTACGGGCAGCTGGAGACTATTTTCGTCGGGGCGTCGATGCAGCTGGCCGTCGACCCGGTAACCAACCAGGTTTTCGCCGCCGCGCCCGGCGATACCACTATTTTTGCAATCGACGGCACCGACGACAGCTATACCACATTCACAGTGCAGAACAACGCAGTGCTGCTGGCAATTGATCCCAGCCGTTCCCTGCTCTACTGCGCGGCCTCGGATGGCTATGTCTATGTCTTCGATACCCGCACCCACGCCGAGGGGGCCTATTATGCCCTTCCGAATGGCACGCCAATGGAGATCGCTGCAAGCCAGAGCGAATTCTGGCTCTATGTCAACTACGGCTTTCACATTGACGTTATCAACGCGGGCAACGGCAGCGCTGTCGACGAAATCAGCGCGGCGCTCATCACAGGCGTCGCCGTGGACCCGGTGGCGAACCAGGTGTATTACTACACCGGCGCGAGCGACACCGTCATCCTCGACGGCCGCGACAACAGCTATCTCGGCTCCATCGCCATGACGCCTGTGATCGGCTACGCCTTCGGCACCCGCAAGACCTGCGTGCCGGGCGGCGCGACCGGCCCCACGGGCCCCACCGGCCCGCAGGGACCCACGGGCGCATGCGAGTGCCCCTTCTGCCGCACGGAGGCCCTGGGCTACGCGCTGGTCGGCGGCGAAATCCACGTGATCGACACGCAGGCGCAGCAGGAGGTGGATGATTTCACCCTGCCGGACGACGGCATTGGCTACGCCATCGCCGCGGACGCCGAGGCCGGCGAGCTCTATGTGCTCACCGATAACGCCGTGGAAGTGCTCAGCGCCGCCAACGGCGCGCCCCTGGATTCCATCCCCGTCGGCGGCCTCGACCTGGTCCCGCCGTTCCTGGAGCTGCTCTTCAACCCGGCCAACGGCAAGCTGTATCTCGCCTCAAACGGCGACGACCTGCGCGTGATCGACCGGGAGACGCACGCGGTGTCCTCCGTGACGCTGGCGCTTGCCGACTGGGCTGCGCTTGACACCGGGAACAACAACGTAATCACGGTATTCAACTCGCCTCCCACCCTTTGCGTCGTCAGCGGGACGACCGACGCCCTGCTCCGGACGGTGCCCCTCACGGGCACCCTGCTCGGCTTCAGCAACAACGTCGCCGTGGACCCCGTCTCCCACTATGCCTATGTGCTCACCACCACCGGGACGCCCGCAGGCGATTTCATCAACGTGGTGGATACCGTCGCGGGCACGCTGGTGGACTCCTTCCCGACCACGCTCTACCCCACGGCGATCACCCTCGACCCGGCCCGCCATATCCTCTATGTGCTCTCGGATTCCCAGCCCTTCATCGCGCTGGATTCCCTCACCGGCGAGCCGGTCGGCGACTTCAACGGCGGCAATACAGGCAGTGTCGTCAGCGCCGCGGGCGACCCCGCCGATCACCGGCTCTACTGGTACGATTTCAACCTGAGCGGCTACAACGGCTATTACGTCCTGCGCACCCTTGACGCCGCTACCGGGGAGGCCGACATTGCCGTCCCGGGCGTGACGCTCCTGGCCAACCAAGGCTACGCAGGCCTGGCCTTGACCCGCAGGCAGATCTGCGAGCTCCCCTGCCCCGGCGTCTTCACGGCGATCGGCGCGAACGAGCAGGTGAGCGAGATGTCCAGCCAGCGCATGGTGACCTTCTATGAGACGCAGATCGACCTGGGCGGCAGCGTCTCCACCTCGGACGGCATGCATTTCACGGTCAACGCCCCCGGCGTCTACGAGATCAGCGTGCGCGTGCCCGTGCGCTCCATGCAGAGCGCGAGTGTCGGCGAATACCGGTTCGCGTTCGAAGTGGACATCAACGGCTCGCCGTATTACAACGCCGATTGGGACAATGTCCACGGCCAGAACTGGCAGGCGCTGGTCACCGGCTTCGCGCAGCTGTTCCTGCAGCTGAACGCCGGGGACGAAATCAGCGTGCCGATCTCGGAGTACACCTCCCTGGACATCTCCGCCGAGCATTTCGAGAACCTTTCCATCGCCATCCGCAAAATCTGCTAAGCTCCCGCAAATATCGACAACGGGGCGGCCTCACGCCGCCCCGATTTTTTAATTTTAAAATTGGGCTTTACATTTCCCTGAAAAAATGAGATAATAGGGGAAGGAAATTTTAGAAAGGGGCTTTGATTCATGCGTGACTTACAGGACCTGGCCGCGCTGTGCGCGGAAAAAAACAGGATTGACCCCGAGCTCTATGTCGTCAACAACGTCTTCCGCGGGCTGCGGGACAAGGAGGGCAACGGCGTCAAGGCCGGGCTGACACAGATCTCCACCATCACCTCATTCAAAAATGTGGACGGCGTAAAGACCCCCTGCGAGGGCGTGCTGCGCTATCGCGGCATCGACGTGAAGGACCTGTGCGCGGGCTTTCTGGACACAAACCGTCTCGGCTTCGAGGAGACGGCCTACCTGCTGCTGTTCGGCGACCTGCCCACCCCCGCCCAGGAGGCGGAGTTCAAGGGCCTGCTGGCCGAGGTGCGCCAGCTGCCAATCAACTTCGTGCGCGACGTCATCATGAAAGCCCCCCGGCAGGACATGATGACCATGCTCTCCCGCAGCGTGCTGACCCTGGGGGCCTACGACGAGCTGGCGGACGACATCTCCATCCCCAACGTGCTGGACCAGTGCCTGCGCCTCATCAGCGTGTTCCCGCTGCTGGCGGTGTACGGCTACCAGGCCTACAACCACTACCACCGCGACGACAGCCTGTACATCCACCGGCCCGACCCCGCCCTCTCCGCGGCGGAAAATATCCTGCGCATGCTGCGCCCCGATAAATCCTACACCGCCATCGAGGCCCAGATTCTCGACCTCGCGCTGGTGCTGCACATGGAGCACGGCGGCGGCAACAACTCCACCTTCACGACGCATGTCGTATCGTCCTCAGGCACCGACACCTATTCCGCCGTCGCGGCGGCGCTTGGCAGCCTGAAGGGCCCCAAGCACGGCGGCGCGAACATCAAGGTGGTGCAGATGGTGGAGGACATGAAGAAGGCCGTAAGCGATCTCACCGACGAGGACGAGGTCCGCGCGCACCTGGTCCGGCTGCTTGATAAAGAAGCCTTCGATAAGAAGGGCCTGATCTACGGCATGGGCCACGCGGTGTACTCCCTCTCAGACCCCCGCGCGGACCTGTTCAAGCAGTTCACCCGCCAGCTGGCGACAGAAAAAGGCGAAAAGGCCGAATTTGATCTCTACGACATGGTGGAGCGCATCGCGCCGGAGGTCATCGGCGAAAAGCGCCGCATCTACAAGGGCGTCTCCGCCAACGTGGACTTCTACTCCGGCTTCGTCTACAGGATTTTGAACATCCCGCAGGAGCTGTTCACGCCCATCTTCGCCATCGCGCGCATCGTGGGCTGGAGCGCCCACCGCCTGGAGGAGCTGATCAACCAGGACAAGATCATCCGCCCGGCCTACCAGAGCGTCCTGCCCGCGCGCGGCTACATCCCCACGGAGGAGAGATAGGGTATCATGAGCAAGAAGGCACGCAGCTGGATTTTGATGCTCCTGGGAGTTCTCGTGCTGGGCACGGGGCTGGTGATGCGCTTCGCGTTCAAGCACGGGGACGTCACCTTCGACGCCGCGGCGCTGAGCCTGATCGGCCTGTCGCTCTCGCTGGAATACACGGGCGAGAAGCAGCGTGCACTGCTGCGCGTTTGCCGGGTATTGGCCTGTCTGGTCATCGCCGTGAACGTAATCAGCTGGTTCGTGGCCCTCCCCCACCCCGCCTCGCTCGTCATCCGTGTGGCCGCCATCGCGGTGAACCTGCCGCTGGCCGCCCTGGGGCTGAAACGAAACGAGAAATAATAATGCAGAAATGAGAAATGTAGTATGACTTGGCTGCAAGCATTGATTTCCGGCATCATTCAAGGGCTCACGGAGTTCCTGCCCGTCTCCAGCTCGGGGCATCTGATCATCTTCAACACCCTGTTCGGCGAGGGGGAGGGCGGCGGCCTGGCGTTTTCGGTGTTCCTGCACCTGGCCACGCTGCTGGCTGTGTTCATCTGCTTCTGGAAGGACATCCGGGCCCTGGTGCGCGCGCTGTGGCTCATGCTGTGGGATCTGGTGCGGGGCAAGCCGGACTTCAAGACGCCCGAGCGCCGCTTCCTGATCATGATGTTCATCGCCACCCTCCCGGCAACGGCGGCCGGGGCGCTGATCAAGCTGCTGCACCTGGACAGCGTACTGGAAAACATCCTCGTGGTGGCGGCCATGCTGCTGGTGACGGCGGCGTTCATGTTCCTGATCGACAGGCTCAATGGGGTCTATACAGAGAAGGACGCGCCGTACAGGATCCCCCTCCTGGTGGGCTGTTTGCAGGCCGTGGCGATCCTGCCGGGGCTCTCCCGCAGCGGCAGCACCATCTTCGCCGGGGTGCTGGGCGGCTTCAAAAAGGAGTTCGCCATCAAGTTTGCGTTTATCATATCCATATCGGCCATCTCCGGCGCGGCCATGCTGGAGGGCTACGACATCCTCCGCTCGGGCGAGCTCGCGATCGACCCGGTCAACTGGCTGATCGGCTTCGCCGCCGCCGCGGTGTGCGGGGTGCTCGCGATCAAGCTCATCCGGATGCTGATCAAAAATAACAAATTCTGGGTGTTCGGGGTTTACTGTGTGCTTGCCTCCGGAGTCGCTTTTTACGCCGCGCTGCGGTAACATTTTTTATCGAGAAACGATAAACGTCTTATCGAGAAACGATAAATTTTTATCGAGAAACGATAATGACTACGTATCGTTTTCCACGACGACGACCTCTACGCCCAGCTCCCCGATTTTTGCCAGCTCGTCCTCCACGGCGTCCCAGTCGGTGAGAAGCATGTCAAATTTTTCCGTATCGCACACCTTTATGAAGGCCCGGAATCCGATCTTCGCGCTGGGCAGCATGAGCACCTTCCTGCGCGAATTTTCGATCACCGCGCGCTGGAATGTGGCGGTCTCGTCGGTGCCATTCGAAAAGCCGAACGAAGCGTCGCAGCCCGCGCCCGTCATCAGGCACAGGTCGAAGTGCATGTTGCGCACAAAGGCCGTGGCGAAGCTGTCCACCAGCGAGGTCGTGCCGTGCATGCGCATCTTGCCGCCCACGATGTAGACCCTGACATTGTCCCAGTACTTCAGCTCGTTGGCGAGGGTGACGGAATTGACCACAAGGGTGTAGTCGATGTCCCTGGGGAGATACTTCAGCATGATAAACCCCAGGGAGCCGCTGGTGAGGTTCACGACGTCCTTTTCGCGCACAAGCGAGGCCGCCCGCTTCGCGATAGCGGCGTAGTTGCCGAAGATCTCCATGTCCATCGGGTTCCGGTGGCGCGGCGGGCAGGAGTTCACCTGGGTCAGCGGAATGGCCCCGCCGTGGGTGCGCTTGAGCAGGCCCTGCTCCTCCAGCAGCCGCAGGTCCCTGCGGGCCGAGTCAACGGATACGCCGTATTGTTCCTGGATTTCGCCGATGGAGATGCGCCCTTTTTCCTGGATCACCTGTAAAATCGCCTGGTGCCGTTCCTCGATAAACATTGCATTGTTCCTCCTTGTTCTGTTTTGTTAACAGCTGTCATTAACACTATATCACGTTTGTTGCTGATTGTCAACGTTTTTATTGGAGGTTCCCGTGAAAGTATTCAACACACTTACCCGCCAGAAGGAAGAGTTCGTGCCCATCACACCGGGCGAGGTCCGCATGTACACCTGCGGGACCACGGTGTATAATTTCATTCATATCGGCCATGCGCGCTTCCTCTGCGTATTCGACGCCCTGCGGCGCTACCTGGAATACCGGGGTTTTCAAGTCATTTTTGTGCAGAACTTCACCGACGTGGACGACAAGATCATCAAGAAGGCCAACGAGGAGGGCGTCTCCTCGCGGGATGTCGCCGAGCGCTATATCGCCGAGCAGCTGAAGGACGCGCAAGGCCTGAATATTCGCGAGGCCACGATACACCCCAAGGCCACAGAGAGTATCCCCGAGATCGTCGCCATGGTGAAGGAGCTCGTCGAAAAGGGCTATGCGTATGAATCCCAGGGCGACGTGTATTTCAGCACGAAAACCTTCGAGGGCTATGGAAAGCTCTCGCACCAGCCCCTGGAGGACCTGGAGGCCGGCGCGCGCATCATGGTGGGCGAGGTGAAGCGCGAGCCCATGGACTTTGCCTTGTGGAAGGCCGCTAAGTCCACCCCACAAAATTTTCAATTTCGCGGGGACCCCGGACCCGGCGAGCCCGCGTGGGACTCCCCCTGGGGCCCGGGCCGCCCCGGCTGGCACATCGAGTGCTCGGCTATGATAAAAAAACACCTGGGCCTGACGATCGACCTGCACTGCGGCGGGCAGGACCTGGTCTTCCCCCACCACGAGAACGAGATCGCCCAGAGCGAGTGCGCCAACGGCGTGCCCTTTGCGCACTACTGGATGCACAACGGCATGATCGACGTGGACCACGTGAAGATGAGCAAGAGCCTTGGCAACTTCTTCACCGTGCGCGAGGTGGCGGAGAAATACGGCTACGAGCCGATCCGCTATCACATGCTGGCCTCGCACTACCGGAGCCCCATCAACTACAGCGTGGACAGCATCGAGCAGGCGAAGGCGTCGCTGCAAAGGCTGTATACGTGCCGGGAGAACCTGGCGTTCGCCATAGCGAACGCCTCTGAACAGGGCGAAAGTATTGACTTGGGCAAGTACCGCGAAGAGTTCATCGCGTTTATGGAGGACGACTTCAACACCGCAGGGGCGTTGGGCAGCGTGTTCGATTTGGTCAGAGACATCAATACGCGCATGGCTGGGGCATCGAAGAAAAGCCTTGAGGCGGCCGCGGCGCTGTTCGACGAGTTCACCGGCGTGCTGGGGCTGGTATATAATCGCAAGCAGACGCAGGTGGGAGACGATATTGAGTCTTTGATCGCCGAACGCACGCAGGCGCGCAAGGACAAAAACTGGAAACGCGCCGACGAGATACGCGCGCGGCTGAAGGAAATGGGGGTCATCATCGAAGATACGCCCCAGGGGACGAAAATTGCGCAAATTAATGCTTGACAGGAAGGGCGGGATATGATATAATATCCCCTGCTTTGGGGGATTAGCTCAGCTGGGAGAGCGCTTGAATGGCATTCAAGAGGTCAGCGGTTCGATCCCGCTATTCTCCACCATGAGGGACAAGAAAGCCCGTCAATCATAAGGTTGGCGGGCTTT
>Ga0123353_10002739_pt1 | contig 21978 bp, 6 predicted proteins | sample TergutLab28metaG_3_FD_92763 | JGI IMG/M metagenome (GOLD analysis project Ga0123353, IMG submission 92763) | Labiotermes labralis P3 segment gut microbial communities from Petit-Saut dam, French Guiana - Lab288 P3 | ecosystem: Host-associated > Arthropoda: Insects > Digestive system > Gut ... | reverse complement strand
TCCTGGAACAACAGCTTAGGCAGCAACGCCACTGTAACCGTAAATACTGCCGGCACTTATGTCGCTACTGTCACTGGCTCCAATGGCTGTACCGCTACCGCAAGCGTTACAATAACAGAAAACCAAACCCCTCCAACCGCCGGCATCACCAACAATACGTCAACTACCGTATTGACCTGTACTACGCCAAGCATCAGCCTGACTGCCACCGGTGGCGTAAGTTATCTGTGGGACAACAGTTTGGGTAGTAACGCTAATGCAACGGTCAATGCACCGGGTACCTATACCGTCACCGTCACTGGCTCCAATGGCTGTACCGCTACTTCAAGCGTTACAATAACAGAAAGCAAAGTCTTTCCAACCGCCGGCATCACCAACAATACGGGAGAAACCGTCTTGACCTGTACAAATCCAACCATCAGCCTGACTGCTACCGGTGGTGGTACTTACTCCTGGAATAACAGCTTAGGCAGCAACGCCACTGTAACCGTAAATACTGCCGGCACCTATACCGTCACCGTCACGGCAGCTAACGGCTGTACCGCTACCGCCAGTATCACGATCACAGCAAACCAAACCAAACCGTCCGCCGACATCATCAACAATTCGTCAACTGCCGTGTTGAGCTGTACCGCGCCAAGCATCGGTCTGACTGCTACCGGCAATGGCACTTACTCCTGGAATAACGGCTTGGGTACCAACGCCACAGTTACTGTTATCACACCCGGCACTTATACTGTTACCGTAACCGCAGCCAACGGCTGTACCGAAACTAAAAGCGTCACAATTACATCGGATGCCTCTCTGCCAATCGCCGCCATTACTAATAATATAGGAACGACCATATTAACCTGTACCACGCCAAGCATCAGCCTGACTGCTACCGGCGGCGCAACTTACTCATGGGACAATGGCTTAGGCACCAATGCCGGTGTAACTGTCACCTTAGCCGGTACTTATACCGTCACCGTTACCTCCTCCAACGGCTGCAGCGCTACTGCCAGTATCACAATTACAGAAAGCAAAAACCTGCCTACCGTTAACGTCACCAATGCCGATATATGTCTCGGCGGATCGGCAACCTTAACGGCAAGCGGCGCCGACAGCTATACATGGAGTACGAGCGAAACAGGATCAACCATAACCGTCTTGCCAACCGCCTCAACCACCTATACGGTCGAAGGCACAGTCACGGCAACCGGCTGTAAAAACACCGCCAGGGCTACCGTTTATGTAGAATCTCCAATCGGATTGACGCTCAATGCTCCGAGAAGCATCGAACTGGGCAATGAGCTTACCATAACCGTCACTGCCGAACGCACTGACCACGGTTACTTCGAATGGTTCCTCAACGACCAGCCGTATAAGACTGTCAGCGAATACAGCCTTACGCTTGTACCTGCTGCTGGTAAGCAACATTTCCTTGTGCATACTGCAACGACGAAATTGAACTGCCCTTCCTCATCTGAAATATATGTAGAGGTATCGGAGTCTGTACCGAACGTCATCAATCCGTACAATCCAAACGGCAGAAACTGCTGTTTCATGATAGGCTACCATGTAGAGATATACAACCGCTACATGCAGAAAGTATTTGAAGGCAATGATGGCTGGGATGGTACTTATCGCGGAGCAATAGCCGATCCGGGCACTTACTTCTACCGTCTCTACAAGAAAGGCGGACAAGTAGAGAAAGGTACGTTGGAAGTGGTGAAGTTTTAAGGAATAATGATAAACGATGGCACCCCATAGCCGTCAGGTTAAGGCTGAAAGCCTTTCAGCAATAGCGTATGGGCATCGCCCTACGTTATATATGCACCGTTCCGCTAAGCCCTGAAAGGGCGCAAGCATTTAATTCAATTGCTTATGCCCTTTCAGGGCATAGGGTGCCGTGTTATCTTCCAAATAGGGCGTTGCCCTATCCTGGTGCTAAAAGGCTTTCAGCCTTAACCTGACGGCTATGAGCACCCTACGCCGATAGGCGTTTACGTGGATAACCAGTGCAAGCCAGAGGCGCAACTCAGGGTAGAAGGATGTCCCTGGTACATACAACTCCTACGGAGTCGAATTTGTCTGAACCATGATTTTAGTAAGATTTTCAGAATTACCAAGATTAAGATTACAAAAATCTTGATAATCTTCTTAATATTTTGGAAATCAAGGATCAAGACAATTGAAACAATTTTTTGAAACGGTGCTTGTTGCAAAACTAAAATTGACATACGGTGTTATTCTGATAAGCAATTATTGTATACAAGCCATTCATTACGGTTATATAATGTCCGTTAAACAAGTTAATAAAACTTTAGCGTTCGATTGTAGACCAACTCTTAACGTCCACAGGAAATGTGAATCAACTTTTTCTGTGGAAAAGTTTAATATATTTTAATGAATTTAATAATTTAATACTATGGAGCAGCGAACAAAAAGTAAATTATCTACAATTCTTTTAACAATCGTATTTTGTGTGATTGCGTTCTTTTTCTTTTCACTATTTTCAAAAGATTATTGTGATAGTCGGTATGACAAAATAATTCATGAAAAAACTAAAGAAAATGATTCTTTAAGAGCTGCCAATCGCTCTTTGTTGCTGTCGATAGAAGACAGAGGTTCTCAAATAGAGTCGCTAAAGGGGATAGTTTTTAAACAGGATTCTAAAATTGAACAACTGGAGGATATTAAGAAGAAACTCGAGAAATCTATAAAAGAGGGTTACGTGGGAGACACATTTTCAGATACATATAAAGAACTTGTTAGACTAATTAATAACGAAAAATAAAAGGAGAAATATAAATGAAAAAGTTAATTATAGTTTTTAGTTTTTTCTTGTCACCTATAATCATGTGGTCACAAATTCCAATAGGTGAAAACGGAAAATCATTGATTGGGTTAACTAAAGAACAATCCGACAAAGTAATCTCGGTATTTCATGAACGTGATAGATTGAAAGAGTTGAATATCGTAAATGATTCTATAATTAAAGAATTAAAAATTAAAATTTTTAATTTAGATTCAATAATTACTTTACAAGATAGGACAATTCATGATTATCGCTCAATTATGCATAATCACGAACAGATTGATAAAAATAATAATGAAATTATACAATCGCAAAGTTTGAAAATTAAAAAAGAGCAGAAAAAAACAAGAACCTGGCAGATTATTTCCGGCATTTTAGTTGGCGCAACAGGAGCGTTGATTATATGCAGGTAAATACGGTTTCCTCTGGGGATATTTTTGCAGATAAGCATTAAAAATAATGCGTTAGTAACATGTAAAAAATAACTTGGTAACTTTGATAATAAAATCTCTAATAATTAATTATTTATGCGAATCAAGTATTGAATTTTCTTGTATTTTTAGCCTCGTTAGAGGCGAAATATTGGTAGAAAATACGTTTTCCCTCTGTTCTAAGTTCCGTTAGGAACGAATTGAAAATCAGCGTAAGCTAAATATGTTTTATGTTTCGCCCCTAACGGGGCTTTGGTTGTGGGGGGTATTCCTTCTACCAATATTTCGCCTCTAACGAGGCTTTTTAGGGGATTTATTCAATATTCTACCAATATTTTGTGCCTAACGGCACCTTGATTCACGTTAGTTATATGGTATAAATTACCAACTTGTTTTTTACATGTTACTTATCTCTGTATTTTTAACATAAAAAATAGGATTATTTCGTAAAAATGCCTATCTTAGCCGAATTAAATTAGAGTCTTTTTTGTGAAGAATTTTATGAGGGATATAGTATTTTTTTCAAATTAGATTCTTTGACAAAAAATAACCAAAATATTAAACGAAAAAATAAACGTATGAAGGCTTCTTTATTAAAAAACAAGCTGTGGATAATAGTAACGGGAATGTTATTATTTTCAACCTTTCATGTTTCTGCCCAGTGTATAGTAGGCGGAACGAATTTTGACATAGGAGAGTGGTACCTCTGCGACCCGGAATTGACAAACGACAACAATGTCTCGACCGGCTGGCTCAGCAGTAGCCTCAACACCGTCCTGAACGGTTATTGCGGAGCTGTCGGAACCACCGATGCCGCTGCCCGACATCTCTCGATTGAATATGCAACACATATAAGCGAAGGGTTCCAGAATAATGTCATGTCGACAAATAGGGGTGAACTTCCTTTTACCTTGTGGGCGCAGAATCAGTACTACATACCGCCCGACAGAGACCCCGGTTCTACCGCCATCTTTGCTAATCCGAGAATGGCGAGTCCTTATTATCTGGGCAGACCCGGTGATAATATACTTATAAACGTCGGTTCAAATTCGGGCGTACCTTTTTTTACCTATACGGTCTCCGGATTACAGAAGAATACGCAAGCTACTATCAAGTTGGAAGCCTTTAGCCTTTTACATAACTGGAACAACGTCTCCACTCAAAACTACGGGGGAGTTGCGGGTTATACCGCTGCTGCCGCCGGAACGATTAGCGGCGGCAACTCGCCCTCTGTAAGAATAGGGCATACTTTGAACGGTACAACAATCAATGGCGGAACGACTCAAGCCATAACTTTCGGCAACTCTGTTACCGTAACATATAACGGAATGACAGATGGAAACGGGAACATTACATTTTATGTAGCCAGAGGCAACGATTCTTACCGCGCTCCAATCGGAATAGATAACGTCATAATAACCGGTACGCCTAAACCGGAACCAGTCTATCTGGGCGAACCGTGCGCAAAGATGCCGCTTGTGGTCAACTTAGCGTCAGCCTACCCGTCGGGAACAACTTATTCATGGACAGAGAGTGTTACCGGAGAGACCGGAACAGGCACCGGTTTTGTCTTTGAACCCAAAGATGCAGGTGTAGACTACAAAATAACGGCGACAGTAAAACTGCCCGGAGCATCCTGCCCTGCCGCCTCCTCCGACGTTTATACGATAACCTCAAAAGTCTGTTGCGAAGACGACAACGGAAATCCGATGGCAAGGATAAATATATTTCATGACGACTTCGGATACTTCCCTAATAACAGTACATACCAATACAGAGATATATACGGCAATCTATACACGCAGGCAATACAAGGGCTTTACCATTGCGGAGGCGGTACGCTTTGCGGCGCTGCATGGGGTGGAGGAGAAGTCCCTTACGCATATCCGAAGCTGATCAACGCTTCCGACCTGGGTATTCGATTGCTCTCCGGAGACTTGTATCAGGCTGCGCTTTATAACGGCGGATGCGCCGTATCTTTCAGACAACCTTATTATGCGGGAGTAACGCAGGATAATACCTCCACCGATGGAAGAGGAGGAATGCTTTATTTTTCTATCGGAACTGCAGGACAGCAGGATTTGGTACTTTACAAAAAGAGGGTTGACGGTTTGTGTCAGGGAAAGAAGATCTATTTTAGCGCCTATTATGCGCCGATAAACAAAGGAATAAGCGCTGACGGGTACCCTGATAAGGTCGGAGAGTTGGTGTTGGAAGTACTGAATGCTTCGACAGGGGCGGTTCTTTATACGACAGGCAGACAGGTAATTCGTGGAGGCGCTGCGTTTGCTCGTTGGATACGGGCAGCCGATGAATTTGTAATGCCTCCTGGCGTTACCAGCGTTTTCCTTCAGGTAAAACATATAGGATGGAGCAGGTGTGGCAGTAACGACGTGTGCGACTACGGCATTGACGACATACTCTTTCAAGTTTGCGCACCGCCGAATGTAGTTATGGATGCAACTGTAAAAGGAAATGTCAGCATGACCGATCTTTGCGACGGCAACGATATAACCCTGACAGTGGAGACCTCCGCTATTATTGAAGACACTTATCCCGACATCGGTTATCTCTTCCAATATACGCGAACGAATCCTCAGACCAACCCAAATGCTGTATGGATAGATTTAGCCCCTATCGGCATCTCGAAAGAGTTTGTAATTGCTGATCCGCCTTCTCATCCGATATTCGACGGACTTCGTAATGGCGAAAAGCTATATTTCCGTGCAGTTGTCGGTGACAGGACTTATTTAATAAACGAACGCGCCGAGTGGATATCCATGGACGCGCTCAGTCCGTGCCGTGCTATCTCAATCTCCATGTTCACGATCGAAGCAAGTTTGAACTGCAAAAGATGTACGCAGCCAAAAAACATAATTATTGCATCCACAGCGGCAGCGTCGGTAGTTGGTAACATAAAAACCGTCAATCTATGTCCTCCGAGCGGAACAACAACATTGACCACCAATAACATCAAGCCCGATACGGAAGATTACACCAATTATACTATAACATGGTATAAAGGCAACCGAACCTCCGTAACAGGAACTGCCGCCAATCCGGGAGTAACTGCCAACGCATTGACGGTTAACTATGCCGATGCCACGGCAGCAGGCACTAAATATTACGTTCAAGTGGTTGACAGAGAGTTGCCTAGCTCTACCTCATGCCACCGATGGGACAGCATATTGGTCATCTCAAATCCTGTGCCGACTGTCGGCATCACCAACAATTCGAATACTACCGTTTTGACGTGCGCCACGCCAACCATCAGCCTGACTGCCACCGGCGGCGTAAGTTATGCGTGGAGCGGCGGCTTGGGCAATAACGCCAACGCAACGGTCAATGCACCGGGTACCTATACCGTGACCGTGACCGCTGCCAGCGGCTGTACCAATACTGCAAGCATTACAATTACAGAAAATAGAACCCCGCCGACAGCAGGCATTACCAACAATACAGGACAAACCGTATTGACCTGTACCCTGTTAAGCATTAACCTGACTGCCACCGGCGGCGTAAGCTATTCGTGGGACAACGGCTTGGGCAGCAATGCCGCGGCTACCGTTACAGCAGCCGGCACCTATACCGTGACCGTCACTGGATCCAATGGCTGTACCGCTACCCAAAGTATCACAATCACGGCAGACAAAGGCGATGCAGTTGCCGGTATTACCAACAATACGGGTACTACCATCTTGAACTGTACCACGTCAAGCATCAGCCTGACAGCTACCGGCAACGGAACTTATACATGGAGCCACGGCTTAGGCAGCGGCGCCAATGTAACGGTCAATGCTGCGGGTACTTATACAGTAACTCTTACGGCGTCAAACGGATGTACCGATGAAGCAACCATCACCATTACAGAAAACAGAACCCCTCCGCCAGCCGCTATTACCAACAATACAGGAGGAACCGTATTGACTTGTGCCGTGCCAAGCATTAGCTTGACGGCTACCGGCGGCGGTACTTACGCTTGGAACAATGGCATGGGAGACAACGCCGCTATTACAGTCACAACACCGGCTACCTATACTGTAACCGTCACGGGATCTAACGGCTGTACGGCTACTTCAAGCGTTACAATTACGGAAAACAGAACCCTGCCGTCAGCCGGCATCACCAATCCGCCAACCACCGAGTTGACATGTACCACGCAAAGCATCAGCCTGACAGCTACCGGAGGCGGCACTTACGCATGGAGCCACAGCTTGGGTAGCGGCGCTACGGTAGCGGTCAGTGTACCGGCTACCTATACCGTGACTGTCAGAGGAACTAACGGATGTGAGGCTACCGCCAACCTCCAGATTACAGAAAACAAAATCCTGCCGATTGCAGGCATTACTAACAACAGTAATCCGGTAACCACCGTCTTGACCTGTACCGAACCAAGCATCAGCTTGACCGCTACCGGCGGCGGAACCTATTTGTGGAGCGGCGGCTTGGGTACCAACGCCAATGCAACGGTCACAGCGCCGGCTACCTATACCGTAACCGTCACAGCGCCAAATGGTTGTATCGCTACCGAAAGCATTGCAATCACGGAAAACAAGGTCTTTCCGACAGCCGTTATTACCAACACTCCTGCTGTCACTGAACTGACCTGTACCCTGTTAAGCATCAATTTGACCGCTTCCGGCGGTGTAACCTACGCTTGGAGCAATGGCAGTACCAACGCTTCGATTGACGTAACTGCACCCGGAACCTATACCGTGACTGCCAAGGCGGCTAACGGATGTACCGCTACCAAGAACATTACGATTACAGAAAACAAAAACCCACCGGTAGTAGGCATCACCAACAATACGGGAGAAACCAAATTAACCTGCACCCTGTTAAGCATCAGTCTGACTGCCACCGGCGGCGGTACTTATACATGGAGCAACGGAGCTACCGGCGCATCGCTCAACGTCACTGCGCCCGGAACCTATACCGTTACCGTCAAGGCGCCTAATGAATGTACCAACACCGCAAGCGTTACAATTACGGAAAGTAAAGATATACCAACTGTTACCGTTGCCAATGCCGATATATGTCTCGGCGCCGAGGCAACCTTAACGGCAAGCGGCGATGCCAACAGCTATACATGGACTACGGGCGAGACCGGAGCAACCATAACCGTTGCGCCAACCTCCACCATTACCTATACGGTAGAAGGTACAGTAGAAGCCACCGGCTGTAGCGCCAAAGCTACCGCTACCGTTTCTGTAGAAACGCCGATCGGATTGAAGCTCGAAGCGCCGAAAAGCATCGAACTGGGCAAAGAACTTGAAATAACCATCATTGCCGACCGCACCGACCACGGCAGCTTCGAATGGTTCATCAACGACCAGCCGTATAAGACAATCAGCGAATACGTCCTGAAGCTTCACCCTGACGGTGGCAAGCAGCATTTCCGCGTGCATACCGCAACAGCGAAGTTGGGCTGTCCTTCCTCAGCGGAAATATACGTAGAGGTAGCCGAGTTTGTGCCGAATGTCATTAACCCGTACAATCCGGGCGGCGGAAACTGCTGCTTCATGATAGGCTATCATGTAGAGATATACAACCGTTACATGCAAAAAATATTTGAAGGCGATAACGGCTGGAATGGCACTTATCGCGGGGCGATTGCCGATCCGGGTACCTACTTCTACCGCATCTACAAGAAAGGCGGACAAGTAGAAAAAGGTACGTTGGAAGTGGTGAAGTTTTAAATTAGTGATTAGTGGTTAGTGATAAACGATAAGTGACGGGATTGTTTTCCGTCACTTATTGTTAATAATATCTAAATCGCTGGTATTTATATATTTATATTCTTAGTCAAACGAAGATACATCGTCGTTTGGCTAAGATATAATTTTTTTAACATAAAAAGTAGGATTATTTGATAAAAATGTCTACCTTAGCGAAGTAATTGATAAGGTCTTTTTGAAGAAAGTGTGATAAGGATATAGTATTTTCTTTCAAAATAGATTCTCATACATGACTAAGTACAAACTTAAAAAATAAAATGTATGAAGGTTTCAGCGCAAAATAGATTGAGGATGATAGTAATGGGAGTGTTGCTGTTGTCTGCTTTTGGCGTTTCCGCACAATGTCTTGTAGGTGGAACCGATTTTAATCCGCCGACGTCGTTGTGTAACCCTACGCTTACGCAAGCCCAGTGGTTGACCCCAATAAATACGAGTAATAAAGATGCGCTGTTCACGTCGACTTGCGGTTCTACCAAGTATGTCGAAGATGTGTATAACGCACAACATCTTTATGACATAACCGGAACGGCTTGTATGGCTTCCGTAAAAGAGGGAGGAGAAATGATCCTTGAACGCACATGGGTTGCCCACACGTTGAGTTCGAATGGTATTCAGACAGGAGGAGCTTTTGCGGGAGGCGGCGCGGCTGTAGGTGTTGGCGGTGTTGTTGCCAATCCGAGAGCGCTTAGCCATTTTTTTATGGATATGCCCGGTAAAAATATCTTTGTGCATTTAAGATCGAATATAAATAATCCGTTTTTTATCTACTCCGTAGGAGGTTTGGAACCCGGCACTGACGTCTTTTTTACTGCAAAGGCGTATAATCTGATTGATTTATCCGTATGGGAGTATTACAGGGCAAATGGTTTTCCTACCAATAGCAGCAATGTCTATGGATATGACGTGCAAAATAGCGGATCAAATGAATACCGGTATGATTTTGGTACCGGAGCATTGATGGCATCGGGTAGAGAAGTGGAAATGAAATTAGCCGTTGGCACTTGTACGGTTCCTGTTTGTGGAACAACGGGCATAAGTATTAATCTCGTAAGACCAACAATAATTGGTCTTATTGCCGGCAGTGAAGTATCCATTCCTCAGAGCAACACTACAGGCGTTGATATTTCTGCTACGGGGAAAGCCGATGCAAACGGGAATGTTGTTTTTTACCTGGCAAGAACTTCCGATTGCTGGAGGTTGCCGGTAGGTATTGATGACATAAGAATCAAAGGTACTGTTAAACCTCGGATTATTTATACCATGGATCCATGCAAGTTAGATCCGATCACTTTTAGTCTGGCTCGGGAATATCCGGCAGGCACAACCTATTCATGGGAAGTAGAATCAGTTCCCGGAGCAACCGGATCAGCTAAAAATTTTGTCTTTCAACCTTTAGCGCTGGGCGCCAGCTACAAAATAAAAGTAACCGTAACGACACCGGAATGTGATCAGCCTATCAGTTCGGAGACGACAATCACACTAAGACCGAAAACGGTCATGAACAAACCGGCGGATCAAGTTCTATGCAATGGCACAAGCACTAACGCTGTGACTTTTTCAAGCAGTATGTCAAGCGCAGTAACCTACAGTTGGACAAACAACACGCCTTCAATCGGTCTGCCTGCCAGCGGAAACGGCAATATAGGAGCTTTCACATCTATCAACACCGGAACAAGCACAGTGACGGCAACAATAACCGTCACACCGACTTCCAACGGATGCGTCGGCGACCTGGAAACATTTACAATCGCGGTCAAGCCAACGCCGACGGTAACCAAACCGGCAGATTTAACCGAGTGTCACGGCAGAAATACTGCCGCCGTGAATATCACGGGCAATATGTCAAGCGCAGCAACCTATAACTGGACGAACAGCGAACCTTCAATCGGTCTCTCAAGCAGCGGAAGCGGCAATATAGCTTCCTTTTTGGCTTCCAACACAGGCGAAACAGCCATAAACGCTACAATCACCATCACGCCGGTAGCCGACGGATGTACCGGTAATGCGGTGAGTTTTACCATTACGGTAAATCCGCCATTTACCAAACCAAACGTTAAAGACCACATCAGTTGTCCGGCGCCGACTTCTACCATTGTCGCCTGGTCAAGTCTGATAGACGGTCCGATATCTTCCCCGAAATGGTACAGCGCCGCTACGGGAGGTTCTCCGATTGCCGATCCGGGCAATTTCGACGCTTCCGTCCCGCAAACAAAATCATACTGGATAAGCGAAACAATTGACGGATGCGAAAGTCAACGAGCTGAAATTAAAGTTGATATAAGCGCCGAACCGTCCGCTCCGTCTGTCAGTAATTACGACGAGTGCGCTCTTGATCCCGGCGCATCGAAGACATGGACAAGCTTGGTGACTACCAGCGGTAACTTCACCTGGTATAGCGCCAACAATGACGCCAGTGAGCTAAGCGCCGAACCTGCTCCGTTTAACACCGGCACAGCCATGGCATCGACCACTTACTATGTGATAGTAACAGACGCCATGGGCTGCAAGTCTACACGCGCCGCCGTGACTGCTCGCGTAAAAGCCCGTCCGACCGCTGTATTAAGCGGTGATCCGACAATCTGTAAGGGACAAAACGCCAGTCTGACCGTAAACTTTACAGGCAGTGCGCCATTCCAGTTTACTTACAGCGACGGCTCAACAATCTCTTCGCAGATTACGGCTACTACAAATCCTTATACCATTACCTCACTCTCTCCTGCAAGTACGAGGAGTTACAATTTAGTCTCCCTGTCGGATGCTCAGTGTGTGGCTGTAGCCGCCGACCTGAGCGGAACGTCGTTAATTACGGTGAATGACCGTCCGGTAACCGGCGCCATTACACTGGTTCCAGCCATTTGTTCCGGCAATTCGTTCTCGGCAAGCAATCCGTCAATAGATACAAACGGAGCGACTATCAATCTCGAACGGTGGGAGATAGGTACGTCCGGAGGAACATTTGCTGTAATATCCGCTTTCCCGTATACGGTAAGCGATTCCGATAACGGTAAGACGCTGCGATTCATAGCAGGAAACGTATGCGGAACAGACACTTCCGAAACGCTTATTACTGTTGATCCGCTGCCTATCGCCGTCATTTCCTCCATAGGAGGGTCAATCTGTCCCGACGGTACATTTGACATATCCGGCTCGGTCACAAACGGAACCTTGAGTTGGAGCACCGACGGCGGAGGGACAATCTCCGACCCTACAGCAGAAAATACAACTTACCACGCTGTTGCCTCCGATGCCGGTAAAACCATTACCTTTACCTTAACAGCAACCAGCAACAATGTTTGCGCTCCGGAGACAGCCACGGCTACCAAAAATAATTTAATTGTCGTCCCGTTCCCGATCGAACCGACAGTGAATGGAGATGTAATCTATTACAGTATTGATATCCCATTTAAGAATATATTATTGCATAAACCGAACGCCGTAACGCCGTCTGCCGGCAACACGCTCTATTGGTGGCACCCCGAAACGCTGCAATGGACTACAACGCCGCCAACGCCGCCAACACCGGCTGCCGGCGATTACACGAACAAGTTATATACTTACGATGTTAAGCAAAAAATGAATAGCGCTCCATACTGTGAAAGTCCGGTAACAAGCGTAGACGTCTGGATTTACATGACGCCGGCGCCGAAAGTAAAGGATGCCAGCTATTGCGAAGGCGAAACGCCTCTCCCGTTGGATGCGCCGTTCATAGTGAAGGATCCGACAGGCTATACAGAGTCGGATTTCGAATTCAGGTGGTATGCCAGCAACAACCTGTCGGATAATAGTTATACTACCGTCAACCCGACGCCATTAGATAACACAGGCTTGCCATTAACTCCCGGCGAAAAAACCTATTGGGTAAGCCAGTTCAACAACGTGACTTTAACCGAAAGCAACCGCGTATCGCTTAAAGTGACGGTTTATGCCAAACCGGTATTAAGCATCACCAACCCGAAATCAGCGTGTGTTCCGGATGCAGTAAATATCACGCTCAATAGCGGCGCAAACAGCGTATGGCAGATTACAAACAATACTTACGTTCCTTCTTTGGGCGAATCGGCTAAATACTATGATGATGCAGCCGGCAGTATCCCGCTTCCGAATGCAGCAGCCATAACCGCCGCCGGCAAGCGAAACTATTACATCCAAGCCGCCTTTACCATGCCGCCGGCTACCATGGCGGGCGCTCCTTATTGCTATTCTGACATAAAGCCGGTAGAAGTGGACATTCACGATTTGAAAACATTGAATATAACCGGTGAAACCATAACCTGTCCGAACACCTCCGTTACCCTGACAGCCAATTTGACCGGCGACAATCTCGGCGCCATAACTTACAGTTGGGCGCGCACCAACCAACAGACAAGCTCTACGCAGACAATAGGCTCCACACAGGCGGTTTCGTCCGGTAATCTGTCAGGCGTAGCTTTCGACAAATACACATTCAAAGTAACAGCCACCGACGGCGTATGTACTAAAGAATCGGGTATCCATACCGTTACCATTGGCGATGCGCCGATTATTGGAACAATGACCGTCAGCGAACCGGGCAGTACCAACCCGTCGAAAACTTTCCTTAATAACAATCCGAAAGAGTTTTACACTTGCGGCGGCAATATTGATATCGTAACCGCTTTCACCAATACCGATTCGGATAGTTTTGTCTGGTATATCGGCAGCACGAAGGTAGGAGATGGTAAAGATTTGACCATAACCAACATGCAGAATCCCGAAAGAAACCGCACCTACCGCCTGGAATACATCAATGAGTGTCCGGCAAGCGTGACGATAACCGTCCATTCTGTTCCGTTATCGGTCACAAACGACTTGCAGGCGGAAGATATGGGTCTTTGCGAAGGAGATGAATTTAAAGCGGCTTTGAATATTACCTGTTCCGAAAATCCTGTTACAAGCATTAAATGGTTTAAAGACGGCAATCCGTTATCGGCTTTTGACGATAAACAGATTTATGCGATAGCATCAGCCAAACCGTCCGACAGCGGCGTTTACAGTTATACTGTAACCAACCGCGGTTGCGTGGTATCGGACGACATTGCAGACGGAACGCCGCTCAATGTGTCGCCTATGGTGCGTCCGGTGTTATTGCCGATACGGGCTGTTTGTGAAGGCGATGTGGTTACTATTGGCTATGAACAGGTAACGCCGGCTCAAAGCATATTGACATGGCGCGATCCGGAAGGAACGATACAAGGCTCAAACGTTGGACTGACGGTAGATGTTAAACCGCCTTTCCGCTGGGGCAGCGGTCACCGCTCGACCTACACCTACACAATAGATGGTCGATACGACTATTGCAGCATGACTTTTGAAGTTCAGGTTTACGTTGACGAGCCGTTAAAAGGCGATATAATGGCAGACTCGCCAATATGCGAGGGTGAAAGCGCCGTGATAAACGCGAGTTCGTACGATGCTCAAATCTATGTATGGACGTCAGCGGCTTTTGAAGGCGAAAAACAGGGTGCAAGAATTACCGAATCGCCGGAAAAAACCTCTACATACAACTTACAAATCTTTAGGGGAGAATGTAAAGCAAAAGATGCTGTCACCATAATAGTAAATACAAATCCGCGCATCGTGTTAATAGATTCTTTAGGTGTGCGCACCAGGGAAATCATATACGATCCTGATTACGGTACCCTGCCGTTTATGTTTAAAGTTGACAACGGACCGGAAGACGGTAATTCTGTAAAATCAGGCTTGCTCTTTGCCTACCACACTTATTATATTGAAGACGTTGTAGGTTGTAAAGCGCAATGGTCTGAGCCGCTGGATCCTCCGCCGCTGTTCCCGCCGATCTTTTTCTCGCCCGACGGCGACGGTATTAACGACACATGGGAGGTACCGAACATACGTGAAGTCTACCCTGAAGCAGTCATAACCATCTACGACAGGTTTGGCAAGCAACTTGCCACGTACAAAGGCGAAGACGCCGGTTGGGACGGTACTTACCGGGGTGCAGCCATGCCGTCGACCGACTACTGGTACGTAATCGTGGTCGACGAGATCAAGATGCAGTATACTGGGCATTTCACGTTGTTGAGACAATAATAATGTTAAATAATAGTTTATATAAGTATAATAAAAAAAATAATAAATTCATGAAAACCAAAGTGTTAACAAAATTTATCCGTCAATTTTTTCTTTATTCCTTTTTTTTATTAATTTTGTAGAATAATTTTGGATGTAGTGTAATGGGGGTTAATCTCTAATGAAAAGGATATAGTGTGTTTTTAAAATTTAAAATAATAATATGTAATGATATGAAAACAAATGTATTAATAAACAAAAAAACTGTTCTGTACCTTCTATTTTCGGTACTGATGGTATGTGGAATGCAAGCGCAAAATTGCGCTCCTGCCCCGGTTGGGCTTACAGGAGGTACGGAGTTTAACTTGGTTGATTCGGAATTGGATTGGTGGGAACTGGGCAATATCGAATACATCGGACCTCCGGGAGGAGCAGTGTTAACCACGTTGGCTTATAATTATAACCTTGGAGCCGGAGGAAGCGGTTACAGAATAGTGGACAATCCGAGTACCGTGAATCCCGCTTGGCCTAACATCGATGAACGCATGATGGTTATGAGCGGGATGACTGCAAACCAAAGCTTACTCTCTTATCGAGTGTCAGGCTTGAAATCGGGCTCCACGGCTCGTATCCGAATAACAGGATATATTTTGTCCCCATCGAGTTGCAACATGAATCTCACTTTCCGTCCGTTGATTAACGGGAATGCAGCCGGTACTACCGGCACTGAAGCCCCCATGGCTGCACCAACCGGTTTCCAACAACAATTTGTTCGTGAAGCTACAGTTACAGTACCAAATACGGCAGACGGATTTCTCTTTGATCTGAGGACGTCATATACCGGACCGACCTCATGCATCGTATTGGCTATCTCGAAAATAGAGGTCTTGGGATGTCTTAACATCAAAGTAAGCTCGTTGGAGGGAGAATTGGTTTGTCATGGCGAATTGATACGACTATGGCCAGACCGGGAATATAATGCAGCTACCTATAAATGGGAAAAATCTACGAATAATGGCAGTACTTGGACTGTTTTTGGCGGAAATGTGAGAAGCGCCGTAGATCCGGAAATTACAACACCGACTCAGTATCGCGTCACGGTTGACGGAACCTTATCTGAAGTACTGAGGGTGTCAACCAAAATTTGTTGTGAAATAAGCCCCGGAGTAGGCACTTCGCGAAGAACGATTTTTCACGAAACTTTTGGTACATTTCAAGGACCAACAACCTATACGGATGCTTGGGGTTTTCGTGCCGAAAGGAATCTGAATCCACCGTATGATGTAAGAGCCTGGAATGTAAATATGCCACCCGGAATAATACAAAATCACGCGGCTGTGTATGTATGCCCTTCAGATGGACAATATATTGTCAGTATAGCTGACCCCAATTATTTAACTGCGTGCGCAGGCTGGGCAATGCAAAATTATCGTGCCGATGCCTCGGGAGATCAGTTTGGAGGGGTCTTAGCGATAAATATAGGATCTGCCGCCCCGATATATCAAAAGCGGATAGATGGACTTTGTCCGGATGTTGATCTCGATTTTGAAACCTCCGTTGCTGATGGATCCACTGTCGGAGGTATAGATTTTGAGATAAGGATAGAAAAGACAGACGGTACGTTGCTGGGCATCAAAAGGGCTCGTTCGACCGGTGCAACAGCAGATGAAGTTGCATTGTCTAGAACCAATTGGCATAAGATTACAATACCTTCTATCAGAACGAACGAGACTTCTGTCGTTTTAAAAGTGCTATCAAGGATAGGCGCTGCTAATGGAAACGACGTGATAATAGATGATATTATCTTCCGTATCTGTGTGCCGCCTATCGTAGAACTATATTCCAATCTTGCCTCTTATGAACAGGATGCTACGATATGCGACAGGTACAATGTCAATCTTGCTACACAGATAAGCGAATTGGTGAAGAAGTACTACGACAATGCGCCTCGACTTTTATATCAGGTAAGCACAAACGGCGGTACAACATGGTCAAACATCTCCGGAATAACAGAAAGTGAGACGCTTGTTCATGCCATGAGCAATTATTCTTCTATGGCAGGCAGCACGGTCTTGTTTCGTATAGTTGTTGGGACGGAAGGTCTGTTAAATGACTTTGAAGAAAATCCTAATTCGCAAGGAGATACCCATTGCAAGACGGTTTCTGTTTCCGATCCGATTAAGATTCTTGTAGACTGTCCGTGTCCTACGCCGCGCCGTGTAAATGTAAGCAATCCAAAAATCTCAAACAGAGTTCTTGCAATGTGTGATGAGGAGACTGTTACGTTAAGCATTTCGCCCGCTCTAAACGAGAATTGCGATGCCTATTGGTTTGAAACGAATACCATACCGGCAGCAGGCGCTACTCCTATGCATCACGGAACAACGCTTAACATTACGGCAAGCGGAATAGGCTCAAAAACCTATTATGTAAGAGTTTTTGAAAAGGGCTATCACGAAAGCCAATCATGCTGGCGATACGACTATGTTACGATAAAAGTAGATCCGGCTCCGGCAACAAACATCCTGACCGATGTTTGTATTCCTGAGGAGAGAAAGAACGCGCCTATCGCATCCGACAATATCTGTTTCAGATTTACCTCCAATTATGCCAACGGAGTACTTAACGGAGGAGATCCATACGAGAGCCGTTACCGTCCATTCCGGGAGCTAACCGGAGGGACAGCTATCGGACCGGAGATTGTTGTGCCTGCCAACGCTGTCAACTCGGGCGACATCTGCTTTGCTGGAAATCAGGTGAGTGTAACCCTCGCAACAGCCGAATCAGAACCGCTTTACCATATATATTTGGAAGATGTAACGATCGTAACTAAAGAGGGCGTATTAATGGATAGCGAAGATCTCCCTACCGCTTCCTCCAACGGTCAACAATCTGCCAGTAATATTGTTAATACGCGCATGCTTCTTAATGTGACACAGACTGTAACGCTCAAATCGGTGGTTATTTACCTTAGCGGTAGCGGAAACATCAATGTTACGCCGGTTATTTACCCTTCCACCGGCGCTTCCGACACTCCGGGCACCGGAATAAATCTGACGCCGGTGACAGCAGTTACCTTAGCTGCCGGCAAAAGGGCGTTTACGATTAATTTGAATAATCGTGAACTAACGCCGGGTAGATATTTCTTAGGATTTACATTCAGTGCAACTCCTACCACAATATATTACGACACAAGTCCGGTTAACACTTACCTTTTCAGGACTCCGTTTGAAGACAACTTAGCACAGGGAGGGCTGGCATTGTATGGAGTAGGCGCGAAGCAAGCAACTAATAATACCGATAGATACATCATTTCCGATTTAAAATTCATCACCCAAACGGCTGCCGACAACTGCGACCGCGTCAAGCTTACCAACAGGTATTTGTGTCCTCTGTGCAGCCGTCCGGACGAGGATGCCATTACCCGCAAACGGGTAGATATTACCTTCCCGGCAGATACGAAAATGGAAGTGGATACCATAATTTTGTGTAATAGCGAGAGCGTCGGTTTAACCGTCAAGCCGTTACGAATCGATAACGCTGCGGCGACCAACGAGTTTGATATAATATGGTACAAAGGAAACCAGTCTACTGTACTTCAGACGGTACCGGGTGCACCTACCCATACCCTTACTGTACCGGCATCGGAATTGATAGCAGGCAATACGGAGGTATACTACGTCAAAATACAAGACCGCCTCGCGCCAACCGATGATGGGTGCTGGGTGTGGGACAGTATTTACGTAAGGGTCAACCCGACGCCGATAATCACCGTCAATCCAAATCCGGCTGCTATATGTAAAGGCTTGTCAACTACGCTGACCGCCAGCGGAGCAACCACTTATACATGGTCGCCTGCTACCGGACTGAGCGCAACTACCGGCGCAACCGTAACGGCTAACCCGACCGCCACAACACCTTATACTGTAACAGGAAGTGACGCCAATGGCTGTCAAGGTACAACTACCGCCACCGTCACGGTCAATGAGTTGCCAACGATTACCGTCAATGACGCTGCTGTTTGTGATGGCTTGTCGGCTACGCTGACAGCAAGCGGCGCTATCAGTTATACATGGTCGCCTTCTGACGGATTGAGCGCAACTACCGGCGCAACTGTTACGGCAAACCCGACCGGAACAACAACTTATACCGTAGAAGGAACCGACGGAAACGGCTGTAAAAACACAGCTACCGCCACTGTATCGATAAGTGGGCTACCAACTATCACCGTCAACAGTCCTGCTATCTGTAAAGGCGAGTCGGCTACGCTGACTGCCGGCGGAGCAACCACTTATACATGGACGCCTTCTACCGGACTGAGCGCAACTACCGGTGCAACCGTTACGGCAAACCCAACAGGAACAACAACTTACACCGTAGAAGGAACCGACGGAAACGGTTGTAAAAACACGGCTACCGCCACCGTTACGGTCAATGAGTTGCCAACTCCTGCCATTACAAAAAATCCGAACGAAACCGTCATAACCTGTACATTGTCGGAAATTGAACTGACCGCCACCGGCGGAACTTCATACTCATGGAGCAACGGAGCAAATACGGCAACTACAAGAGTATCAACCGCAGGCACCTACGAAGTGACGGTAACTGACGGAAACAGTTGTACGGCTAAAACGAGTGTCGTAATAACCGAAGACAAAACCCTGCCGGGAGCAACTATTCAGAACCCTTCGGGCAATACCCAATTGACCTGTACGGTTAAAAACATCAGCCTCACGGCTACCGGTAACGGAACTTACTCGTGGACAGACCAAAGCGGAAATGTGGTAGGAACAGGCGCAACATTCGTTGCAACAACTTCTGACGTTTATACGGTCACCGTAACCGGCGCAAACGGTTGTACGAGTACTGCTTCCATTACCATAACCCAGTCGGACGATATGCCTAAGGTAAGCATCGCATCAGGCACAACCGTCCTGACCTGCACCACGCCAAGCATCAACCTGACAACCACCACTACCGGCGGCGACGGCAACTATTCCTATTCGTGGAGCAATGGTGCGAGTACGGCTGACATAACAGTAACAACTCCTGCCACTTATACCATAACGGTAACCGATGGAAATGGCTGCGAGGGAACGGCAAGCATCCCAATCACCGAAAACAAAACCCTTCCGACCGTCGGTATTACCAACAATACGGGAGAAACCGTCTTGACCTGTACCCGGTTAAACATCAGCCTGACCGCCACCGGCGGCGTAACTTATGCTTGGAGTGGAGGCTTGGGCAACAATGCCAATGTAACCGTAGATGCTCAGGGAACCTACACCGTCACTGCTACGGCTGCCAACGGATGCACCAACACCGCAAGTATCTCGATTACGGAGAATAAAAATTTGCCGACAATAAACATCACTAATAATACGGCAAAAACCGAGTTGACCTGTACTACGCCAAGCATTAGCTTGACTGCTACCGGCGGCATAAGCTATTCGTGGAGTGGGGGCTTGGGCAGCAATGCCAATGCAACCGTCACCACGTCTGGTACCTATACCGTAACCGGTACAGCAGCAAACGGATGTACCAATACGGCAAGCATCACAATTACCGAAGACAAAGTCAAGCCGACAGTCAATATCGCCAACGCGACCGGAACAACCATCCTGACCTGTACCACAACAAGCATCAGCCTGACAGCCTCAGGTGGCGTAAGTTATTCGTGGGACGGAGGCTTGGGCAGCAACGCCAGTGCAACCGTCACTGCGCAAGGAACCTACACCGTCACCGCTACGGCTGCTAACGGATGTACCAACACGGCAAGCATCACAATTACCGAAAACAAAGTCAAGCCGACAGCCGGTATTACCCGCAATCCGTCGACCAACGTCTTGACCTGTGCCGTGCAAAGCATCAGCCTGACAGCTACCGGCAACGGAACCTACTCATGGAACAACGGCTTGGGCAACAACGCCACTATTACTGTTACCACACCTGGCACTTATGTCGTTACCGTCACTGGCTCCAACGGATGTCCCGATGAGGCAAGCGTCACCATTACCGAAAACACAAACAAGCCGGTGGTCAGTATTGCCAACAATACCGGAACAACCGTCTTGACCTGTACCACAACAAGCATCAGCCTGACTGCCTCCGGCGGCGTAAATTACTCGTGGAACGGAGGCTTGGGCAACAGCGCCGATGCAACCGTCACAACGCCAGGAACCTATACCGTCACCGTTACGGATGACAAAGGATGCACCAACACTGCAAGCACCACAATTACGGAAAGCAAAGACTTGCCGGACATTATCGTCAATGACGACGAGATATGCCTTGGCGGCGCGGTAACCTTAACCGTAAGAGGCGCTGATAGCTATACATGGACGACAGGCGAGACCGGATCAAGCATAACCGTTGCGCCAACTGCCACAGCCACCTATACGGTCGAAGGTACGGTAACGGCAACCGGCTGTAAAAACACAGCCACAGCTGCCGTTTATGTAGAATCTCCAATCGGACTGACGCTCGAAGCGCCGAAAAGCGTAAATCTGGGCGAGCCGCTTACCATAACCATCACAGCCGAACGTCCTGACCACGGTTACTTCGAGTGGTTCCTCAACAACCAGCCGTATCAGACCGTCAGCGACTATCGCCTGACGCATCCTCAACCGCCGGCAGGCAGACAACATTTCCTTGTGCAAACCGCCACAGCGAAGCTGGGTTGTTCTTCCTCGTCCGAAATATATGTAGAGGTAGTCGAGTCGGTGCCGAACGTCATCAATCCGTATAATCCAACCGGTGGTAACTGTTGTTTCATGCCGGGCTACCGCGTAGAGATATATAACCGCTACATGCAGAAAGTATTTGAAGGCAGCGACGGCTGGGACGGTACCTATCGCGGTGCTGTTGCCGATCCGGGCACTTACTTCTACCGCCTTTTCAAGCAAAGCGGACAAGTAGAGAAAGGTACGTTGGAAGTGGTGAAATTTTAGTGATTAGTGAT
>Ga0123353_10002737_pt1 | contig 21986 bp, 19 predicted proteins | sample TergutLab28metaG_3_FD_92763 | JGI IMG/M metagenome (GOLD analysis project Ga0123353, IMG submission 92763) | Labiotermes labralis P3 segment gut microbial communities from Petit-Saut dam, French Guiana - Lab288 P3 | ecosystem: Host-associated > Arthropoda: Insects > Digestive system > Gut ... | reverse complement strand
CTTTTGCTCAAGCCGTGGATTGGGCCAGACGCGAAGCAGCGCCGTATACGCCTCGATGAGGTGCAAGTGGGTGTTCATGCTCTTGGCGCATCCTTCGGACTTGTAGGCCTGGGTGTGGATCATAAAGTCCAGCGGCTCCCAAGTGCGCGTGAAGGCTTCCAGATACCCCAGGTTCACCGGATCAAAGGCATGGGTTTCCAGCAGCTCATAGATGCGTATCGCCCCTGCCAAAGCGGCTGCATCTCCAGTGGCGCGACAGTATTCGGACAGCGCGTAGATCGCAAAGGCCTGCCCGTACACCATCTTGATATCGTCCTTGGGCGCGCCCATACGATCCAGGGAAAAATACGCGCCGCCATATTCCACATCGATGAAATATTCGGTAAAGTACGCATAGGCCCGCTTTGCCTCATGCAGATAACGCTCGTCGCTCAACACCCGGTACGCGGCGGCAAATGTCCACAAAATCCGGGCGTTAAGCACCAGGCATCTCTCTGCAGTCACATCGGGCGTGCCGTCGTAGCCCACGGCTCCGTAATAGCCGCCGCATTCGTGATCCACGCTGTGGCGGAGCCAAAAGGGCAGTATGTTTTCGGTAAGTTCGTGCATGGCCATGCGGGCAATGGGGGCTAAGCGCTCATCCATTCTTACACCTCCAAGAAGTATACAATCCTGCGATTACCTGCTCAATAGGGGCCTTGCTGATCTCCACATCCTTCACGCCGTCCGCCTCAGATATTTTCCGGAGCAGGGTTTGAATCGGCGTTACTGAAACATCCACCTCATATTCATGGACACCTTTGTTTGCACTAATCATTTTCTCTCCCTCTAAGGAAAATGGGCAGTCCTCATCCACGGTCACGGTGAGCCTAGTGAGACTGCCCGTGATATCCCGCAAGCCGTCAAACGTCCCATCATAGGCGATCTTTCCGTTAGAGATCATCAGGATGCGCTGGGCCATCTCCTCCAGATCATCCATGTCATGGCTTGTTACCATGATGGTAACGCCCCGCTCCCGGTTGATCTTTTTAAGAAACTCAATCATCTGCCGCTTTGCGATCACGTCCAGGCCCAGGGTGGGTTCGTCCAGCAGGATGAGCGTGGGGCTGTGCAGCAACATCATGGCAAGGTCGGCCCGCATGCGCTGGCCCAGGGACAACTCCCGGGCGAAGGTCTTCAGCAAGCCGCCGATGTCCAGCAGCTCAATCACCATCTCAAGGTTTTGCTTATACACGCCGTTTGGGATATCCCATACGACTTTTTTCCATTCAAAACTTTGGGATATGGGGTGGTCCCACCACAGTTCGGTGCGGTTGCCAAACAGCACGCCCAGCTTTTTCATCACCCGGACGCGGTCCTTGTCCGGCGACATGCCCAGGACCGACACGCTGCCTTGGGTTGGCTGCAGCATACCCGCCAGCAGCTTCATGGTGGTGCTCTTGCCCGCCCCGTTGGGCCCTGCATACGCCACGAACTCCCCGCTCTGTATGCCAAACGAAACATCGTCCAGCGCGGTGATGATCTTCTTTTGGGGATGCAGCAGGTTTTTGAGCAGCCCGCCCCCGGCGTTTTCCCGCTGCCATTGGGTGAATACCTTGGTGACGCCGTTGACGCTAACGGCGGTGCCCCATGGCGTGGTAGCGGTTGACGCCCCGCTTAACATAGTGGTTCAACCCCTTTCGAAAGAAGTGGGCGGCGACCATCCACAGCGCCGCCGCAAAAATCAATGGATACCACGGGGACACCCCAAGAGGCGCGTCGCCCAAAAGAGCAAGGGGGGGAAACCACGCTAATAGCCCCGTTGGAATCATTGTGAGCAATGGCAGTTGCAAATACAAGGGCATCCCCGATAATGGAAATGTGCTGATGTACCCAAAGGCGTCGATCACATAGCTGGATATCTCCTCGGCCTGCACAGGAGCGTAAAAAGTCAGGCTGGCGGCAAGGTAGGATTGCCCCAGGATGATAGCCGTGGTGACCAGCAGGTTTCCAATCAACGACAGCATCCACCACCAGGGCAACGCGATGCCAAGATTGGAGGTAGCGATCACCATCAACACCGCCCCGGAAATCAGGTTGCTGCTGCCTGAAAAGGGGATAAAGCCCTCGGTTGCCAGCTGTGTCGGCAACGGCAGCGGCTGAATGAACATGTGCTCAAGCTGGCCCCTGCCGATCCTGCGGCTGATATGCCCCGTATTGCATCCGGAACAGAAGGTTTGAAAGATGCCCGTGATGATCGTGGCGTAGGCCAACATAAACAGCACCTGAAACCTGCCCATGCCGCCGATGCCGTCAAACCGCCACGCAAGCAAAAACACGCCGGTCACCGCGGACAAATTCGTGATCACATCGGTAAAGATGGCAAGGAGCGCAAAGGTTTTGTCCCGGAGCAGCCAAGCCAAGTCCATCTTTGCGTAAAGGGCGTACAAATGCAAAAAACGCTTGATTTTAGCCACCGTAACTCACCTGCCTCTCTTTGGATTTGGCGAACCACAGAATGGCGAGTGGCCATATGATCACATTCCACGCCAGCTGGATAAGAACCGTTCGCACAGGGTCGCCAGTCCCCACAAACAACGCCAGGGGCGCGCCGCCTAAACTGCCGAAGGGCTGATACTCAAAAACCGTGGTCAGTCCAAAGGGCAGTATCCTAAAGGGGATCACCGTTCCGGAAAACAGGGACACAACGGCCATCCGTATGGAATGCCCAAGCCACGCCATACCCTTAAGCCGTATCGTGACGCAAGCGAAAATAAAGTCCATGGCAAAACCAAGGGATATGCACAATAGCAGCGACGGAAAGAACCAAAGGGTCGCGGGGAGGATCGCAACGCCCAACAATGGGGCGATCAGCATCATGGGCAACGAGAAGATCAATAACATGGGAATCCAGCCGCCAACGGTTTGGGCGATCAGTTGGCCGAATACCGAAAAGGGCCGGGCGAACAGGCTGATCAGCTGCCCCTCGTAGTTCCAGCTGGAGGCCAGCGTGCGCACCACCAGCATTTCGGAAAGCAACGCGTTGACATACGTGTAGGTTAACAGCTGACGGAGCGTCATGCCCACATCCACACCGCCCGTGGCGATAACCCGCCACAAAAACATCAACGGCAGCAAGTACATCAGGTTCACCAAAACATTGGGGAACAGATAGATGATCCCGCCGTTGGTATGGCCTCGCATGGCGGTCAGCGCGGTTTTGATATATTTCGACATACAGCCTCCATGATAATCATTTTGACTGGAAAAGCGAAAAATGTAAAGATATTTCTTTTTGTGCTTGACAAAGAATTCAAATTGTATTATTGTATTATTGTCCTAATACAATCGATAAGGAGGAGGTATGAATGTCGTGGGAACTGGACGGCGAACGCCCCATTTACACCCAGCTGTTGGAACAGCTGCAACTGCGCATCATCGCCGGGGTATATCAGCCCGGCCAGCGCTTGCCGTCGGTACGTGACCTTGCCCAAGAAGCCGCTGTAAACGCCAACACCATGCAGCGCGCCCTTACCGAGCTGGAGCAAGCCGGGCTGGTGTACGCCCAGCGCACAGCGGGCCGGTTTATTACCGAGGACCAAGGGATGATCGCGGCCACCCGCACCACCTTTGCCCTGCGCCACGCAAGCGCCTACCTATCGGGCATGCAAAAGCTGGGGTATACGCGGGAAGAATCCCTGGCGCTTTTGCACGAAGCCGACAAGTAAACAAAGGAGATGATGACATGCCTCCCATTTTGGAATGCAAGGGGCTGGTGAAGCGCTTCGGCAAAAAGGAAGCGCTGGTCGGCATCGACTTGACATTGGAACCCGGCCGCATCGTGGGCCTGCTGGGGCCCAACGGCAGCGGTAAAACCACCTTGATCAAGCTGATCAACGGCCTGCTGGTGCCTACTGCGGGCGAGATTCGGGTCGGCGGCTTCCCGCCCAGCGTGGAAAGCAAGCGATTGATCTCGTATCTGCCCGAACATACCTACCTGAGCGACTGGATGCGGGTGCGCGACCTGTTCGCCTTCTTTCAGGATTTTTACGCGGATTTTAACCTAGGAAAAGCCCAGGATATGCTGCAGCGGCTGAACATCGCCCCGGGCGACCGCATCAAGACCATGTCCAAGGGCACCAAGGAGAAGGTGCAGCTGATCCTGGTGATGAGCCGGGAGGCCCAGCTCTACCTGCTGGACGAACCCATCGGCGGCGTGGACCCCGCCGCGCGGGACTACATCCTGAGCACCATCCTTTCCAACTACAGTGAGTCGGCCACGGTGCTGATCTCCACCCACCTGATCGCCGATGTGGAGCGGGTGCTGGATGAGATCGTGTTTATAGGTGATGGAAAGATTCTCCGCTCCGAGCAGGTGGATACCCTGCGGGAGCAGGAAGGCAAGTCGGTGGACGCAGTTTTCCGGGAGGTGTTCAGATGCTGATTAAATTGCTGAAACATGAGTTCAAGGCCACCGGCCGCATCTTTTTGCCCATGTACGCCCTGCTGGCGGTGTTTTCGGTAATCACCAAGTTTGTCAACCAGAATTTGCGGGTGGACTCGCTGTTCACCGGCATACTGGTCACCCTGCCCGCCATCCTGTACGCGTGCATCATTGCCGGCGTATGCGTGATGACCCTGGTGCTGCTCATCCAGCGTTTTTCCAAGAACCTGCTGGGCCCGGAGGGTTATCTGATGCACACGCTGCCGGTACGCCCGTGGCAACATGTGGCGTGCAAGCTGCTCACCTCCACCCTTTGGTCTGTCTGCAGCATGTGCATGGTGTGCCTTTCCGCCCTCTATATGGGCGTAGACGTAAGCGGCTGGAGCTCCTTTATCGCAACCTTTAACGGCATCCTCGCCGCCGCTGCCGCGCCCTTTAACCTGACCGCCGCCGCCTTCTTCTGGGGATTTGTGACGATCATGATAGCCTATGTGATCAAAATGACGCTGATGATCTACGCGGGCATGGGCATCGGCCAGCTTTCGTCCAAGCGGAAGGTGGGTTCTTCGGTGCTGGCTATCGTGGGCCTGAATATCGTGGAGCAAGTGGCGGGTGTGGTGGTATTGGTCTCTTGGGGCGAATCCATCGGCATCTTGTCCGGAGGGACCAACGCCGATATCATCCGCTTTGTTTTCTGGTGGATACTGGGTTCCGCCGGGCTGTTCAGCGTGATCTACGCGTTGGTAAGCAACTGGATGCTGAAACGGAATTTGAATTTGGCGTAATGATTCGACAAGGGGGACGATCACGTAGGGAGGGCAGCCACATAGGGCTGCCCCTACGAAGAGGGCGATCATGTAGGGGCGACCCTGTGTGGTCGCCCTTCTGTGTCGCCGCCCTTGCGTGAGGGCACTCTGTTTTCAGTTAACGCTCGGCCAGCAGCAACTCCCACCCAACCAGCAAAGACCCATCCCGCCTATGCATCTCCGCCTGGGACACATCAAAGCAAAGGGGCACGCAGGCGTAGAGCCACACCATCCCTTCGGCCTCCACAAATGCATCAAAGTCATAAAAGGTATTGTCTTCTTCAGCAATGGGAGTCCAGCCTTGGGCCTTCAGCGGCTCCAACTGCTCCGGCGACTGCACGACCTGCAAGCGGCCCCTGCCCTGAAGCTCGCCGATGTGCAACTCCAGCGTAAACACAAAGCCTTCGGCCTCCTCCCCTGTATTGGCCGACAGGCCCAGCGCGGCATCGATCCACACGCTGCCCACCCGGCAGCCCCGTGCCACAAGGGGAACCTCCAGGCCGTCGGGCCCCACAGTGGATAAATCCACGGGCAGCACCATTTGCCTGCGCATATCCCGCAGGCGCTTGCGCATATCGGCGTCAAACAGGTCGTTGCCCAGATTGGCATCGATCTCCAGCAGCGTCATACCTTCCAATGTGGCATAAGCTTGGGCTGTCGCTTGCTGTTTCTCTTCCAAAGGAAAGAAGGCTTCCTCGGCAGCAACCGTAACCGGCTCCAGCGAGGGCGTAGGCTGCGCCGCCATTGCGTAGGTGGGAGCCAAAGCGGGCCTGGGGTTAGGTTCGTCCCGCTCGGAGACCCCCGCCACCCTGGGCAGGTAACGATGGGCTTGAGGCGCCTCCGCCTCAAACCGCAGCAAGGCGGAGTCCGGCTTTACCACCAAGGATACCGCTTCCGCCGTGTTGCCCAGGGCATCCACGGCGGTGAGCAAAATTTCCGATCCGGTCGGCAAGACAGCGATGCCGCTTACCGAAAAGCTGCCGTCCCGGTTCTGCAAACAAATCAGAGACCGCCCCTCGGCAGAGGCGTCGACCCGCACATCGCCATGGGCATGGCCGGTAAGCCACCGCTCCCCTTCCGCCACGTAGGCGGGCAAGCGCAATTCGGGCAACTCCTCGGACAGCCGGGAAATCCAGGTCACCTCGGAGCCCCAGTCGTGCACATACCGCAAGGCGCAGTACACCTCACCTGCCCGCAGGTCCTCACGGGCAACGCCGATCTCCCAGCAACCTTCATCATCCGCTTTGACTGCCCGTCGGGACTGAAGCGCGTTGTTGACGATAAGCTCAATTTCTGCGTTAGGCTCCCCTGCGCCATGGAGCATAAAGGCGAACTCGCCATCAAATGCCAATGCCATGTATTCGGGTTCGGGGGTATCGATCACCAGGGGCACCCGCTGTTCCCTGTCCACATCCCCCGCATCTTCGGCTCCAAAAGCCACCGCGCTGCCCGTCAAAGTAGGCGCCAGCTGCATGCTGGCGGCGCGGACAGGCGGAACATACAGCGCCTCTCTCGTGGCCATCTGTGACCCGAAAGAGGGCTCTTCTTCACTTTGGGTTGTAATATGGGCTATTTGGGGCGACAAACAAAGGGAGAGGACCATCCAACACCCCACCAGCAGCCCCAGTCGGTTTTTCATCTTCCGTGAGCCCTCCCGGTGCTAAATACAATATGTATTATAGCACAGGGGGCGGGTATACACAATGTGGTATGAGCAAAAATTTAGGTGCGTTGCATTCTGGCAGAGCAAAAGCATTTGCAGCCGGTGGATTGACAACACGCCTGTCCTTGCCAAAACCGCTTGCAAAAAAAGTAACACGAATCAAGGATTGAAGTAATCAAGACTGGACCAGCAGGCTTTGCCGTTGTAGGGCGCGGCCACCGGACGCGCCGTGATTTATCCAAAATTGTATACCGTTGTTGCATTACGGCGGCGCGTCGAGTCGCCGCACCCTACGTTTGATTGGCGTTAAATGATGTGAATAAAAAAGGCGAAAGAACGAGGAAAACAAGTTAACAAGCAAACATTTATGTCCCCTCCCCTCAGTGGTATATATTTGAACTCCCCGCAACACATGCCGGGAGTTTTTATGTGAATATACCATTATATATATATATATTGACAAAATAATTAAACCGAAGTATCATAAAAACTAAAATTACCTAGCACAGATATGGGGCCAACCTGCCTATGGCCTAGAGTATGGCAGGGGTTACCGCGCAGGCCGGATGCGCGGGGTATGGGTTGCACAAACCCACAGGCGTGTGTAAAGAACGCCCGGTGGCGACGGTGATCGTCGCCAATATCACCCTGCCCATGATGCGTCGTGGGCAGGGTGGAGAAATGGAGGTGTTTCTTATGAAAAAGAAACTAATCGCTTTGGTTCTTGCTCTGGTATCCTCACTGACCCTCACGACCGTCCTGGCCGATCCGCCGGAACTTCGCCATGCCTCTTCTGAAGAAATGGCCGAGTGGCCGAGTGGCGCAGCCGGAAAGTTCGAGGTCCGCTTCTCCCAAGACCTGTTGTCCTGGATGAACGACAATGCCTTTTTCACGGTAATCGGGGAAAACGGATGTGTTGAGATTCCCATCCGGACGTTGATGGTTGACGAAGTACTGACCATCTTCACAAACTCCATTGCAATGGAAGAGGCCACCGTGGTCTACCAGCCTCACAATCTGGGTAAAATCGCCGATGAGAAGGGCGAGGCGCTAATTCCAACCCAATACAAGCTCGCCTTCGTTCAACATGGCGAAGACAAGGAGCATAGCTGGGATCCCGACGGCTGGGATGGAGGCGACTATTTCAACGCGCTCGTCTCCGAAAACACGGAGGCAACCTTCGTCATCGGCAATGCCTCCGCAAGCCCCACAACACGCTGCAGCTGCAACTGCACCTGTGGCGGCTGCAATTGCGGACAGTAAACATCCTTTCAACGATCGAAAAGCGCCGCCCTCACCAGCGGCGCTTTCTCGCTTCCTCTACAGCAATAGCTTCACCGTAAGATGAGAACTTTGCTGATGAATTTCGGAGCGATTGCGCAGGCATGGAAACGCGCATTCGTACACGAAATCGCGTTCGCGGGCCGGAGCCGAACTCACCGCTAGAAGGATTCCACCCAAAAGCATTTACATCTGTCGAACTATGTATTATTCTATCAGTGCAGTCTTTATAAAGGCTGTCGGCGGATGGGCTTTACCAACTTTGTTCCTATTGAAAAAGGAAGAAGGGAGGTGAGGCTTGATGCGAGACCTTATCAAATTGATGAACGCCATTGCGCGCTTAATCTCTGAGATTCGAAAAACGGCTACGATGTTAGGCCATCGTAACCGCGTCTAGCTTAGGGCCACTCTAAGCGAAGCCCATCCGCTTGTTCCACCTACATTATACCTCGGCATCTCAGAACGTGTCAAACATAATTTCATGTCGCGGCCTTTCTCCATCTGCATTTGCCGCATATCACATCAACAAAACAGCGTGAGATGCTAGTTTTGCTGATCCATTTCGGAGCGATTGCACAGGCACGAAAACGCGCATTCGTACATGAAATCGCGTTTGCGGGGCGGAGAAGCGAATGTTGCAAAACAAAGCAGAAAAAGGTACAATATCCACGTGGAGTACACAAGAGAGCAGGCGGGTTTGTTGCTAAAAAACAAGGATAGTGGTATAATAGACGTAGACATTGACGATCTTACGTCATGCCTGCGGAGGATCGAAACAGGGCAACTCGTTCAAACCACCGTGGAAAAAATCGACACGCAGAGATCGGATTTATCAGGGTGGTTCTACCCTTGGGACGACGAGGTGAAGTGCAATCCGACGGGTGTCTACGGCTTGCGCGTGAATGGGGATATTCAGTTGCAAGGGCTTATATCGATCAAGGCGCAGCGTTCTGGCGCAGAGGTAAGATTTGTGGAATCCATGAACTACCAAAAGCGCGCAATAAAAAAGTATGAAGGAATTGGCGGCCATCTTTTTGCGGAGGCGGTAAAGCAAAGCCGTGAAGCGGGGAATCCTGAAGGGTTTATCTACTTTAGGGCTAAAACCGAATTGATTCATTACTACCAAGAAAAACTGGGGGCCGTTTGTGGTTACGGAAACCAAATGGGGATTTTCGGTCAAGCCGCGAGAAACTTGTTTGAAAGGTACTATGGGAGGTGGGACGATTGGAAGCCAGGGAACTAGAAGATTATCGAGCTATAACCGAAGATGATTTGGTTGTTGGGCATTTTAACAAAGGCGAACCTCTGTATGATATGCCTGCTGCTGACAGGTATTGCAAAGAACACGGTTTGAGTATGGAAGGCCTGACAGCAGAAGATTGGAAGCGGTTTATTTTCGATTACCACAGCTAAAAAGCACCACCGAGATATAGCGATATACCAATTGTCACAAAGGGGCTGTCTCGCTAGATTTTCCTGGCGAGACAGCCCCTTTATCATTATACCTGTTCCAGCGCCGCCATCCCCTCTGCCTCGGCGTCCGCCATGGTCTTCTCTAATATGGCAAGCACCGCCTCCCGGCCCTCCCCAGTCTCCGATGACCAGGGAATGACCTCCCAGGGCTGTACCTGCAAGGCGCGGCAAATTGCCGTCACATGCCGCATCCGGGCGGCCCGGCTGATCTTATCGGCTTTGGTGGCGATGATCGTAAAGGGAATGCCGTAGGCGCGCAAAAAGCCGGTCATGTCCCGGTCGTCCTGGGTGGGCTCGTGGCGAATATCCACCAAATGAAGCACCAGGCGCAGGGTAGACGAGTCGGCAAAATAGCCTTCCATCATGCGGGCCCACTTCTGTTTTTCGCCCTTGTCCACCTTAGCAAAACCGTAGCCAGGCAGGTCGATCAGGCGAAGGCGGCCTTCGATATCAAATACATTCAGCAATCGTGTCTTGCCCGGCGTGGAGCTGGTCTTGGCCAGCTTGCGGCGGCGGCACAGGCAGTTGATCATGGAGGATTTACCCACATTGCTCTTGCCCGCCACCGCCATCTCGGGCAAGCCGATGCCCGGATAATCCCGGTATCGATCCATGGATGTGACAAAACTGACGCGGTTAATCTCCATGCGCTTCCTCCGCTGTTTCCTCTGATGCTTTCACGAGAGCCGCCCGCAGCACCTCTTCGATTTGGGATACCGGCAGGATTCGCATGCGGTCGCGCACGTTCTCCGGCACCTCTTCCAGATCCTTTACGTTCTCTTGGGGAATGAGCACGGTGTCCACCCCGGCCCGGTGGGCGGCCAGCAGCTTTTCTTTTAAGCCGCCGATGGGCAGCACCCGGCCCCGCAAGGTGATCTCGCCGGTCATGGCTACGTTTTGCCGGACCGGAACTCCGGTGAGGGCGCTGGTGAGGGCGCTGGCGATGGTGACACCGGCGGAGGGGCCGTCCTTGGGCACCGCGCCTTCGGGCACGTGGATGTGGATGTCCATATTCTCGTAAAAACCGGCGTCAATACCCAACTCCTCGGCATGGGCGCGTACCCAGCTCTTAGCGGCCCGTGCCGATTCCTTCATGACGTCACCCAACTGCCCGGTGAGCTCCAGAGCGCCCTTGCCGGGCATCACACTGGTTTCGATTTGCAGGGTGTCGCCGCCGAAAGCCGTGTAGGCCAGGCCGTTCACCACACCTACTTCCGGCTTTTTTCCGGCTTTGTCGAAGTGATAGCGGGGCGCGCCCAAATCCTTCTCCAACTGAGCGGGCGAGATGCTGGTGTGCTCCCAGCCTTCTTCGATCATACGCACGGCGGCCTTGCGCGCCACCTTGGCGATGGTGCGCTCTAACTGGCGCACACCGGCCTCCCGGGTATAACCGTTGATCAAAGAGCGCATCACCTTGTCTGGCATACGCAGGCATTTTTCGGGCAAGCCGTGCTCGGTGATCTGCTTGGGCAGCAGATGCTTCTTGGCAATGTGCAGCTTCTCCTCTTCGGTATAACCCGAGAGCTGAATGATCTCCATGCGGTCCAGCAGCGGCCTGGGGATGGTGTCGGTGGTATTGGCGGTGGTAAGGAACATCACCCGGGAAAGATCGAAAGGTACGTCCAGATAGTGATCCCGGAAAGCGAAGTTCTGCTCGGCATCCAGTACCTCAAGCATAGCCGATGCCGGATCGCCCCGAAAGTCGTTGCTCATCTTGTCGATCTCGTCGAATAAAAACACCGGGTTCTCGGTGCCCGCCTGCTTGAGGGAGGACAGTATCCGGCCTGGGATCGCGCCTATATAAGTGCGGCGGTGGCCCCTGATCTCGGCCTCGTCCCGCACGCCGCCCAGGGACATCTGCACGAACTTGCGCCCCAACGACCGCGCCACCGACCGCGCGATCGAAGTTTTGCCCACGCCGGGCGGCCCTACCAAACACAAGATGGGCCCCTTCATGTCGTTTTTGATGCGGCGCACCGCCAGGTACTCCACGATGCGCTCCTTCACCTTTTCCATGCCGTGATGGTCGGCGTCCAGGATGTTGCGGGAGCGGCGCAGGTCCAGATTGTCGGGCGTGCGCACACCCCAGGGCAGGTCGATGATCCACTCGATGTAGGTGCGGCTCACCCCGATTTCGGGTGAACCCGGCGACATGCGGGACAGGCGCTGCATCTCGCGCTCGACTTTATCCCGCGCCTCCTGGCCCATGGGCGTGGACGCCGCCCGCTCCCGCAGATCCTCGATGTCGGTGGAGTCCCGGTCGCCCAACTCGGACTGTATGGCTTTGATCTGCTCCCGCAGATAGTACTCTTTTTGATTCTTTTCGATTTGCTTTTTCACTCGGGCCTGCACCTGGCGCTCCACGCCGGCCAGCTCGGTCTCCCGCACCAAGATAGCGCATAGCTCCCCCAGCCGCTCGCCCACGTCGAACTGCTCTAATATACGCTGGCGGTCCTCCAGGCGGGTGAGCACATTGGCGGCGATGATGTCCCCCAGGCGCTCGGCGTCGTTTACCTCGCCTATCGAGTTGGCCAGTTCGCTGGGCACCCGCCCGCTGTTTTTAGAGAACTCGGCAAAAAACTGCTGGGTGGTGCGGGTCAGCGCCTGCATCTCCATGGCGCTGGGATAGGTGCTGTGCATGGCATGCACCGACACCAGGTAGCAGGGCTCCTCTTCAATGATGGCATGAAGTTTACCCCGCCGTACCCCTTCTACCAGCACGCGGATGTTGTCCCCCGGCAGTTTGAGGATCTGCTTGATCTTTGCGATGGTGCCCACATCGTACAGGGCGTCCCCGATGGGTTCGTCCTGATCGGCGTCGCGCTGGGCGATTAAAAACACCTGCTGATCCTCCACCATCGCTCTTTCCAGCGCGAGGATGGAACGTTTCCGGCCCACGTCGAAGTGCAGCACCATGTGGGGAAACACCATCAGCCCACGCAAGGGCAGCATGGGAAGCAGCAAGGTCTGGGGTTCGGGGGCTTTTCGGGATCGTGCCAAAGCAATTCCTCCGTATATCAATTACACTCTCAACGAACGATTATACCTGAATGGGACGGTTGCTGCAAGGTTCATTTCCCGACCAATGCGTGCCGCATGATTTCAGCGGGCGCACAATGTGCGCCCCTACTGTAGGGGCGATCATTGATCGCCCGCCGTCCTCTGCAACGCATTTGCCCTCACGCCTCCACAATCCGCCGCACCGCAGGCCGGCCCTCCGCGCCCTGGGCCACCAGGCGATCCGCCTCCACATCCGCCGCAGGGAGCGTCCGCAACCCCGGTTTGGCGAACATCAGCGCCAGCGCCTCTTCCAGCGTATCTACGGGCACTACCTCCACGTCGTCGCCCACAAAGCGCTGCATGTAGTTTTCCCGTGGCACTAGCACCCGGCGCAGACCCGCCCGCCGCGCAGCCTCCACCTTGCTGGGCACGCCCCCCACAGGCCGCACCTCGCCCCGCACCGATACCTCGCCGGTAAGGGCCGTGGCGCCGTCCACCGGCTGCCCGGTAAGGGCCGAGCAAGCCGCCACCGCCATCGCCACCCCCGCCGACGGCCCGTCCACCGGCGTGCCGCCCGGAAAATTAATGTGAATATCGTGCCCGTCCACATCGTAGCCCATGCGCCGCAGCAGGGTCACCACGTTCTCCGCCGAACCACGCGCCATGCTCTTGCGGCGTATCTTGTGGCCCAGATCCCCCAGCTCCTCCTCTTCCACGATGCCGGTGACCGTCACATGGCCTTCGCCGGGGATAGCCACAGCCTCGATGTCCATCACAGCGCCCTGGTGGGAGCCGTACACTGCCAGGCCGTGCACGCTGCCAACGGTATCCTCCTTAAGGGCAAGCTGCTTGGGCCGGGGCGCGTAGTGGCCGGTGTCCACCACCCACTCCACGTCGGCCCGCAGAATCTCACGCCGTTCTTCCATCTGCGCTACGCCTGCCGCCATCTGCACGATGTTCACCGCGTCCCGCCCGCAGGATGCGTACCCGCCCACGAACCGCGCGTCCTCCTGCGCCATCTCAAACCCGGCCCGCTTGGCCGCCCCGGCGGCGATCACCGCCACCTCCTCGGGCTCCAAAGCACGGAAATAAATCTCCATGCACCGGGAGCGCAGGGCGGGCGGCAGCTCGTTGGGGTTACGGGTGGTTGCGCCTACCAGCCGGAAGTCGGCAGGCATGCCGCGCTTGAAGATGTCGTGGATGTGGCGGGGCACGGCGGTATCGTCCGGGTTATAATATGCGGACTCAAAACACACCTTGCGGTCTTCCAGCACCTTGAGCAGCTTGTTCATCTGCGTGGGGTGCAGTTCACTTATTTCAATGCCACGCGTGAGGGTTTGGGTTTAGGTGGGGGTGATAGGCGGGCGAGCAAGGCTGCTGTATCCTTTGTGCGAGGGTGATCTGCCCCAAGCTTTCTCAAGCAAATATCATGTGCTCTTTCGGCATAGTCTTTTGCCTTTTCCGCTTGATACAAATTCTCATAAAGGTATGCTAGGTTGTTATAGGAGATGGCCGTATCTGGGTGCTCCTTGCCAAGCACTTTTTCGCGAATGGCTGACGCATTAAGGCAATAGACCAGGGCGTTTTCATAATCATTTTGCACAAGATACAATACTGCCAAGTTGTTGTAGGTGGTGGCCGTATCTGGATGCTCCTTGCCAAGCACTTTTTCGGTGATGGCTAAATCTTTTAGGTAATAAACCAATGCGTTTTCATTATCGCCTTGCACGCGATATAATAAACCCAGGCTCATGTAGGTGGTAGCCGTATCTGGATGCCATTTACCTAGCACTTTTTCACGGATGGCCAAAGCCTTTAGGTGATAGACCAGTGCATTTTCAAAATCGCTTTGCTCGCGATGCAATGAACCCAGGTTGTTGTAGGTGGTAGCCGTATCTAGATGCTCTTTGCCAAGCACTTTTTCGCTGATACCTGAAGCCTTCAGGAAATAGTCCAGCGCGTTTCCATAGTCGCCTTTCGCTCGATGCAATCCGCCTAGGTTATTATAGATGGCGGCCGCATCTGGATTCTCCTTGCCTAGCACTTTTTCGATGATGGCCAAAGCCTCCCTGTAGTGATGCTCAGCATCTCGATACCGCCCTTGATTCAAATATGCGTAGCCTATAGCACCATAAAGTCTCGCCATCACCATCGACTTATCATGAATTTTCTTTGGAATAGTCTCCGCGCAGCATAGCTGCATCGCCCTAGCATTATAGAGTTCTAAGCCTGATTGCTCAGAGCTGTTCGCGTTGTAACCGTCTCAATCAACCTTCCACATTTCTCACTATCCGGTTTCAATTCCTGCCGCAGCACTTCAGCAATTACATCGTGCATTTCTACCATTTTCTTGCCATCAACAAAACGAATCAACCTTTTATCAGCCAGCTTGTTTAGCAAATTGATACCCGACAACTCTAGCCAATGCAGTAGCACTTTGACAGGGAAGTTCTTCAGCGGCAGTATGCATAGGTTGGTAAGCAGCCCTACCGCTTCATCCCCAAGCTTTTCGATATCGCTCATTCGATACAGTGTAGCCATTTGCTTTAGCAAGCGTTCGCTTGTTGCGCCGCCCGATTTTTGCACTTCTTCGCTGAGGCCCTTCAAATCAAAGTTTTCGTCTGCCAATCTGTCAAGCAACTCTTTCGCCGATTGATAGCCAGCCTCTTTGTAGATTGCAGCCAACAATTCTAGGGCAAGCGTATGTCGCCCAGCAAGTTCGACGATTTTCTCTGCATCGGCTCTTTCCGTTTTGTGTATGGCTTTCCCTCTGTAACGCGCAAAAAGCTTTATACAATCCTTAACGGGCATAAACTCCATGGAATAGATCGATAAATCCTTCAAATGCGCTTGCGCTTCAAAACTCTCACGGGTTGTGAAGATCACTCGGCATTTGAGTGCCAGAATATTCTGCATTTCGGCGTCATTTTCCGCATTACTCACATTATCAAAGATGAGCACAACTTTTTTGGGCAGCTCACGCAGCAACTTCAGAATCTCCCCATAACGTGCGTCCCGCTGATCTGCCGGAGCCTCGAATTTTTCCATGAGGCCTGGTGTGTCTACTAACGTATCTTTGAAGTTGTTTTTGTATTCAACCCAGCCCACATGAGGATACGATCCTCTATGCTTCGCAAAAAACGCCTTTGCGAATTCCGTTTTGCCAACACCACCGATACCGGACACCACGGCGATTTTCGTGCCCTCCCACAAAAGATCAGCAAATCTCCGCAAATCCATTTCCCGGCCAACAAATTTTACGCCTGCGGGAACGTTTGGCAGCGTTAGCGGGATTTCTTTCATCTTCTCTTTTCTTTTTCTGCTATATCTTATTGGAAAGTAAATGGTGCAAATTCCTATCGAGATCGGCACAACAAGCACCGCAAGAACCCATTCCAAACTCCACGGCTCCATACAGCACACCTCCACTTCCTTTGTACTCTAACCACATTATACTGCACTCGTCAGCATTTTCCAACAAAAACCGCATCTTGACAACCACCCACAGACAAATTATAGTTAACCCATACAAAACCCATTTAGGAGGTGCCCCATGAAAAAAAGCAAACTCTCCCCCTTCTTAATCCTCGGCATCGTTCTGGCCCCGCTCTATTTGATTACCGACCGCTACATCGTCAAACTGCCCGAGTGGGCCGTGATCACCATCGTAGCCATCCAAGTGGCCTGCGTGGGCCTTGGCATCTACGCCACTTTCAAGAAAGACAAGACCAAAGAATAATGCAATCAAACAGGCAAAGGCCCCGCTCAAAATCACGAGCGGGGCCTTTTCAAAACTGTTGCTTTTAATGCGAACCGAGTATAGAACGCAACGCCGCCTCTTGTAGGGGCGGATGGTAATCCGCCCGTTTTAGCGGGACGGTTGCCATCGTCCCCTACCTAGATACGTGCCTTGGACGTTTCAACCCTGATTCGAATATTCAGTTACCTCTGGCCAAAGCTGTCGGCGCTGGCGCCCTCGGCAAGCACGGCCTGGGCCGCCGCCAAACGGGCGATCGGCACCCGGAAGGGCGAGCAGGACACGTAGTTCAGGCCCACCGAATGGCAGAACATCACCGACGAGGGATCGCCGCCGTGTTCGCCGCAGATACCCAGCTTGATGTCCGGGCGGCCCTTCTTGCCCAGATCGACGGACATCTTCACCAACTTGCCCACGCCCTCCTGGTCCAGCTTGGAGAAGGGATCGGACTCGTAGATCTTCTTGTCGTAATAGTCGTCCAGGAAGTTGCCGGCGTCGTCGCGAGAGAAACCGAAGGCCATCTGGGTGAGATCGTTGGTGCCGAAGGAGAAGAACTCGGCGCTCTGGGCGATCTCGTCGGCGATGAGGCAAGCTCTGGGAATCTCGATCATGGTGCCCACCATGTATGTGATCTTGGTGCCCTTCTCTTTCATTACCTGGGCGGCGGTCTCGTCCACGATCTTTTTGATGAACTCAAATTCCTTCACGGCGCCGATCAGGGGGATCATGATCTCGGGCACCACGTTGAGTTTCTTCTCTTTGGAAACTTCGATGGCGGCTTCGATCACGGCGCGGGTCTGCATCTCGGCGATCTCGGGGAAGGTGACGGCCAAGCGGCAGCCACGGTGGCCCATCATGGGATTAAACTCGTGGAGCATGTCGATCTTTTCCACCACCTTGGCGGGCGTAGTGCCCAGCTCCTTGGCAATGGCGGCGATCTCTTCGGTCATGTTCTTGTTGGGCAGGAACTCATGCAGGGGCGGATCCAGATAGCGGATGGTCACGGGACGATCGCCCATCACTTCGTAGATGCCCTTAAAGTCGCCCTTCTGCATGGGCAGAAGTTTTGCCAGAGCCTTGCGGCGCTGCTCTTCGTTGTCGGAGAGGATCATCTCGCGCATGGCCGCGATGCGGTCGGGCGCAAAGAACATGTGCTCGGTGCGGGTGAGGCCGATGCCTTCGGCGCCGAATTTGATGGCGGCTTCGGCGTCGTGGGGGGTATCGGCGTTGGTGCGCACCTTCAGCTTGCGGAAGGTGTCGGCCCAGCCCATCAGGGTGGCAAAGTCGCCGGTCATCTCGGCTTCGACGGTCTTGATCACTTCGCCGTAGATCTTGCCGGTGGAGCCGTCCAGGGAGATAAAGTCGCCCTCTTTGATGGTCTTGCCGCCCAGGCTAAAGGACTTATTGGCTTCGTTGAGGCGCACCTCGCCGCAACCGGCCACGCAGCAAGTGCCCATGCCCCGGGCAACCACGGCGGCGTGGGAGGTCATACCGCCACGGGCGGTGAGAATGCCCACCGCGTGGTTCATGCCTTCGATATCCTCGGGCGAGGTCTCCTGGCGCACCAAAATGACCTTCTGGCCCTTCTCCACGGTGGCTTTGGTGGCGTCGTCGGCGGTAAAGTATACCTGGCCGCAGGCAGCGCCGGGAGAGGCGGGCAGACCGGCGCCGATGGCCTTGGCGGCCTTGAGGGCGGCAACATCAAACTGGGGATGCAGCAGCGCGTCCAGCTGCTTGGGATCCACCTTGAGCACGGCCTCTGCCTTGGTGAGCATGCCTTCGCTTACCAGATCCACGGCGATGCGCAGGGCGGCGGTGGCGGTGCGCTTGCCGTTGCGGGTCTGCAACATGAACAATTTGCCGCCTTCGATGGTAAACTCCATGTCCTGCATGTCTTTATAGTGCGTCTCCAATTTGTTGGCGGTAGCCACAAACTCCTTGTACACGGCGGGCATGCTCTGCTCCAGGGTAGCGATGGGCAGGGGCGTGCGGATACCGGCCACCACGTCTTCGCCCTGGGCGTTGATCAGGTACTCGCCGTACAGGCGCTTTTCGCCGGTGGAAGGATCGCGGGTAAAGGCAACGCCAGTGCCGCAATCATCGCCCATGTTGCCAAACACCATGGCCTGCACGTTGACAGCGGTGCCCCAGTCCGAGGGGATGTCGTTCATGCGGCGATAGTAGATGGCGCGGGGATTATCCCAGGAGCGGAACACGGCCTTCACCGATTCCATCAGCTGCATCTTGGGATCCTGGGGAAAGGCTTCGCCTTTTTCCTTTTTATAGAAATCCTTAAAGCGTTGGACCATTTCCTTCATGTCATCGGCATTGAGTTCCAGGTCGTTCTCCACATGGCGAGCTTCCTTCATCTCGTCGATGATCTCTTCGAACTTGGCCTTGGGTACTTCCATCACCACGTCGGAGAACATCTGGATGAACCTGCGGTAGGAATCGTAGGCAAAGCGCGGATTGCCGCTGCGCTTGGCTACGGCTTCCACTGCCACGTCGTTCAAGCCCAGGTTCAGGATGGTATCCATCATGCCCGGCATGGAAGCGCGCGCCCCCGAGCGCACCGATACCAGGAAGGGGTTCTCCGGATCGCCGAACTTCTTACCGGCTTCCTTTTCGGTAATGGCCAGGGCGTCGTAAATCTGCTTTACGACTTCATCGGCCATCACCTGATTCTCCTGATGGTACCGGGTGCAGGCTTCGGTGGTCACCGTAAAGCCCTGGGGTACCGGCAGGCCTAACACGGTCATCTCCGCCAGATTCGCGCCCTTGCCGCCCAGCAGATTCTTCATGCCGGCATTGCCTTCCCTGAACAGATACACGTACTTGGTCATGTTCCCCCTCCTCAATCTTACATGGTGGTCTGTACATATGAATCGAAGCGCACGCGCAATGGATCGCGCCGCCGTTCAGCGCAGGTTGTCCTTCCCATATTTGCGGTGGGCCACCGAAGATTATACAACGCTGGGTGCGAAATGGCAAGCCCTTTCCAGGGCTTGCAATCAATTTTTCGCTATGTTATGATCAGGATACCGAAGTAAAAAAATGGAGGCACAACAACATGCACATAGCCAACAATATCCTAAAGCGCAGCCTGCAAAACGTGTACTTTCTAGTAGGTACAGCCTGCGGCGGAAAAACCACCATGGCCAACGCACTGGCCATCAAGTATGGCTTCATCCACTTCAACGACAACTGGCACGAAGAAAACTTCAAAGTATGGCAGACCATTGTCGAAGAAAAATATCAGCCCAACGCCACCAAACGAAAGGAGATCGACTGGGAGGAGTATTTCAGCCGGTCCCCAGAAGAATTCCTGGCTGACAAAAGCGACAATCACGGCGCCGGTGAGCAGTTGGAGTTTTCCATTATCGAACTCATCAAGTTATCACAGCACAGCAAAGTAGTAGCGGACGTTTGGATAGAGGACATGAGCCTTTTGATGGAACTATCCGACCCCAGCAGAATCGCTTGCCTGTTGGCGCCCGGTGAATTGATCATCCGGGATTATTACACACGCGAAGATCACATCGAGTTTACCCAGTGCATTCAATCCCTCACAGACCCAGAGAAGAAATTCGAAACGCAAAACGAACTCTTCAGAATAGGCGCGAGGGACATGGCCGAGAAAGTAAAAAAACATGGCTTGTTTAGCATCATGCGCAGCGACGAAAGCACGGTTGAAGGTACGCTAAAACTGTTGGAAGATCACTTTCACCTGGAGGCTCCCACAATCCGGAAGCCCCCAGGCATCTGCTCATTCACACCACAAGATTAATCGTCGTAATCGCCGGTTTCATCTTCGTCTTTGCGTTCTTCCACGCATAGTTTGTCATAACAGGTTTTAACGACAAACTCCACCGGTGTTTTTACGCTTATTTTCTGACTTAGCGTAAAGTCAAAGTCGTCCTGCTCGCTATGACATTCTTTTTTGCCCGGTTCAATCCTTGCCTCTCCCAAACACTTTACCTCGGGCTTGTGTGTTATTACGACCGGCTTGATGGAAACCGGCACTGAGAACTCAAAAACCTTCACGCCAAAGCGTTTGCAGGTGCAGGTTTCAAAGCAATTCTCCTCGTCCGGTTTGTCATCTGGGTCAGGATCTTCACGAAGCCCGCTGGGCCCGCCGATGGTCAGGCCGGTCTTGGTCGCGTCCTCGCCATAAAGGTTTACAGGGATAGAGCCGACCTCATATGCCGATGTCAGCTCAAAACAGATCTCCATGATGCCGCCGCTTCTGCTTACCTCAAAATCAAATCGCAACCCCGAGCTGAGCAGTCTTACGTTTGGGCTGGACACATTAAAACGCACGGTTTTTGCCGATCCGTTAATGGATACATTGATGTTTTTGATTTGATCGGCCGTGATGCTTGGGTCAATACCCAACAGAAATGACTCCATGCTTTCGGTGTTGCTGACGCCGCTCACGGCGGTAACCGAGTAGCAAAACTTTTGATTGCTTCCGGGGCCCGGATTCAATACGCAGTTCGCTTCGTCGAGCTCCACCACATACGGAAGATTTTTTCCTCCTAGTACTTTGGAATAATCCGCTATTGTGTTATAAGACATTTTTTATCCTCTCTTTTGTTTTTTAGGTGTCGCCACCTATGCTATTGTATGTACTTTATCAAGTTTTGTTAATTCAGCGCCGCCTCCCCATACTTTCGCGCAAACTCCTCCCCCGCCACACGAAACACCTGAGCGGCCTCTTCGCGCAACGCCGGATCCTCCCGCAGAGCTTTGACCGCCCGCTGGGTCTCCTCCAGCAGCGCAGCGTCCGCGTCCAGCAGCAGGCCGCCCACGGTTGCCTTCCCATGCTGGCGCGTGCCAAAGAACTCACCCGCCCCACGCAATTCCAGGTCTTTCTGGGCGATCACAAAGCCGTCTTGGGTGCGGGTCATCAATTCTAAGCGTTCGTTGGGTTCGGCCAGCAGGAAACACCAGCTTTGCTCGGCCCCTCGCCCCACCCGCCCACGCAACTGATGCAATTGCGCCAAGCCAAACCGGTCGGCATTTTCGATCACCATCACGGTGGCGTTGGGCACGTTGACGCCCACCTCGATGACCGTAGTAGCGACAAGGGCATCCAAATTCCCGGCGGCAAAAGCCGACAGCGCCGCTTCTTTTTCTTCACTGCGCAGTTGACCGTGAACCAAACCTAGCCGCAACCCTTTCAGCGGGCCACGGGACAGCTCTGCGTATAGCGCCTCTGCGGATTTACGTTCCTCATCGTCCTCTTCGGTTTCTTCAACAAGAGGACAAACGATATAGATTTGGCGGCCTGCCCGCGCTTGCTCCATCAAGAAGCCGTACATACCAGCGCGCTTACCTTCCGGCACGATGCGGGTGATCACCGGCGTCCGGCCCGGCGGCAGCTCGTCCACCACCGATATGTCCAGATCGCCGTACAACACCAGCGCCAGGGAACGGGGAATGGGTGTGGCCGAGAGCACGAGCACGTTAGGCTGCTCATCGGCCTCCCCTTTTTCTGCCAGGGCGCTGCGTTGGCGCACGCCAAAGCGGTGCTGCTCGTCGGTGATCACCAGCCCCAAGCGCGGGTAGCGCACTCCCTCG
>Ga0123353_10002735_pt1 | contig 21989 bp, 11 predicted proteins | sample TergutLab28metaG_3_FD_92763 | JGI IMG/M metagenome (GOLD analysis project Ga0123353, IMG submission 92763) | Labiotermes labralis P3 segment gut microbial communities from Petit-Saut dam, French Guiana - Lab288 P3 | ecosystem: Host-associated > Arthropoda: Insects > Digestive system > Gut ... | reverse complement strand
GGGGAAGCTTTAGTGGCAACGGCATCCCTGCCGTTGGGCTTTTGCAACGGCTGGAAGCCGTTATCATTGCTGTCCGGCGGCAGGGATGCCGCCGCCACTTTGGGTCGCTTCTTCTTCATTGGTGAATATGTGTCCCCTGCCCAACGCGCGGATGATGATGAACTATCTGCGGAAATCCGTTTCATCTGTGTGCCGAACCCGTTTCACAAAAAAGCCCCGAACGACGAGTCCGGGGCTCCCTAACGTTTTTACACGTCGGATATTACTTGCGGAACCTGCGGCGCAGGCCAACCGCCGCCGCGCCCAAAGCCAGCAGTGCCATTGCCGTCGGCTCGGGGATAGGTAGCATCGCCGCATCATGGAAGTCAACCCCACTTGTCGTCCATCCAAATAGCGTGTATCTCCCCGGAGAATTACTGTCCCCGAGTCCGCTAACCTGAAAATTATAATAACCGAAACGATCCGATGTAACCGGATCCCAGATGGTGACCATATACCATCCGTTTATTATACCCTCATCTAGGAATGGAGTCTGAGCCTCTGCCAAACCTTCTCCAAGTTCTGAGGCATCTGGATTGTACGTATCCCTTACCACCCCACCCAGATTGGTGAGTCCTGTGGAAATGTTAAAATCCGTAGGCGCTCCCCAAGGTCCTGAAGTCCCGTCACCGAGGTAAATCAGCCACATCTTCGTACCCGATCCACAGAACCAATCTACAGGTTCTAGGGAATTTCCAATAGCACCGCCCCACAAAAGGGATGCCGCCTGAACCTGCACCATAGCGGTAAATGCGATGCCCACCATAACAACCATCATCTTTTTCATTTCTCTTTTCCTTTCCAAAGTACCCGTCAGCGGATGATCCCGCTGACGGGAAACTATTTACCGTTTAATCTAGCGAAAACGGACGCGCAACCGTAATTTCGAAGCTCGCCCCTCCGCGGCGTAGATACCATGCGCCCCTGCCACCAGGAATAACAACACTATCACTTGCCAATGTGGTTCCGCCTGACACCACCCACTTTTCGTCAATCCCTGCAACGTCACCAGTACCCTTAGCATTCTTCCCGTTGCTCATAAAGTAGATGTCATACGTACCTCCTGCATTCTGTATCTGGATGCAGTCTGCAAAATCAGAAACATTTGATTTTGTCATGCCTACGGTATAAGGGATCAGTTCCTGAAGCGAGAGATCAGTCGCGTACGGGTTAGCGATATGTTTCATGGAAAGATTAATCGTCACATTTGACGAGACGGAAGTCAGCGCCTGACCCGCCAGCGCAAGCTGGAAGCTAGGGTCGGGTTTCCGCGCCAGATACCAGAACGCCGTACCGGGTTCAAATGAGGGATTTGCTAACGTAGTCCCGCCCGACACTACCCACTTTTCGTTAATTCCCGAGACATCAGCCGTACCCTTGGCATTCTTCCCGTTGCTCATAAAGTAGATGTCATACGTGCCTCCTGCATTCTGTACTTGGATGCAGTCTGCAAAATCAGCAACATTTGATTTCGTCATACCTTCGGTATAAGGAAACAGTTCCTGAAGCGAGCGTGGACCAGTGCCGCACTCCTCAAAATTGAAGCCCACGATTGTCCATGCCTTATCCAACGTGACGGTATTGTACCCCACGATGTTGCTGGGCACGCCGTCGGCGGCCATCACCAGACCTGCGACCGCGCAGGCGGCGAATACTGTAACTAACTTCTATAGGTTAACGTATTGCTTTGCAACATACTGTCGGGCAATAGGTTATGGCGTGTTTTCGGAAAGTGTTGTAGGGGTTTTGTAGGGGTTCGCCCCTACAAGGGAATCGTAACACCTTGAAAATTAAGCGGTTGTGAAAAATCGTTGTAGGGGTGAGGAGGGGATATTCGTGTAACATGGGTATTCAATTGACACAGGTGAACAATCTGTTCCTACTACCCCGAAGGGGTTTTCTCTTATAGCCTGGGGTTGCGCGTATCCGCGCTACCCCAGGGATGGGTGCATATTGAATACCAACCCCAACGGGGTTGCCTCATCAACGGGGCAGTCCTGGACACGAGGTAACCCCCTTGGGGTTGAAAACATTTGTCCGTCCCTACCCAGGGTAGCGCGGATACGCGCAACCCTGGGCTATAAGAGAAAACCCCTTTGGGGTTATAATGTGCCGCCCTTGCAGGACTGAATATGCAACCGTTCAGGGGTAGCCCAGATTTGGTGTCTCTCATTTTTAACCGCAAAGGACGCAATGTTTTTGCAAAGGGCGCAAAAGTAAACCATTGCAGAGACGGCGGTTTCGGCGAAACCGCCCTACCAGGCGCGGGAACAGGTAGGGACGGCTCGCCGAGCCGTCCGTAGAGACGGCGGTTTCGCCGAAACCGCCCTACCTTTCGGCTAGGCGGGACGCCGTCGCCCTACCCAGCAATGCCACCGCTACAAATGTGCGCCAATATCAGGTTGAAGCGCTATAAAACGATAGGAATGCCCCATGTTTGACACACTTTTATAAAAGTTCGAGACCTTTTTCACAACCTGCGACATCATGAAATATGTGGGATAAAACGCTCTAATGCGTAATCTGGATTGAAAGTTCGATGGCATCAATGTAGAGCGCGTTGATGGCGGAGGTTTCGCCGTTGGCGATGTCGAAGCGACCCGGACCAATCCAGAAATACTGGTTGATGTTGGGGGTGAATTCGGCGATGTCGTACCATGCGTAGGTCTCGGTGACTTGGGCGGTGTTGAGCGTGATACCGCCGCAGCCTTGCTTCGCCTTGGTGTCGTACACGCCGGCCCACACCGCGATACCGTCTTTGCCGGGGATTTTGTCGAAGCGCAGGCGTGCGCGGATTTTGTACCGCTTGCCGGGGTCGAACGCGACTTGCTCGAATTTCAGCGTGGTGCACCATTCGTAGTGCGTGTTGAAGAGCTTCAATGCGGTACCGCTTTCCGTGAGAGGGTCGGCGACGGTCTCGCCCCATTTGCCGCGGTGTTGCAGGGTCAGCAGGTCATGCCCGATAAGGGCGGTGCGCTGGCCGTGTTCGGGGATGGCCGGGTGCGCGATGCTTTTCCAGTTCCGGAGAATCACGTCGTGATGCTCGGGTGTCTCCGACAGGCGGATGTCCTTGGCCTCGTCAAAACGGCTGAGCATATCTTGGGCGAGGCGTTGCGCGACAGGGTTCAGGCGTTCGCGCGGATTTTCGGTGCACCACACCTTGATTTCATATACGCCGACGGAACGGGCGAGTTGCGCGAACAGCACGGGAATCGCGCTCATGCGGACGTTGTAGAGGTGCGCGGGAGAATCCTTGACCGCCGCCTCGGCCTGTTCCCAGAGTATCAGGGCTTGGAGGGGGAATGCGTCCGCCACCCCAAGTTTCATGACATCCACGAAGATGAACAGGGGCTTGTTCTCGGGGTCGGTGTATTGGGCGTGGAGTGCGTCAATGTAGCGGCGCACGAAGGGTGAGGCCTTACCGTAGTAGCCGTTGAGGAAATCGCTCATGAGCGTCTCCTGCGGCAGGTCGGGGTTCCACAGCCATTTCGCGAGCAACCACGCCTTGAGCTCCGCAAACTCGGCGTGCCGGCCTTGGTACGCGCCTTGCTCGAACAGCCCGACAACGTTGTTGGCCTTGAAGAAACGGACGTTGCTTTGCAGGACATTGACGTTGGGGAACGGCCCGACGTAGTTCCTGAAATTGGTGACGTAATCCCAGATGTAGAGCTTGTCGGTCATCGCGCTCCACCCTCTGATGTCCTCGACGAACTTGCGGTTCTCCTTGAACGCGCTTGTGTCGAGCGGGTGGGAGAAATCGCATTCGATGGTGCAGAGGCGCGGCACAACGTTGTGCCGCGGCCGCACGGTCTTGGGCGGCGTGCGTGTATATTGGTACGCCAGCGTCTCGATCCACACCTCGGGGAACTCTTTCTCGACCGCCTCGGCGACCTTGTTGACGAACGCAATCAGCGTCCCGGCCTGCGACCCCTCGCGTTCGTCAATCGCCTTGCACGCCGCACAGGTGCAGCCGTTGCGCCAGTCGTTCTGGCTGACGCTGAACAGCTTGGCGGCCGGGTCTTTGCGGATGCGCTCCAGCAGCCGCGCGGTCACGATTTTCAGCACGTCGGGGTTGGTCAGGCAAAGCTGCGTACGCTCCTTGATGCGCTTGCCGTTAATCTCGCTGAAATACTCCGGGTGCGTGTCGAAAAACTCCTCGCTGGGACACAGCTTCTCGAACGTATGCACAAACATCCCGTTGCCGAAACGGATTTTGCCGCCGTGTTTTTCGATGAGCCTCATCCCGCTCCCGTTGACCTTGTTCCGCGCCGCGAAATCGCCGTTGAACATATCGAACCAGTACGGCTCGCGCAATGTGAACGCGGGGACTTGCGTCTCGTCCAGCGCAGGCACGGTCAGCGCGTCGAGCGCAGGGATGACGCTGTGCCACGACGCGTACCAGCGGCAGCCGCCGAAACGCTCCAGCATCTCGTACACCCCGTACAGCGTACCGCGCACAGGGCTGCCGAGAATCAGCAGATGGTTCCCGCGCGTGACGAGGCGGAAGCCGTCGTCGCCTAATACGCTCCAGTCGGGGGCCTGCCCCAGCAACGCTTCCGTATATTTGGTGTTCCCCAGCAGGATGGCCTGTTTCGGGAGCGGCTGGTCATCCGCCTGGACGGTGAGGCTGACCCCCGTCAGCTGCGCGACGAACTTCTGCAACTCCTCCGCCGCATAGACCTGCGACGCGGACGCCACCGCCGGCCGCACGATGACGTACCCCGCAGGTTGCCCGCGCACGGCAACCGCCAGCGGCGTCTCCCCTTGCGCAATACCCCAACACGCATGACCGGCACAAGCGCACATTAACATCATCCAACGTTTCATTTTTCTCCCCCTTAATCTGGTGACCCCGCCATTATACCGTTGTTTTGCCTCATATTGCTAGCACGGTTCACGAAAATATTGAAAAACTTTTCCCCTTGACAACTCGGTACCCATTGTATAATCTTCTGGTTTTTAACTTGGGAAAATGTTTCTTTGCCGTGCGGCGAACGCCGCCGGCGGAGACCGAATGCAGGAGTGTGTGTAATGAAAAAGATAAGTGTTGTTAAGGTGGCGTGTGTTGCGGTTTGCGCAGCACTCTCGTTCAATGCGTCGGCGATACAGGTGGCAGGGACGCTGCTGGTGGATTTGGCGGCGACGAATGTGATGTCGGTGGGTGTCGGGAACAAGGTGCAGAGTTGGCCGAACATGGGGACGCAGGGTGAGGCGTTTACGAATGTCGTGGCGGGGCAGGGACCGGAACTCCGCACCTACGGCGCGGCAAATATCCCGGCGGTCTATTTCGCGGGGAACGCCAATTCTATCCTTACGGGAATGACGCCTGACCCGGCCATCACAGGGGCGAACTCGTGGACGCTAGAGACGTGGATCAACATCCCGGTCTTGAACCTGAACAATACGGCGTATTTCTCGTGGACGTTCCGCGGCGCAAGCTCGGACGGGAAAGGCGGGCCGAACTACCGCCTGTTCGAGGCGCGTTACTCGCGTGACGCGGGGAACGCGATCGAGCATCACTCCGAGAATGTGAGCTGGAACAATGCTATCCCGCCAGCGGACCAGTGGCACCATATCGTGAAGACGCGCGACGCCAACACGAAAATCGAGTATGTCTATGTGAACGGCGTGCAGGTTCAGGCGCAGGAGAGGCCAAGCGTCAACATCATGCCGGACGGCATCTTCACCATCGGCGGGACGCAGAACAGCACCCGCAACGGCTGGGATATGCTGATGACGGGGTACATCGCGCGTATCCGCGTGCACACGGGGTTCATGCCGCTGGCGGACGCGATTAAGAATTTCGGCGAGGAGTGCGCCCTCTACGGGTCGGATACCAAGCTGGCGGTCTGGGGCCAGGCGGGGCCCGCGCCGTTGCCGTGGGAAACTCCGGCGAACTGGCTCGGCGGTTTCCTGCCGGCGGCTGACATCCGCGGGGTTGTCAACAACGGCGGCAGTGCCCTTTTGTCCACGCCGGCCGGGCGCATCCGCGCGCTGGCGCTGACGGAAGGGACGCTGACCCTCGAAGGGGCGGCGGCGCTGGAGATGTGGGTGTCCGCGCCGGGGGCGCCGTTTTACGTGGCGAACGCGAACAACGCGACAGGCACGCTGAACGTCACGGAGGGCCTCCTCGGCCTGCGCGACACAGGGGTGTCGGGGCAGCTTTTCGCGGGGAACAACAACGGGTCGCTCGGGACGGTGAACGTCGGGGGCGGCGTCCTGCCGGCGCGGCTCGAGGTGGCGCGGGACAGCCTCATCGGGAACAACCTGGGCGGGACGGGCCGGCTGAACGTCCTGCCCAACGGGCTGGTGACAAAGTGGAGCACGAGCACGACCAGCGGCTACCTGTATGTGGGGAGCAGCCGCGCGGACGGCAAGGTGACCGTGAACGGCGGCGCGGTCCACTACCCGCGCCTGACGCTGGTGAACAACGGCGGCAAGGGCGTGTTGGAGCTCAACAGCGGTGAGGTCATCCTGACGGACATGCTGTATTTCTCGGGCGGCAACACGGACACGCACCCCGGCTCGGAGGCCATCGCCCACCTCAACGGCGGCCTGCTCCAAGCGCCGCGCTTCAACATTGACAAGCCGCAGTGGCTGAACGCCGTTTACTTCAACGGGACGGTCGTGCGGAACGTGAACAACCAAGGCGATTTCATCGGCAACACGACGAACCTGTACATCCAGGCCGGCGGCGCAATTTTTGACGTCGTGGCCGGCCCGAAGCGGCATGACGTGACGGACATCACGATACAGCGCGTGCTGAAGACCGACCCCGCGCTGGGGCCGGCGAAAGACGGCGGTCTCGTCAAGCGCGGGCCGGGCGTGCTGCGCCTCTCGACCGGGCCCCACACCTTCACGGGCGACATCATCCTTGAGGACGGCCTGCTGATCTTCGGGCGCGACGACCTCATGCCGGGGTACGCGGGCAAGATCGTCTTCACCAACCCCAACGCGACCGTCGGTTGTACCTTCAAAGGCGGCGTCCCGTGGCTGCTCTCGATTATCCCGACTGGCGCGGTCGGCTACCTCGCGATATTCCAAGAGAACGCGGAGGACGACATTGACCTCTCCCAGCATCCGGGCATCAAGCTCGCGACGCGCGGGGAGTTCACCTACACGGGGAACCTCAAGACCGCCTCCGACACCCTCACCCTCGGCCCGCTGCATGGCTCGACGCTGACGTTCAGCCGCACCATCAGCGGCGCGACGAACCTTGTCGTCGAGGGGCAGGGCAACGGCACGCTGGTGTTGGCCGCCGCGAACGACTACACCGGCGGCACGATCGTCAGGGGCGGTAAAATCCGCCTCGACAACCTCTCGCAGCTCGGCTCGGGCAACATCAAGCTGGAGAACGACGGCGCCCTGTTCCTCAACGCCGCCAACTTCAACCCCACGACGGCCCTCCTCGCGCGGATTGACACGTCCTCGCGCGGCCACATCCTGCTCCGCGACACCACGGCCGGGCTGAGCTTCGACCTCACCGCCCACCCCGGCATCCACATCGGCACCCCCGACAACGACCGCACCTACAACGGCACCATCACCCCGAACGCCAACACCTACCGCATCGGCGGCGGCTGGCAGGACTTCAGGAGCCAGAACGGCCGACCCGGCCTGAACGTGCAAAACTTCACGGACAACGGCGGCACCCCGCGGGGCGTCGCGGTCGAGGGCGCGGGCGTGGCGCGGATCATGAACGCCTGCACGTTCTCAGGGCCCGTCGCGGTGACGAACAAGGGCGGGATGTGGCTATCGAACAACGCCAACCAGCTGGCCAACGCCTCGGACCTCTACATCAGCGACGGCACGCTGAGGCTGGCCGACAGCGTGACCATCCCCAGCCGCGTCACCCTGACGGTCGGCAGCGGCGGCCTGGACATCAACCCGTGGAGCTCGACATACGCCAACTTCGCCGGCGACCTGCAAGGCGACGGCCGCATCTGGACCTCCGACGCCGGCGGCGTGTTCTTCGGCGACGCCAAGGCGTTCACGGGCGTTTTCGACCCCTGCCTGGCCAACTCGACCTTGGGCGTCGGCCTGGGCATGACCTTCGGCTGGAACCCGGCCACCGTCATCACCAACTCGGGCGCGGGCGCGGGCTTCTTCGGCGTGCAGTACGACGGCAACCTGTTGTGGTCAGCCGCCATCGGCCGCCCCCTCGGGTCGGACTCGCTGAACCTCGGTCTGAAGAAGCGCGGCTCCGGCACCCTCGAAGTGGACGTGCCGCACACGTATTACCACGACACCCTCATCGAGCAAGGCACCCTCAAGGTCGGCCATGACGACGCCCTCCCCCGAGGCTACGGCCGCGGCCGGGTCGGCGTGTCCGACGGCGCCACGCTGGACGTCAACGGCCGCGACCTCACCGTCAACGGTCTCATCAGCCCCGGCCTCGTGACCGACAGCGCCGGGACCGCCCAGTACATACGGGCTGGCGCGAACGACTCCGACTGGGTGTTCTCCGCGACCCTTGACCCCGCCCTGACGCTAGTCAAGACCGGGGCCGGCACGATGACGATAAACGACGTTGCCGCCCGCGTCGAGAACCTGCTCGCCGAGGCTGGGACTGTCGCGCTGACCCTGCCAGTCGGCATCTCGGGCGACACCGTCCTGACGGGCAACGCCCTGATTCAGGTCAACGGCGTAACCCCCGCCACGATTGAGGAGCAAGAGGGGCTGAGCGCCTACTACTACCAGATGACGAGCAGCGGCACCCCGAACAACGCCATGATCGCCACGGCCGCCGCGCTGAACACCCTTTTCTACACGACCGTCCCCACGCTGGTGACGAACACCACCCATGCGGGCGAGGCGCTTGACTTCGGCTGGGCCGCCGCCGCCGGGCAATCGGCGAATTTCCCCGCCCCCTTCGACGTGTACGCCGCCGACCATTTCCTCGCCATCTACCGCGGCACGTTCATCGCCGAAGAGACCGGCACCTACACCTTCGGCCTCCTGAGCGACGACCGCGCCATCATGCACATCAACGGGCAGATCGCCGTCAACCACCACACCAGCTCGCAAGGGCAAACCGCCGCCCCCATAACAGGGACGATCTTCCTCGACGCGGGCGAGCATGAAATGCTCATCGGCTTCTTCGAGAACAGCGGCGGTCACGGGCTGAAAGTGTCGCTCCAGACCCCGTCGGACTCCGCGCTCGGCCCCTTCCCGCAGTCGCTCCTGAAATCCACGTTCGGGCCGCTCGGCGCCAGCCGCATCGGCGGGCTGGACGGCCCGGCCGCCGCACGCCTCACCCTCAACGGCAGCTCGCTGACGGACATCGGCCCCGCCGCGCAAGGCGCCGCCGCCACGTTCTCCGGCGTGGTCACCGCCACCGCCACCTCGACCCTCCGCAAGACGGGCCTCGGCCGGCAGGTCATCGCCTCCGCCGCCCTGAGCCTCGGCTACATTGACCCCCGAGAGGGCATCCTCGAGATCGCCACGCCCGGCAACGCCACCGCCTTTGTCGCGAGCTACCTGGTCAACGCCAACCCCGACTCGAACTACACGGGCGCGACGCTCTCAAGCCTGACGGGTGGCGCACCGGGTGGCGTGCTGCAGCTGAACAGCGACGGCCTGCTCAAGATGAACCGCGCGACGACCGACACCACGTTCGGCGGCTCGATCGCGGGCCCCGCAGATACGGCCATCGTCAAGAACGACAACCAGGTGCTGACCCTCACGGGCAACAACGACACGTTCCTCGGCGCGTGGATTATCCACAACGGCGTGCTGAATGTCACGGACGGCGGCACGCTCGGGCAGGGCATGATACTCAATAACGGGGAATTGTGGTTCACGCGCGACGAAGACTATTCCGTGGCCCTCTCGGGCGGCAAGGGGAACGTCGTCAAGCGCGGCGACGGGACGCTCTACGTCTCCAGCGCAAGCGGCAACTCGATTGCCCAGTCCTTTGTCGCCGAAGGCGGGAAAATCGTCTTTGACACCCAAGGCCGCACCCTGCTCCTCAGCGGGTCGCTGGACATGGCCGGCGGCACGTTCGAGGTCACAGGCGGCGGCCGCGTCGTGATTGCCCGAGGCGGCGGGCCCTTCGCCAATCAGATCACGATTGACGGCACGGAATGGTTTGTCCAAGCCGTCAGCATATCCCCCGTGCAGGACGGACTGGTCATCGCGCTGGACGCCTCAAACTTCTCCACGCTCGAAATGGACGCGGACAGCAGAGTCTCGCAATGGCTCTCGACCGCCGGGGCAATCGCCTACACGAACCCGGACACCGTATCCAGCCCGTTCTACAGGGCCAGCGCATTCGGCGGCAAAGGCGGGGTCGCCTTCGGCACGAACCTGCTCACTGGCGCGAGTGCCCCCACGCGGCTCTCCTCCACAGGCTCGGCATTGGTGCGGAACATCTACTTCGTCGCCCGCCTGGCGGGCCCGCAGGTCAGCTACGCCGGGATATTCGGGCAGTCCAACGCCGACAAGGGCATCCGCTTTGAAAGCGGCGGGACCAGTACCCGCCTGCGCCTGCCGGGCAGCGCCGACGACTTCGCGAACGGCACAGGCGGGCGGGTCTTCCTGAACGGCGTGAACGTGACCTCCGTGTCCAACCCCGAGGTCGGGACGATACCGTTTGTCGCATCGCAGTTTGCCGGCAACAATGCCGCATGGAACAGCGCCATCAACACCACGGTCGGCGACTACTGGTGGACGCGAGACCCCCCGAGGAACTACTGGGGCGAGGTCGGCGAGCTGTTGGTTTATAACCGCACGCTCTCGGAGGGCGAGCGCGTCGAGGTGGAAGAGTACCTGATGGATAAATGGCTGTCCGGCGTGGTCACCTCTGGCGACCTCCCCGAAGAGATGATTGTCGAACTGAGTCACGGCGGCATCATGAACCTGAACAACACCTCCCAGACCATCTCGACCGTCATCGGCGGTCCGGGCGGCGGCAGCGTCGTGAACGGCACCCTGACCATCACCGACGCCCTCATCATCACCCTGGACGAAAACGGTAACACCCTCACCCCGCTCTCGTTCGATAACGTCGTGTTCGGCCCCAACGCCAAACTCATCGTCAACGGGATGGAGTACGCCAAAGGCGCGATAGATTTATTCACCGCCAGCAGCGTCTCCCCCCTGCCGCCGTTCGCCAACGAAAACCTGCCGCAAGGCAGCTGGAGAACGTCATTCCGCAACGGTGTGTGCCGCCTGTCGCATGGCTCGACGTTAATCATTCTGAAGTGACAAAGGCACAGGGGCGGTCCGTGCGGCCGCCCCTGTTTTTGACTCGAATTTTTAGGAATAACAGAGAAAGTTGTTTTATGGCGCAGAACATCGTTGAGAAGATTCTATCCGCACATCGCGTTTCAGGCGAGATGACCCCGGGCCGCGAGATTGCCATCCGCATTGACCAGACCCTCACGCAGGATGCGACGGGCACCATGGCGTACCTCCAGTTCGAGAGCATGGGGCTGGACCGCGTGAAGGCCGACCTCGCCGTCAGCTACGTTGACCACAACACCATCCAGGTCGGCTTCGAGAACGCGGACGACCACGCCTATCTCAAAAGCGTGGCCCGGCGTTACGGCGTGGTGTTCTCGCGCCCCGGCAACGGCATCTGCCACCAGCTTCACTTCGAACGTTTCGGCAAGCCCGGCGCGACGCTGCTCGGCTCGGACTCGCACACCCCCACGGGCGGCGGCATCGGCATGATCGCCATCGGCGCGGGCGGCATTGACGTGGCGGTCGCCATGGGCGGCGGACCGTTCCACCTCACCTGCCCCAAGGTCACGCGCGTGTGGCTGACGGGCGCGCTGCGGCCGGGGGTCTCGGCAAAGGACGTCATCCTGAGCGTGATTGCGCGGCTCACCACGCAGGGCAATGTCGGGCGGATGCTGGAGTACGCCGGCCCGGGTGTCGCGGGGCTGGGCATCCCCTCGCGTGCGACCATCACCAACATGGGCGCGGAGATGGGCGTGACCACCTCCGTGTTCCCGAGCGACGAGACCACCCGCCTGTTCCTCAAAGCGCAGGGGCGTGAGGCCGACTGGACGGAACTTGCCGCCGACGACGGCGCGGCGTATGACGCAACGCTCGACATCAACCTGTGCGACATCGAGCCGATGGCGGCCTGCCCGCACTCGCCCGGCAACGTCGCGACCATCGCCTCGCTGGCCGGCAAGAAAGTCAACCAAGTGCTGATCGGCTCTTGCACCAATTCTTCTTACCGCGATTTGAAAACCGTCGCGCTGATGTTGCGTGGAAAGAAAGTGCATCCCGACGTGGAGGTCGGCGTGGCCTGCGGGTCGCGCCAAGTCGTGGGGATGCTGGCGAAGGAGGGCCTGCTCGGCGATCTCGTGGCCGCTGGTGTGCGTATCCTCGAAAACGCCTGCGGCTTCTGCATCGGCAACCACATGTCGCCCGGCACGGACGCCGTGAGCCTCCGCACCAGCAACCGCAACTTCGAGGGGCGTTCCGGCACGCGCTCCGCGCAGGTCTATCTTGTCAGCCCCGAGACCGCTGCCGCCGCCGCGCTCACGGGGGTCTTCACGGACGCGCGGGAAATGCAAGGTGGCGCAGACATTCCTGTCTGCGCATCAAATCAATTACGCAGACAGGAATGTCTGCACCACCTTACCGTGGAAGAGCCGTCCGCGTTCGATGTGGACGACAGCATGTTCCTCTTCCAAGACACCGCCGGGCAAGGCCTCGCCGACACCCCGATTGTGCGCGGCCCGAACATCGGCGAAGTGCCGCGCGGCGCACCGTTGCCCGACACGCTCAACGGCGTCGCCACCATCAAAGTCGGCGACAAAATCACGACCGACCACATCATGCCCGCCGGGGCGCGGCTCAAATACCGCTCCAACATACCGCAATACGCCAAGTATGTGTTTGAGGCCGTTGACCCCGATTTCTTTGCCAACGCCTCCGCTAACCGCGACAAGGGCTTGGTCAACATCATCATCGGCGGCGACAGTTACGGGCAAGGCTCTAGCCGCGAGCACGCCGCCATGTGTCCCATGTACCTCGGCGTGAAAGCCATCATCACCAAGAGCATCGAGCGCATCCACTTGGCCAACCTGATCAACTTCGGCATCGTGCCGTTCACGTTCGAGACCCCGGCCGACTACGACCATGTTAAGCAAGGTGACGTGTTGGCAATCGAGGGTTTGCGCGAGGCCATCGCGGGCGACGGCAAGGCGACCGTCAGCAACAAAACCACAGGCGCGACATTCACCGTATCCGTCACGCTCTCGGAGCGGCAGAAGACCATCCTCCTGCACGGCGGCCTGCTGGCGGCCGTCGCCAAGGGGATGCCTTCATAAATGACCGTTTTAGGATATGGAGTGCGGCGGCTTGCCGCCGCTTTTAATCGCAGGGGCTTGCCCCTGCGGGAGGCATAAAAGCCGCCAACGGGGGCAAGCCCCCGTTGAAAAAGCGGCGGCAAGCCGCCGCACTCCATACTACAACAAGAGGGCTCTCAACCCTAATGCGCAATCTGGGTTAACCCTTGCGGGCCGCTAACACGATTGCGCCTCCCCAAAGAACGCGGCGACGGCCTCGAGGAGGGCGTTACGGTCCGGGATGGGTTTGACGAGACAAGGGAGGCTGCGGCAGAAGGTCGTGCCGTAACCGCGGGTGATGAGGCGGGGGTCGGCGATGAGCACGATGCCCCGGTCGGTGCAGGTGCGGATGAGCCGCCCGAAGCCCTGCCGGAAGCGGATCACAGCCTGCGGCACGGAAAGCTCGCGGAAGGAGCTTCCGCCGGATTGCTCGATTTGCTCGCAACGGGCCTCGAATATCGGGTCGCCCACGGCGGTGAAGGGCAGACGCGCCATCACCACGCAACTGAGCGCCTCGCCCGCGACGTCCACGCCCTCCCAGAAGGAGTGCGTGCCGAGCAGGACGCTCGGGCAGTCGGCGGAGCGGAACACGCGCGTAATCTGGTCGCGCGTGCCGCTCGCGCCATGCACGAGCAGGCGGATGCCGGCCTCGCCCAGCGGCGCCTCCAGCAGGCGGCTCACGCTGTTCATCATTTCGTAGCTGGTGAAGAGCCCCAGCGCACGGCCGCGCGTTTTCAGGAACACGTCGAGCATCAGCCCGCTCAGTTGCTCGACATACGAGCCCCCGTCCGCGCCCGCAGGCTCGGGGAGGCAGGTCAGCGCGAGCGCGGCGCATTGCCGGCGGTAGTCGAACGGGCTTTCGGCGACGCAGGTGATCAGGCGCTCCGGCTCGATGAGGTCAATGCCCAGCCGCCGCCCGATGTAGTTGAATGAGCCGCCCACGCGCAGGGTCGCGGAGCAGAACACCACGGAGGTCTTTTTCGCGTAGAGCCGCTCGGCGAGCGCACGGGCGATTTTCAGCGGCGCGGCGATCAGGTTGACCTGCCCGGGCCAGAACCGCCCCGCCGGCTCTGCCCAGAACACGGATTCGAGGTCTTGCGCATCCAGCACAACGTGCATGGCGGCGGCGAGGCCTTTGAGCGTCGCGACGGCGCCCTCCACGCTGGCCGCCTGATCGCCGTACAGCGCAAGTTCGCCGGCCGAGGCGCGGCGCAGGGCATCGGCGAGCTGCGTCAGGCGTTCCGCTGCGGCCAGGAACGAATTGCGCAGCGTCTCGCGGTCCGCCGCCACCGCCGCTTCGTCGAGGAGGTCGGCGGCGGGGATGAACGCGCTGTTGCGGAAGACGTACCGTTTCAGCGGCGGCGCGGGGGCCTCGCCGATGAGCATGGCGGGCGACAGCGCGGCGCCCGCCTCCGCGCAACGGTAGCGCACCGCGTGCTTGCCGCCGCCGAGCAGCTGGCCCATCCGCTCGAACAGCGCCCGCGCGTCGGTGCGGATGTCCTCCACGGCCCTGCGCGACGCGCGGAGATGCCCGCGCAACGTTTCCGCGGCCTCGCCGTCGGCCGTGACCGCGCCCTTCTCCAGATGGTTGCGCAGGACCTCCAGTATGCCGCCGCCGCGTTTGGCGCGGGGGCGGCTGAGGCGGTTCAGAATCTGGCTGAGGCCGTGGGGCGTGAACTCCACGGAGAGGTGCCGCGTGGCGGTCTCTTCGAGGTTGTGCGCCTCGTCGAAGACAACCTGCGCGTAAGGCGGCAGCATCCCGCCGTCCACCTGCAAATCGGAGAACACGAGCGCGTGGTTGACGATGACCATGTGCGCGGCGAGTGCGCGGGCGCGGGCCTTCTGCAGGAAACAGCGGCGGAAGTAGCGGCACGCGCGGCCCTGGCACTCTTCGCCTGTTGACGCGAGCTTGGCGAGGAACGCGGCGTTGGCGCGGCCCGCGCCCGCGAACGCGTCGAGGTCGCCGTCGGGCGTCCGCACCGCCCAGGCGACGGCCTCGGTGAAGAGCCTCAGCTCGGGGCGGTCGAGCTCGAACTGGCTGTACTCCAGCAGGAGGGCGAGCTGGCGCAGGCAGAGGTAGTTCGAGCGGCCCTTCAGCACCGCGACGCGCAGGTGCTGGCTGTCGGTCTCGCCGAACTCGGCGCGGATGGCCTCGCGCACGAGCGGGAGGTCCTTCTCGATGAGTTGCGACTGGAGGTTGCGCGTGTTGGTGCTGACGACGACGGGGATGTCGTTCAGCCGCGCCCACGCGGCGGCGGGGATGAGGTAGGCGAGGCTCTTGCCCACGCCCGTGCCGGCCTCCACCAGCAGGTGCTTGCCCTCGTTGAACGCGCGGGCCACGGTCCGCAGCATCTCGACCTGTCCGGGGCGCGGCTCGTAGCCCGGCATCAGCCGCGCGAAAATCCCGTTGGGCAGGAGGTGCGCCGCGACGCGCTCCAGCGGCAACGGCGAGCAGTCCGCGTGCGTCGGCGTGTGCTTGCGCTCCACGCGCAGGTTCTCCGCCGCGAACGAGTCCGTCCAGTTCCCGCAGTTCCGGCCCGACTGGCGGACGCGGTTCGCGAAATGGGCGAAGATTCGCGCGAGCGCCTTCTCGCCGAGGTCGCGCAGGAGCAGCTCGAGGGTCTCCAGCGCCCAGAGCGGGAAACGCGAGAGCCGCCTGTCGAGTTGCTGCCAGATGTGGTGGAGGCCCTCCGCCGACGGCGCGGCATCCGTGAACAACTGCGCGGCGTTCTCCAGCGGCGCCTCAGGGTACGCGAACGCACGCACGGCCATGACGTCCGCGATGTCCGCGCGTTTCTCCGGCGCGAGGTCCTCAAACGCCGCGACATCGTTGGTCAGATAGACGACGTGCTGCCCCTCGATCGCCGGCTCGGGCGGCACGGGCGGGTATGCGCCGAACACAGGCTTCTGACCTGCGTGCCGCGTAATCCAAATTGTTCTGACTGTGAGCATCGGGTTACAGTTTACATGACCGTTCCCTGCGTTGTCGAGCGTAATCTGGGTTCAACCCGGAAAAGGTGGCACGGGCATTCCTGCCCGTGATGCGATTATTGCGGGCAGGAATGCCCGCACCACCTTTTTATTACCCGAATGCGTAATCTGGGTTCAAGGATTGTGTTGACGTTCCGCGGGGTTTTCGGTATCCTCATTTTCGTCGTCGGCAGTGGAGGGGATTCGCTTCGCTGACGCAGGCGGGATGAATGTGTGTGGGTTCACAGGGAATGAACACGGAAACAAAAACGGGGAAATCATGCTGAAGGAGAAAGCGAGCATAATCCGGCGCTTCAAGCTCACCATCGCGTATGATGGCACGGCGTATTTCGGCTGGCAGGTGCAGCCGAGGTTCCCGAGTGTCCAGGAAACCATCGAGACGGAGCTGGCGAGGATCACGGGGCATATCGTGAAGGTGAACGGCAGCGGGCGCACGGATCAGGGCGTCCACGCGCGCGGCCAGGTCGCGCACACGGATCTGAAATGCCGCATGGGCCCAGTGTCGCTCATGCGCGCGCTGAACAGCCGCCTGCCCCCCGACATCCGCATCCTGAAAATCACGCGGGCGAAACCCGTGTTCCACGCCCGCAAATCCGCCACCGCCAAAGAGTACCGCTACTTCGTCTGGAACGACGAGCTGATACTCCCCGACAAGCGGCTTTATTCCGCGCACATCTACCGCCCGCTGGACCTTGCGCGGATGCGCGACGCGGCGAAACGCTTTGTGGGGCGGCACGATTTCATCTCCTTCATGGCGAACCCCAGCCGCGTGGTCACGACCTCGATACGCACGATTTCCGATTTCACCATCACGCGCAAGGGCAAGGAGATTTGTTTCCGCGTCCGCGGCCAAGGGTTCCTCTACAAACAGGTACGGAGCATGGTCGGGTTCCTGCTCTGCGTCGGGACCGGCGACGAGCCGCCCGAGGCCGTGACCGAGATACTGGACGCCTGCGCCCCGCGCACCGCCCGTGTCCAGTCCGCCGCACCCTGCGGCCTTTTCCTGTGGAAAGTCTGGTACACACCCGGTAAGCGGCAGGAGGCACAAGACTGAAAGCCTTGCACAAGGTAGGGCGACGGCGTCCCGCCTAGCCGAAAAGGCTGAAAGCCCTCGTGCTGTGATAGGGCGTGCGGCGGGTTTCCGAATGCGTAATCCGGGGTTAAAATAAATCTTGCGGTCATACGAATTGAGGCTTGCCTATCCCCAAGGGGATTTGATATATTCATCCCGCTATGACACCATCGTATGTTTATGTTTTGCTTGCAATCCTTTTCGGCCTTCTGGGTCTGGCGTTTTTGCTCATCGCCCGGTTAAGCCATCGCCTCAACCGGCGCACGCAGGCCGCCCCGCCGCCGCCGCTCGTATCGTCTGCGCCGAGCCTTTCGGTCGTCATCCAGAGCCGCGAGTTTGCGGAGGCCGTGCGTGCCCACATCCTGCTCGTTCAGGAGGGCTCCGTCCCGAAATCCACCGCAAAGAATGTAAGCGCACCCACGGATCCCCGGAGCGCAAAACCCTCCACGCTCACGGAGGAGGAGACCGGGCTGCTCGCCGACCTCCTTGTCGCCGCAGGCCTGCGCCCCAGAGACACCGATGCGGACACGACGTTGTTCCTCCCCGAGGTCAACACCCAGTTCCAGAAAGACCACACCCGCGAAACCTGCGAAAGCCTTGCCCGCAAGCTCGTCGCCCTCACCGGTAACGATGCCACGCCCGTACTCGCCGCCGGGGCCTTCATCCGCATCCGTAACCTCCGTGACGGCATCACCGCCGTTGACATGAATCCAGAGGCCCTAGCCCCTCTCCGTACCCGTTTTCTCACGTAAACTCAACTCACAGTCAAAACCCCTCACAAAGGACAACAGCCATGCCATACGCAAGCGCCATCACGAACTACGCCAACGCCATCATCGGCAACTACACCAACGCGCCCATTGCGCTCGACCGCCTGGACCCGCTCGTCTGCATGACAGTCGGCGCGGGACGCATCAAGCTGCTCAACGACATCTACTCGCGCGTCTGCACGACCCTCTCCTGCGGCGGCGCCGGCGGCAACCCCGCGTTCGGCATGAAGATGGAGGCCATCACCGGGGAGTACGGGGCGGGCAAGAGCCACATCGGGTATATGCTCAAACAGAACGTCCTTTCCGTCGGGGAGGACGTCCTCATCGCCCACGTCCAGATCACGGGCGCCGCCCGCTTTCAGGAAGCCCTCGCCAGCATCCTGCGTGCGCTCCAAGTTTCCAACGCCCCGTCCCTCACGGTCAACGGCGTGGAGGTGGGCGCCTACCGCCGTCTCTTCGACTGGTACAGCCACAGTGAGCTGGCGATTTTCAACGCCGTGCGCGACTTCTGCGGTAACCTCCCTGTGGCCGCCGCACGCGACTTTGCCCGCGGGGTGCTGGACGCCTCCAGCGGCGCCACCAACGCCACCGTCCTCCAGCTTGCCCTTGACGCTTGGGTTGCCAAGGCCGAACCCCGTGCCGCCCTTGAGATGTTCCTGCTGGTCATGCGTCTCTTCATCGGCGTGGGCGCGTGTCGCCTCGTCCTCATCATTGACGAGTTCGAGGCCATCCAGCACCTTCCCGCACACACCCGTCGTGCCATCCTCCAGTCCTTCCAAGACCTCCACGACAGCTTCTCCAAACAGGAGGCCGGCTCGCTCGCCGCCTATATGCTTCTTTTCTCCACCGACGACTGGATACAGCAGGTTGACGCCACCCTCCCCTCCTTCGGCTCGGGTAACCGTCTGCGCAGCGTCACGCCACTTCCCGACCTCTGCGTCACCGACATCCGCGCCCTTGTTTACAAGAGCTTCTACTTCCACCTCATGGGCGACACCTCGGCTATCCCTCTCACCGAGGAACAGCTCGAGGCCGTCTGCAAATCCGTCATCGAGGCCGCCGGCGGCAAACGCTACCACCTGCGCAGCATCCAGCGCAACATCCACGAGGAGTTTGGACGCCTCATGCACCCGTAACACAAGGAGACGCCCCCCATGAAAACCTACACCAGCAAAACCAGTGGTTACGCCAGACAGCCCTCCGCCACGCAACAGGAAACGTACCACGGCACGGACAAGGCGACAACCGCCCTGCCCCTCGCCGCCGCCGCACTCTGCCTTGCCCTGTCTGCCGTCTCCGTCCTGCTGGCGGTGACAGTGGCGCCGGAGGAGGTCGTCCCACCCCCCGACACTCATACGCTGACCCCAGAGGAGCACGAGGAGTCCGTGACGATTGAACCCGAGGATAAAACTACAGCCCCCGTTGTCATCCAAGAGGAACAACCTCCTCCGTCGCCTGAAACGCAAACCCCCACGTCTGAAACGCCCCCTTATTCTCCTCTGCCCCTTAAACTGTCCACAACGAACTTAACGTTCGAAGCACAAGGCAAAACCCATGCACTCTTCGTAACAAGCAGACCCACAGAAAACGAACTCAAATACCAAGTTTCAGGTGAATTTATCAAGATGCCACCCCGTCTTAGCCCTAGCCCCCAAGATGGGAGTGGCTACATATCTCTTTGGAACATGACCGTCACAACGATTCCGAATCCGAGTCTGGAGGAGCGTAAGGGTACTGTGACGTTTGCTCTCGGGAATGAAACCGTGCTACTCAATGTCACTCAAAAAGGAATGTCTAACCCTAAGCTGTCCATAACGAACTTGACGTTCGACGCAAAAGGCGGCAAAAAAAATGTCGATATAGAAAGCGGGATAACCAACTTTCTCGTCAAAGTTTCAGATAGCTTTATCACGCTAGATGTTGGCGACATCAAAAAGCAAGACGGCATATTTACACGGACGGTGAAAGTCACCGTCTCCAAGAACGATAAACGGGAGGAGCATCAGGGGAACGTGATGTTTATCGTCGGAAACGTAACCAACACACTCGTTGTCACCCAAAAGCCAGCCCCTCTGCCTCTGTCTTTTACGCTGTCCTCAATGGACGACTTGACGTTCGAAGCAAACGGTGGCACGATAGTTATCAATGTAGAAAGCGGGATAACAACAAACAAATTTTCAACCCAAAAGTCAGGTGACTTTATCACGTTACACCCCCTTGCCCCCTCCCAAAAAGAAAACGATGATAAAATGAGAGGGGCGGTACGTGTCACCGTCCCCAAGTACAATGATCCAAAAGAGCGTAAGGGGACTGTGACGGTTATTCTCGGGAATGAAGACGTGACGCTCAATGTCATCCAAGAGGGAGCGCCACCCAAAGAAGAGGAAGCCGACAAAAACTAGCAAACTCCAGAATAAGACGAAAAGGAAAAAACAAACAAATGAATCATTGGCAATGCGTGATATGCACAAAAATATGGTCCTCCGAGGAACCGCCCGTCGAATGTGCTTGCGGTAGCCGCCTTGTGCAGTCCACACCAGAGCCGCCGCCGCCTTTGCCGGAGCCGTCCCCATCGCAACCCTCCACAACATCCTACCGGCCTCGCCGCCTCCACGTAATTGCCGCCGTTGCCGTGTTACTGGGACTGACCGTCTTGGGTGTGTGCCTGTGGCATCAGCAACGTGTTGCCCCCGTACCCGACAACGAACCTAGCCCGTCGCCCACGCTGACCCCAGAGGCGCATGAGGAGACCGTGACGATTGAACCCGAGGATAAAACTACGGAATCCGTTGTCTCCCAAGAGGAACAACCTCCTCCGCCTGAAGCGCAAACCCCCACGCCTGCAACGCCCCCCCCTCCGTCGTTCACGCTGTCCCCAACGGACTTGGTGCTCGAAGCAAAAGGTGGTGGGCAGTTTGTCAGAATAGAAAGCGGGACAACAATAAATAACCCCTCTGTCAAATCTTCAGATGCCTTTATCACGGTGAGTGCCATCTGGGAGATCAACCCAAAAGATGACGGTAAATCTTGCTGGAGGGTGATCATCTTTGTCCATGAAAACAGAATCCCGAATGAACGCAAGGGCACCGTGACGTTTACTGCTGGGAATGAAACCAAGACACTCAACATCACCCAAAAAGGAAAGCCCAAGCAATGAACCGCCGCCCATGCCTCAATAATACTACGGCTAGGGGTAGTTGCCCTATCTCATGGGTATAGTGTTTCAACCCAGGTTACGCATTAGAGGAAAACGACCGTTTGTAGTGGCGATATTGCCATATGGAGTGCGGCGGCTTGCCGCCGCTTTTAACCGCAGGGGCTTGCCCCTGCGCCGCCAACGGGGGTAAGCCCCCGTTGAAAAAGCGGCGGCAAGCCGCCGCACTCCATATGGCAATGCCACCGCTACAAATGTATGCCAATATCAAGTTAAAACACTATATGCGCCCCGAAGCGTTAATCCTGTCTAAAAAAAAACAGCAATGCCCTCCGCACCTTGCGCCCCCGCGAGAACATCCCCGAAGCGCATTCCACTTTAGAACTTTAGAACTCCCGAACTTTAGAACTTCCCCTCCCCCCCTCCCCCCCTCACGGTTCCCAGCGGCCGGTGTCTTGGGGGCGTTCGGTTTTGCGTTCAGGGCGGAAGGCGTAGTCGCCCCAGAGGGGGACGTTGAGGTCAACCCAGCATTTGAGGGCGTGGCGTTCGTCGGGGGTCAGGGTGACGGTGGCGTGGTTGTCGTCGGCAAGGATTTTCCAGAGGCGGCTGTGGAGTGTGCCGAAGGTGTAGGCCTCGGCCTTGTAGGGTACGCC
>Ga0123353_10002734_pt1 | contig 21991 bp, 18 predicted proteins | sample TergutLab28metaG_3_FD_92763 | JGI IMG/M metagenome (GOLD analysis project Ga0123353, IMG submission 92763) | Labiotermes labralis P3 segment gut microbial communities from Petit-Saut dam, French Guiana - Lab288 P3 | ecosystem: Host-associated > Arthropoda: Insects > Digestive system > Gut ... | reverse complement strand
CGCCCATATCCGTCATGGAGATCAAACAGATGTGCGGCCGTGCGGGAAGACCCAGATATGACGCATACGGCGAAGCCATACTCATCGCGAAGACGGAACGCGACAAAAAACACCTCATCAGAGACTATCTTTCCGGAGAATCGGAAAATGTTGTCTCCAAACTCAACGGCGAAGCGTCCCTGAGAGGCCATATATTGGGATTGATAGCAACGGAGGACGCATCATCCGAGGAAGATGTCATTGCATTCCTGAGAGCAACGTTCTTCGGTCACCAGTCTGAAATGTACGGCGTTGAGGAAGCCGTTGAAAGAGTGGCGGAACATCTGATCTCCGAAAAAATGGTAGAGAATTACGGAGGATTCACCGCAACTCCTTTCGGAAAAAGAACTTCGGATCTGTACATAGATCCGAGGTCTGCCATCATCCTGAGAGATTCATTGATCGGGATGAACGATGATACCGCGGAACTGTCGATACTCCATGCGGTCGCATCGACACCGGATGTACTCAGTCTGTATCCTCGTAAGTCGGATGAAAATATTCTCAGAGAACTGATTGATATCCACGGTGACCGTTTCCTGGTAAAGGAACCGAATGATGACAACGAATACCTTTATTTCCTGTCTGACCTGAAAGTTGCGTACCTTGTGTCAATGTGGATAAACGAGACGGGCGAAGATACGATTACCGAAGAATTGGGAATAGGCCCCGGAGATATTCGCTCAAAGGTCGATACAATGGAGTGGATCTTACATGCCATGAACGAACTTTCAATGATATTCAAACCCGAGTGTTCTCGGAAACTGAAGCCTTTGCTTACGAGAGTAAAATACGGAATAAGGGAAGAATTAACCGAACTCGTTGCGTTCAAAGGCGTCGGAAGGTCAAGAGCCAGAATACTTTACAATGCGGGCATCAGAGGAAGGAACGACGTTGCCGGGAAAGACATCAACATAATGGCCGCATTGCCCGGGATCGGAATATCATTGGCGAAAAGTATGAAAGAACAGTGTGGCGGAACTGCAACATATGAGAATGAAAAAAGTGTTCACGTAAACGTAGAAAACGGAGCAGATGCAGACGGCAAGATCAACGGAACTCCGGACGGTAAACAGTCCAATCTTTTCGACTTCTGATCACAGGGATAATATCTTCCTTATTTCGGACAGATCTTTTGAACACTTTATCGGAGGTTCGCATGTTGATATCATCGTGTCAGGGTCTTTCAAAGCGTTGCCGGTGCAGATGCACACCACCCTTTCGTTCTTGTCTGTCACGCCCGTTTCCCTCAGTTTCCGGGCACCTGCGATCGATGCTGCGCTTGCCGGTTCGACACCTATGCCTTCCCTTCTTCCGAGAAGCTTTTGCGCCGATAAGATCTCATCATCCGTAACCGACACGGAATATCCTCCGGTGTCGTATATCGCCTTCAATGCTTTCCTCCCGCTGACGGGATTGCCTATCCGTATGGCAGTGGCAACGGTCTCCGGGTTTTCCTCAGGTATGAAATCTTGGTTTCGCGAATCGAACGCTCTTGTCACCGGCATTGATCCTTCCGCCTGTATGCCGGTAAGCATGGGGATCTTATCGATCCATCCTATCTCTTCCAATTCTTTGATCGCTTTGTAAACGGCCCATATGTTCGCCGCGTTGCCCACGGGAAGAATGATTCTGTCCGGAACGTCGAATGCCAATTGGTCCATTATTTCGAAAAGAACGGATTTCTGGCCTTCCGGACGATACGGATTTATTGAATTCAGAAGGTAAAGAGAACGTTCTTCCGACAGATCTCTTGCGATTCTGAGCGCATCATCGAAGTTGCCGTCCACGGATATCACCTTTGCGCCGAAGAACACCGCCTGTGCAAGCTTTCCGGCCGCCACCTTTCCCGACGGAAGAAAGACAGCACATTTCATCCCGGCTTTTGCGGCGTATGCCGCCAAGCTTGCCGACGTGTTTCCGGTGGACGCGCATCCGACGATCTTTGCATTGATTTCCGATGCGTGAGATACGCCGATCGTCATCCCGCGGTCTTTGAAAGAACCGGTGGGGTTGGCACCTTCATATTTCACCCACATGTTCTCAATGCCTATTTCTTTGCTTAATGCGTCACATTTGTACAGAGGAGTTCCGCCTTCCTGTATCGATATCTTGTTCAAAGGGTCGACCGGCATGAACGCCGCATATCTCCAGACACCCAACGGCGTTTTATGAAGATCTTTCGGCTTCATTGATTTCAGCGGTTCCAAATTGATCTTTATCGTGAGAAGGCCGCCGCACGACGGGCATGTGTCCGCATATTGATTTTCAACATCCTTTCCGCAATCCCAGCACAATACCTTATGATCGGCCATTTAAATTCTCCTGCATCCTGTGCCCCAGTCGGTCACCCATGTGTCGCATTTCATACCTTTTTCCGCGTACATATCTTTGATGCCGCCCGCGATTATGTCACCCGTATGATTTAATTTGTTGAAGAATGATATCACGCACGGCCCCGAACCGCCGAGGAATGAAGCGTTTGCACCCAGTGACATGGCAATCGCTTCCGCTTCCCTCAAGTGAGGTATCAAATGCGCCCTCGCGGGTTCGAAGACCGAATCTTTCACCGATCTTCCGATCAGATCGATGTCTCCCGTTCCCATCGCGTGAATGAGCGAAGATGCGTTGCCCACGTGGAACACCAGATCTTTAACGGGCACTTCGGTCGGTAAAACCGCTCTCGCTTCCTTTGTGGATACCATGACGTCGGGCATCGCCACCACCACGCCGAGATCCTTCGGCGGTTCTATGCGAACGGCTTCGAAAGGCTCGTATGACCGTATTGATGTGAAGCCTCCGAGTATGCACGGTGCAACATTGTCCGCGTGCAATCCGCCGGATGTCACGTCCTCGGCCATCGCGGCGCACATCACTAATTGACCCGGAGACAGTTTTTCATTGCATAACAAGTGTGCCAGATACGCTCCGCCGGCGGCGGATGCTCCCGATGAGCCGATGCCGCTGCACGGCCTTATTCCTTTTTTGATCTTCAACTCAATACCGAAGTCGGCACCGCATTTCTCCAAAACCGCGGATGCCGCTATACCTGCCGAGTTCTTGCCTGCATCCGTCGGAATGCTTTCCGCTCCGGGGCCGGTGATCTCCGATATTATGATACCTTTGTCGATCATTCTCCCTTCGATCACATCGAAGGGATTGTTCAATGCCATTCCGAATGTATCGAAACCCGGTCCGATGTTAGATATCGTGGCCGGTGCCGCGACCTTTATCCACTTTCCGCTCATAGGCTCACGTGATCCTGTAAGAGTGGATAACGGGTACAACAAATAAACTTTTTCGAAAGACCGCCGTTATATGCGCAGATTAAATGCCCGCGCGTCTCATCTCGACCGCGCCGTGACCGCCGCATATCATCCACATCCCGTCGTTTTGTCTCAGTAATTCGGTGATCTCAGATCTCATTCTTCTCGCACGTTCGGAGTTCACGTTCACCGATGTCATGAGATACGGTGCGAGAGCATTGAACTCATCTCTTCCTTTGGTCAATCCGCCCGTGTTCACATAGATATCGCCGGTGAACATCAATCTTTGTTCGGCGGACATGAAGATCATCTCTCCGTGTAAATGGCCTCCGCTCCCTTCGTACACATCCAACGAAATGTCGCCGAAGACCACCGTATCAATTTTAATCAGGTCTTCGTGGTCATCCGGAACATCTTTCCCCATTATCCTGAACCTTGACGGATCGGGAGGAACGTAATCGGAGAATATCATGCTCAGTCTGCTGTATCCCAGACAGAATATGCTCTCTTCCCTGCGGTCCGCCAGATGATTGTATTGTTTGAGAAGGCCTTCCGCGCTCTTTTCGTTCAGAAGTATATCGGCATCATTCATCACGGAAAGCAGACCGCAGTGATCGACATCCGCGTGGGTAATCATTATTTTCTTTTTCCGTTTGTCGAAATCGTTGAAAATCGATTTGAAAATGAGCATCATCTCATCCGCATATATTGCAAATCCCGTATCGATGAACATCAATTCATTCCCGTTCTCGAGTATGTATGTGTTGCTGCCGCAGGGCGGTTCGATTATGTGCAACTTCGTATTTTTTGTGATGTCTTTAACACTGATGTCCGGATGGAATCTGTCGCCGCGGTGCTCTGCCATGAATTTTGCCAAGTGATGAACGTGTTCGAACACTTTGTTCGGATCTTCGCCTCGGTCCTGAAGCAATTGAAGGATACGATTGGACTCGCGTATGAATTCCATTGTCCTTTCTTTACTCAGGTCGAACATTCTCTGTATCTCGTTGCCCATCCTGATGTAGAATATTGTGTTGTCCAGATTGGATTCTCCTTCGTTGTAATCCATTATATCTATGGGATAAAGTTCGCTTATGTCATCCAGAACATTCTTGACTATCCGCGGGTCTTCTATCAAAAGCCCCATTTTGAAATTCTGATATGTGCCTCCGTGTTCGATCGAATTCATGTAAGATATGTTTATGTCGTAACGATCAAGTATCTTCAGAACCGGATACAATCTTCCCGGGCCGTCGTCTATCTTTATGTTCACAACTACTACTTTTGATACGCTCAGTTCGTTCTTCAGATATCCGAGCGTCAGTAATTCTTCGGATATGCGTTCCAATGCATCGTCATCCGCTCTCACTTCAACAAACAGTGTATGAAAATCCACCGCCTTGTTGAAACTTACCCGTATTATGTTTCCGTTGTGTTTGGAAATTGCTTTCACTGCCCTCATGAACGCTCCGGGCTTGTCGGGCATGTGCGTGACGAACGTTTGGGTGCTCATTTGATACTTAATCATATTTTGGGTATATCCATGTTACCGCGGGTTGCTGCGGTAAGAGCATGCGGAGATTGATTTTCCGTCATTCATTTCACTCCGAGGCGTTTTACGGATGTGTGTTCGCATCCGCTTTATCCCGTCGCGACCGAAATCAATATTTGATTATCGAATTGATTTTTTTTCCCGCGAGCTTCTCTCTTCCGTTCAAAAACTCCAATTCGATCATGAACGATAACCCTGCGATCTCCGCACCTGCGTTCTCACACATTTTCATCACCGCGGAAATCGTTCCGCCTGTTGCCAGAAGGTCATCCACCAAAAGTACGCGCTGACCTTTCTTTATCGCATCCTCGTGCATTTCCAACGTATCCGTACCGTATTCCAACTCGTACGATGCGCTTACCGTCTTCGCGGGGAGTTTTCCTTTCTTTCTGACGGGAGCGAAACCTGCACCCAACGCCACCGCGACCGGTACTCCGAAAATGAATCCTCTTGCTTCCGGTCCCACCACCATGTCCACCTTATCCTTTTTGAAAGGGGCTGCCATCTCTCCGACCGATGCGCTCAGTAATTCCGCATCTTTGAGTAATGTTGTGATATCTTTGAAACTTATGCCTTTCTTCGGCCAGTCCTCAACCGTCCTTATCGATGATGCGAAATCTTTTGTCATTGATTCCGCAACGGTAAACGAAAATAATAGTGTATCGTTAACACCGAATCATTGCAACGGTACGCAATAGGTAAATATCTCATCAAACTTCACTTCGTACGGGTCAAGATGATAAAGATTGCTGATTGTAAAGACATCATAACCGTCGACGGAGAAGAGATTACGATATTCAGTCTCGGGAAACTTGAGGACAACGGCTTCAAAGGAATAAGTAAAATGCCGTATTCCGTCAAAGTGCTCATTGAATCGATGGTAAGACGGAATGACGGTTCCCTGATAACCGATGACGATGTGAGAACGACGGCATCCTGGACATCCGAAGGAAACGATGATGTTGACATTCCCTTCATACCCGCACGCGTGATCCTTCAGGATTTCACGGGCGTTCCCGCGGTGGTCGATCTTGCATCCATGAGGGCAGCCGTCGGCGCATTGGGAAAAGATCCGAAAAAGATCAATCCTCTCGTTCCCGTCGATCTGGTGATAGATCATTCGATCCAGACCGATTATGCGGGCACACCGGATGCACGGGAAAAGAATGAGGAGATGGAATTCAGAAGAAATAAGGAAAGATATTCTTTGCTCAAATGGGCTCAGTCCGCATTTGATAATTTCAGGGTCGTACCTCCCGGAAAGGGGATAATTCATCAGATCAATCTTGAATACCTTTCACCGATCGTCCAGGTGAAAGATGTTGACGGAAAGAAAATCGCGTACCCCGACTCATGTTTCGGTACGGATTCGCATACCACTCAGATCAACGGTGCCGGCGTTCTCGGATGGGGAGTCGGAGGCATTGAAGCGGAAGCGGTGATGCTCGGGCAACCTTGTTACATGAAACTTCCGGATGTTGTCGGTTTCAGGCTTACCGGAAAGATGAATAAAGGCGTTAACGCAACCGATGTTGTGCTGACGGTCGTTGAGATACTCAGAAAAAAGGGAGTCGTCGGAAAATTCGTGGAGTTCTGCGGGCCGGGATACAAAGAATTGGATCTTGCGGACAGATCGACGATAGCGAACATGGGTCCCGAATACGGGGCTACCACCGGATTCTTCCCGATAGATGAGAAGACGACGGAATATCTGAGACTCACGGGAAGGGATGAAAAACAGATCGAGATCGTTGAAAAATATGCCAAAGCCCAAGGACTGTGGTATGACGGCGAACCGGAATACAGCGATATCGTTGAGCTTGACCTGAGCACGGTGGTACCGTCGCTGGCGGGCCACATAAGGCCGCAGGACAGAATAACGCTGTGCGACATGAAAAACAAATTCAACGGATTGCTTGACACGCTGAACGTGAAGAAAAGAACCGCGGACGGCATATCCGACGGTTCCGTTCTCATAGCTTCGATAACCTCGTGCACCAACACCGCCAATCCTTCAGTCATGATGGCTGCCGGACTCCTTGCGAGAAATGCGATCAAAGCAGGTCTGAGAACGGAGAAACATGTGAAAACATCATTGGCACCGGGATCCAAGGCGGTCACCGAATATCTGAAGAATTCGGGTCTGTTGGAATATCTGGAAAAACTCGGATTCCATGTCACGGGATACGGATGCATGACGTGCATAGGCAACAGCGGCCCCCTCGCGAACGATATCAGGACGGCGGTGCGGAAAAATGATCTGATCGCCGCGGGAATCGTTTCGGCGAACAGGAACTTCGAAGGTCGTATCTCGCCTTACATCAAAGCGAACTATCTCTCATCTCCTCCGCTGGTGGTTGCGTTTGCGATATGCGGGCGTGTTGACATAGACCTTGACAATGAACCGATCGGTAACGTGAACGGGAAGGACGTTTTCCTGAGGGACATCTGGCCTTCGGACGATGAAATAAGGAAAACGGTTGAAAAATATGTTACATCCGAAACATTCAGCGGGCAGTATTCGGACGTTTTCGAAGGGTGCTCCGGATGGAACGGGATCGATGTTCCGAGCGGGTCGCTGTACGTGTGGGATGATGATTCCGCTTACGTGAAGAATCCTCCGTTCTTTGATTCCCTGACATCCGAACCGTCGCTGAAGAACATTGACCGTGCCAGAACGCTCGCGTACCTGGGAGATTCGATAACCACCGATCACATATCTCCGGCGGGAGAGTTCTCGGAAGATTCCGAAGCGGGACGATATTTACTGCTTAAGAACATTGCTCCGGAGGACTTCAACTCATACGGATCCAGAAGAGGAAACCACGAAGTTATGATGAGAGGAACGTTTGCAAACATAAGACTGAAGAACAGGATCGCACCGGGAACCGAGGGCGGCCTTTCGAGATACATTCCCGAAAATAAAGTTGACACGATATTCGAGACCGCGAAAAGATATGATTCCGACGGAACTCCCAGGATAATCATCGCGGGTAAAGAATACGGAACCGGAAGTTCGAGGGATTGGGCTGCAAAAGGCCCTTATCTTCTCGGCGTCAGAGCGGTCATGGCGGAATCGTTCGAACGCATACACCGCTCCAATCTCATCGGAATGGGCATTGTACCGTTACAATTCACGAACGGTCAGAACGCCGCATCATTGGGACTCACCGCTGAAGAGATATTCGATATCGAACTTGAGAATATGTCTCCGAAGAGCATTGTCAAAGTGACCGCGTACCGCAACGGAAAGAAGATGGAGTTCACCGTACTGTCCAGAGTGGATGTTCCCGCGGAATTGGAATACATAAGGAACGGAGGCATATTGCAAACGGTCCTGAGAAGTATGATACGCGAGTGACATCTCGTATTCCGTGTGTGTGAAATATTAAAAATCTCGTCACAGCGAACCAAACTCTTTTATTACCGAAGCGGATTGCCGACCTTGAAAGGGCCCGTGGGGTAGCTTGGTATCCTTGTAGCTTCGGGAGCTATTGACTCCGGTTCAAATCCGGGCGGGCCCACTTTTTAGCCTACTGGCCAATGTCCAATAGTTTTACGCGAGAACGTCCAGCGGATTCGTGATCACGACCATCGAACGACAACTGCGGCGTTTTGTGTGCTTCTTTCTCCCCGATTTTGTTAATTTGTTAACCTTTTACTTACCTTCTTCACATTTAATTTTTATACCATTATAAAATAATATATTTTATATATTTGAGGTTAACAAACAGGTTAACAAAAAGTTAACAAAATAATGTTAACCCATTGTTTTAAGTTCACAACAACATAATTCAATGTTCGTGATAACGAAACGATTATCGAAACGAACACAGGTAATCGCAGTGTTTACCGCAATCGCACTGATGGGGGCATGTTTCGCAGTTTTTGTTCTGATTGATAATAGCGGTGAGCTCGTCGAGGATGACCCGGACGGCGAATTTGCCGGCATGGACGGGATTCCGATATCAACTGTCGAAGACTTAGTACTCATCGGATCAACGGGGAACACCGGTGCATTCCCCGTACACGGACAATACTATCTTACCAACAATATAGACTTCCAGGGGCAACGACACACACCGATCGGATCAACGAGCAGTAACACAACATTTTCAGGCCTTTTGGATGGACGAGGGTTTGTAATATCTAACATGGAGCTCTCGTTCGTCGGTACAACCAATCGATTTTCAGGGCTGTTCGGCATAACCAATGGTGCAGAAATTATTAATCTCGGTATCAACGCCAATAAAACAATAGATTACTCGCAGAGAGTTAATGCCGGAGGAATTGTTGGTCATGCGATCAATACCGTAATAGTCAACTGCTTCTCCGTGGTCACGATACAGATCAATGTCTCAAACAACAGTAGTGCGGTCGGAGGATTGGTCGGACTATCAGATAACTCACTGATATCCAACAGCTACACGAAAGGATCGATATCCGCAACGTTCGGAGGCACAGCAACTCCCTCATTCGGCGGAGTTGCGGGTATAACAAACTCAGGGTCAATCATCAACTCCTACACCACGGCGTCCATATCATCTGTTTCGGTTCGTCCGATAATCGGAGGAATAATTGGAAATTCAGACACACAGACCCAAATCGTCAATGCGTATGCGTCAGGCTCACTCCCAATGGTCGGATCGGGAACTCCGATAATAGACGGATCAAGTGCACCCGCACGTTTAACACATCCGGATCAGGCATCAGGGGTGCGATCATATTCAGAAATGAATCCGTCACAGGCCGAAGCCGTCGGAGGACTGTCGATATATTACACGGGGATGACTGCGAATATGAGGGGACATTATCCGGGGTGGAATTTTACCGAAGTATGGTTGGTGGATCCTTCAGTTAACGGAGGGTTTCCGCAACTCAGAATTTTTACGGACGAACCGCCCCATCCATCATTCTTTGAGTCCTTCGTTATCATGGATGTCACGGTCGGTGAGATAACGATCATCCCCTCACTTACATATGGTGCCGAGATCACGGTGACCGGACTGCCGCACGGGCTCACCTGGGATCCGCAAAGAGGAGAGATCCACGGATTCATTTGGGAATTCGGAGTGTTTGTTCTCACCATCGCGGCCGAGTGGGATCTCTTCGGATCGATTGTTACGGATGAGCAGTTAATGATCATAGCAGTCACCGGAGATATTGAAACTCCATCCTTCACGATACGGGAAAAATCCTATAAGATTCTGACGAATGACGCTATACTCCATGTTCCGATTCTCACGCCCGGTGCCGAGATCACGGTGACCGGACTGCCGCACGGGATATCCTGGTATGATTTCTTCCTGTTCGGCCACGTTGACGCGGCGGGAGATTATACGATCACACTCACCGCGATATGGATACTGCACGGAGCCGAGATAACGGACACTCAGACAATCGACGTCACGGTCATCGATCGACCGTCTTTCTGTGAAGCGGTCGTAGAGATCGACGTCGTGGTCGGAGAGTGGATGGAGCATAAAATATCTCTTTCGGACTGTGCAGATCTATATGATATCTCAGGCCTTCCGCCCGGTCTGTCACTGAATGATTTTGTTCTTTCAGGCATACTTGATGAGATCGGCCTGTATATGATCTGGATCGAGGCTGTGTGGACTGTAGAGGGCATCGGCACCATTACAGATCGATTATGGGTTGACATAACTGTCATAGACAGACCTCAGAGTCCTTCATTCTCCGCACCGATCATAGATCTTGAAATCACGCAAGGAGAACCGATTTGGTTCATCCCCACACTCACGCCCGGCTCAGTAATCACAACGTCCGATCTCCCCGACGGATTGCAGTGGTTGCTCGGTTCGATTCTGCTGGGCATACTCACCGATGCCGGTGAGCACACCGTAGAACTGACCGCCGAATGGTCTGTCGGCGGCATCGATTTCGTGGATCATCAAACAATTATCATCTCCGTGGCAACCGCCGGCGGAGATGATGATATCGGCGGCGCATCGAGTTGGTCGGATGCGTTCTCTCCGTTTTTCGTAGTCGTCATCGTGCTGGCGATCCTCGCCGTCGTCATAGCGTCCAAGCTTGAGAGGCCGGAGATCGGCGGTCTTGCAGCCCTGATAATTTTGTTCGGAGCATTCCACGAACCGATCATCGAATGGATCATGGATCTTTTGGGAGAGTATATAAATGAACAATAACAACAAATTTCTGGCGGCGTTCGCCGCGACTTTGATGGTGACGATGGGTGCATTCGCCACGATCAGTGCGACAGATGACGATGAGGCGCATGGTGAGATTGGAAATACCGTTACAGAAAGGTTAGAGTTATCGAGATCGATAACGAGTTCAGGAGGATCGGGGAGCATCACATTCCTCGGTGTCGCATCATCACCCGACGGAGGCTTTGTGACGGTCGGAGAGGCAAGATCCGGTATATTCGGTAGCGGCGACTGGATCGGGTTTACGGGACGAGGAGGCACCGATGCGATAATTGTCAAATTCGACGCAGACGGAACCGTAGTATGGAGGAATGTATTGGGAACCTCTGGCTTTGATAATTTTTCTGGCGTGACAGCATCGCCGGACGGAGGATATGTGGCTGTCGGACGTAGTGGAAACACTTTAGACGGCGACTGGATCGGGTTTACGGGACTCGGAGACGGAGCAAGCAATGCAACGATCGTCAAATTCGACGCAAATGGAAACGTAGTATGGAAAAACATTTTCGGAGTAGACCGCTTCCATAGCGTGACAGCATCGCCGGACGGAGGATATGTGGCTGTCGGATCACTCATTATCATGGGAATGGGGACCTCCTACAGAGAAGAAGCAGCGATCGTCAAATTCGACGCAGACGGAACCGTAGTATGGGAAAACATTAGCAGATCAGGTCATATCGATATATTTTATGATGTGGCAGTTACACTTGACGGAGTATTCGTGGCAGTTGGATTATCTGCACTGTTCATAAACAATCGTATAACGGAACGCCTCTATATCGCCAAATTCGATGCAGATGGTGAACTTGTAAGAGATAGGGTGGGTCGGACCGACAGTGACTCTCAGCAGAGATTTTACAGCGTGGTAACATCGCCGGACGGAGGATATGTGGCAGTCGGCGTTGTTAACAATTTTAGAGACTCGATATGGTGGAACCTTCAGCCACGCGGAAGCACCGATGCGGTGATTGTCAAGTACGATACGGACTTAGAGATTGTATGGACGAATCTTTTCGGAGGAGCTTCTGCCGACGAATTCAATGGAGTGACAGCATCGCCGGACGGAGGATATGTAGCAGTCGGTCGCTCCGCATCAGGCTCGTTCGGTAACGGCGACTGGATCGGGTTTACGGGACGAGGAGGCACCGACGCGATACTTGTCAAGTTTGATGCGGACGGAAAGGTCGTCGATACACACCATTTCGGAGAACCCCTCGACGACAGATTCAGAAGCGTAACGACGACGGACGGAGGATATGTGGCAGTCGGAGAGTCGGAACATCAAGGCCCCGGCCGCAATGATGGAATCGCGGTAATATATGATTACATGCGGATACGGATAACATCAATTCCGAATGCTAACATCGTGACGGGCAACATGTGGTCGTACACACCACAAATAAGCATCGGCGACACAAACATCTCAATATCCGGATCTGCCACATCATGGCTCACAGTCAATGCAGGAACGATAAGCGGTGTTGCTCCACAGATCGTGGGCGCAGTGCAACAGGATTTCGATCTGACGATCACCGTGACACGATACGGTTTCGTTCAAGCGACACAAAATATAACGATCACGGTCCTCTCTGACAATAGTTTCACTTCGGCACCTAAGCCCGACATTAAACTCGAAAGAGTGGAAAAGGACAAAGTTATAATTGATGCATCGGGTTCTGAGGACTACACGGAGATCATCATAGATCTCGGTGACGGGACCGTTCACAGCAGTGTGTTAAGGGTAGAGCACACGTTCCTGAGGACCGGAGCGTTTAAAGTAACGGTCTCTGCCGTCAATAACATAGGGGCCACTCAAGCATATGAGTGGTTTCTCATAGCGGACAGTCAACCGGCAACAGCAGCATGGACAACGGTTCAATACAAATTCGTCCCGGACATTCCAATCGAGACGACTCCTTCTTTCTCCGTGACGGGACCCGCGGGATTCCCATCCGCGTGGCTGACATGGAACGAGGTCCAGAGGGCCGTTGTAGGCACACCCACAGCCGCCGAGGCCAACAGATCATTCACTGCAACGTTAGCATTCGGCGATGAGATCCTGACCTGGGATATATCGGTTCTCGCAGCATCTGCCGTTGTGCCGACGGCGTCAATCAACCATGAGATTGATGAGCTGACAATATCTTTGTTTGCGGTATCGAACACACCCTCAGCGATGGCGTTGCATGAATGGGAGATCCGCGGTGTCCCCGGCGGTGCGCTGATCGCATCGAGCAGTGCTCGAGATCCCGTGATATCGGTGCCGTCCGGCGGACTCTACAATATATCGCTGACCATCACCAACAGCAGCGGATCGGCACATGCTTCACAGACGATATTCGTCCCGACTCCGATAGTTCCTCCGACGGAAGACGAGGAAGAAGAAGATCCTTTGCCGATCATTCCCATTTTCATCCTGGTACTCGGTGCATTCCTGATCATCGCAGGCCTCCGATCGGAGAACGGTAAGATCTTCGTGATCGGTATTATCATCGCGGTCGGCGCGGGCATACTTTTCACGGCCGATACATCATCGATCGACAGTCGGATTATTGACCTGTTCAACACAGGAAAGGAGAGATTAGAATGAAAAAATTGAACAAAAATGCGATAGTTGCGTCAGCCGTGGCGGTCATGTTCATGGCGATGCTCGTTGTCCCGATCATCGACCGGCAAGGCCATGATGAACTTGAGATCATAGACGATACAACACTGGGTTGGATTGACTGGAATCCGATCAAGCATGGGATCTCCGCACCGTTCCAATGGGGATCGGACGGTTTGTCATGGATCGCTGAACAGATCCGAGGAGAGCCTCACAGGCCAATCCCCCCGGGAGGAACTGGTAACATAGTGGAGCAGTTTGCGCGGGACCTCGAATCGCTGTCCACACAGGAGAAAGTGATGCTGGTGGCTCAGCTCGCTTCATCGCTTATCGACAATGACCGGCAAGTATTCGCATTGTCAGAACTGCACTTCAACCGGTCGACCGAGATCACCTCGGCCATGATATGGTTCGAAGGCGCATCATTCAACAGTGACGACATCCTCCTTCTGTCCGGCGTGCTCAGCACGCTTGGACAGGCTAATCACAACACACAATATTCATTGGACTGGGCGTTCGATCAGGCGGCCAATCGGATCGACATATGGGCGACCAACGACTGGGCGACGGGCCTGGAAATAAGACTCGGATGGAACGGCGGTACAACCGCTGGTGCGACCGATCGTCTTAATCTTGATTTCTCGTCGATAATGACGGCGACCGCGTCCGCCAACGTCTTCTATCTGGACACGGACTCGATGACGGGGAACACAGGCCCCGTCACCAACCATGCGGCGTGGTCATTCTCACCGAACGGATCATTCACCTACATGAACACCGGTCTCACGTTTCCTCTGAACTTGGGATACAACGACATTTCGGCCATGCCGTCTGGATGGTATACCGCAACCGCCGGCATATACGCCGGGCCGTTTCTCATATCAACGTCACCGGCCGCGGCCGCGATTGTCGGCGGTGCCGTCATAATATGCGATGACACGACCGGATACGTCACCGTTGACAGCAACACCGGAATGCTCCGCATCCACTACGAGGGCGAATACACGAGTTCGTTCATCCGGTATGGCATAACGGCAGACGGTAACACGAGGTGGACGGAGGATCTCAGCGACGGACGCGATCCGGTAGCAAGCGCGATCATCTCATACTCCAAATATTTCGAACAGATCAAAGAACTGCAGTTCCGTGCGGCATCCGCGGCGTTAACGATGTGGATGATCAGCGCGAATGCACACCAATCGAATATCTTGCTGTCGCCATCGGCTGTCATCCCTCAGCTCACCACCGTGGGCGTGGATGCTGTTCAGGCTTATGCAATGTACATCGGTGCACTCGAACAAATCGCCGCTTATTGGAACAATAACGGGACGCTGCTCAGGGCGGCGGATGTGAGAATATCTGCCGAATCTCTCGATCTCTATCTTTTCGGATCCGTATACAATCCGGACGGAACGGTTATCGCATCCAATGTTGTTTTCACGCCATACGTCTACACGCAGAACATGAATGTCCGGATCGGGCACAATACATTCGCGACGGCCGGAATGATAATGGTCTGGGATGACACGTCTGCAACAGCCATCGGATGGACGGGTGCAAGTACCAATAACGCCAGGACACTCACTGTACTGCCCGGGGTGTTCTTCGAGGCTACAGAAGTTGTACACAAAGGCGATGCGGTACAGTCGATAACACTGCAAGTGAAAACCATAGAAGCAACGGGAATAATGACCAACGCACAACTCGGACTCAGTGAGGCACCGAAGGTCCTCAATGTCACGATGCTTTTCATGATCATATTCGTCCTGATCGGTGTCATTCTGTTCCTTATCGGGATCAACACCGAGTCACGCGCTTTCAAACTGATCGGATTGATTGTGGCGATCGTCGGATTCCTGGCGGCAGACTTCCTCGCAAGGTTCCTGCTTGCGGCCAATATCGATGCTCTGTATGCGACGATACGGTGGTTATGGATATGACGCGGTGATGAGGAATGGAAAGCGGAGATGCACTCGGCGCGATCATTGACAACTTTCCCCTGATCGTAGCCGTGGTGCTGATCCTGATATTCGGGATCGCGTGTTGGATGCAAAAGCCAGTGAAGGCGACGGTGTCCTTCGTGATGGTCATCCTGTCGGTGATATTCGGGGTGATGTGATGGATCTTTTCGGGCACATAATGTTCATCATCATCGTGTCCGCGGCGGCCGCCATGGCCGGCAGGCAGGCGAAGATGATTACGCATTCACTGATTCCGGGAAAAGAACCGGCGACGTATCTCGTCGCAATATGGGGCGTGGTAACGTTCTTTCTCTACCTGTTTTATCCGGGGATGTTCGCTCCGCACATCGATCTGTCCGCATTGGGGTATCCGCCGGTGGGCTTTACGATGAGCTTCACCGCAGTGCTCGGGATGCTGTTTGCGGTTGCGGTGATGTACCCGATAGGATATCATTTCGGTATCATCAAGGTACAGCACATCTTTGAGTTTGACAAAGAGACCGGTAAACCAAAAGGAGTGCATCCGATAGTATACTATTACAACCGCGCCGGTGATCTCTGCATAGCTGAGCAGACGTTACTATCGTCGATTAAGGCATTGCTCGGAGCACACTGCACGCTTGACATGCAGCTCGATAAGATCGTCCGAACCTATCCGGTAAGTGTCCGTAATCGTATCATTCGTATATCCGCGCCGAAGTGCGTCTCCGCCACACGGGAACCGTCGGTGATCGGGACTAAGAAGATCTGGAAGTACGACGTTATTGTAAGGCATCATAAGATCGAGATCACCGACCACAATCTCGTGGATCACTTGACATTCCTCATGAGAACGAACGCTTACGTCAAGGCGACGCAGATAGCGGCGGACCTCAACACCAAGATCTCCCGGGTGGAAACGGAACGCACGGAAGATCACATCGTCGCCGGAGCTCGCACAGTGCGCGACCTGAGGGATCTCACCATGGACGACGAGCTCGCGGGCGAGGTCAGACAAAGCTTGCAGGACGCGAAAGCGATCGAAGAAAAAGTGAAACATGAAGCGATGGTCGAGATGCTGAAAAAGATGGGAGTGACCGTTACCGCTCCCGTTGAAGCTCCCTCAGTTAAAGACGGAGGCGATGAGTCATGACCGATAAAAAGGACGAGAGGGCATGCACGGTCCCCGATGAGGTGACCCGTGAGATCGCGGTCTACGGGACAAAGTACCCCGTCATTGTAAAGGCGTTCTACAACATCGACAAAATGATCGCATGGATGGAAAGCCGCAATCTCTATCTGTCCTCGGAAATAAACAAGGAGCTCGCAGACAACATACTGACACAGTGCCCGGAGTCGCTGGAGCTGGATGAGAGCGAGGTTCCAAAGCACATCATGGAACAATTTCAACTTCTGAAGGAGTATGTAAAAAATATCAGAGGAATGAAGACACTTCGCACATGGAGAAAGGAGATCGATGTGTGGGGCCGATATCACGGATCGGCCGACTACGGTCGCCGCCTCACTACGATCGGAGTTCCTGAAGATGTGTGGAAACTCGCGATCAACATGAACGGGGCCGAGCCGATATCTTTCGCGACCGTGGCGGAGGGATACTATGGCTGAAGATGCGATCGTCTATCTTAACACGGTCGTGTCGCTAAACGCAGGATGGAGCGACTTGATTAAAGCATACAGTGAGCACGATCCGATGGTCCACTACATACGGCGGTTTGCGATGATACTGTCGCCCAATTTACCCGTTCCGTTGGTGAAAAATGAGACCTATGCCGCGATCAAAGAAAAGTTCCCGTTGCCCGATGACGGTCGTAAAAAGATACCGATGGGGTCCTTCGAAGCGTACATCTCTGCGTTCGAGGTCGTTATGCGCGACCACGGCATAATCGGCAGGAAGGCAGGAAGCGGCAAGGACGACACCGGCGACCCGGTGGCGGTGTACTTCGGAGGGACTCAATGGTAGTTGACGCGGACGGACTTCTGACCTTCCTTTTCTCACCGGGAAAGAACTACATCACCGACGGTGAGCGTGGCGGAGGCAAGACACACCACGCCGTCGCCATGGGTGAAACGTTGATCAAACGAAGGGACCCGCCCTGGGGGAAGGTCGTTATGCTCACGAATATCATATTCCTCCGGAAGACAGCATCCGGACTGATCCATGAATCACCGCCGGGGGTGCATCACGTCACCACGATGAAGGAGATGCTTCTGAAGATCGGTGAGATCCTTAAACTCCATGGCCGCAACGTTACGATATTGGTGATACTCGATGAGACGCAAAATTTCATGCTGTCAGACGTGAACGCGGATAAGGTCAATCTCGCACTCATCAGGTGGTTCGGCACCGCACGCAAGTTCAATTGCGTGACATGGCTGATCTCACCGGTGATCAACAACTTCGTCCCTCGAGTGCGCAATTTCTACAATGACGGTAAGCCGGGATATATGTCCGGTATGTTCAGGAAAGACAACGCCATGGCAAGGAGGCTCATAGAGCACGACAGGAGTCATTATCAGCCGAGGGATTACACCACATTGCAATACGGCGCAAACGGCGTGCCTCGGCTCCTTTTCATTCCTCGCACCTCATGGACACGGTCGGCCGACGAGCTGAAAGACGGAGAGTATTGTTACGATCAGCTATCGTCGGCCGACTTCTCGCTCGGTGACGATTTTGAGATTAAGGACTTCGTGAAAGCCGTAAGTCTCGTTCCGTCGCATGAGATCGCGGATGTGATCATAACATTCTTTGAGCAGCTGACCGCCGCCAAAGAAACGGAGGATCAGGCCGCCGCGGCGAACATCCGCATCGCGGGGATGCTTCGCGTTGATCGGATGAGAAGGATGGGGTTCGCATGGAGCAAGATATCCAACATCGAGGGCGTACCCGAGACCACACTCAAGCGTAGGTACGGCAAGTATCTTTTAGGTATGGAGTGTGTTACCGATGGCTGAGTTTTTTGACTGCCAGTGTTTTCAACCGTCCGCCACTCAAGGAGGTGGGCCGGGCGCGTATATATACAACCTTATAGGGCCTCCTATGCAAGGAAAAATTCGATGCCCCGCGGTTGATCGGTGCGGGGCAGAGGGGAGGTGATATCGGTGTGGCCGTTCACTTCTGATACACAAAAGAGTGGGGGTAAAAAGCACAGGGATCGGAAGAAGGAGAAGGACAAGAAGAAAGAACAGAACATCGAGCCGACGGCGGATGTCGCCGTCGAGAGAAGCAAGCAGACGAACGTCACGGTCACCGAAGGCACACTGCAACGTCCGCCGCCGGTGACAGTGAAGCGACAGCCGAGACCGGACAACATACGGACATCGGATGTCGTGGAGATATGGGACAATAAAAAGGAAAGGAAGTGATCAAATGGGATTGTTCGGCAAGAAGGAAAGAACGGAGCATGATGACCGCAAGGCGGAAGCGAAGGTCAGGAAGGAAGAATTGAGAGTTGAAAAGCAAGCGGCAAAGATCGAGGCCGCCAAAGCAAAAGCAGAAGTAAACAATCAGCGGGCGGCGGTCGAGAACGACCTGAAGGCCGACGGTCGACCTATCAGAGGCGTGGGGGTCGTTCTCTTCAAGAAAACGGGTAAGGTTCCCGAAGGAGGAAAGGCCGCTTCCAAGGGTAAGAGTAAGAAGTGAGGGGTGGTCGAATGGGCAAAGGACCGAAACGAGACAAGCATACGGGGCGGTTTGTGGCCAAGAAGTCATTCATGGATAGGATCTCACCGAAGAAGACGACCGATTCACCTCCTAAGAAAACGAAGCAAGAAGGAAAGCACAGAGGTAATTTTGCTTTGGGAAGATCAAAGTCTTCTTTCCTCGATCAGACCATCAAAGAATACAAGACCAAGACCGTGACAGTGGGTGGCGTGAAGTACCGAATACCGGTAGATGACAACGGATTCGTTCCTCGATGGGCCATTGCATCACGCTTCCTCGCAACAGATCAGGGTACAGGCAGGAATGATAAAAGGAACGTGCGTGTCGATGCAAAGATCGATGCAGATGAGATCCTTCCGGAGAAGGTGACACCGGAACAGCTGAAGAAATGGTGGCATGAACCAAACACAAGGGACGTGCAAGGCATTGATACCGCAGATTCAGATCTGTACGATGTTATCAGTCTGAAGTCGAAGGGAGCAAGGGAAGCACACGGAATGATAGCCGTCGACGGGACACCTGAACAACAGAGGCTTGTGCGATCTGTGATAGAAAATTCTTTCACGGTCAAAGAGCAGAAGGCTCTTGTGAAAAGAGGCGGATTGGTGATAACGTTCAGCGATCTCGGTAAAAATGTCGCTGCACAATATTCCGGAAAGGCCGACGGGATGGCATATAAAATAGTGGTAAATCCAGACTTCATCGATGACAGAAATTCATATCTTCATGAGATCGTCCATCACTCACGTCTCGTTGATGATGATCGTAAATCTGTTTTACTTCAAACCCGCAGTACGGATAAAAACAAAAGTTTGGTGAGAATAAGCAGTGTGGATGACAGATCTCTGGAAGAGGCGGCCACGGTGCTGGAGACACTCGCCCGAGAGACCCCTTACAAGGAGTCTATCTTTCCTTCATATCATGCAGACACCGCCAAAAATGATCTGTTGGTAGCTCATCGGCAGATCAAGGCCGATCGTGAACTGGTGGCAGGTTCCGCCGAAGAAGGGAGCAAAGGTTTTAAAGGCGTGCGCGCAAAGAAAAAGGTAGAGAGCGAGTTCCATAGATCACATATCTCATCTCTCAAGTTGGATAATTTGACCGCAAAACAGAAGCTCGAGGAGCTGTCGAAACAGAAAAAGTAATTTTATATATTCAGAACTGTTTGGTTAGTGCATGAAAGGACGCAAGACTGAACATAACGGTATCGAGACACAGGACAGAGAGGATGCTATATCATGCTGGCAGAGGATCATTGGTAAGGACAATTACATTGAAACTGCCTATTTATTGCAGGACGAGGCGGATCTAACATTCAAAGAAGTGAAAGCGTGGCTTTTACCAGACAGATTCATCCGATATTTAGCCGATGACTGGAGTTGTACTGAAGAAAATATCTACAAACTCAGAAGAAAGGCCATGGATAAGATCGATGCGACACGCACCGGTGAAGAAGATGGTGTGTTATCGAAGATACCTGTGAATTTCTACCATGTACTTTGATCATACGACACTCGCGGACAGCGTGATCCGGCGACGACCGGATCGGAGCACGCTGTCTCGCACGTACGCTGTAAGCGCGAGAGTTTCGTACGTCACGGAGAGATCTATTGTTTCCTTTTCCCTTTTGCAATCTGTTCTCTCTTTGTGCTGTCCGTGAACCTGCCACGCTCGTCGCGTTGCGGAAATTCGATCTTTTTTATAGGCTCCGGTCTCTTTCCGAAGATGCGCTCCGATAACCGTCTCAATATCGCCATGCTTCACTTATCGTCAAGCACATACTTGCTTTATAGCAAGTTGTTGTGTATTGGCACACGAGAACAGTATCAGGCAGACCGTTAACGGGGCATCTCCGTTTTCTACGAGCTCGCCGATACCGAGGGAAGCAGAAGGGAAAGAAGCATGACCAAAACGCCGAAAGAGTTAGTCGACCGCATTCTACATAAAGAGGATACGGCAGATGTCGAGAAAAGTCCTGAAGAAAATGAGTTTGATGTGACCGTAGTGGGCGAAGACTCCGGCGGATGGAGCAGAAAACCGCCATTTTTGTACAGATCAATGTCTATCGCATTAAGCGAAACTACAAGGGCTGACGAATTCGCATCCATATCTACGAAGTACCCGTGGAATACAAAAGGAACGAAAAAATATGATGAGTTGAAGTTTGTAGCATCGGATGATGACATTTGCGAAAAGGTCTTGAAAGATATATCCGACCTGAGTCCGAGTATACACATAAGCACGGATGAAAGGTTCATGCCTTCTCTGGATAACAATGATATGTTTCAGGCCCTTTTCAGAGACGTTACGACGGATCTGATGAAAACTACCAAGGCCGATAAAATCAAGTTCATAATGGATGAGACCCCTCTGATGTCCGCTCCTGCCGGAAAGGACATAGTAGAGGATGTTGCCGCTGAGTACGGTAAGACTGTTAAATATTCCGTTATAAAGTCAACCAAGAGTACGCTCATTCAGACTCAGGACTTCGTTGCCGGCGCCGCGAATCGTTCAAGGACCATGGGGTCGAAGCTCATAAACATAGTCGAGAAACATATAACCAACTGGAAAGTGGAAAAATAGACAGCCCTGCTATCCCATGGAGGGAACACAGGGAGTTACGCCTACGGTTATGTAGTCAATCCGAGTATAAAAAACGTTCACAAACCATTTGCTCGCATCTTGGGGTAGACAGCGTGCTCCGATCCGGTCG
>Ga0123353_10002733_pt1 | contig 22004 bp, 20 predicted proteins | sample TergutLab28metaG_3_FD_92763 | JGI IMG/M metagenome (GOLD analysis project Ga0123353, IMG submission 92763) | Labiotermes labralis P3 segment gut microbial communities from Petit-Saut dam, French Guiana - Lab288 P3 | ecosystem: Host-associated > Arthropoda: Insects > Digestive system > Gut ... | reverse complement strand
CGGGTCGCGGTGGCCGTGGCCAGGACGCCGCCCTCCAGGGTGAGCAGCGCGGCCGCGGTGTCGACGTCGCCCGCCGCGCGGAAGAACTCCTCGCCCTCGTTCGTGCCGACCGCGTACACCTCGGTGACCTCGCGCCCGGTCACCCAGCGCACGAGGTCGAAGTCGTGGATCAGGCAGTCCCGGTACAGGCCGCCGGAGAGCGGCACGTACGCGGCCGGCGGCGGCGCCGGGTCGGAGCTGACGGTCCGCACCGTGTGCAGCCGGCCCACCCGCCCGTCCCGCAGCGCCTCGCGGGCGGCCGCGTACCCCGCGTCGAAGCGCCGCTGGAATCCGACCTGCAGCAGCGCCCCGGCCTTGGCGACCGCGTCCAGCGCCGCGACCGTGCCGGCCAGGTCCACGGCGATCGGCTTCTCGCAGAACGCGGGGATGCCGGCCCGCGCGGCGCTGGCGACCAGTCCGGCGTGCGCGGCCGTCGCGGAGGCGATCACCACCGCGTCCGGTCCGCCGGAGAGCAGCCGGTCCACCGGCAGGGTGCCCGCGTCCAGACGCGCCGCGACCTCACGGGCCCGTTCCGGATCGGCGTCCGCGATCACCAGCTCGCTCACGGCGGGATGCGCCGCCAGCGTCCCGGCGTGGAAGGCGCCCATCCGCCCTGCGCCGAGTAGTCCGATCCGCATGACCTGCTCCTGCCCTCGGAAGAACCGGAAGAATTCGGGAGAACACGACGAATGATGATATTCGGGAGGGTGAGACGCGGTGGCGGTGCGCGGCCGCCCACCTTTGCGCTGCCTGACCTTTGCACCGCCCGACCTTTGCGCCGACCGACCTTCCGTGCTGCCCGCACCCTGTCAACGTTATGTCCTGATATGGGAACATCCTGGCATCGCGTCCGGCGACCACGCGCCCACGGCGCCCTCGGTGGTGTGCCCAGGCGCACGAAGCCCAGCCGCAGCCCGCGCGCACACCGACGCGCATGCCGACGACCAGGCGCCGCCACCGCCGCGGCTCGCCGAGGACCGGAAAAGCCGGGGCCGGAGGATCAGGACGGGGAGGGCCGGAAGACAGGGAGAGCCCGGGGAGAGCCCGGGAGCCGAGCCCCGCAACAGCCCCGGCCCAGCACCCCCGCACCCGCCCCGTCCGGGCCTGAGGACAGGCCCCGCACCCCCTTGACGGATACTGGGGCCCCCGGGAAGGTCACTCGCAGCACTTCGATGCACAGGTCTCCCGGCTGCACCACGCACAGGACGGAAAGGCAGGGCCACGTGGCGAAGGCAAGGGCTGGACGGAGAAGGAGCTCCGCCCACGGGCGGGTCCTCGGCATACTCTGCGCGGTCGTGGCGACGGCCCTGGGCGCCGGCGCGCTGGCCGGGTGCAGCAGCACCGGCGGCAAGCGCGCGGAGGACCGGGCGAAGCGGCTCGCGGCCAACGGCTCGGCCGTCAACACCCCGCACTGGACCTTCGCCATGGTCACCCACTCCGGCGCCGGCGACACCTTCTGGGACATCGTCCAGAGCGGCGCCAAGCAGGCCGCGGCCAAGGACAACATCAAGTTCCTGTACTCCAACAGCGACCAGGGCGACCAGCAGGCGCAGCTGGTGCAGGCCGCGATCGACCAGCACGTCGACGGGCTGATCGTCACCCTCGCCAAGCCCGACGCCATGAAGGACGCGGTGGCGAGGGCCGAGAAGGCCGGCATCCCGGTGATCACCATCAACTCCGGGTCCGAGGACTCCAAGAAGTTCGGGGCGCTCACCCACATCGGCCAGGACGAGACGGTGGCCGGCAACGCGGTCGGCGAGGAGCTGAACAAGCGCCACAAGCAGCACGCCCTGTGCATCCTGCACGAGCAGGGCAACGTCGGCCACGAGCAGCGCTGCGCCGGTGCCAAGGCCACCTTCGGCGGCCGGATGGACAACCTCTACGTCAACGGCACCAACATGCCGGACGTGCAGTCCGCGATCCAGGCCAAGCTGCAGTCGGACAAGAGCATCGACTCGGTCGTCACCCTCGGCGCGCCCTTCGCGGCCACCGCCGCCAAGGCCAAGCAGCAGGCCGGGTCCGGCGCCGAGATCGACACCTTCGACCTGAACGCGCAGGTCGCCACCGAACTCAAGGACGGCACGATCGGCTTCGCCGTCGACCAGCAGCCGTACCTGCAGGGCTACGAGGCGATCGACCTGCTGTGGCTCTACCGCTACAACGGCGACAGCCTCGGCGGCGGCAAGCCGGTGCTGACCGGCCCGCAGATCGTCACCAAGGACGACGCCGACGCCCTGCTGTCGTACACCAAGCGGGGTACCCGGTGAGCGTCCTCACCCCGCCCGCCACGGCGCGCGACGAACGGCTGGCCCCCCGGTCGCTGGGCCGCCGGATGCTGGCCCGGCCGGAGCTGGGCGCGGTGGTCGGCGCGGCCGCGGTCTTCGTCTTCTTCTCGGTCGTCGCCGACTCGTTCCTGCAGGCGTCCAGCCTCGGCACCGTGCTCTACGCCTCGTCCACCATCGGGATCATGGCGGTGCCGGTGGCGCTGCTGATGATCGGCGGCGAGTTCGACCTGTCGGCCGGTGTGATGGTCACCAGCTCCGCGCTGATCTCCTCGATGTTCAGCTACCAGATGACCGCGAACACCTGGGTGGGCGTGGGCGTCTCGCTGGTCGCCACGCTCGCCCTCGGCGCGTTCAACGGGATCATGCTGGTGCGCACGAAGCTGCCCAGCTTCATCATCACGCTGGGCACGTTCCTCATGCTCACCGGCCTGAACCTGGGCCTGACCAAGCTGATCAGCGGCACCGTGTCCACCAAGTCGATCGCCGACATGGAGGGCTTCCCCGCCGCCCGGGACGTGTTCGCCTCGCACTGGACGATCGGCTCGGTCGACCTTCAGGTGACGATCCTGTGGTGGATCGGCCTGGTCGCGGTCGCCACCTGGGTGCTGCTGCGCACCCGCGCCGGCAACTGGATCTTCGCCGCCGGCGGCAACGCCGAGGCGGCCCGCGCGGTGGGCGTGCCGGTCGCCCGCACCAAGGTCGGCCTCTACATGGCCGTGGCCTTCTGCGCCTGGATCTCCGGGCAGCACCTGCTGTTCTCGTTCGACGTGGTGCAGTCCGGCGAGGGCGTGGGCAACGAGTTCCTGTACATCATCGCGGCCGTCATCGGCGGCTGCCTGATGACCGGCGGCTACGGCAGCGCGATCGGCTCCGCGGTCGGCGCGTTCATCTTCGGCATGACCAGCAAGGGCATCGTCTACGCGCAGTGGAACCCGGACTGGTTCAAGTTCTTCCTCGGGGCGATGCTCCTGCTCGCCACCCTGCTCAACGCCTGGGTCCGCAGGCGTGCGGAGGCCAGCACATGACCGACACCACGACCCCGGCCGAGGACGGGCGCACCCCGCTGGTCTCGCTGACCGACGTGGCCAAGTCCTACGGCAGCGTCCGCGCGCTGCACGGCGTCTCGCTGGACGTGCACGCCGGCGAGATCACCTGCGTGCTCGGCGACAACGGCGCGGGCAAGTCGACCCTGATCAAGATCATCGCCGGGCTGCACCCGCACGACGCCGGCACCTACACCGTCGAGGGCGAGCCGGTGCGGCACGCCTCGCCCCGCGAGGCGCTGGACCGCGGCATCGCCACCGTCTACCAGGACCTGGCGGTCGTGCCGCTGATGCCGGTGTGGCGGAACTTCTTCCTCGGCTCGGAGCCGACCAGGGGCCGCGGGCCGCTGCGCCGGCTCGACGTGGCCACCATGCGCGCCACCACCCGCCAGGCGCTGCTGCGGATGGGCATCGACCTGCGCGACGTCGACCAGCCGATCGGCACCCTGTCCGGCGGCGAGCGGCAGTGCGTGGCCATCGCGCGGGCCGTCCACTTCGGCGCCAAGGTGCTGGTGCTCGACGAGCCGACCGCCGCGCTCGGCGTCAAGCAGTCGGGTGTCGTGCTCAAGTACGTCGCCGCGGCCCGCGACGCGGGCCTGGGTGTGGTGCTCATCACGCACAATCCCCACCACGCGTATCTGGTGGGGGATCGTTTCGTCCTTCTCAAGCGTGGCGCGATGTCCGGCAGCCACCTCAAGGAGGACATTACGCTGGACGAGCTGACCCGGGAGATGGCCGGGGGCAGCGAGCTCGACGAGCTGACCCACGAACTGAGCCGTACACCGGCTGCCACCGACGCGGCGGCGGCCGCCGATCCGGAGACCACCGCTTGAGTGCCTATCGTGAACGTGTTTACCGCGGCGGTGCCGCCCGTGCCACCGTGTGGCGCAACGTCAGCGGGATGGACCGGCGCGAGCGGCGCTCGCACCTGACCGCCCCGCGCGTGCCCACCGTCGGCATCGACATCGGCGGCACCAAGGTGATGGCCGGGGTGGTCGACGCCGACGGCAACATCCTGGAGAAGCTGCGCACCGAGACGCCGGACAAGTCCAAGAGCCCCAAGGTCGTCGAGGACACCATCGTCGAGCTGGTGCTCGACCTGTCCGAGCGGCACGACGTGCACGCGGTCGGCATCGGCGCCGCCGGCTGGGTGGACGCCGACCGCTCCCGGGTGCTGTTCGCCCCGCACCTGTCGTGGCGCGACGAGCCGCTGCGCGACCGGCTCTCCGAGCGGCTGCTGGTCCCGGTCATGGTCGACAACGACGCCAACACCGCCGCCTGGGCGGAGTGGCGGTTCGGCGCCGCCCGCGGCGAGCCCGACCTGGTGATGATCACCCTCGGCACCGGCATCGGCGGCGCCATCCTGGAGGACGGCCAGGTCAAGCGGGGCCGCTACGGGGTGGCCGGCGAGTTCGGCCACATGCAGGTGGTGCCCGGCGGGCACCGCTGCCCGTGCGGCAACCGCGGCTGCTGGGAGCAGTACAGCTCCGGCAACGCCCTGGTCAGGGAGGCGCGCGAACTCGCGGTCGCCGACTCCCCGGTGGCGTACGGGATCATCGACCGGGTCGGCGGCAACGTCCGGGACATCACCGGACCGCTGATCACCGAACTGGCCCGGCAGGGCGACGCGATGTGCGTCGAGCTGTTCCAGGACATCGGTCAGTGGCTGGGCGTCGGCATCGCCAACCTGGCCGCCGCCCTCGACCCGTCCTGCTTCGTCATCGGCGGCGGGGTCAGCGCCGCCGACGAGCTGCTCATCGCCCCCGCCAGGGACGCCTTCCGGCGCACCCTGACCGGGCGCGGCTACCGCCCCGAGGCGCGTATCGTCCGCGCCGAACTGGGCCCGGAGGCCGGCATGGTCGGCGCCGCGGACCTGGCCCGGCTGGTGGCCCGCCGCTTCCGCCGCGCCAACCGGCGCCGCGTCGAGCGGTACGAGCGCTACGGCCGGGTCGCCGGGCGCGAGGCGGCCGACTCATGACCACCAGCCCCGACCAGCGCACCCCCGACAGCGCTCCCGACCAGCACGGGCAGGACGGCCTCGTCACGGAGCACGCGGCGGACCAGCGCCCGCCCGAGCCGCGTGCCGCCGGGACCCGCACCGCGGAGCCGCTCGCGCCGGAGCAGGGCGCGCGCGGCGCCGACACCCGCACCCCGAAGCAGCGGCGCCCCGGCGCCGCTCCGGCGCCCGCGGCCGCCGGGTCCGCGGCGGCCCCGCGGGACCTGCCGCGCTGGGTGCGGTGGACCGTCCTGCCGCTGCTGGTCCTGGTCCCCCTCGGCTACGTGATCATCTCGGCCCAGCAGAGCCGGGAGAGTGGCGAGAGCAAGCAGCAGGAGGCCGCCTCCCGCCACATGACCTTCGGCTACTACCCGAGCGCGCTGCAGCAGCGCATCTACGAGATGCCGATCCCGTACGGCGCCGCGCACGTCGGCTACCTGGAGACCAACTCCTGGGACACCAGCGTGCTGTACACGCAGTTCACCACCACCGCGGGCGGGCTCGACACCTTCCTGGCCAAGGTCGGCACCAGCCGCGAGGCGCTGCACGCCGGCGCGTCCGACATCTCCGCGTCCCAGGCCCGCGCGGCGGGCTGGACGTTCACCGGGCCCGGCCCGTGGACCGGCATCAGCATGCACAAACCCGGCGACAAGCCCGACCACGCCATCACCGTGGACCTGCACGACCCCGACGTCCCCACCGTGTACGTGGTCTCCACCGTCAATTTCCAGCACGGCTTCCGCGGCAACTGACGCCGCTCGCAAGGGAGTCGGCGCGCGCCGGCGGGCGGACCGGCGCGCGGCCGCGAGCCCCCGCCCCTACCCGTCTGTTGCCGTCCCCCGATCCCTGGGTAGCGTGTGAGCCGATGAGCGAGACGACCGATATGACGGCTGCCGGGTCCGGTACGTACGCCACCACGTACGCCGACGGTCACGACCTGTACGAGGACCGTGACGATCTGCTCCAGCCGCCGCTGCAGTACCGCTTCGACGGTCCCGACGACGCACCCGTGGTGGTCCTCGGCCCCGCGCTGGGCGCCACCTGGCACATGTGGGACCGCCAACTCCCGGTGCTCACCGGCACCTGGCGGGTGCTGCGGTACGAACTGCCCGGCCACGGCGGCGCGCCCGCCGAGCCCGCCGCCTCCGTCGACGACCTGGCCCGGCGCCTGCTGGCCGTGCTCGACGACGAGGGCATCGACAGCTTCGGGTACGCCGGTTGCGGCCTCGGCGCGGCCGTCGGCGCCCGGCTGGCGCTGCTGCGGCCCGACCGGGTCGCCGCGCTCGCCCTGGTCTCGGCCGCCGCCCGCTACGCCACCGCCGACACCTGGCGGCAGCGCGGCGTGGTCGTCCGCGCCAACGGCCTGGAGCGCACCGCGCAGGCCACACCGGAGCGCTGGTTCACCGAGGCGTTCCTGGCCACCCAGCCGGCCATCACCGAGTGGGCGGTGCAGATGGTCGGCACCACCGACACCGCCTGCTACGTCGCGGCCTGCGAGGCGCTCGCCGCGTTCGACATCCGCGAGTCGCTCGGCGGCATCACCGTGCCGACGCTCGTGGTGGCCGGCGCCGACGACACCGAGACCCCGCCCGCCGACGCCCGGATGCTGGTCGCCGGCATCCCCGACGCGCGCCTGGCCGTCGTCCCCGCCACCGGCCACCTCGCGCCCGTCGAGGAGCCGGCCGCCGTCGGCGACCTGCTCGCCCGGCACTTCGACACCGCCTGGGACCGCACGGTGCCGTCCGCGCCGTTCGCCCCCGCCCCGCCGCCGGTGCCGCCGCGCCCGCCCGCGCTGCCGTCCGGCGCACCCGCGGCGCCCGACCGCTACGCCGAGGGACTGCGGATCCGCCGGGAGCTGGTCGGCGACGCCGAGGTGGACGCCGCGCAGGCCCGCGCCGAGGGCTTCGGCGCCGGCTTCGACGCGTTCGCCACCCGCTTCGGCTGGGGCGAGGTGTGGACCAGGCCCGGCCTGGACCGCCGCACCCGCAGCTTCCTCACCCTGTCCGTGCTGACCGCGCTCGGCCGGCTCGGCGACCTGGCCGACCACACCCGCGCCGCGCTGCGCAACGGCCTGACCCCGGCCGAGATAGAAGAGGCGCTGCTGCACACCGCCGTCTACTGCGGCCTGCCCGCCGCCCAGGCAGCGGTGGACGCGGCGCGCCCGGTGATCGAGCAGGAGACTGCGAGCGACTGACACCCGGAGGAAAATGGGTGCCATGAAGTTGACCAAGAAAGTGCACTCCTGCGTGCGACTGGAGAAGGACGGGCGGACGCTCGTCATCGACCCCGGCACCTTCAGCGAGCCGGACGCGGCGGCCGGCGCCGACGCGATCCTCGTCACCCACGAGCACCCCGACCACTTCAACGAGGAACGGCTGCGCACCGGCCTCGACGCCAACCCCGCCGCCGAGCTGTGGACGCTGGCCAGCGTGGCCGACCAGGTCTCCGCCGCGTTCCCCGGCCGGGTGCACACCGTCGGCGAGGGCGACGCCTTCACCGCGGCGGGCTTCGAGGTGCAGGTGCACGGGCAGCTGCACGCGGTGATCCACCCCGACATCCCGCGGATCACCAACGTCGGCTACCTCGTCGACGGATCGGTGTTCCACCCCGGTGACGCGCTGACCGTGCCCGGCGTCCCGGTCGACACCCTGCTGCTGCCGGTGATGGCCCCCTGGAACAAGATCTCCGAGGTCATCGACTACGTCCGCGAGGTCGCCCCGCGCCGCAGCGTCGACGTGCACGACGCGCTGCTCACCGACCTGGCCCGGCCCATCTACGACCGGCAGATCGGCGACCTGGGCGGCGCAGAGCACGTACGGCTGGCCCCCGGCGACCAGGCATGACGTCCCGCCGTGCCCGGGCTGTCGGACCGAGCCGCTAGGTTGAGGGACATGCGCATCGCGACCTGGAACATCAACTCCGTCACCGTCCGCCTGCCCCGCCTGCTGGCCTGGCTGGAGAGCACCGGGACGGACGTCCTGTGCCTGCAGGAGACCAAGTGCACCCAGGAGCAGTTCCCGCACGACGAGCTGCGCGCCATCGGCTACGAGGCCGCCGTCAACGCCGACGGCCGGTGGAACGGCGTGGCGCTGGTCTCCCGGGTGGGCCTGGAGGACGTGGTGTCCGGCCTGCCCGGCGGCCCGGAGTACGAGGGCGTCCAGGAGCCCCGCGCGGTCTCCGCGACCTGCGGCCCGGTCCGGCTGTGGTCGGTGTACGTGCCGAACGGCCGGGAGATCGGCCACGCCCACTACACCTACAAGCTGGCCTGGCTGGAGGCGCTGCGGGTGGCCACCGCGGACGACGCCGCGGGCGCGCGCCCGTTCGCGATCCTCGGCGACTACAACGTCGCCCCCACCGACGAGGACGTCTTCGACACGGCGTTCTTCGAGGGCCAGACGCACGTCACCGAGCCGGAGCGGGCGGCACTCGCCGCGCTGCGCGGCTCCGGGCTCGACGACGTGGTGCCGCGCCCGCTGAAGTACGACCGCCCGTACACCTACTGGGACTACCGCCAGCTCAGCTTCCCCAAGAACCGCGGCATGCGGATCGACCTGGTCTACGGCAACCAGCCGTTCGCCAAGGCGGTCTCGGACGCGTACGTGGACCGCGAGGAGCGCAAGGGCAAGGGCGCGTCGGACCACGCGCCGGTCGTCGTCGACCTCGACGTCTGAGCGGGCCGGAACGGGACGGGGCGCGCGTGACCCGTCCCGCGCGCCCTGTGGTCGCGGCGCACCCCGGGTGCCACGCTGGGCGGTATGGACATCCCCTTCCTCGGCAAGTGGCGCGAGCGGCACGCGATGCCGACCTGGTTCGCCGTGGCGGGCACGGGTGGTGACCGCGATCCGGCGTCGGTGGCCGAACTCCTGGCCGAGTGCGAACTGCTGCGCGAGCGCGCCGGCCACTACGGCGTCGAACTCGACAACTCCGCCGCGTCGTTGAGCGCCCTCGACCAGATCGTGCCGAGCTGGCGCGACGACCCCGACGTGATGAGCTGGCTCGGCAACGACGCGGGCCTCTACCTGGGCACGGTGATCCTGCACACCGTCCCCGGCGCCGCCTGGCAGGTCTGGCCCGACGGCCACCCGGTCATCCGCCTCTCCTCGGCCCGCGAGATCGACACCGTCGCCCTCGGCCACGCCTGGGCCGAGTCCGGCAGCCCGGAGCTCTCCCAGGTCCACGCCGAGGCGTCAGAGGACTGACGCACGAGCTCCTGGAGTGGCCGGCCGAGGAACGAGGCCGTCCGCGGAAGGAGTGAGCAGGAAGTCCGATATAGGCACAGTGGAGTGATGCACGAGCTCCCGGAGCGGCCGGCCGAGGAACGAGGCCGTCCGCGGAGGTGGGGGTGCCCCCGCCGGAGGTAGGGGGAGAGCAGGAAGTCCGATATAGGCACAGAGGACTGACGCACGAGCTCCCGGAGCGGCCGGCCGAGGAACGAGGTGGGGGAAGTCGGGGGCGGGGGTGGCGGATTAGTGCACTGGCGTCAGTCGGTGGTGACGCCGCGTCATCACGGTGGGGGATGGCACGGGCGTGTCAGGCCCGATGGCCCCGGGGCACCGGCGGGACCGTGCATCATGGCGCGAAGCGCACCCTCTTGCAACAGCATGAACCTGGAGGCTCGACGTGGACTCCCTTCAGCAGCTTCCTAACATCGGGGCGGTGCTGGCCGACCGGCTGCGCCGCGCGGGTGTGGGCGACGCGGTCGAACTGCGCCGCCTAGGCTCCGGCCGGGCCTTCGAGAAGATCCGGCCCGACCTTCCCGAGGACGCCTGCACCCACACCCTGCTGGCCCTCGAAGGCGCCCTGCGCGGCATGCGCTGGACCGCCATCCCGCAGACCGAGCGGGACACCCTGGTCAACCGCATCCTCGGCTGAACCCGGCCGAGCGATGCCCATATCCGGCCGTACCGAGCCGCTGATCCGGCTCACCGGGGTCAACAAGACCTTCGGCGGCCAGCACGTGCTGCGCGACATCGACCTGACGGTGCACCGCGGCGAGGTCGTGGCGGTCATCGGGCCGTCCGGCGCCGGGAAGTCCACGCTGTGCCGAGCCGTCAACCGGCTGGAAACGGTCGACTCCGGCACGATCACCATCGACGGGGAGCCGCTGCCCGCCGGCGGGCACGAACTGGCCCGGCTGCGCGCCCGGATCGGCATGGTCTTCCAGTCCTTCAACCTCTTCGCGCACCGCACGGTCCTGGAGAACGTCACCCTCGCCCCGCGCCGGATCCGCGGGCACCACCAGGCCGACGCCGAGCGGGACGCCCGCGACCTGCTGAACCGGGTGGGCGTGGTCGGGCACGACGACAAGTACCCGCGGCAGCTGTCCGGCGGGCAGCAGCAGCGCGTCGCGATCGCCAGGGCCCTGGCGATGAACCCCGACGTGATGCTCTTCGACGAGCCGACGTCCGCCCTCGACCCGGAGATGATCAACGAGGTGCTGGAGGTCATACGGCAGCTGGCGGCCGAGGGCATGACCATGGTCGTGGTCACCCACGAGATGGGCTTCGCCCGGTCCGCCGCGGACCGGGTGGTCTTCATGGCCGACGGCCGGATCGTCGAGCAGGGGCCGCCGGAGGAGTTCTTCGCGGAGCCGCGCACCGAGCGGGCCCGCGCGTTCCTGGCGAAGGTCCTCCGGCACTGAGGGTGTCCCGTTTGTCCCTCCGCTGCCCGGGCAGCCGCTCAGGGAGACGTGCCGGACCTCGGGCCCGACGCCAGCCGAGCGAACGGAGATCACTCCTCATGAACAGCATGGCCACCCAGGACCGCGTCCTGAACGACGCCCAGATCGCCGAACTCGCGCAGCAACTGCGGGTCGACGCGGTACGCGCCGCGGCGGCGGCCGGCTCCGGGCACCCGACCTCCTCGATGTCCGCGGCCGAGCTGACCGCCGTGCTGCTCGCGCGCCATCTGCACTACGACTTCGACGATCCCGCCGCACCCGGCAACGACCACCTGATCTTCTCCAAGGGACATGCCTCGCCGCTGCTGTACGCCGCGTACGTGGCGGTCGGCGCCGTCAGCGAGGAGGAGCTGCTCACCACGTACCGCAGGTTCGGCAGCCGGCTGGAGGGGCACCCCACGCCGAAGCTGCCGTGGGTGGACGTGGCGACCGGCTCGCTGGGCCAGGGCCTGCCGATCGGCGTCGGCGTGGCGCTGTCCGGCAAGCGCCTGGACGACCTGCCGTACCGCACCTGGGTGCTGTGCGGCGACAGCGAGCTGACCGAGGGCTCGGTGTGGGAGGCGCTGGAGATGGCCGGCACGGAGGGCCTGGACAACCTCACCGCACTCCTCGACATCAACCGGCTCGGCCAGCGCGGGCCGACCCGGCACGGCTGGGACCTGGACTCCTACGCCCGCCGGATCCGCGCGTTCGGCTGGCACACCGTGGAGATCGACGGGCACGACGTCGCCGCCGTCGACCAGGCCATGACCGAGGCCGCCGCCACCCGCGGCGCGCCCACCGCGATCATCGCCCGCACCCGCAAGGGCCGCGGGGTGGCCGAGGTGGAGAACAAGGAGGGCTTCCACGGCAAGCCGCTGCCGCACCCCGAGGAGGCCATCAGGGAGCTGGGCGGCGTCCGCCACCTGCGGGTCCACGTGCAGCCGCCGGAGCCGGCCCGCCGCCCGACGCCCGGCGGCGACCCCACCGCACCGCTGCCCCGTTACCGCCTGGGCGACCAGGTGGCCACCCGTGACGCCTTCGGCGAGGCGCTGGCCGTGCTCGGCACCCGCCGCGAGGACGTGGTGGCGCTCGACGGGGAGGTCGGCGACTCCACCCGCGCCGGGGTGTTCGGCAAGGCGCACCCTGAGCGCTACATCGAGTGCTACATCGCCGAGCAGCAGCTCGTCGCCACCGCGGTCGGCGTCGGGGTCTGCGGCCGGCTGCCGTACGCCTCGACGTTCGCCGCGTTCCTGACCCGCGCGCACGACTTCCTGCGGATGGCGGCGATCAGCCGCAGCGACCTGAAGGTCGTCGGCTCGCATGCCGGGGTGTCCATCGGCGCGGACGGCCCGTCGCAGATGGCCCTGGAGGACCTGGCCATGATGCGGACGCTGCACGGCAGCACGGTGCTGTACCCGTGCGACGCCAACCAGACCGCCAGGCTGGTCGCCGGGCTCGCCGGTCACCACGGCATCGGCTACCTGCGCACCACCCGCGGCAGCACGCCGGTGATCTACCCGCCCGACGAGGAGTTCCCGATCGGCGGCAGCAAGGTGCTGCGGTCCGCCCCGGACGACCAGGTGACGCTGATCGGCGCGGGCGTCACCCTGCACGAGGCGCTGGCCGCCGCCGACCAGCTGATCGCCGACGGCACCCGGGCCCGGGTGATCGACCTGTACTCGGTGAAGCCGGTCGACACGCAGACGCTGCGCGAGGCGGCCGAGATCACCGGGCGCTTCGTCGTCGCGGAGGACCACCACCCCGAGGGCGGGCTGTCCGACGCGGTGCTGGAGTGCTTCGGCAACGGCCACCCCATGCCGCTGCTGACCCGGCTCGCCGTGCACACCATGCCCGGTTCCGCCACTCCCGACCAGCAGATGCACGCCGCCGGCATCAACGCCGACGCGATCTCCGCCGCGGCCCGCAAGCTGGTCAACACGCCGTTGACCACGGTCAGCCCGCGGTGAGACACCCGCGGTGACCCGCGGTGAGACGACGGTCGGAGCCACGAGCCAGGACCGAGCCAGGACATGGGCGCTCCCTCCCGCGTCGTGCGGGAGGGAGCGCCTCCGTGGGGGGATCAGGTCCTGCTGCCGTGCTCTGCCTGTGTGTGCTTTCCTGCCTCTCAGTCCCAGTTCGGGCCGCTGTGACGGCGCCGCGTGGTGCGGGTGCGGCCCTCACTGACCCCGGAGTAGTTGATCTCGTGCGGGAAGCGCCGGCGCCCGTCCCGCGGAACCTCGTTCGGCACCGGGCGCCGCGACTCGTGGCTGCGCGGGCCTTCCTCCTGGTGTCCCGGGCCGTGGTCCGAGACCTCGCCCTCGCGCGGCGGCTGCTCGTTCGGAGCCTGCCAGGCGCCCGACCGTGCCCTGGTCCCGCGCGGAACCGGGGGCTCGCCGGCACTGCGCCTGCGGCCGAACCAGACGGCCGCGATCAGCAGGCCCACGATGCAAATGCCGAGGACCAGCGGGCCGATCCCGACAAGGTAGTCGTTCGTGACGGCGAGCTGCACGGCATGGTGGTCATATCCGGTCATTTCGGCACCTCCTCATCTGTGCGGATGCCCGGGATTCGACCGCCGACACGGAACTTGCACCGGCAAAAAACGCGGGGGTGCACCCTGGGCGACCGCCCGGTAACATCCGGCCGTCCTACCCATTGACACGCGTCGCACCGCACCCCGAGCCTTGATCCTCATCGGCGCCGCCACCCGGCGTCGCACAACAGCACACACGTGGGGAACAGGGGAGGGCCCGATGGCCTCAGGGAGCAGCACCGGCGCGCGCCGGGGACACGGTGGCGGGGACGGAGCGGGGGCCGCGGCGGCGCGCGGGGAGGCGAAGCAGCCGCCCGCCAGACGCGCGGTGGCCCTGGGTGCGGTGGCCCTCGGCGGCGCCCTCGCGCTGACCGCCGCCATGGCCGCCCCCGCGGTGGCGTCCCAGGGCCAGGGCAAGGGCGCCCAGACCCGCTACGTCGCCCTCGGCGACTCCTACACCTCGGGCCCGGCGATCCCCACCCAGGTCGACGCGAACTGCGAGCGCTCCGACCACAACTACCCGTCGCTGGTGGCCGCGGCCGACCACGTCGCGGACTTCACCGACGTCAGCTGCGGCGGCGCCACCACCGCGGAGATGTGGAAGCCGCAGGGCACGAACGGGCCGCAGCTGGACGCGCTGGACCACGGCACCACCCTGGTCACCCTGCAGATCGGCGGCAACGACATCGGCTTCGGCTCGATCATCGCCACCTGCGCCGGGCTCACCGCGACCAACCCGCTGGGCAGTCCCTGCAAGGACCACTTCGGCGCCGGCGGGATCGACCAGCTCACCCTCAACGTCCTGAAGGCCGCGCCCAAGGTCTCCGAGGTGCTGCGGGCCGTCCATCAGCGCTCGCCGCGCGCCCGGATCGTCGTGGTCGGCTACCCCGACCTGCTGCCCGACGACGGCGTGCCGTGCACATCGCCGGTCGTGCCGTTCGCCGCCGGCGACTTCCCGTACCTGCGGGACACCGAGAAGAAGCTGAACGCGATGCTGCGGATCGAGGCGCTGGTCCACGGCGACGAGTACGTCGACACCTACACGCCCACCGTGGGCCATGACATGTGCAAGGCGCCCGGTACTCGCTGGATCGAGCCGCTGGTGCCGGCCGCTCCCGCCGGCCCCGCGCACCCCAACGCGCTCGGCGAGCAGGCCATGGCCGAGGCGGTGCTGGCCCGGGTCGCCGGGCACGGGCGCGGTCACCGCGCGTGAGGTCTCAGGGGGTAAGGCGACCCTGAGTAGCGAGCGCACGCGGCGTCATGGATCATGTCCCCATGCCGGTCCTGATAGCCGCGTGCGCCTTCGCGATGACCCTCGTCGGCGGCGTCGTCGCACAACACATCGGTGACCGCCGCCATCTCGTGCTCGGTCTCGCCGCCGGCCTCATGCTCGGCGTCGTCGGCTTCGACCTGCTCCCGGAGGCGCTCCACAACCAGCCGCACGAGGTGTTCGGGGTGCCCGCCGCCCTGTTGATGTTCGTCCTGGGCTTCCTGGCACTGCACGTGGTCGAGCGGTCGGTCGCCGTCCACCGCGCCCACGAGGGCGAGTACGCCTCCCACACGCACGTCCACGGGCACGCCCACGACCCGGTCAAGGGCATCGGCCTGGCCGCGGCCGCCGCGCTCGTCGGGCACAGCGTCATGGACGGCTTCGCGATCGGCGCCGCCTTCCAGGCCGGCGACACCGTCGGGATCGTGGTGGCCATCGCGGTCGTCTCGCACGACTTCGCCGACGGCTTCAACACCTACACGATCATGCGGCTCTACGGGAACGACAGGCGCCGGGCCCAGCTGCTGCTGGGCGCCGACGCCCTGGCCCCGGTGGCGGGCGCGGCGATCACGCTCGCCTTCACCATCCCGGCCGGCCTGCTCGGCCTCTACCTGGGCTTCTTCGCCGGGTTCCTGCTCTATCTGGCCACGTCCGACATCCTGCCCGAGGCGCACAGCCCGCATCCGTCGCGGACCACGTTGATGTGCACCGTGGCAGGGGCGGCCGTCATGTGGCTGGTGATCGGTCTCGCTGACTCTTGATCTTCGGCGGGGTGGTGGCCGCCTTGGTCACGTCGGCGACCAGCTCGACGACGTCGGAGCCGTAGGCCTGGGAGTTGACCACCCGCAGCAGCAGGCAGAAGGTGCCGTCCACGCCGTGCTTGCGGGCCAGCCGCGCGTGGTGCCGGGCGAGGTAGCGGACCGCGGCCTGGTTGGCGATGCCGCGCTGGCCCGAGGAGAGGAAGACCGGGCGGTCGTTGCCCGTGTCACCGGCCGCCGCGAGGCGGGCCAGCAGGACGTACTCCATCGCGCCCTTGTCCAGCCGGTAGGTGTCGTTGCCGACGGTGATCGCGCCCTGGTCGGGACCCGAGGTCGCCTCGGTGTTGATGTCGACGCCGGGCAGCATCGACCGCACGTGCGCCGCCAGCCGCAGGTTCGCCGCCGGGCCGCCGATGCAGAACTCGGTGCGGGCGCCGAAGCCCTGCCAGGACGTGTCGTGCGCCAGCACTTCGGCGTGCGCGCCGCACTCCTGGATCACCGCGGACAGCTCCAGCAGCGCGAAGGCGTCGTGCCGGGCCAGACTCCAGCCGCGGGCGCCGGGGTCGCGCGGGACCACCAGCAGGCACTCCGAGTCCTTCGGCAGGCCGAAGAACCGCTGTTTGCGGTCCAGTCGGCGCCGCCACACGTAGGTGCGGGCGAACCAGCCGATGACCGCGCCGATGACCAGGGCCGCGAGGGCAAGTACGAGGTTGCGTACATCGTCGCTCATGGCGGGGCATCGTAGCGGTGTTCGACCGCGGCGTCCTCTCCGGCGGTTGACGCGTGCCTGACGAGACGGGTGCGGCAAGGTTACGCTGCCGGGACGCTCGTCGAGTGGAGGCTGAGACCATGACGTCCCAGAAACCCGATCCACGGACACCACCGGCACCGCGCACCTCCTCCCCAACCCCCGCCGCATCCCCGGCATTACGGACACCTCCGGCGGCTGCCGGACGCCTGGCACGTCTCGCACTTCGGGCGCCGCGGACACCCCGCCGGACCCGCCGCACGGCCGCCGCGGTCGCCGTCCTCGCGACGGCCGCGTCGATGATGGGCGCGGGCGCCCTTCATCCCGCCACCGCCGCCCCGGCGTCCGTGTCCCCGGCCGCCCCCGCGCACCCCGCGCCCGCGTCGCCCGCCAAGAGCCCGCTGGCGGTCGGCTACGGCGGAGCCGTGACCAGCGTCGACGCCGACGCGACCGCGGCCGGCATCGAGGTGCTGCGCCGCGGCGGCAACGCGGTCGACGCGGCCGTGGCCACCGCCGCCGCGCTCGGCGTCACCGAGCCGTACTCCTCCGGCATCGGCGGGGGCGGCTACTTCGTGTACTACGACGCCCACCGCCACCAGGTGTTCACCGTCGACGGCCGGGAGACCGCGCCGCACAGCGCCACCGACCAGCTGTTCGTGGAGAACGGGCAGCCGCTGGCGTTCGCCGACGCGGTCACCAGCGGCCGCAGCGTGGGCGTGCCCGGCACCGCCGCCACCTGGCAGACCGCACTGGACCACTGGGGCAGCCGGTCGCTGGGCGAGGTGCTCAAGCCCGCGGAGCGCATCGCCCGCGACGGCTTCACGGTGGACGCCACGTTCAACTCCCAGACCGCGGCCAACCAGGACCGCTTCAAGGACTTCCCGGCCACCGCCGCGCTGTTCCTGCCGGGCGGGCAGCCGCCGGCCGTCGGGTCGGTGCTGCGCAACCCCGCTCTCGCCCGCACCTACCAGGAGCTGGGCGCCAAGGGCATCGGCGCGATCTACCACGGCGACATCGGCGCCGACATCGTGCGCACCGTCCGCAAGCCCCCCGTCGACCCGGCCGCCACCCGCGTGGTGCGCACCGGCGACATGACCGCCGCCGACCTGGCGTCCTACGGCACCAAGGTCCAGGACCCCACGCACACCACCTACCGGGGCCTGGACGTGTACGGGCCGGCGCCGTCCTCGTCCGGCGGCACCACCGTCGCCGAGGCGCTGAACATCCTGGAGCACACCGACCTCGCCGACGCCTCGCAGGCGCAGTACCTGCACCACTACATCGAGGCGAGCCGGATCGCGTTCGCCGACCGCGGCCGCTGGGTCGGCGACCCGGCGTTCGAGCAGGTGCCGACGGCCGGGCTGACGTCGAAGCGGTTCGGCGACGCCCGCGCCTGCCTGATCAAGGACGACGCGGTGCTCACCAGCCCGCTCGCCCCCGGCGACCCCGCACACCCCGCGCCCTGCGGCACCACGGGCGCCGCGGCGCCGACCACCTACGAGGGCGACAACACCACGCACCTGACCGTCGCCGACAAGTGGGGCAACGTCGTCGCCTACACCCTGACCATCGAGCAGACCGGCGGCAGCGCGATCACCGTGCCCGGCCGCGGTTTCCTGCTCAACAACGAGCTGACCGACTTCTCGTTCGTGCCCGCCGACCCGGCCGTGCACGACCCGAACCTGCCCGGGCCCGGCAAGCGGCCGCGGTCGTCGATCTCACCGACGATCGTGCTCAAGGACGGGCAGCCGGACTTCGCGATCGGCTCCCCGGGCGGCGCCACCATCATCACCACGGTGCTGCAGGTGCTCACCGAGCACGTCGACCGCGGGCTGCCGCTGGTGGACGCCATCGCCGCGCCGCGCGCCAGCCAGCGCAACGCCGCGTCCACCGAACTCGAACCGGGCCTGTGGGACAGCTCGCTCAAGGGCTCCCTGGAGGCGATCGGCCACCACTTCACGCTCAACCCGGAGATCGGCGCGGCCACCGGCGTCCAGCGGCTGCCGGACGGCCGGTGGCTGGCCGCCGCGGAACCGGTGCGGCGGGGCGGCGGCGCGGCGGCGGTGGTCAGCCCCGCGCCGTAGGCCGCGTCCGGCCGTGCGGCCGTGCGGCCGTGCGGCGGGACCGTCCGGCCGGCGCCCGGAAACGCCAGGGTGCGGCGGGATCGCCCGGAGCGGGCCGAACCGCCGCACCCGGCAGGATCGTTCAGGCCGCGGTGGCCGCGGGCAGCACGGCGAGGATGTCCGCCGTGCTGCCCGTCTCGCCGAGCCGCGGGAAGATCGTGCCCACGGCGCGGTCGTGCGCCGCGGGGTCGGTGTCGGTCACCGCGTCGGTGGCGACGGTGACGTGGTAGCCGAGCTCGTGGGCGAAGCGGGCGGTCGACTCCACGCCGATGCTGGTCGAGATGCCGGTCAGCACGATCTGGGTCACGCCGCGGCGGCGCAGGTCCTGGTCCAGCGAGGTGCCGGAGAAGGCGCCCCACTGGTGCTTGGTGACGGTGAGGTCGCCGGGCTGCCGGTCCAGCTCCTTGACCAGCTCGGTCCAGCCCTCTGGGAAGGCGGCGGCGCCGCCCGGGCCGCCGTCGGTGCGGCCGGGCGCGACCCCGGCCACGTTGACCAGCACGACGGGCAGGCCGCGCTCGCGGAAGGCCGCGGCCAGCTCGGCGCTGCGGGTGACGACCTCGTCGGCGGGGTGGACGGTGTCCAGTCCGACGATGCCCTGCTGAAGGTCGATGACGACCAGCGCGGTACGGGGGTCGAGGGTGGTGACGCTCATGTGCGGAACACTCCGAAGGGGGTTGGGAGGGGAAGGAACCGTGGGGGTCGGGGATGTGCGGGTCGGGGATGTGGGAGCACTCAGGTGTGGGGGATCAGGTCCGGCCGCGCGAGGTGCGCAGCGACCGGTCGAGGACGGTCAGCAGCAGGACCGCGACGGCCAGCAGGCCGGACGTCAGGGCCATGGCGTGCAGGCCGGAGTCGCTGGCGCGCTGCCCGTAGAACAGGCCGATCAGCGCGGCGGCGGTGATCGCGCCCAGGTACTGGGCGGTGCGCTGCAGGCCGGCCGCGCTGCCGGTCTCGCCGGGCGGCGCCTGCGCGTAGACGGCGGCCTGGTTGGCGGTCGAGGCGAGCCCCTGCGGCAGCCCGAACAGCGCGCCGGCCGCGGCGAGCGCGAACGCCGGCGTGGTGTGCCCGGCCGCCAGCAGCACCACGCCGCCGCCGGCCAGCAGCACCGCCGCCACCGTCAGCGGGGCCCTGATGCCCTTGGTCCGCGCGCCCAGCAGCGACGTCGCCATCGCCGCCACCGACATCGGCAGCATCACCAGCCCGGCGTCCGCGGACGACATGCCGTGCGCCTCCTCCAGCCACTGCGCGTAGCCGTACATCACGCAGTAGATGACCAGGTACGTCAGGCCGTGCCGCAGGTACGTCAGCGACAGCCCGCGGTTGCGGGCGAGCATCCGCAGGTCGAGGAAGGGCGCGGTGCGGCGCAGCTCCCACCGGGTGAGGGCGGCGCCCAGCACCACGGCCAGCGCCAGCAGCGGCCACGGCGGCGCGTCCAGCCGCATCAGGAACAGCATCAGGGCGGTCAGCACCGCGGCGAACAGCACGAGGCCCACCGGGTCGAGGTCGGCCGTGCTCTTCCTGGGCGGGGGTGCGGGTACGGGTTGCGTGGGGGGCTGAGGTGCGGGCCGGGCCGCGTCCCGCGGTGCGGGCAACGGGCCGGGGGCGGCGGTCGCGCGGCCGCCGGGCAGCCAGAGCGCGGCCAGGACGAAGCCGACCGCGGCCAGCGGGACGTTCACCGCGAAGACCGCGCGCCAGCCGAGCGTCGCGGCGAGCACGCCGCCCAGCACCGGCCCGACCGCGGCGCTGGACAGGCCCGCGAGGGAGAGCAGCCCCAGCACCGTCCGGGGCGTCGGCACCCCGATGCGCTGCGAGTGCGCCCGCAGCAGCGCCATCGCCGCCGGATACGCGGCCGAGGTGCCGATGCCGAGCAGCACGCGGGAGACGATCAGCCAGCCCAGGGCCGGCGCCACCGCACCGACCACGCCCGCGGCGCCGACGATCAGCAGCCCGGCCAGGAACACCCGGCGCGGCCCGAGCCGGTCCGCGAGGCGGCCCATCGTGGGCTGGCCCACGGCGCTCGCCAGGTACAGGCAGGACACCAGCCACACGGTGTCGGCCGCGCCCGCGTGGAAGGTGCCGCCGATCGCCACCAGGACGGTGGCGATCATCGTGGAGTTGATCGGGTTGAGGACCGAGCCCAGCATCAGCGGGACGACCAGCTTCGGGCCGAACCCGCCCCGCGCGGCGGACCGGTCGGTCCCGCCGGTGGTCCCGGCGCTCGCCGCGGTCCGCAGCGTCACCAGGACACCAGTCGCTGCAGCAGCGGCACCGCCTCGGTCAGCAGGCGCTGCTCGGCCGGGCTGAGTTCGCCCTCGATGGCGTCCGCCAGCCAGCTGCGGCGGTTGCGGCGGCCGGTGCCGTGCAGGTGCGCACCGGCCTCGGTCAGCGAGAAGACGACCTGGCGGCCGTCGTTCGGGTCCGGGGCGCGGGCGACCAGGCCGCGCTCCTCCAGCGCGGCCAGGGTCATCCGCATCGACTGCGGGCGCACCAGCTCGCTGCGGGCCAGGCCGGCGGTCGTGGCCGGCCCCTCGCGGCTGAGCCGGCCCAGCACCGAGGTCTGCGACGGGGTCAGCTCCTCCTGCGCCGAGGCCGCGCGCAACCGGCGGGTGAGCTGGGCGATCGCGGTCGTCAGCTCGTCCGCGGTGCGGGTCTGGGTCTCGTCGGGCACGGAGCCACCGTAGGACTTCGACAGGAAAACTTGCAAGCCAGACTTGCAAGGCCGGCTGGCAAGTCTGCCTGCCGAGGACGGCCGTCGACGGACGCCCGCCGAAAACTCCCTGTAGCAGGGCCGTAACGCACCGGGTGTGCAATGCGGGGGTGACGACGACGGACTTCTCCGGCTACTTCCGGTCCCTGGTCGCGGCACTCGGCGGGCAGCCGGGTTGGTACGGGGCGTTCGCCGCCCGCCGGCCGGGCGTCGCGCGGGCCTACGAGGCCGGGGCGGAACTGCCGCCGTGGGACGTCGTCCACACCGTCCTCCACGACGCCGCCGCGGCGCAGGGCGGGGTGCCCGCCCCCGCGGAGATCGCCCGCGCCCGCTCCCTGCACCAGGCCGCAATCGCGATCTGGGACGCGGCACCCGGCGCCGAACCCGCCCTCCGCGCCCGCCTCGACGCCGCCGCCCGCGAGGAGGACGCCGCCGCGCGCCGCGAACACCAGGCCGCCGCCCGCGTCCTGTCCGCCACCCCCGCCACCGAGTCCGCCGCGCGCCTCGCCACCCTCCACGCCTGGACCCGCGACGACCACCGCAGGGCGGCTTCCCGCCGCGCCGAACTCCACACCCGCCTCCTCTCCCTGCCCACCACGAACCGCCCTGCGGGCAGCAGTTGGTCGGGGCCGGGTGCCGAGCCCCGTTCCCGGATGGAGCCCGCGTCCGGGCGGGACATGGCTGCGTGGCCCGCGGGGGCACCCGGCCCGGGTGGTGGCGAGGGTGCGCAGCCTGCGAGGGGCCCTGCGGGCGGCAGTTGGGCGGAGTCGGGGCGCGAGCCGGCGAAGAGTGTCGGGTCCGCCGACGAAGGGGTGCGGCCTGCGAGGGGCCCTGCGGGCG
>Ga0123353_10002732_pt1 | contig 22007 bp, 22 predicted proteins | sample TergutLab28metaG_3_FD_92763 | JGI IMG/M metagenome (GOLD analysis project Ga0123353, IMG submission 92763) | Labiotermes labralis P3 segment gut microbial communities from Petit-Saut dam, French Guiana - Lab288 P3 | ecosystem: Host-associated > Arthropoda: Insects > Digestive system > Gut ... | reverse complement strand
TTCGACAGCACCTTCGGCATGATGCACGCCATCGACAAAGCGGCGCAGATCGTGCTCAAGGTGATGGCCTCGGGCCTGCCCGTGCTGCAGACCATCACCGACGAAAACCTGCGCGCCGTGGGCGGGTTCTTCGGCCGGCAGATCAACGAGGAGTTTCTGGATGGCTCGGCTGTATTTCACTGAGATCCCCCGCCTGCCCGATCGCAAGGCCATGCGCGAAACTGAACATCGAGCCGGGCGAAAGCTCCTGTGCGAAGCGTTGGGATGCGACGAATCGCAAATCCTGCTGCATGGCAATGGAAAACCCTATCTCCCGGGCGGCCCTTTCTTCAGCATCAGCCACTCCGATGGCCTGGTCCTTCTCGCCGTGAGCGATCTGGGCGAAATCGGCTGCGACGTTGAGCGTGTCGATCGCCCCCTGCGCAACGAAGCGGCAATTCGCCATAAAATTGCATCGCCGGGTGAAGGAAATATCCCCCTGCTCACGCTCTGGGTGAGGCACGAGGCGATTTTTAAGGCGGGCGGCCCGGGCGAGGTGTTCTACCCTGTCATGCCCGAAGGCTACATTGCCGCGGTGTGCTGCCGCACGCGGGAGGAGCTACATGACCCAATCCGATATTGAAACAATCGAGGTATACCATGCAAAACTACCTGCGCACATGGGCCGAAATCTCCTTGGACGCCATCGAGTCCAACGTGCGCGCCCTGCGCACCCGGTTCGCCCAAAAAGGCTCTCAGAAAGAGCCTTTGCTCATGTGCGTCATCAAGGCCGACGCCTACGGCCACGGCGCCCTGCCCCTGGCCCGCTTCCTGGATGACAAATGCGACTACTATGCCGTCGCCGTGCTGGAGGAGGCGCTCACGCTGCGCGCGGCGGGCATCGCAAAGCCCATGCTGCTGCTGGGTTACACCTCGCCCGCCCAGTACGGCGCGCTCCTGGCCGCCGATGTTACCCAGACGATCTATTCCCCCGAACAGGCGCAGGCCCTATCGGAAGCAGTTCGGAAAAACGCGAAGCGAGTAAAGATTCATATCAAGGTTGACACCGGCATGGGGCGCATCGGCTTTGAGGACACGCAGGCCTCAGTGGAGGCCATCGCGCGGATGGCAAAGCTGCCCGAGCTGGAGCTCGAGGGCCTGTTCACCCACTACGCCCGTGCCGACGAGGCAGATAGGACCAGCGCCCTGGAGCAGCATGAGCGGTTTACGGCATTCACGCGAAAGCTGGAGGCCGCCGGCGTGCGCGTTCCCCTCAAGCACAGCTGCAACAGCGCCGCCGCGATGGAGTCAGATAATCACAACGATATGGTGCGCTTCGGCATTGGGCTGTACGGCCTATACCCCTCCGAACAGGTGAATAAGGAGAACCTTCCTCTTCGCCCCGTTATGCGCTGGAAAACCCATGTGGCGCACCTGAAGACAGTTCCAGCCGGCACCGGCGTCAGCTACGGCCACACCTTTGTCACGCAGAGAGAGACCACTGTCGCCACCCTGCCTGTGGGCTATGCGGACGGCTACCCCCGGGCGCTGTCCAATCAAGGGCGCGTGATTATTCGGGGGCAATACGCGCCGATCATAGGGCGTGTGTGCATGGATATGTGCATGGTGGACGTCACGGAAATCCCCGGAGTTTGCATGGAGGACGAGGTTGTTCTGTTGGGTAAGCAGAATGACTGCCGCGTCTCCATGGAGGAGATCGGCGCGATGAGCGCCAGCTTCAACTACGAGACCGCCTGCCGCGTCAGCCAGCGTGTGCCCAGGGTGTATGTTTATCAGGGTAAAACTGTCGATTTCCAATCTGTTATGACTACAGAACAGGATTTTCTTCAAAGTGAGCAAGATTTTCTTGCAAAGCGCGCCGGTTTGTGATATACTGAGCCTGCCCAGTATATCGTCATGGAAGGAGGCGTTTATGCTATGCTAGAACAAGAACGCAAGGCAAAAGCAGCGGCATATCCGGAATGGTTGCTTATTGGCGCGGCGTTTTTCATTTTTTTCTGCATCTGCTGTTTTGTTCAGTATAGCTATGCTGACGATATAAAACACCTGTACAATGCCCTCGCTTCTCCCGGCTTGGGTCATTTTTTGGCATCCTACACGGCCAGCGAAAACGTCCGACTGGCAACCACCATAATAATGTATTTTTTCATCAGAAATATCTGGTTATGGAGAATTTGCAACGCCATTGTTTTCACTTTGTTTTGCTTTCTTATCTCTAGAATAGCCTGCCTGCTTGCCGGTAAAAAGCGATCCAGCCTGCTTTCTCAGCTGGCCGCTCTCCTGACGCTTCTAGTCATTAGCACATATGTGATTGGAGACATTTTATGGATCAGTTCTTCGTTTAGTTATCTTTGGGCCGCTACAGCCGGGTTGCTTGCGCTGTATTGTCCCGTGAAAGAGTTAGTGCAACAAAACAAGGGCACGCCTGAGTGGCTTTCGTATTGCCTGATTCCGGCAAGCGTTTACGCGTGTCTTGCGCAGGAGCAGGTGGCCGCTGTTACGTTTACCCTTTTAATGATTATTTTTATTTCGTTGCGCATACGAAATAAAAAAGCACCAAGATTTCTGGTGATCCAGACCGTAATGACGTCGCTGGCTTTTATTTTATTTCTCTGCTTTACATTCGGCCTGACAAGCAGCGGTCCGCGCATGGATGAAGCGGCGATTATATTGCAGGAGCGCAACAGTGTGCCGCTGGATTTTTACAAGCGTGTATTCCTTTTCTTTCATCATATCGCACATCAATATGCGCATTACGCAAAATATATCTTAGCTGCCATTTGGGTATTGTTATTACCGCGCTTCCTAAAAAGCAAGCAGTTTGTCTGCACATCACTCTGTATTCTCTTTGCGGCAATAGCCCTGCTTTCCACTTTTCGGCCATTTCTTTATGATGTTGGTTTGTGTCCTGTAAATACTTCGCTAGATTATTTTTTTAGCGCTTTACAGATGAACCTGCGCGCAAGCGTTTCACCTATGCAAATGATCATTTATTTATACTGGCTCGCCGCGATATTTTCCACTCCTATACTGCTATTCATCGCGCATAGAGACGAGAAGAGCATCGGCTTGCGCACGCTATTGCTCTATTTGGCCGGCGGCGCCAGCGCCTGTATGATCGCTGTTTTGCCTCCTCCCATTTATCTTTATGAAATCAGAACCTTTTTCGTAACCTGCGTTTTGCTGATTGTCATAGTGGTCACGCTGATTTCTTCTCTCAAAAAGCAGAAGCATCAACTGATTGCCGCATGTGGGTTGGCGCTTCTGGCAATGGCGCAGTTGCGAGATGCTATTTTGATGTTACAGTAATTTAGTTGATTGATTCTTTACACTAATATAAGGAGGCAATCCAAATGAACAAAAGCAAAAAGTCCGCCCTGACCGTGGCCATCGCGGTCTTCGCCCTGATCGTCGTGCTCAGTTGTTTCACCTATGTCCCGGTGGGCAGCACGGGCGTGGTGAAGAACTTCGGCGCGCCCAGCGGCGCGACACTCAGCAACGGCCTGCGCTTCAAAGTGCCCTTTGTCCAGAGCGTGGAGATGGTGGACAACAAGATCCAGAAGCTTGAGGTGTCGGCCCGCGCGGTTTCCAGCGACCTGCAGGATGTGTCGTCCGTCATCGCTGTCAACTTCAGGGTGACCCCCACCGCCTCGGTGAGCATCGTGAAGGACATAGGCGCACAGGCTTATGTGGACAGGATTTTGTCCCCCGCCGTGCAGGAGAGCGTGAAATCCGCCACAGCCAAATACACCGCCGAGGGCCTCATCACCGAACGCGCCAAGGTGGGCGCGGAAATTGCCCAGGGCCTGGAGGAAAAGGTTTCCTCCTACGGCATCATTGTGCAGGAGTTCAACATCGTTAACTTCGACTTCAGCGAGGCCTTCACCCGGGCCATCGAGGAGAAGCAGGTGGCCCAGCAGGACCTCATCCGCGTGCGCACGGAGGAGGAGCAGCGGGTGGTGAAGGCCGAGGCCGCCGCCAAGGCAGCCGAGGCCGAGGCGCGGGCCATCCTCGTGAGGGCCGAAGCCCAGGCGGAGGCCAACCGCCAGTTGGCCGCGTCGATCACAAACGTGCTGGTGGAGTACGAGAAGATTCAGAAGTGGGACGGCATCCTGCCCAGGGTCAGCGGCGGGAACGCGATTATCGACTTTAGGGACTAGAAGCAAGAGACAAGAAGCAAGAAAAAAGCAAGAGGCAGAAACGGGTGTTCCTGCCTCTTGTTTTTTGTCTCTTGCTTCTGATCTACCTCTCCTCTCTGAAGTACCCCAGCCCCAGCCCCGCCGGCTGGGCATTCTTGCCCTTCTTGCGCACACTGGAAATCAGCAGAACGACAATCGTCAGCACAAAGGGCAGCATCTGGTAGAAGGCCTGTGGGATGGAGATCACACTGTCGGGGATATAGTAGTTCATGGAGCGGAACGCGCCGAATATAAACGCCCCCCCGATGGCCAGCAGGGGGTTCCATCGCACGAAGATCACCAGCGCCACGGCGATCCAGCCGAAGCCGTTGACGATCCCTGAGGGCTGCCACACGCCGTTGCCCGTCACCAGGCTCATGAATGCCCCGCCAATGCCGCAGATGCCTCCGCCGAGGATCACGCTGGCGTACTTCATCAGCGAGACCCGTATGCCCGCGGCGTCGGCTGCGGCGGGGTTTTCGCCAGCGGCACGTACGTGCAGCCCCAGGCGCGTCCTCGAATACACCACCGTGGCTGCAATACACAGCGCGATGGCCAGCCAGGTCAGCGGCCCCTGTGAAAGCACCCGCCCGAGATAGGGGATATTGCCGACCAGCGGAAGGTCGATGGCCGCCAACCGGGCCTTGACCTCCGGGGGTATCTGCGGCGCGCTGCCGATGGCCGCCGTCATGCGGTGGCCCAGCACCAGCGAGATGCCTATCCCAAAGGTAGTGAGCGTCAGGCCAGCCACGTTCTGGTTGGCCCGCACCGTCACGGTGAGGAATGCGTACAGAGACGCGCACAAGCAGGCCGCGCCGAAAGCTGCCAGGATGCCCAGCAGCAAACTTTGGGTGGTGTATGTCGCGTAAAACCCCGTCAGAGCCCCCACCCACATCATGCCCTCCACGCCGAGGTTGAGGTTCCCGGCCTTCTCGCTGATGATCTCGCCCAGCGTGCCGAACAGCAGCGGTGTTGCCGCCAAAATGGATGCCCGCAGGAAATTCACGAAGGTATTCATGAGGCCGCCTTGTATAGTGAGCTCAACGGGGCCGAGTTCACCGGACTACCCTTTCAATGGAGTTAGGAAAAATACAATGCCCCTGTAATAATAATATCTTACCCTAAGAAGGAATGTCAAGAAAAAGATTGATTTTTCTTGGCTTGCATGATAGAATATTATCTTAAGGGGGTGTTGCCGTGCAGTATATCATCGACCGCATCGAGGGCGATCTTGCCGTGTGCGAACGGGAGGACGGCTCGCCGGAGCACATTCCTATGCGGGAGTTACCCGAGGGCGCACGGGAGGGCAGCGTGCTGGTTTTCGCCGAGGGCCTGTGGGCACTGGATTTACAGGCCGAAAAAGAAAGAAGAGCGAGGCTGTTCGCCAAGCAGGAGGGGCTGTTTTCATGACAATAAACGTTCTAGCAGTAGAGCCGCTGTGCGACAAAGCCAAGTGCGCGGCTTCTTACAACAAATCATATGAAGGCGTTCCCGATTGGCCTTTGCTGACAGAGGAAGCCGTTTGTGCGGCGACATTCAGGATGTATGGTTGGGAAGACGCGCTGAAATGCTGCGACGAAGTGATGATTACCTGTGCGCCGGACGAAGCCTTGTTGGGCCTGAAGATCGACGAAAAAAGCATGTATGGGCTCACGGACAGCGCCGGGCGGCAGTTTGAGATGATCGTTCGGGAGGCCGCGCCCGGGCAGTTGCGCGTAAAAAAGGGCAGCTATGCCTATGGGGAACTCACACCGGGCATGACAGAGCTCACCTGTGTGTTCGACTATGATCGTTTTCCCGACCTGGCAAAGCTGGCGGAGCTCGGCTGGGATGACCTGCCCTCCTTCCACGAATCCCGCCTGGAACTGCTCTCGCGGGAGGGCGACACCCTGCGGCTATACATCTGCGATGGCGTTTTCACGAACATCAATATGACCATGACCCTCACCGGCGTCACGCGCGAAGAGAGCCGCATAGAAGAGGCTGACGCCCCTTGGGCGCGGGAAGAGAACATTTTAACTGACGACCCATGGGAATACTTCCGACAAAGGGCGCATGTGGGCAATGTGAGGCTATTCTCGGAAGAAAAGGGCTATCGCGTAAAAATCACAGATAATAAAGTTTATGGGAGCAGGCATTCCGGAGTACACATGGAATTTACGAACGAGCTCATCATCTGGTGCGAGGGCCTGGAGCTCTCATTTGAGAAACAAAAGGAGCGCCCCGAATGACCCTACTCTATCTGCGCCACGGGCAGACCGACTGGAATGCCCAGGGGCGTATCCAAAGCAGCACCGATATCCCGCTCAACGAAACGGGACGTGCGCAGGCGCGGGAGAGGGCCGCCGAGCTCCTGTCGCACCAGCCGCCGGTTGAGATTATCTACGCATCGCCATTGAAGCGCGCAAAAGAAACTGCCGAAATTATCCAAAGCGCGCTGGGTGTGCCGTTATATCTCGATGAACGCTTAGTTGAGCGCGATTTTGGTTCCCTGGAGGGCAAAAAGTTCGATCGTTGGCTGGATGAATCCGAATTGGCGCAGCACGGCGTGGAACCCCTGACGGCGCTCAATGAACGGGTTGGCGGCTTTCTTGACGAACTCCATGCGGCGCGGGAGGGGAAAACCGTGCTCGTCGTCGCCCACGGCTGTGTGGCGTTTGCAGTGCATCGGTATTACCACGGACAGGATGACAGCGACACAACCGAATACGGCAACGCGGCGCTGCGGCACTACAACAGACAGGAGTGATATATTGACTTTACTCTACCTTCGCCACGGGCAGACCGACTGGAACGCGCGAAACCTTGTGCAGGGGCGCACGGACATCCCCCTCAACGAGCGCGGGCGTGAGCAGGCGCGGGCACAGGCCGAGGCGCTCACAACTCACCGGCCGCCGGTGGAGATCATTTATGCATCGCCAATGAAACGCGCGCGTGAAACTGCGGAAATCATTCAACAGGCACTGGATATGCCGTTGCGATTCGACGACAGGCTTGTGGAGATGAGCTTCGGCAAGCTGGAGGGTATAGATCGTACACTCTTGATTGGCGGCGGTATCGTCGGGCACTGGGCCGCACTGGGCGAGGAGGAATTCCTGCGGCAGGGCGCGGAGACTTTTTTAGCGCTCTATGAGCGGGTGGGCGATTTTCTTGACGATCTCTTCGCCAGGCACGCGGGACAGTGCGTTTTGGTGGTTGCCCACGGCGGCGTTGGGCGCATGGTGCACTGGTATTTCCACGGGCAAGACGAGAGCGACGTCAGCAAGCACGGAAATGCGGTGCTGCGGTGTTACGAGGAAAAACTGGCCGGGGAGAGACCCACGTTTACGGGATAAAATTAATTCTGGAGGACTACACATGCATTGGGCACAGCGCATCGCGGATGAGATCATCGCGCGGGAAGATAAGCAGGAATACGTGTGCGCCACGGGCATCAGCCCCTCGGGGTCGGTGCACATTGGGAATTTTAGGGACACGGCGACGGCCTGGTTCGTCTGCCTTGCGCTGCGCAAACGGGGAAAACAGGCGCGGCTGCTGTATTCCTGGGACGACTATGACCGTTTCCGCAAAGTACCGGCGAACGTCGCGGCCGTCCGGGACGACTTCGGGCAATATCTTGGCAGGGCCCTTGCGGAGGCGCCCGACGCCTACGGGTGTTGCGAAAGCTACTGCGCGCACTTCGAGAAGGAGTTCGAGCAGGCCCTGAAGGCCTTCGGCGTCAAGCCCGACTACCGTTACCAATCGAAGGAGTATAAGAGCGGGCGTTACGCGCCGCATATCATCACGGCGATGCATAAACGCGGGGAGATCTTCGATATCCTCGACAGCTTCCGCACCCAGGAGGCCCGGCCCGGCGAACGCGAGGCCTACTATCCCGTGAGCATCTATTGCCCTGCCTGCGGGAAGGACTCCACGTCTCTCACAAAGTACGATGAGGCGAATGAGACTGCGCAATACACCTGCGATTGCGGCTATGCCGGGACATACGACTTCAATTCTGATCACCACTGCAAGCTGAGCTGGAAGGTCGATTGGCCCATGCGCTGGATGGTGGAGCAGGTGGACTTCGAGCCCGCCGGGAAGGATCACTCCAGCCCCACGGGCAGCTACGCCACCAGCAAAGTCATCTCCGAGCGGGTGTATGGCTACCGCCCGCCTGTATATGCCGGCTTCGAGTTTATCGGGATCAAGGGCAACGTGGGCAAGATGAGCAGTTCCACGGGGCTGAACATGACCCCCGAGACCCTGTTCAGGCTCTACCAGCCCGAGGTGATCCTTTGGCTCTACGCCAAAACGGACCCCATGAAGGCCTTCAACCTCTGCTTTGACGACGAGATTTTACGGCAATATTTCGAATTCGATAAGATGCTCACCCAGGTGCGCGAGGGCAGCGCGAATGAACTGACCCGGGACATCATGGAACTGAGCGCCATCCCGGGGCGGGAGGTTAAAACCGTGCCCATGGCGCAGCTGGTGAGCTTCGGCTCCATTGTGGAGTTCGATACTGCCATGCTGGAGACCATCTTCGAGAAAATCGGCACGCCTTTCGCGAAAGCGGACTTCGAGGAGCGCGCGGGGCTGGCAAAATACTGGCTGTACCAGTGTTCGCCGGAGAGCATCTACAAGCTTCGCGAGACGCCCGACCGGGGCTATTTCGATGGGCTGACAGAAGAAGAACAGGCGGAGATCCGCCTGCTGCATCAATATTTGCTGGATGAAAGCTATGACCTGGACGGCCTGCAGGCTTTCCTGTATGCCGTGCCGGCGCAGATTCGCGGGGAGCTTGCGCCCGCCGACCTGAAGAAGCGCCAGGCCGGATTCTTCAAGAATGTGTACCGCCTGCTGATCGGGGCGGACAGAGGGCCGCGGCTGTATCTGTTTTTGTATGCGCTGGAGCGGGAGAGTTATATTCAATTGCTTGCATTTTAGTTTTCCGGAATAGAGGCAGATTCCTATGAAAACGATAGACAAAATAATGCGATGCGAAAGGAAATATGCCGAGTGTTTTTGCATCGCGTCCGAACAACAGGATTTCACCCGGTTCCGGGATGCGTTGATACCCGATATGTATTATCATAATTACACATGGGTGAAAAACGCGAAAGACGATTTGGCGCTGATTCGGCTCATTGAAGATGAAATCAATTGCAGCAAAAGAACGGGCAGAGATTTTTGTTTGGTTCGATGCCCCATGCCTGTGAGCAAATCAATTCTGGCGCAGCTGTCCCACACGCCCGAAGTTGCTATGTCGGGATATTATCTGTTTGATATTTCTGATTTGCCAAAGTTGAATAGCACTGCGCAGTGTAGCATACATAAAGTTGATAAGCCGGAAATGGTTGAGGACATCTTGCGCCTTGATTTGGAACACGACGAAGATAGCCTCGGCGGGGATTTTTGCACAAGGCGGGTTTATAGGCGCAAAGACGTTTATTTGTCAAACGAAGGCGTGGACTCATATGTATGCTACGATAGCGACGGCGCAGTGGGGAGCTGTGATATGTTTATCTTTGGAGATACCGCGAAAATCGAGGATTTTGCGATTTTGCCTCGAAAGCAGCGAAAAGGCTATGGAACCGCCATACTAAAGATATTGATAGACATAGCGATAAAACGCAATGCGACCACCATCTATCTGGAAACAGACACAGACGGCGGCGCACAGCAAATGTATTTAAAATGCGGTTTTTCAAAGGTTTTTGAGTTCACAGACCTTATTTTTACCGACCTTACATCCTCTCCGGGGTCTCGATCTTGAACATTCTCAGCAAATTGCCCAGCACATCCCTCACGCAGGCGCACAGAGCAAGCCGTGCCTGCAGGAGGGATTTTTCTTCGCCCTTGACGCGGCAGGCGTTGTAGAACTTGTGGAACTGGCCCGCCAGCTCCATGCAGTAGCGTGTCACACGAGCTGGGTCGTAGGCACGGGCGGCGTCGGCTATTTCAACCGTGAGGGCGGCCAGCAGACGGATAAGTTCGCGTTCTTCGCCTGTATTCAGCAAGCTCAGTTCATCTTTAGTACACGCACGCGGAACTATGCCCTCCTCGGCGAAGCGCCGGAAAATCGAGCATATCCTCGCGTGGGCATACTGGCAGTAGTATACCGGATTTTTAGCCGACTGCTCCACGGCAAGGTCCAGGTCGAAGTCCATGGCGGAGGCGGGGTCGCGCATGTTGAACAGGAAGCGCAGGGCGTCGATGGGGATGTCATCCAGCAGGTCCTCCAGAGTGATGGACTTGCCGGTGCGCTTGCTCATGCGCACGACCTGCCCGCCCTGCACGAGCTTCACCATCTGCGTGAGCACAAACTGCGCGCGGCCCTCGCCGAGCAGGGCATCCAGCACGGCCCCCAGGCGAATGGTGTGCCCGTGGTGGTCGCTGCCCAGGACCAAAATTGAACGATCAAATCCCCGAGTGACCAGCTTGTTGTGGTGATAGGCGATGTCCGGCACGATGTATGTCGGATGTCCGTTGGAGCGCACGACCACGAAATCCTTGTCTAGGCCGACGTCCGTGCCCTTGAACCACAGGGCGCCGTCTTTCTCGTAGGTCTGGCCGCTCTCCCGCAGCAGGGCGATGACACGCTCCACTTCGCCGCTGTCATATAGCGTGCTCTCATAGAACCAGGTGTCGTATTTGATGCGATAGCGCTCGAGATTCGCACGGATCTCCTCGACGTTCAAAGGCAGGGCGAAGGCGACAAGGGCGCTGTGTCTTTCGGCTTCGCTCTTGCTCAAGTAAGCATCGCCATGCTCTTCGGCAAACTCTTTCGCGCGCTGGGTGATGTCGCCGCCGTGATAGGCGTCCTCGGGCAGCTCAATCTCCTCTCCGAAGTACTGGCGATAGCGAATGTCAAGGCTCAGGCCGAATTTCTCGATCTGGTTGCCGCCGTCGTTGACGTAAAACTCGCGCTCTACGTCGTAGCCCGCGGCCTCCAGGACGGTCGCAAGGCAGTCGCCCAGGGCACCGCCGCGGGCGTTGCCCATGTGCATGGGACCTGTGGGGTTGGCGGAAACGAACTCCACCAGCACGCGTTGCCCCTCGCCTACGTTTGAGCGCCCGTAGGCGCTGCCTTTGGCCAACACATCAGCTACAATGTCGGCATAGTATTCATCTTTGTAATAAAAATTCAGAAAACCAGCGCCGGCGCATTCACAGCGCAGGGCATAGGTGCCGGTCAAGTCCATATGACTTATGATGGCCTCGGCGATCTTGCGGGGTGCCTGCCGCAGCTCCCTTGCCCAAGCCATAGCCGCGTTGGAGGAAAGGTCCCCGTTGCGGCGGTCGGCGGGGGTTTCAAGGGAAAAAACACCTGAAGGGGCAGCGGGCAGGTCGCCGGCCTCATGGGCTTTGCTTGCGGCGTCTAAAATGGCCTGTTTGATTTGGGCCTGTGCCTCTTGCACGAGAAATGACATGTGGGCCTCCAATAAATTCAGCATTATGAATTATGCATTCAGCATTAATTTCTCGCCTGCACCTTGATCTCCATCTGATTGCTGCTCATCATGTCCGCACAGAAATCCAGTGTGTAGGCAAGCTTGATGCGCCCGCCCGCCCGGCTGATGCTGGATTCCACCGAGCGCGCGTAGACACCCAGGTGCATCATGCCGGCGGGGGTATTGTAGTAGCAGCTGTGGCGCACGCCCTGCTCCAGGGTGATCTCCAGGGGGTAGGCCCCCCGGCGCGACAGCGACACCATGCGGTTTTGCACCCGCAGGGCCGCGCGGCTCTGCTCGGGGCCGTCGCTTTCCATGTAGTCCAGCTCCCAACCGCCGCCCTTGTCCTCGGGCAACTCGGTGAGAACGCCGTCGCACAGGAACTCCGAGGCGTGGGTCTCGCCCTCCACCTCATGGAAATCCCTGATTTCGATGACCACGGGGACGCGTTTTTTCTTTGGCATTTGACTTCCTCCTTCTGCTTCGTTAGTAGTAATAGTGGTTACTTTTTCACAACCCAAAACCTGCAATCTTCGGTAACATTCAACGCTTCCCGCTTTTCTTCGCAAATATTATCGCGCAGCTCACTATAAACCAATTGGAATCCGCTTTCTTTCAGATAGGCTTCAACTTCGCCATCCGAAGGAATATGGACGAAGCAATTATCAGCGTTCGGCTCTAAAAAAATGATATCGCCATATTCCAATAAACGCTGGTCTTGTTCGCCATTTGCCCATTTGATGCGTTCTTCATCCCAATAGGCAATATGCTGCGGATCATTGATATCGTGCGTTGTAAAAATGAACATCCCGCCCGGCTTTAGAACTCTTTGGATTTCGTTGAAGGCTTTTTGCCGCACTTCCTTTGCCGGAATCGTCATAATTCCATTGGCCGAAAAAATGACCGCATCGAAGCTTTCGGCAGCAAACGATAAGGCGCAAGCGTTTTCGGCCATAAAATTAATCTCAAGGCCTTTGTCGCGGGCAATCTTTTGGGCGGCGGAAATCATGTTATCTGACAAATCTGCCCCCGTGATATCATGGTAACCAATTTCATGTAGCCCAAAAGTAGTGCGGCCAGCTCCGCAGCCAATATCTAGGATTTTATTTTTAGCATTCAAATATCGACTGAACACAATCCTTTCTGATTGCCATAGCCCAATTTCCTCTGCATAAGAAACGTAATCATTTACCCTTGCTTCAATGGAGTATTCTTTTCTTGTGTTTTCTAAATTTATTTTCATAGCAGCCGCAACCCCAAGTCCTTCAATGCCGCGTTGTCCACCGGCGAGGGGCACTCCGTCATGGGTTCGGAGGCGTTCTGCACCTTGGGAAAAGCTGTTACATCCCGCAGGTTTTCGCAGCCCAGCAGCTGCATAACAAGCCTGTCAAGCCCCAGGCCCATGCCGCCGTGGGGGGGCGGGCCGTAGCGGAAGGCATCCACTAGGAAGCCGAATTTTGTTTTTATTTCGTCGTCGGTCAAGCCCAAAAGGCTGAAGATGCGCTGCTGCAACTCCGGATCTGTGATACGCACCGAGCCGCTGGACATCTCGATTCCATTCAAGGTCAAATCGGCGGCTTTGGCGATGACGCTGCCCTTGTCGCTCTCAAGGATGTCCATGCTTTCGTCCGTAGGCGAGGTGAATGGGTGGTGCATGGCCACGAACTGCTGGCCGTCCTCGTCCCAGTCGAAGAAGGGGAATTCCGTCACCCAGAGGAAGTTCAGCCTGCCCTTGGGGATCAAACTAAGCTTGCGCGCCAAGGCCTGCCGCAGTGCGCCCAGAACGGAGATCACCAGAGAGTTTTTCGCGTCCGCAACGATGAAGATCACGTCGCCGGGCTTTGCGTCAGCGCGGGCGACGATACTTTGCATGCATTCTTCAGAAATAAATTTGCCAAAGGAAGAGGCGATTGTGTTATCGGCGGCGATGCGCGCCCAGGCAAGGCCCTTCGCGCCTATGCCGCGCACCATCTCGGTGAGCTTGTCGATCTCCTTGCGAGTGAGGGTGTCGTAGGCGTTTTTCGCGGTGACGCCGCGTACGCTGCCGGTTTCAAGGGCGCTTTCGAACACGCCGAAGCCGCAATCGGCCAGCAGATCGCTTGCGTTCCAGAGCTCCATCGCGTATCTCGTATCGGGTTTGTCGGAGCCGAAGCGCTCCAGTGCGTCGCGCCAGGGCATGCGGGGGATGGGGAAGGTTACGCCCAGCTTTAGTTCATGATCAAGGCGCTGAATTAAGCCCTCGACCATGTTCAAAATATCTTCCAGCTCCACGAAAGACATCTCCAGGTCAATCTGGGTAAATTCCGGCTGCCGGTCCGCGCGCAGGTCCTCGTCGCGCATGCAGCGGGCCAACTGGATATATCGATCGAAGCCCGCCACCATGCACAGCTGCTTGTACATCTGCGGGGACTGGGGCAGGGCGTAGAACGAGCCCGGGTGCACCCGGCTGGGCACCAGGTAGTCCCGCGCGCCTTCGGGGGTGGACTTGATCATCATGGGGGTCTCGATGTCGATAAAGCCGTTTTCGTCGAAGTAGTCCCGGACGATCTTCGAGATTTTGTGCCGCATAAGGATGTTGCGCTGCAGGTCGGGCCTGCGCAGGTCGAGATAGCGATATTTTAATCTTGTGAGTTCGGACGTCTGGCAGTTTTCGATGATCTCGAAGGGCGGGGTCTCGCTCTTGCCCAGAATCAAAAGCTCAGTGACGGCAAGCTCAACCTCGCCGGTGGGCAGGTCGAGGTTCTTCGCGCTGCGTTCGCGCAACGTCCCCGTGGCCATGACGACGTACTCGCTGCGCAGGCCCCGGGCCTTCTCGAGTACATCGGGGGGGCATTCCTCATCGAAGGCCAGTTGCAACAGGCCTGATCTATCTCGCAAATCTACGAAAATTAACGCGCCGAGGTCGCGCCTTCTCTGCACCCAGCCCGCTACTCTGACCTGCTGGCCAATCTGCGCGGGACGGGGTTCACCGCAATAGTGCGTACGTTTTCTGCCGCCGATGTGGTCCATGGGGGTTCTCCTTTTTATTGATTTATCCACGCGCTCCATGATTCAAAATTCCAGTCAAAATCCGTAAATCCCGCTTCACGGTACATTCTCCCCGCCGTTGGATTTTCATAGTATACATAGAGCAATTGATCGCTATAATTTTTAGAATGATAATCAATCCAAAACCTTGTTAATTGACGCGCGTACCCTTTGCCGCGATACGCTTTCGCGGTTTCAACCTCGTCAACCATCCCAATTCCATCAAAGTATTCAGTTGCCGCCGCCGTAACAGGCGTTCCGTCCTCTAAATGCCCAACAAATAAATTATAGTCAGCCCAATTTTTTCTTTGCTCGGCAACCTTAAAAACCCTGTCCGCGCCGCCTCGCCTGTTTTTATTGACCGCCCAAATTTTATAAATAAAAGATAGATCTTCGCCCTCTTCAATGCGCTTAATTGTGAGGCTGTACGGTTCATTTATTTTAGGCTTTTCTTTGTGAACCAGATAAGTATTATTAAATGTTGCAACTTCAAACCCATTTTTGTTCAAACTATCTCTTAATCTTTCAAGCTGTCCGGGTATGTGATTGGAATAGATCATCGGCGGCAGGTTTTTCGAGAGAAAAAATTCTTTTATCTCTTTTATAATGCTGTCATAATTGGCGTTTTCATTGTCTATTGTTATGATTGCGTGGTTCGAGTCGTTGGAATCCGGATTGCTTTCATTATAGAAAAGCATACCGTAATCTGTGCGCTGAAGGCTTGAATAGCTTTTGGGATAATAATATTGTGTATCCAATATTTTACGCACAATCTCTTGTTTTGTCATATTAATTCTCCGCTCAGCATCTCCTCTTCAGCAAGCCTGAACCATATCTGCCCGAACCGCTCCGCGAAGTCGTTCAACTCGACGGGCTCCTCCGCGCCGGTGACCATGTCCTTCAGGCGGGCATGGCGGGTTTGGAGCTCCTCCTCGCCCAGCACCAGGGTGAAACGCGCGCCGGATTTCCCGGCGTACTTCATCTGGGCTTTTAAACTTCTGCCTACGATGTCGAACTGCGCTGAAAGGCCCTCGGCCCGCAGTTCATTCGCCAGCTTTGCCGCCTGGACCAAGGCTTCATCGCCCCGGTTGGCGATGTAAACCGCGCAGGGCTCGGGCGCGGGGATGGGGGCCTCGAGCTCTTTCAATTGCAGCAGCACGCGCTCCAGCCCCAGGCCGAAGCCCAGCGAAGGCGTGTGCGGCCCGCCCAGCTCCTCGATCAGGCCATCGTAGCGCCCGCCGCCGCCCAGGGCCAGGCCCTCCAGCTTGGGCAGCTCCGAGACAAACTCGAATACTGTTCTGGTGTAATAATCCAGGCCGCGTACAACGCGGGAGTTGACCACGAAGGGGATCTCCATGGCCCGCAGCAGGGCCTGCACGCCGTCGAAGTGGGTTTGGCAGCCGCCGCACAGGAAATCCGTCACTACTGGAGACTTTCCGGCTATGGCCGCGCAAACGGGGCTCTTGCAGTCCAGAATGCGCATGGGGTTCTTCTCCAGGCGGCCCAGGCAGGTTTCGCACAGCTCGTGCGTATGGCCCGCGAAGAAGGCGCGCAAGTTCTCCAGATATATTTTCCGGCACTCCGGGCAGCCGATGGAGTTGAGCTCGATCCTATAGTTGGTCAGCGACAGCGCGCTGAAATACTCGGCGGCAAGTGCGATGAGCTCCGCGTCAGCAGCCGGGGGAGCGGCGCCGAAACACTCCACGCCGAAGGTGGTGTACTCCCTGTAGCGCCCGGCTTGTGGCTTGTCGTAACGATAGCAGGTGAAGGCGTAGCTGACCTTCCGGGGCAGGGCGTCGCCCAGCAGGCCGTGCTCCAGGCAGGCCCGGGCGATGCCCGCCGTGCCCTCGGGCCGCAGGGTGATGGAGCGCCCGCCCTTATCAAAAAAAGTGTACATCTCTTTTTGGACGACGTCCGTGGTGTCCCCCACGCCGCGCTCGAACAGCTCCGTGTGCTCGAACACGGGCACGCGGATCTCATGGTAGCCGAAGTTCAGCGCGGTCTCCAGGGCTACGCGCTCGACGTATTGGTATTCGTATGAACGCGCGGGCAGCACGTCGTTGGTGCCGCGCGGGGCTTGTGTGATCAGGGGCATGGGGGTGTCCTTTCGATTGGAAGACTTAATTCATAGAGTTCATGCGGGGCAAGGTCTTGTTCATTCGGCCACTCAATGTGATGGCCGTCCGGCAGCAAACGTACCGCACGGAAATAGGACGGGTCACGCAATTCGCCAAACCACGAACCGGAGATATAAGGGGAAACATCGAAAAGTTTTTTTTCTCCGGTGACGTAGTGCAGTTCCAGATGATAATTTTCGCGAGGGATCACGGTTGTCAATTTAGGTTGAAGCACATTGACTCCTCCTTTACTTCAAAGGCTCAATGCGGAAGAACTGCTCATTGTTGCTCAGCAAGCGCCAGTTGGCATATAGATCATCCCGGTGGATTTCCATCCAGGCCAAAACGAGTTGCATTTTGTTGCGTGGGATTTTGCCCTCCAGCACTTCACTGTCCAACCCTATTACGACTTCGTCGCCGGAGTATTCCACATGAATGTGCGGCTTGTTGTGTTTTCCGCCTGCCTCGCGGTGCATACGGACAATAATCCCGTAAAAAAGAGACAATACCGGCATTTCTGCTCTCCTCCTACCATTCTATCTTCTTCCGGCTCGCCTTCTGTATCTCCCGCCATTCCAGGTCCCCGCGCTCCATGGCGTGAATGAGGGCCTCCGCCGTGGCGATGTTGGTGGCCACGGGGATGTTGTGCACGTCGCACAGGCGCAGCAGATTGTTCTCCTCTGTGGAGTCGCCGGTGTTGATGCCGTCGCGGAAGAGCATGAGCAGATCGACCTCGTCGCAGGAGACCATGCTCTCCACCTGCTCCACGCCGCCCTGCCCGGAATACAGCAACTGCACCGGCAGGCCCGTGGATTCCTGTATCATGCGCCCGGTGGAGCCTGTGGCGTACAGCGTGTGTTTGCCGAACACGCCGCAGTATGCGATGCAGAATTGGACCATGAGCTCTTTCTTGGTGTCGTTGGCAATCAGCGCGATATTCATTCATCCACCCCGTTTCTAGATGTTAGATGCTAGACTCTTCTTCAGAAGCTTGTTCTTCTTCCCCTGCCGGGATATTCACCATTGTGACAACGCGTTCGCTTTCGGCAGTCTTCATCACGCGTACGCCCTTGGCCGGGCGGTTGGATACGCTCACCTGCGCGGCGGGGGTGCGTATCAGTACGCCGTCGGAGGAGATTAAGATCAGGTCCTCGCCCTCGTCTACCACGGCCACGGCCGCGACTTTTCCGTAGCGCCCGCAGTGGTAGTTGATCGTTCCCCTGCCGCCTCGGGATTGCATCCTATAGTTCTCCGGCAGGCTGCGCCGCCCGAAGCCCGTCTCCGTCACGGTGAGGACGGTCTTGCCCTGCTCGATCACGTCCATGCCCACGACCTGGTCGCCTTCCCTGCCCAGGGTGATGGCCTTCACCCCCCGCGCCGCGCGGCCCAGAGGCCTGGCGTCGGTCTCGCTGAAGCGTATGGCCATGCCCTCCCGGGTGGCGAGAATCAGCTCGGCCTTGCCGTCGGTCAGGCGCACCCAGGCGAGTTCATCATCGTCGTCGAGATGCAGGGCGATCACGCCGTTCTTGCGTACATTCCTGAATTCACTCAGGGCCACGCGCTTGATGACGCCCTTGCGGGTGACCATGCACAGGTAGTGCTCGCCCTTTTCGGCCTCGGCTTCAGTTTTTGAGACCTGAATCAGTGCGGAGACGCTCTCCTCGCCGGATACCGGCAGGATGTTGACGATGTTCATACCCCGGGCATTGCGTGAGCCTTCGGGGATCTCGTAGCCCTTCAGGCGGTAGACGCGGCCCTTGGTAGTGAATGCCATGACGTAATCATGCGTGGAGCAGGTGAACATGGTCTGCACCACGTCCTCCTCGCGCCTTGTCATGCCCTTGATGCCCTTGCCGCCGCGGCGCTGGCTCTGGTAGGTGTCGATGGGCATGCGCTTGACATAACCCATGTTGGTCATCGTGTAGACGCAGTCCTCCACGGGAATCAGGTCTTCCACGTCCACCTCGCCGGAGATGTTCATGATCTCCGTGCGCCTCGGGTCGTTGAATTTATCCTTGATGCGCTCCAGCTCCTCCTTGAGCAGAGCCAGGAGTTTCTCAGGGGAGGCCAGCAGATCCTCCCACTGAGCGATCTGCGCCTTGAGCTGGGCCATCTCCTCCTCCAGCTTGTCGCGCTCCAGGCCGGTGAGTTGCCCCAGGCGCATCTGTACGATGGCCGTGGCCTGCAGGTCGTCGAAGGCGAAGCGCTCCATCAAACGCGATTTTGCTTCAGGAACGCTTGGGGATGATCTAATAATCGTGATGACCTCGTCTATATTGTCCTGCGCGACGAGCAGGCCCTCCAGGATGTGCGCGCGTTCGCGAGCACGGCGCAGGTCATATTCTGTGCGGCGGGTGATCACCTGTACCTGGAAGTCGATATAGTGCCGCAGGATCTGCTTGAGGGTGAGCAGCTTCGGTTCGCCGTTCACCAGGGCGATCATGATCACCCCGTAGGTGGCCTGCATCTGGGTGTAAGTGAACAGCTGGTTGAGCACGACCTGGGGGTTCGCGTCCCGCTTGAGATAGATCACCAGATCCATGCCGCTGCGGGCCGATGAAAAATCATCTGTTCCCGAGACGCCCTCGAGCTTTCTTTCTTTCGCCAGGTCGTTGATATATTTTTGCAGCTCGGCTTTATTCACTTTATAGGGCAGTTCGCTGACGTGAATGGAAAACCTGCCGGCTTTCTCGCGGATCTCGGCTTTGGCGCGCAATATCACCTTGCCGCGCCCTGTTCCGTAGGCTGCGCGTATGCCGCTGCGCCCCATGATGATCCCCGACGTGGGGAAATCCGGCCCCTTGATGTGCTCCATGAGGTCATCCAGGGTGCAGTCCGGGTCGTCTATCATGAGGCCGATGGCGTCTATGACCTCCCCCAGGTTGTGGGGGGGGATGCTCATTGCCATACCCACGGCGATGCCGTAGGAGCCGTTGACCAGCAGATTGGGGAAGCGAGAGGGCAACACCACGGGCTCCTTGAGCCTGTCGTCGTAGTTGGGCATGAAATCCACGGTGTCCTTGTCGATGTTCGTGAGCATCTCCAGGGAGATGCGGCTCATGCGGCTCTCTGTGTAGCGGTAGGCCGCGGGGGGATCGCCGTCCACCGAGCCGAAGTTGCCGTGGCCGTCCACCAGCATGTAGCGCATGGAGAAATCCTGCGCCAGGCGCACCAGAGCGTCGTAGACCGACTGGTCGCCGTGGGGGTGGTAGCTGCCCAGCACGTTGCCCACGGTGTCGGCGCATTTGCGGTAGGCCTTGTCGGGGGTCAGGCCGTTACGGTGCATGGTGAAGAGGATGCGCCGGTGCACGGGTTTGAGCCCGTCGCGCACATCCGGCAGCGCGCGCGCCGTGATGACGGACATGGAGTAATCCAGGTATGACTTGCGCATCTCCCGCGATACGTCCACGCCGATGATTTTCTGTTCTTCCAGGGAGGTTTCGTCAAAGCCCAAGGCGGTTTACCTCTTTTTTATTCGTTGGGGAAGATGTCGCTCAACTGGATTTCCAGACCGGGGAAGGTGGGGCTGCTAAGGGTAGCCGGAGGCTCCAGTGTGCTGATTACATACTCTTTGTCTTTGCGCAAATATAAAAAGAATGTCTGCAATTTAGGATCAACGATCCAAATTTCCTGAACACCCGCTGACATATATGCGTTCACTTTTTCCAGATAATGCTTGTTGGATGGAGAAAGGATTTCAACGACAAGAGCCGGCGGGCCGTTGCAGCCGTTTTCGTCCAACTGTTCCGGGTCACAGACAATGCTCAAGTCCGGCTCCACTGTAACGCCTTTGCGGTATATGCGCAGCGCTTTCTTTTTCCTCTCCTGCTCCTCCGGGAACAGGCGAACGCCGAAAGGAGCGGAAAACACCTCGCATGGCTTCCCCTCCAAATAGTCATACATGCGATATTGAAGGTTGGCGCTGATTCGCTGGTGCTGGGTTGTAGGCGCAGCCAGCATATATGCGTAACCGTCAATGATTTCCCAACGCTCATCGCCATCCCAAGAGAGATAATCCTCATGGGTATAGCTGCCGTTTTCAGGCCGTTCGGCCAAACTGCCGCCCATATAAAACGCCTCCCTATATATCCAAATTCCTGACCTTCTTCGCGTTGGCCTGGATAAACTCGCGCCGGGGCTCCACCGGGTCGCCCATCAAAATCGAGAAAGTTTCGTCGGCCGCGATGGCGTCGTCCACCGTCACGCGCAGCATGGTGCGGAAGGAGGGGTCCATGGTGGTCTCCCAAATCTGGTCGGCGTCCATCTCGCCCAGGCCCTTGTAGCGCTGTACGTCGCAGCCGTCGCCAAGCTCGGCCAGCAGGGCGTCGCGCTCGTCGTCGGAGAAGGCATAACGGTGCTTTTTGCCCTTGCTCACCCGGTAGAGGGGCGGCTGCGCGATGTAGATGAAACCCTCGTCGATGAGCGGGCGCATATATCTGAAAAAGAAAGTGAGCAACAAACAGCGGATGTGCGCGCCGTCCACGTCGGCGTCGGCCATGATGACCACCTTGTGGTAGCGCAGCTTCGCTATGTCGAAGTCGTCGTCTATGCCCGTGCCCAGGGCCATCACCACGGGGATGAGCTTGAGGTTGCCCAGCACTTTGTCGAGCCTTGCTTTTTCTACGTTGAGCATTTTACCCCACAGGGGCAAAATAGCCTGGTAGCGCGGGTCGCGCCCCTGCTTTGCGGTGCCGCCGGCGCTGTCCCCCTCCACGATGTAGAGTTCCGTGACCTCCGGGTTCTTTTCCGTGCAGTCCTGCAGCTTGCCGGGCAGGGAGTTCCCTTCGGACCCGGTTTTCTTGCGGGCCAGGTCCCTGGCCCGCCTTGCGGCTTCTCGCGCGCGGGAAGCGTCGAGGGCCTTGTTGAAGATGGCCCTGGCCACCGAGGGGTTCTCCTCGAAGTATGTCATGAGTTTCTCGTACACCAGGGCGGAGACCATCCCGGTCATCTCGGTGTTGCCCAGCTTCCCCTTGGTCTGGCCCTCGAACTGCGCGTCGGTGAGCTTGACGCTGATTACGGCGGTCAAGCCCTCGCGCACGTCGTCGCCGGAAAGATTTTTGTCGTTGTCCTTGAGTATCTTGAACTTGCGCCCATAGTCGTTGAACACGCGGGTCATGGCGTTTTTGAAGCCGGTCTCGTGGGTGCCGCCGTCCCCCGTGCGCACATTATTGGCATAGCTCATGAGCAATTCGTTGTAGCTGTCGCTGTATTGCAGGGCCACCTCGGCGCTCTTCTCCCCGCTCACGGCG
>Ga0123353_10002731_pt1 | contig 22008 bp, 20 predicted proteins | sample TergutLab28metaG_3_FD_92763 | JGI IMG/M metagenome (GOLD analysis project Ga0123353, IMG submission 92763) | Labiotermes labralis P3 segment gut microbial communities from Petit-Saut dam, French Guiana - Lab288 P3 | ecosystem: Host-associated > Arthropoda: Insects > Digestive system > Gut ... | reverse complement strand
GGCGCCGTGCTGATAAATCAACTGCTCAACATCCACGCGATGAAGAAGGGTTCTCTGTGATTTATATTTTCACGCAAGTCAGAGTGAATCCCAGCCTACCGTGAACTGTAGCTTACTCTTTGAAATAAGCGCTTAATGTCATAAAAATATATCGTTTTTTACCATACAGAACAGCTATAATATTGAAGTGAGGATTGACTAATTTGGTCAAAAATGTTATCATCTCAGTATTACTCTCGGCGTAACAGCAAGAAAACGCGCATAATAGTGTGCGAAACAGTTTGCAGATACATACAAAACAAACAAAAATGAAGGAGAATAAAACATGAAGAAAATACTATGCATAGCAATGACCCTTATCCTCGCGCTTTCACTGCTTGCGGCTTGCGGCGGAAACGATACGCCCGACACGCCGCCGGCGAACACAGGAGACAGCGGCAACACCGGCTCCGGCGGCAGCGACGCCGGATCGAGCAGCGGCGGCGGTCAAACAGATACCGGCAGCAGCGGCGGCCAAACAGATACCAGCAGCGGCGGCGGCTTTGTCGACGGACCGGGCGGCATCAAAGTGCCCATGCCGAACGAGCCCTACAGAGTCGTTTTCACAATGTTCAACGGACTCAACCCGGTCGCAAGAGAGATCGAAATGGGCTTCATTGCTGTGTCGGAAGCCACCGGGATCGACCTGTGGGTCATGGACAATGAGCTGGATCCCATCAAGATGAACTCGAACGTCGATATGGCAATTACCGCAGGAGTCGATTTCTACGTCCTCTATACGAACGACCAGGAATCCAACCCTCAACTGATGGATAAACTGGTAGGCGCGGGCATTCCTGCGGGAACGATCGGTACAGCGGCGATCGCGACCACTGGAGAAGAAGCCCCGTTCCTGCAGCTCCCCAACTACGACTTAGGGTTCCTTGGCGCGGCAAGCGCAATGCAAGTTGCGAAAGACAAAGGCTGGACAGAAGATCAGATCGTATTCTTCAGCATGGGATTCCTTGAAGCGGGCGGACCGTTCATAACCCGTACCCAGGGCGCGGAAGCAGGTGCCAGAAGCATATTCCCGGGCGTCGACTATCATGAAACCAGCTCGACAGGCAGCGCCGAGGTTGCCTTCCAGAGGACTGCTGACTTCCTGATGACACTGCCCGCAGGCAAGAAACTTGTTGGCTGGACTCACTCTGACGACGTTACGGCGAGCTTGCTGGCTGCCATCAGGCAAGCCGGACGCGAAGACGACGCGCTGCTTGTCAGCGGCGGCTTTACCGCGAGTATGGCCGGTATGCTCAGGGAACCCGGCACCATCATAGTCGGAAGCATTGACCTTTCGTTCCAGGCATGGGGTTGGGACATGATGCAGCATATCATCGCTTACCTGAACGACGGAACTCCGATGCCGGCGATAATCCCCGCCCCGATGAAACTTCTCACACCCGCGAATATCAACGATTTCTATCCGGAATAAGTTTACAGCACGTTGAGATGCTCTTCGGCTGACTTTGCCATCTGCATACTACGCGACTGTATCTGAGCAACTGTTTTCAAGAAATACTTATATACTGTTCTGAAGCCAGGTCACGCTTCGCAGTGTGACCTGGCTGACAACCGGATGTGTCCGGTTTTGCACCAATTAAAAAACATGCTGGGAGTGTGATAACTTGAGTGTTATTCTTGCAGCAAAGGATATAAATAAAACCTTTGGCACAGCTCATGTGCTGCGTGACGTGAGCTTTGATTTAAGACCGGGCGAGATACACGGTTTGATCGGCGAAAACGGCGCCGGCAAATCAACGCTGATAAAAATAATGTCCGGCGACTATACCATGGACAGCGGGGAACTGGTCTTTGACGACAAGCCGGTCGTCATACGCTCTCCTTCCCACTCGCTGTCGCTTGGCATACGCGTCATATATCAGGAGTTCAATCTGGCAAAAGCGCTTACGGTAGCCGAGAATATTTTCATCGGCGATATACCGCGAAGCAAAGGCGGTTTTGTGGATTGGAAGGAAATGAACAAGCGCGCCGATGAGTTGCTGTCTTCGATGGGAATCAAAGTTGACGTACGTCAGAAGGTCAGCGATGTTTCAATCGCCGAGCAACAGCTTATCGAAATCGCAAAAGCGCTTAGCGAGGAAGCGCGCGTGCTTATTATGGACGAACCTACGGCGGCTTTGAGCGACCAGGAGTCCGAAAAGTTGTTTAATATAATCCGCGGCCTTCGCGATAAAGGCCTTTCTGTCATCTTCATTACGCACAGGTTGTCGGAACAGTTCGCGTTATCGGATCGGGTCACTGTGCTCCGCGACGGCCAGACAGTCGGTACCGTCGAAACAAAAGACGCAAACGACGACCTGCTGGTGCATATGATGGTAGGCAGGGAACTGTCCGACCTTTATCCCAGAAATCGCAAGGAGGCCGGCGAGGTCATTTTCGAAGCTAAAGGCCTTCACGTCGATGACAGGATAAGGGACGTCAGCTTTAACATCCGCGGGGGCGAGATAGTTACTTTCTTCGGATTGATGGGCGCCGGGCAGGAGCAGATATGTAAAGCGATCATCGGCGCCACGACACTGAAAGCAGGCAGTATGACGCTGTACGGCGAGGAACTGCGGGTGCAGAACTTACGCCAGGCAAACTCAAAAGGGCTGGGTTATGTGAGCGACGACAGAAAGTTTGAAGGCCTCATACCTTCGATGAGCCTGCAGGGAAACGTCACATTAGCGGCGCTTAAGAAGCTGTCTCCTTTTGGTATAACAAGAAAAAGGACAGAACAAGACGTTACCGGGAAATGGGTCAAACGGATGAGCATCAGGTGCAAGAGCCAGCAGCAGTTGATCGCCTCGCTCAGCGGCGGCAATCAGCAAAAGGCGATGATTGCACGATGGCTCAGCAATAAAATCAAACTGCTGATACTGAATATGCCTACGCGCGGCGTCGACGTAGGAGCTAAAGCAGAGATTTACGGACTTTTGGAAGAACTCGCGAACGAAGGGGTCGCTATACTCGTGTTTTCTCTGGAGCTGCCGGAAGTGATAGGTATATCCGATCGTATTTATGTACTGTGCGAAGGCGAAGTAGTTGCCGAAGTGCCGGTAGAAGAGGCGGATCAGGATATTCTGATGAAGCACGCAGTTTCCAAGTTTCTACATATGGGAGGTAAGTCTGAATGAGTCAGAGATTACTGGCGGGAGTAAGAAGCCATTTTAGCAGTCCCAAAGAGTTCTTTGTAAGGTATGGTTTGTTTTTTGTTCTTGCCATACTGTGCGTATACTTTTGGTACGCGTCGCCGTTTTTTATGACCGGCCGCAACTTTATTAACATTTTCGTCTCCATCTCGGTCATCGGAACAATAGCCGCAGCTATGACCCTTGCAATTATCGGAAGGGGCCCGGACCTGACTGTCGGCGCTGTCTGTGCTATGGTCGGATGTATCCAGGCGAACCTTGTCCTGCTCAACGGGTATCCCTGGTATATCGGCATGCTTGCGGCTCTTGGTATCGGCCTGCTTGTCGGCTTCCTGAACGGTATCATCATAGTGAAGTTCAACCTTGCGCCGTTTATAGTCACGCTTGGTATGATGAATGTTGTCCGCGGCTTATGTTTTGTCCTGACAAACGGATTGGCGCATTTTATCAATATTCCGCAACTGGTTTTCCTGGGCCGGGAGAGATGGTTTGACATCCCGGTTTCAATAGTCGTCCTGGTGGTTTGCTTTATTGCGTTTGAGTTCATCAGCAGAAAGACCGTGTTCGGGCGCCAGGTCTACGCCTGCGGCGGGAACAGGGTGGCTGCCAGACTGGCGGGTATCAATGTCGATAAGATCGGCGTTCTGCTGTTTATGCTGACCGGGTTTATGGCGGCTGTCGCGGGAACCATCGTCGTCGGAATCAGCGGCGCTGCGTTGCCTCAGACAGGTGACGGATATCCCCTTGACGCTATCACCGCGATTTTGTTGGGCGGTACAACTCTGGCAGGCGGATCGGGCAGCGTGCGACGGACCTTCCTCGGGCTGCTGATTATCGGAGTCCTGAATAACGGTATGGCCCTCCTGAACGTCCAGACTTACTGGCAGGTCACGGCAAAAGGAGCGTTCCTGCTAGCAGCCATCATTCTGGACAGCCTTCAGCACAGAAGCAAGTAATGAAAAAAAAGAATACTGTTGCCATACCTGCGCTCGCGCTATGCGTCGCTTTCATCGGAGGCGCGATTTCGGTAACGATGCTCGGGCCGATGGTTCCCGTATTACAGGCTACATATAATGTGTCTCTGGCACAAAACGGGCTCATGACGCTCCTGCAGGGAATCGGCGGGATCACCGTTACAGTCCTTCTCGTCATCATCGCCGACAGGATCGATAAACGGGTCGTCATGGTGATAGCCTACATAGTCTATAATTCAATGTTGTATATGGCGGCTTTATTGCCGCCATATTTAATTCTGTTGTCGGTATTTTTTATGATCGGTGCAGGAATGAGGGTGCTTGACGCGCTGGTCAACGCAAACATGTCGGAGCTTGCAGGAGAGAGGAAAGGTTTCTTTCTGAATCTGCTTCACAGCTCCTTCGGTATCGGCGCGCTTTCCGGGCCGATACTCGCAAGCGTGGTTCTGGAAAAATACGACTTGAGTTCGTCGTTTCTGGTTATTGCGTGCGTCTGCACGGTGCTCCTTGCCGGTTACTTTATTCTAAGTAAAAAAGGAAAGCGCGCATGGCCAGTGCAAAAGGCGGCGGCAAGCAAGGAAAAGAGCGTCAGCCTCATCACGCTGCTTAAGAGTAAATCGATGCTGATACTCGGTTTCTGCACAATGTTATACAACGGCTTTGCGGTATCCATTGCGTTATGGATACCTTCGTACTTTATGGAAATGGAAGTGAGCAGCCTCCTTTCCGCTTCCATCGTATCGTTCCTGTGGGTGGGGATCATCACCGGCAGGTTTACATACTCATTCCTGTCGCTTAAGTACTCGATGAAGAAACTGATAACCATCAGCAATCTGATTGGCGGCTCGGCGATCATATGCGCCACGATTATCAATAGAGTCGAAATCCTTGCTGCAGGTTACATGATATCCGGCTTCTTTATTGGCGCCGTAACGCCTCTGGGCATTGCGATCGTTAATAAAGAGATCCCGTCCGCTTCAGGAAGGATCTCGTCGATAATCATCATGTTCGCGGCGATAGGCACCATGGCGGTCCCCGCAACAATAGGCGTGATCGCACAAAACGTGAGCTTCTATTCGGCGGTTTTCGTACTGAACCTCAGCCCGATGCTGATAGCCCTGCTGTCGTCTTTTTTGTTTCTTTCTAAAAAAACGCTGAATATGCTAATCTTCAGAGGGGGGATTTCCGATAAATAACAATAGGAGGTGAAACGATGCAGATACCCATGGAGATTCTGTCCCAGATGATGACCAGGACAGACTCCGGCACGGGCGTCCGGCAAAGGGCTGGGCCAAGCGATCAAGGCGGTTCCAAGTTTGGAAAAATACTCGATAAAACGCTGGCGGAATCACAGTCCCAATCACTGATACCGGACAAACCTGACTCGGCGGCGGCGTATAAAGACGCCGCACCCGTGAAGCCGCAAAAGCCTGATGATAACAGCACACCGATTCAGGCCTATGCCGCCGGAGTAATGGGGAATCACAAGGATGTCGTTTTTATTCTCGAAGGAGATATGGAATCTGCTACTGGACCTGATATGCGTATAGAAGCGGCGGCGGGCACATACCGCAAGGAAAACCCGGAAGACTTGATACCGGCAGGGAACGAAGAAAAACCTGAAACCGATACAAGAGCCGGAACCGCGGAAGTAAAATCCCGTGAGAACGCTGAAGACACAGGAAAAACGCATAGCGCTGCAAGTCAAACGGACAAAGCCGGAGCGGCAAACGCGGAAGCAATCAAACAGGCTATCGCAAACGCTGAGGCGGCAAACGGCGCGCAAGGTGAAGTAACGGCACGGACGCCAAACATAAGGACGTCAGATAGACAGGGAAATGAGGAGAGTAGCTCCGGATTTTCCGGGCACGGCGATCTGAGCCCTTTGGAGAATGAGAATGACGCATCCCAGGTAAAGGGACAAAAAGGAAAGACCTTTTCCGATACGGTGGCCGCCGTACGGAACGCAGCGGAAGGCGTACAGGAAACTGTAAATAACGCGCCGGCGCCGCTCGCGGAAGGAATCAGGCCCGAGCAGTTCAGGGCGGACCAGCAGATGAAACAAGCCACGCTGAGCGCCCCGGTCAAGACGGAAAACCTGTTTGATGAAATGGTATCGCGTCTTGAATCCATGCAGACTGAAAGCCAGCGCGTAATGACGATCCAGTTGAAACCCGAGTTCCTCGGAAAAGTGGCGCTGGAAATAGCGATGGACGCGGCAGGGTTGCATGTAAAAATCAGCGCGGCTGACAGCGGAGTCAGGGCTATGATAAACGGACAGCTTAACGCGCTCATCGAATCGCTCGAAAACAAAGGACTCGAAGTAGTTGAAGTCGAGGTAGCTTACACAGGCGTCGATAACGGCGCTTTCAAGGAAAACCGGGAAGGGCATGAGCAGCAGAACAAGCAGCGCCGCTCGCTCCGGGAAATAGATCAGGCGGACGGGGTAACATATTATACCGCCCTGCCGCTGGACACACTTGAATACTACCTCGAAGCCGGAGTGAGCTCTGTAGAATACCGGGCTTGACCGTTCGAAGGGAGATATCGACAAATGCCAGTACTTGATACTGTTAGAGACTTACAGAACCAGACCGCATACCAGCAAATGTTCGACGCGCAGGCTTTGCGCAGAGAGAGCGCGGAACCGGGAAATAACCGCAACGTGGGCGGAGTCATGGGGAAAAATGATTTTCTCCTGCTTCTGTCCGCTCAGTTGCGCCATCAGGACCCCTTAAACCCGCAATCCGACGGGGAGTTCGCCGCGCAGCTGGCTCAGTTCTCGGCTCTCGAACAGATGCAAAACATGAACGAAACGCTGTCATATATGGCAGGCTATCAGGCGTACAGCCTTGTCGGGAAATACGTCGTTGCGGAAGCATATGTGCAAGTTGACGGCGTAATGCAGTTTTCGGAGATCCCCGGTATTGTGGATAGCGTGTTTTCGAAAGATGGAAGGATGTTTGCGCAGATTGGTATCTACCAGGTGCCGATATCCTCGATCACTGAAGTCTTCGACAGTTCAGTCCTGCTGTCATCAGACTCGCTGCAGCAAGCCTCGAACAATCTCATCGGACGTACTGTGAAAGCGCAGATCGGCGATAAGATACACGAGGGAATTGTTACACGCGTGACCGTCACCAGCGGCGTACTGTTCGCGCAGATAGACGACGGTACTGATGATCCCAAGTTCGTTCCCGTCGGAAGCATCTTCGACATTCGCCAGCCCGGCACTCCCGGAGACAAGTATCCGGGCGAAGCCGCCAAACCCGCCGACCCGGAGGATCCGGAAAACCCAGACGACCCCGGTGATACCGGAGACCCCGACGGCTCTGACTAAAGAGTTGCCAACCGGCGAAAAAAGCTTTATAATAACAGGAGGTACCGCATCATGATGCGATCACTATATTCCGGTATTTCCGGATTAAGAAACCACCAGACAAGAATGGACGTTATCGGTAACAATATCGCGAACGTCAACACTATAGGATACAAAGCGGCGCGTACCGTTTTCCAGGACGTTTTCAGCCAGACGGCGCAGACAGGCTCCGCAAACCAGGCTGTGAACTTCGGAATGGGCGGTACGAACCCGATACAGATCGGGCTCGGAGTCAGGCTGTCGACGATCGACGTCCTGCACGGCCCGGCGCCGATGCAAAGGACCGACCGCGCGCTCGACATGATGATAAACGACGACGGATACTTCGTCGTAGGCGTGCCGAACCCGCGTCACCCGGATCCGTTCGGGCTCGAAGAAGACGCCTTTGACATCGGCAACTACGAAGGCGGCGGTTGGGAACTGGAAGATGAAGATGGAAACATAATACCCAGATTCACTTACCTCTACTCACGCGCGGGTGACTTCAAGATGGACAACGACGGATACCTTGTGACGTCGCACGGATATTATGTGTTAGGCTTCAAGGTTCTGCCGTTTACGTTGGATGGCGATGAGTTTACGCTGATCGAGAATATTGATGAGCACAATGTCGAAGAAGACGGGCCGGTGTTCTGGCGTTCAGAGCTCACTGACTGGTTGGCAAGAAGCACGCAGGATGACGGCACATTTGAAGCCGACGGACCGCGTCCATTGCCCAAGGCGATAAAGCTTGAGGACGACCAGGTCGGGTTCGCCGTCGACAGCGACGGAATGATCAACATTATCCAGGACAACAAAAGACTGCCGATCTACCAGTTGACGCTCGCAGTGTTCGCCAACCCCGAAGGACTGGAGAAAGTCGGCAACAGCCTGTACCGCCAGAGCCCGTCGTCAGGCGACAGCAACCTGACGGTCGCGAAGTTCAACGGCGCCGGATCGGTTTCAGGCGGCGGACTTGAAATGTCGAACGTCGACCTCGCGTCTGAGTTCACAGACATGATCGTCACGCAGAGAGGTTTCCAGGCAAATTCGAGGATCATCACAGTATCCGACACCATGCTCGAAGAGCTCGTGAACCTTAAACGATAATCGCGTAGCGCCATAACCCCGCAGAACTATACATAATCGGGAAGGAGCCTGCTGATATGATTCTTGTTACACGTATCAATAAAGTTTCTCAGTTCTATGTGAACGAGGACATGATCGAGTTTATCGAAGAAACGCCCGACACGATCCTGACTCTCAACACGGGCAAGAAAATCGCGATCATGGAAAGCGCGATCGACGTCGTTGAGAAGATCCGTGAAGAGAAGATCAGGATCAGGCGCGCTACGGAATTTTAGTCCCGCACTTGACAATCGCGCCCAAGTCCTGTTTAATGGACTGACTAACAGTGCAAGGAACAGCACGCTTTCACGACCGGGACTCAGCCGATAATTGTGAACTGCGCATTGTTCATTGTCAATAACGGTGCGCAGCACCGTCAAAGGGGTGAGTATAGTTTGTCGGAGATATTATCACAAGCCGAAATTGACGAACTATTAAACACGCTCATGGCAGGCGATACCGCTCAAGCTCCGGAAGCGGCCGATGGGGGGGCGTCCCTGAAAGTCAGGGAATATGACTTCAGGACGGCAAACAGGTTTCCTAAAGAACAAATGCGAACCTTCCATGTGGTTTTTGAGACGTTCAGCCAACTGTTTTCCAACAGGTTGTCAAGCGTTCTCCGGGTATCCTGCGAATGTGAGATTCTGTCAATAGAAGAATGCTCGTACAGTGAGTTCAACAACTCGCTGCCGGCGCCGGTGGTGCTTGCGATAATGGACGCGCCGCCGATGTACGGTTCGCTGGTGTTCCAAATGTCGCCGGAATTCGCGTATATGCTCATAAGCCGGCTGTTTGGCGGAGGAAAAGCAGGCGAGAACTCAAAACAGTTTACGGAGATAGAGCTTGCGCTTGTTGAGCGCGTACTGAGACAAGCCGTCGGCGTATTCGATGAGGCGTGGGACAAAGTGATAGAGCTCTCCACGCAGATAGACAGAATTGAAACAAGCCCGCAGTTTGCACAGATAACGGCGCCGAACGAACCTGTCGCCGTAATAATCCTGAACATAACGATGGGCGAAGAAACCGGGCTTATGAGCATTTGCATCCCGCACACCGCGATCGAGCCGGTCGCACAGCAGCTTAACACCAGAATGTGGTTTTCCAGCGGTTCGCGTGACGACGGCAAAGCTGAGGAAAGAATGGCGACGCTCACTGCAAAACTCATGCAAACTCCGATCTCGCTGACCGCATATTTCGAACAGACCCCGGCAACCGTATCAGATATTGTTAACCTTCAAGTCGGCGATGTAATAAAACTTGACCACGGTGTAGACCAACCTCTTACGATCAAGGTACATCACATTCCGAAGTTCTACGCGACGATCGGAACCCTGGGTCATAGATACGCTATGCAAGTCGTCGATATAATCAAGGAGGAAAGTCCAAATGAATCTTTCACAAGATGAAATTGAAGCCCTGCTTACCGGTAATCCATCGGAAGAACCCGCAACAGAGCCAGTTGAGATAATGTCGCCCGATATGATCGCCGCAATGCTTGACAGCGCAGCGGGGCCGCCGGCGGACGACGATAAAATCCTCGACGAGCTGCTGTCACAAGCTGACGCGTCGCCCGCGCCCGCCCCCGACGACGGGGATGGTCTCACGCATATCAAGACAATCGACGGGATGCTGAATGCGGAAGAAATAGACATCCTCGGAGAGGTCGGAAATATCAGCATGGGCGCCGTTGCGACGACTATGTACTCTCTCCTTGACAGGCGGGTCAGCATTACGACTCCCCGGGTCAGCGTTTACGACGCCAGAGAGGTTCTGTCTGTTTACAGGATCCCGTTCGTAGTTGCGACTATAGAATACGTTGAGGGCATCGAGGGCACCAATCTGCTCGTTCTGAAAATCGAGGACGCCGCTCTCATCACCGATCTCCTGATGGGCGGGGACGGCAAGGTCGAAGAGCCGATCGAGCTCAATGAGATGCACCTGAGCGCGATGAGCGAGATCATGAACCAGATGATGGGCGCTTCGTCGACCTCTCTGTCAAAACTGCTTCGTACCGCCATCAACATATCGCCGCCCAAGAGCTCGCAGGTGGACGTAGGATTTGACGTGACAGCAATTCTCGGCGATATAGATATGGTGACGAAAATCAGCTTTGATATGGAAATAGAGGGATTGCTCAAGAGCGAGCTGATCCAGTTGATTCCATATGAAAACAGCCGCAGCTTCGCAAAGCGGTTCATGGACGTTGGCATGGGCGTGCCGTCCGGGGAATCGGAGCCAAAAGCGGCAGCCGCGCCGCCCCCGCCCCCGCCGAGGCCTGCCGCGCCGCCTCCGCCGCCTGTTGCCGCCGCGCCGCCGCAGCCTGTTGCACCGCCGCCTCCCCCGCCTCTCCCGGCGCCTGTAGCGGACGCATACCCGGCGGCTCCATACCCGGCGGCTCCATACCAACAGGCTCCGTACCCGCAGTCGCCATATCCGCAATATCCGCCCGCGCCGTACCCGCAGCCATATAACATGCCGTACCCGCAAGCGGGGCAAGGCCGCCTGGTGGACGTTCATCCGATGCAGTTCCAGGCATTCGATTCACCCGGACCTGTCGGCGAGACCAAGGGTATAGACCTTGTCTACAATATTCCCCTCCAGGTTACCGTTGAACTTGGAAAAACGAAGAAAGAAATCAGCGAGATACTGGAGTTCAGCACAGGAACCATTATCGTGCTCGACAAGATAGCCGGAGACCCGGTAGAGATCGTAGTCAACGGCAAGCTCATCGCGCGCGGCGAAGTAGTCGTCATCGATGAAAACTACGGGGTCAGGATAACAGACATACTTAATGGTTAGATTGATATCAACTATTCACGGTCGGCCCCGGCCGACCGTGAATAGTACATAACACTATTGAAAAGGACGTGAATAGTTTGGGAATAGTTGACACAAACATCCTTCTGGAAACAGGGACGAATGAGCTGGAAATACTGGAGTTTGTCATATCGGGAAACAGCTATGGCATCAATGTGGCCAAAATAACGGAACTTATGCAGGTTCAAGAGGTACAGGAAATGCCGCTTTCGCACCCTTGCGTCGAAGGGGTGTTCCAGCCGAGAAATGAGGTCTATACGATCGTCGACCTCGCAAAATACCTTGGGCTTGGATCGTCAGAATTCCCAGAAAAGGATATTTTCATAATCACGAACTTCAATCAGATGAATATAGCGTTTCACGTTCACGCGGTCGAAAGCATATTCCGGATCTCGTGGCAGGATATCGAAAAGCCCGACAGCATCATATACGGCGGGCAGGAAGGCGTCGTGACGGGAATTGCCAAAGTCAACGACAGGATCATATCCATCCTTGACTTTGAAAAAATCACTTTCGACATCAGCCCCGAAACAGGAATAAACCTGGATACGGTCAAGGCATACTCCGGGATGGACAGGGAGCAGATACCGATCGTCGTAGCCGAGGATTCGGCGCTGCTGAGAAAAATGCTGATGGAAGCCCTCCACACGACCGGATACTTCAACCTTGTCATATTGAACAACGGGGAGGAAGCCTGGGAGCATTTGAGCGGGCTGAAGGAAATATGCGGCGGCGATATCCTGTCGAAGGCGGCGTGCCTTATCACAGATATCGAGATGCCGAAAATGGACGGGCACAGGCTGACGAAGTTAGTCAAGTCGGACCCGCTGCTAAAGAGCATCCCGGTAATAATATTCTCCTCGCTGATAGACGAAAATATGCAGAAAAAAGGCCGCGAAGTAGGCGCAGACGCTCAACTGTCAAAGCCCGAAATAGCGAACCTCGTCGGCATAGTCGACTCAATGGTCGGCCAATAGTAAGCACCGGGGACACGCCCCCGCCTGATAAGCAAAAAAACCGGCCTGACAGCCGGTTTTTATTTTTGAAAAACCTTAATCCCGATGCCCTTCTTCGACGCTGCGGAAAATGTCGGCGATCTCCGGGAGTAAATCGACAAGGTCCGGGTCGAACTGAGTGCCGCGCCCTTCCGTTATGATTTCAAGCGATACCTCGTGAGTGTAAGCTCCCTTATAACATCTGGGGCTTATGAGGGCGTCGTAGACGTCGACTATTGAAATTATCCTGGCGGAAATGGGGATCTCATCGCCTTTCAAGCCGCTTGGATAACCGGTTCCGTCCCACCGCTCGTGGTGGTAATGGCAGATATCGTTTGCGTACTTCAGATACATATCATTGTCAGGCAATGATGCCGCGATACTGTCTATTATCTGGCTGCCGATGGTTGTATGCGTCTTGATAACGTCAAACTCTTCAGGCGTGAGCCTGCCGGGCTTTAGCAGTATGCTGTCGGAGATGCCGATCTTGCCTATGTCATGCAGAGCCGAGGCTTTGATAAGCGACAACACATTCTCAGCCAGAAGCAAAGGCCTGAACTTATCCACCTCAAGCATTTTGGCTACCATGACTTCCGTCAGCAGCGTTGTCCTTCTGATATGCGCGCCGGACTCAAGGTTTCTGTACTCGATGATCGTAGCCAGAATTTCAAGAGTCTGTTCGTACGTCTTTGTGACTTCGGCGGCTTTCTTTGCGACAAGCTGTTCAAGATTATGACGGTAACGGGCCAGATTGATATGGTTATCAACGCGCGCCCTGACCACGTCGTGGTTGAACGGCTTGGTGACATAGTCGGCGGCGCCGGCTTTCAGCCCGCGGGACTCGGTTTCCTCGGAGTCCGCCGCAGTAATGAACAACACGGGAATGTTCTTGGTGTTGTTCGAACTCTTGATTCGCTCCAGCACTTGAAAGCCGTCGATACCGGGCATCATAATATCCAACAAAACTACTGTCGGAGAAATGTTGTCCTCATAAATGAGCTCAAATGCTTCGCTGCCGCTGCTTGCCTCGACTATTTCGTAGTCGTCCTGAAGAATTTCCCGCAGAATCATTCGGTTGATCTCGATATCATCAACGATCAGGATTACATCACGTTCATCGTATCTCATCAAACTCTACCTCGCATACACTAACCTATTAATTCAGTGATCATTTCCACTGTTGTTTTACAGGCTTGTTCCAGCCCTGCAAGCTGCTCGGCGGGATCAGTACCTTCTTTCAACGAGTGCTCCAAGTCGGCGGTTATTGTTTTGATCATTACAAGTGAGAGGTTTGCGCTGACGCCCTTGAGCGTGTGCGCCAAGCGGACGGCTTCTTCCGTGTCGCCGCCTTGAACGGCGTCACGGAGCGTATCGTAGTGGTTCCCGTCCAAAAAGCGTCCGAGAAGCCTCTTATACAAATCCATGTTGCCGCCGATCCGGTTCAGCGCGTCATTTACGTCGATATAGTCTTCGCGTTTTGCTTCAATACCCATAAGAATCACTCCTTTGGTAATACTAACACTTTATTTTGACAAAAGCAACAGTAAATGCAAATTACTGTTTATTAATTGCAGACTGGCATCTGCGATACACGTCATGGCAGACGGGGCATTGTTGTCATTACATTCCTACGGTCATAGCCGCGTCCATGCGCCTAATGACCGCGCTCCACCGTCCGTGGTTACGCTGACGGAATGCACTGACAACAATGCCCCGTCTGCCATGACGTGTATTCTATCTGTGCGCTTGCGGTCACACCCTATTCGTCATTGCGGGCTTGACCCGCAATCCCCTAACTAATGCGTTTAATAGTGGGATCCCGGGTCGAGCCCGGGATGACGCTTCTTCAAGCTACGTCAAAACTGCGCTCATGTCGTACAGACCCGGTTTGCCGACGTTTGCCATGAACTTCGAGGCGCTTATTGCTCCTGTTGCGAATATGTCGCGTGAAGCCGCTGAGTGCTTCAGTTCTATGACTTCGTCCTGACCTGCGAAGATTACCTCGTGGTCCCCGACTATTGAGCCGCCGCGTATTGCTGAGACGCCGATTTCGCGGGAATCGCGCGGCTTGCGCCTGCTCTGCCTCTCGAAAATAATTTCAGAGTCATATGGAAGAGAAGAAGACGCCGCGTTAGCAAGCATAAGCGCGGTACCGCTTGGAGCGTCGACTTTGCGTTTGTGGTGGCGCTCGACGATCTCGACGTCAAAAGCTCCGCCGAGAACGGCGCAAGCTTTCCGTACGAGATTAGCCAGAAGGTTGATGCCGAGCGACATATTCCCGGAACGGAAGACGGGTATCTGCGAAGCCGCATTTTCGATGTCCATTATCTGCTCTGGCGAGTACCCTGTAGTACACAGCACCAGAGGGACGCGCTTGGAAATGCCGTATTCGAGCAGCCCCTGAAGCGCCTCGGGACTGGAAAAATCAACGATGACGTCGGCGTCTCCTGTGAAATCGGCGGGGGACGCATATACCGGGTAACCGTCAAGCTGCCTCGTATCGACGTCAAACCCCGCAACGATAGAAACATCAGGATAATCCGCCGCAACCCTCGCAACAGCCTTCCCCATATGCCCGTTACACCCCGATATTACCAGCTTAACCATCTGCTACTCCCTTTTCTAACCAGTCCGGATACGTACTTCCATCAATCCCCTGTAGGGCGGGGGCTTGCTCCCGCTATCGCGGACGTTCCGCCGCACCCTGCATTTATCGCTCGTTTGTATTACAATAGCCCTACTGCTTTCATTGACTTCCTTAGTTTCTCCAGATTCTCAGGCGCAAGGTCGCATAGCGGCATGCGGGGTTCGCCGACATCCATGCCCATCAGGTTCATTGCGGCTTTTACCGGCATTGGGTTGACCTCGATGAACAGCTTGTCCATCAGGTCCAGGTACTCAAGATGGATGTCCGAGGCGCCCTTGAAATCTCCTTCAAGGCACAGCTTTGTCATCTCGGAGAACTTGCCCGGGATGATGTTCGACGCGACGGATATAACGCCTTTTCCGCCGATCGACATCAACGGGACGGTGTCCTCGTCGTTGCCGCTCCAGAAGAACAGTTCGTCGCCGCATGACGCGAGCGTCGTGCCGATCAGCTTGAAGCTGCCGGATGCTTCCTTGACGCCGTTGATGTTCGGATGTTTTGATAGTTCGAGATATGTATCGGACGTGAACGACATGCCCGTTCTGCCCGGAACGTTATACAGGATGATCGGGATGTTGATCCTGTCAGCTACATATGTAAAATGTTTTATTAGGCCGCGCTGCGTGGTCTTGTTGTAATACGGGGTGACCATCAGCGCCGCGTCCGCGCCTGATTTCTCGGCTTCCTGCGACAGGAACAGCGCCGCAAGGGTGTCGTTGCTTCCTGTTCCGGCAATGACCTTGACCCGGCTGTTGACGTGTTTTATGCAAAAATCAACCGTCGCGGTATGCTCCTCAAGCGACTGCGTCGAACTCTCTCCTGTGGTCCCGCAGATAGTGATAGCCGCGACGCCCCCGGCGATCTGAAAATCGATCAGTTCGCCAAGTTTCTTATAGTCCACCTTCCCGTCGCGGAAAGGAGTAACGATAGCGGTCGACGTCCCTAAAAATACCGGAGTCTTCATAATAATTGACCATCCCTTCTGGTAATATATCTAATGTCTACCCTATAAACTGCGGTATACGCGGGCGCAGCAAGCGGCGCCCCTACAAAATCTACATATATCCTTCGGCACATAGCAGCTCTGCGAGCAGTACCGCGCCTCCGGCGGCGCCGCGCAGGGTGTTGTGGCTGAGACCGATGAACCTGTAGTCATACTGCGTGTCGGGGCGCAGACGGCCGAGGGAGATCGCCATGCCGTTTTCGAGCATACTGTCAAGCCCTGTCTGCGGGCGGTTTTCCTCTTCAAAGTAATGCAGGAACTGCTTTGGGGCTGTAGGGAGTTCCAGTTCCTGGGGGCGTCCCTTGAACCCGCGCCATAACTGCTTTACTTCATCGATGCCCGGCTTATTCTCAAACGCCATAAATACAGCCGCTAAATGCCCGTTCGATACAGGGACGCGGATACATTGTGAAGTGATCGAGATCGAGTCGTCCGGGACTATGGCGCCGCCGGCGATTTTTCCCCAAACCTTGAGCGGCTCCTGCTCCGACTTCTCCTCCTCGCCGCCGATCAGCGGTATGACATTATCTATCATTTCAGGCCAGGTGTCAAAGGTCTCGCCGGCGCCGGAAATCGCCTGATATGTGCATACAAGAGCCCGGTTGAGCCCGAACCTTTCTTTCAGAGGATGAAACGCCGGGACATAACTTTGGATCGAGCAGTTCGACTTTACTACGATGAAACCGCGTTCCGTCCCAAGTCGTTTTCGCTGATGTTCCAAGACCAGGAGATGCTCAGGATTTATTTCCGGGATAATCATCGGCACATCCGGGGTCCACCTGTGTGCGCTGTTGTTGGAAACGACCGGGCATTCCGCCGAGGCGAAAGCCTCTTCCAGAGCCTTGATCCGGTCCTTTTCCATATCCACGGCGGAAAAGACGAAATCAACCTCGCCGGCAATAGCGCCGATATCAGATTCAGCCGACAAAACAGTCAGCCTCTTCGCCGAATCCGGTATCGGAGACGGCATCAGCCAACGGCCGGAGACCGCCTCGGCATATGATTTTCCCGCCGATCTGCTGCTGGCGGCGACGACTCCCAGCTCAAACCACGGATGGTTCTCAATCAAAGAAACGAATCGCTGGCCGACCATCCCGGTGGCGCCGATAACCCCAACACGATACTTTTTCATAGGCTTGCTCCCCGAAAATAAACAAAAAATTCAAAAAAATCATCAGCAGGACTAGTAAACCGGCTGATATTGTAATATAATGTTACCTGCTGTCACCAATCAGTAATAATTACACAGCAACGATATCATATCCACAAGTAAATGTCAATAAAAAGGAGGCATGATATGAGTATATCCAAAACGATTATCAAGCCTGTCTCAATAATAGTAATAATGTGCCTGCTTGCGTCTTTGACCGCTACGATTTCGAGCGCTTCGTACAGCCCTCCGTTTACGACGCTCAGGATAGGCCTGTCGATGGGCGCCAATGTCGTTCCGTCAGCGAACCTCAGGAATGCCGACGGGATGGGCCGGGGCTTCGAGTTCGGGTATTTTGACAGCAACAGGAACTTTGTCACGCTGGACGCCTGGACTGACGTTACCGGGATCACTATGCTTATGGATCGCAATATGGTGTGGAACCAGAGCCTTGACGAAGGCAGGGGTCAATACCGGGAGGGCACTAGCGGCGACGTCGTCGTGGGGTGTTTCCATGTCCAGTTGAACGCCGGGTACGGTACGTTTGCCGAAGCGAAAGAGGAAGCGGACAAGCGTCAGGGGGCTTTCGTCAGGTATCAGTCGAACCAACAGCAGCCCTTTCTTGTCCTGATCGGGCAGCACACCACAAGGGCGGGCGCCGAGAGCGCGATCTCGTCGATGGGGCTGAGCGGCGCTTCCGTCAATGCGGGCACGGCGAATACAATAACTATCACGGCGACCGGGACGAACAACATCATATTTGAGTTTGACAGGGAAACGACGCCTTTGGGGATCATGCCAAGACCGATCGGCAGCGAAAAAACTGAAACGTGGTACAAGGGATACAGATATAACGGCGGGTTTCAATACTCGCGGCGGGGCGGCGCGGACCTCACAGTCATCCAGATGGTCAATGTCGAAGACTATGTGAAGGGCATCCTGCCGTACGAGATGAACAACTCCTGGCCGATCGAGGCGCTCAAGGCACAGGCGCTTTGCGCGAGGACATATGCAATGTCGCACCTGAACAGGCATAACTCGGACGGCGCCGATATGTGCGTTCTGGAACACTGTCAGGTTTACCGCGGCAGGGGCGCGGCAAACGCGAGGACAGACCAGGCGGTCGACGAGACTGCCGGACTGTATGTAACGTACGGCGATAGGCTTGCACAGACGTTTTATGCTTCAACGAACGGCGGCGCGTCGGAAAACGTCGAGAACGTGTGGAGTGAGAGCCTTCCGTATCTGCGGGGCGTTGTCGACCCATATGAGGCGGACATTATTCCGAGGGTTTCGAACTATTACTGGAGGATCACTTACACACCCGCGCAGCTTACAGAGAGGCTTCGCAACAGGATCACGGGCTTCAACCTGTCGACGGTCGCAAGCCTGAGGGTCAGCAAGTACTCGCCCACAGGAAACGCGATTGAAGTCACTGTTACGGACGTCAACGGCAGGAGCATGACCCTGTCAAGAAGGTCGCAGCTTCTCGCGGGCCTGGGAACCCCAACCATGCGTTTTGATATTGGCAACGCCTCCTGGGGACCGGGAAGCATTTTCGCAAACGAACCCAGCCAACCCGTATCGCCCGGTTCCGAGTACTTCGGCATCGGTGGAAACGGGGTTACTACTGCGGTGCCGGGGAATACGATGTACGCTATAACAGGCGCAGGGAACACAACAACTGTTGACGGCGAGACGACGACCGGAGGAAGCACTAACGGTATGGTCAACGGAGTCTTTGTAATAAACGGCGCCGGCAACGGGCATCAGATTGGTATGAGCCAGTGGGGAGCGTTTTCGATGGCGCATTTTCATAATAAAAACTTTGAAGATATCATCTACTTTTACTTCACCGGCGTCCAGATAACTAATACCCGATGAATAAAAGCGACTTTCATTTCGACCTCCCGGAGGAGCTTATAGCGCAAACGCCGATAGAGGACCGCGAGCGATCGCGGCTTCTCTGCATGGTCAGACACACGGGAGAAACGGCTCACAGGCATTTCTATGAGCTGCCGGAACTTTTGCGCGAAGGCGATTGCCTTGTGCTCAACGACTCCCGCGTCATGCCCGCCAGATTGTTAGGCACAAGGGAATCAGGCGGCGCGGCGGAGATCGTCTTACTGAACCACAGGCCGAAAAATGGGAACGAGTGGGAGTGTCTGGTGCGTCCCGGGAGAAAAATCAGGACGGGCTCCAGGCTCAGCTTTGGAGACGGAGAACTGACCGCCGTAGTCACAGGCGAGACTGACGGCGGTAATAGGCTTATAGAGTTCGCTTGCGGCGGAGTCTTTGCGGAAACGCTTGACAGGCTTGGGAAAATGCCGCTCCCGCCTTATATACACGCCGAGCTTGAAGACCGTGAGCGCTATCAAACGGTATACTCCAGAGAGAGCGGTTCGGCAGCCGCGCCGACGGCGGGGCTCCATTTCACAGACGCGCTTCTGGACCGGTTAAGGGAGCGGGGCGTGAAGATATGCTTCATAACGCTGCACGTCGGGCTGGGGACATTCAGGCCGGTCAAATCCGCCGAGGTCGAGAAGCATAAAATGCACGCGGAGTACTTCATTATATCTGACGACACGGCGGCGTCGGTCAATGAAGCCCGGGCAAACGGAGGACGCGTCATTGCCGTCGGAACGACGTCATGCCGCGCCCTTGAATCATGTGCCGATGAATCAGGAAAGGTCTCCGCGTTTTCCGGGTTTACAGACATTTTCATCTTTCCGGGCTATACCTTCAGAAGCATAGACGGGTTGATAACCAACTTCCACCTCCCGGAAAGCACTCTCATAATGCTGGTCTCCGCGTTCGCCGGCCGCGAGAACATCCTGCGCGCCTACAACGAAGCAATAACCGAACGATACAGGTTCTTCTCGTTCGGTGACGCAATGTTTATAAGCTGACATGTCAGCTTATCGCCGCATCCAGCGTTTCGCCTATAGGGTCGCGAATGATGATATTCGCGTACTTGTCGTACGGGGTCTCGGTCTTGTTTATCAGAATGAGCATATCGCCGTTGTAGTGCTGTATCAGACCCGCTGCCGGGTAGACATTGAGCGACGTCCCGCCGACGATCAGGACCTGCGCCTTCCTGATGGCGCGGACCGAGCGCTCGATGACGTTCTGGTCAAGCATCTCCTCGAAAAGAACCACATCGGGCCTTATCATGCCCCCGCAATCGCACTTCGGGACGTCGTCAGTCGCAAAAACGACGTCCATCGTGTACTTCATCCCGCATTTCATGCAGTAGTACCTGTTACGCGAACCGTGCAGTTCCAGTACATTCACGCTGCCGGCTTTGTGATGCAAACCGTCCACATTCTGCGTGACTATGGCATCCAACTTGCCGCGCCGTTCCAGCTCCGCAAGCGCATAGTGAGCCTTGTTAGGCTGCGCACTGGGGTGGAGCAGCTTCTCCCTGTAGAAACGGTAGAACACGCTTGTGTGTTCCATGAAAAAACTATGCGAAAGGATAGTCTCCGGCGGGTACGAATACTCCATATTGTATATGCCGTCGGCGCTCCTGAAATCGGGTATCCCGCTCTCAGTAGACACGCCGGCGCCGCCGAAAAAGACAATGCTGTTTGAATCGCCCAATACTTCTCTAAGCCGTGTATGCGGATTATCCATCAAACTCATCTTACACCGCGCGGGTCACTTTGCCGCTGCGGAGACATCGCGTACAAACATGGACATGCCGGGGTGAGCCGTCGACAACAGCCGCCACGCGCTTCACATTCGGTTTCCACATGCGGTTGCTGCGCCTGTGGGAATGGCTGACCTTAATACCAAAGGACACGCCCTTACCACAATAATCACATTTTGCCATCTGCTGCACCTCCTTGCATGCCGTGGAATTTCTGGACAGCGTCAATTATGATAACAGAACGCGGACTAAAATGCAAGCGTTAATTACGAGTATAAAAGCAAATATTAGAAAGAATGTCAGCTTTGCCGAAAATAACTTGCAAAAGCAGTCCATTTTGTATAAACTTAATCATTAACACTATTGACAGAAAAGGAGAGAGGTCGTGCAACAGAAGCATAGCTATAAACTGTCCAGGCTGGCGGAAGACTTAAATGCCGACATCGTTTTTGCTTCATCAGACTTTGATGAGGTCCTGATATATACCGGCGACGTTCATCGTCCGGGATTGCAGCTTGCTGATTTCTTCGAACATTTTGAGCCGACCCGTGTTCAGCTTATCGGCCGCATGGAAGCGGCGTACATGGAAGGGCTCCCGTCCGCCGAGCGTGTGAGAAAATGGGAAGCGCTCATGGAACGAAAATTCCCCGCCCTGATACTATGCCATGGGTCCGAAGTGACAGACGAACTTCTGGCTGCGGCGAAGAAGCATGACGTGTCGATACTTATCAGCGGGGCGCATACGACTGAGATCATGTCGTCGGTCATAAGGATTGTTAAAAGGGAAGTAGCCCCGCGGATCACTATGCACGGCGTACTCGTGGAAGTATACGGCATGGGGCTGCTGATGCTGGGGGAGAGCGGGGTCGGAAAAAGCGAGACTGCGGTCGAACTGCTCAAACGCGGCCATCGCCTGGTTGCCGACGACGCGGTCGAGATCAAGGCGATCGACGTCAACGTCGTTCAGGGCGAGGCGCCGGAGCTCATCCGCCACTATATCGAGCTGCGAGGGCTTGGAATCATTGACGTACGCAAGATATTCGGGCTGGGCGCTGTCAAGGCGTATCAGAACATCCACCTTGTTGTCAATCTG
>Ga0123353_10002730_pt1 | contig 22009 bp, 18 predicted proteins | sample TergutLab28metaG_3_FD_92763 | JGI IMG/M metagenome (GOLD analysis project Ga0123353, IMG submission 92763) | Labiotermes labralis P3 segment gut microbial communities from Petit-Saut dam, French Guiana - Lab288 P3 | ecosystem: Host-associated > Arthropoda: Insects > Digestive system > Gut ... | reverse complement strand
TGGCACAGCAGTCATTGCGAGTTCTGCATAAGCAGGACGAAGCAATCCAGTCATATAATGGTTTTGTATTCTAGATTGCTTCGTCGCCTAATGGCTTTTCACGTATCTACAATTGCGAGGAGCAATGACAGGGGGAAAAAGTATAAATTACTTGCAAAAATAATAAATACAAATTATTATTTGTTATTAAGAGAAAAAAATATATGAATTTTGAAAATATTTTCTCAAAAAACTGCGACTTGGCACAAAAATTGCACTCTCTCTCTCTCTCTCTCTCTCTCTCAAACTTATAGATTTTTTAAAAACATAAAAAAAATTTGCCCAAATTTTCTATTTATTCCCATTAAAAGCTCTCTTTGCAGGAATAATGATATTCCCATTATTACATACAAATTTCCCGAAACCTCTATGACTAAAAGGAGTCATCCATGAAAAAACTTTATAGCTTTATTTGTTTTGTTACTCTATCTGCGTGCTTTGTCATTGGTGCATGTTTTAGCCCCATTGACGATAACAGGGGCGAGGGGGCAATCAGCGTACGCCTTCCTGGCAAAGATAAGGTTCCAATAAAGCAATCTGCAGGAAGCTTTGTTCCAATGAACAGGACTGCTATTTCGCCAGAGGCTATAAACTCTTTTTTATATGAGCTTACTTTCTCCGGCTCCAGAGGAGGAGCTATTGTCATGACTGCAGGCTACGGAGAAACAGTTTCTATACAGGTGCTGCCAGGTTTATGGAATGTAAGCGTCAGAGCTTTTGATCCGGAAAATTCAGCAAAAATAAGAGCAATCGGAGAAGCGGAAAGCATTGATGTAATAGCTGGTAAAGAGAGCATTGTGCTAATCAAAATGGCTGTGTACACAGAGGTATTTACCTGGTCTGACACAACCCCTGCAGGCCCTGGTCTTAAGGAAGCTCTTGAAGAGGGGGAATTTTATGATGAGATTATTATGGTCAAAGGGAATATTGCGACAACTTCCGGTGTTGCTATAAATAGGAATAAAAAAGTTACGATCACTGGAGAAAATGCAACTGTTACAATGTCTGGTACAGGGTCGCTTTTTACTATAGGTGTAAATTTGGAAATGGTCTTAAAAAATATCACGCTGCAGGGGAATGCCGGAAATAACGCGCCGATGGTAACAGTGAATGGAGGAAAGCTGGTATTGCAAAGTGGGGGAAAGATTATTGGGAATACTTTTACACCAACTACTAATTGGAGAGGAGGGGCAGGTGTTTTTTTGGATGGAGGAACTCTGGAAATAGCAGGAGGTGAAGTATCAGGAAACACTCTTTTGGGCTCCACTGTGAACTTAATGGGTGCAGGAATTTATGTAATGAATGGTGGCAATATTTTAATGAGTAGCGGAGTGATTAGAAATAATCGTGTCTATAGACTTGTTCCAGGTGACAATGGATCCAGGGGCGGCGGTGTCTCGTTATATCAAAATAGTAACTTTGAAATGACAGGAGGTATTATTGAAGATAATATTATTGATAATGGATCAACAAGCGGAGCATCTACAGCATTAGGCGGAGGTGTTTCAGTTTACACTGGATGTTCCTTTATCTTTAAGGGCGGTACAATTAGGAATAATGAATGTGTTGTTGTTAATTCCAATGCAGCTGGTGGTTCAAGAGGCGGTGGGGTATCATGTGAAGACGGTAGTTTTATGATGCAAGGAGGCTTTGTCAATGGAAACAGAGTAAGCCATCCTACTAATCCAAATACAGCCTACGGAGCATTTGGAGGCGGCATATTCATAGGATTAGGTACTTTTGAAAAAACAGGGGGTATTGTTTACGGCAACGAAGTTACTGGGAATGACGCGGATGGTATCCCATTTGCAAACACAGCACAAAGCGATAGTGGTGGATTAGGTGGTGGTCATTCAGTTGCTATATCTATTAATACCGGCTGGTCGGTAGACCGCAGGCGCAATACTACTTCCTGGGCAAACAACAACATGGATGGCAATGTCTCAGGTCCTGTAGGCGGATGGGAGTAATAGACAGAATGAAAAAACATTTTATATCAACTATATTTTTATATACAGTATTTGCCCTTTTTGCACAGACAGCAGCAGAACTGGACACAATACTTGAAACAAAAGCTGTAACAACTGCAATGGCAGCCCGTTTTGCGCTTGGCTCAGCAGATTTACTGCCACAAGATCTTTCAGGAAGTATGGCAGAAACTGCAGCCTATGACATGGCAAAATCAAAGGGATGGATAACGACAGAAGCAGGAGAAGCTATTACCCTTAAAGATACAGCTTTCCTTGTTATGAGCGCTTTTGATGTAAAAGGGGGAGTAATGTACAAGTTCCTGCCTGGTCCCCGTTATGCGTACCGTGAAATGGTTTACAGGAAGCTCATTCAGGGGAGAGCAGATCCGGATATGATCGTATCAGGTGAAAGATTTTTGCATATCATCGGAAGAACTTTGGATTATGTTGGATCACTTGAATCAGGAGATAACCAATGAGACGAATAATTCTTTTACTTGCTATTGTTGTATTTACTATTCCTGTTTTTGCAATTGATTACGGCGCTGTGTTAAGCGGAAATTTTCTTGCAGAAGATTTAAGCGAAGCAGAGAGGACAAACCGTGTTACAGGGATCCTTGCTCCATGGTTTTCAATGCCCATTGGAGAAACAGATTTCTTTGTCTCGATAGGAGTACAAACAGATTATGCGGACTACAGGGAAGATGATAAGCTCCTCTTTATCCCTGAGCTATACAAGCTTGAGTTATCTGCCAAGCCCATGGATGATCTACATGTAAAAGCAGGGCGTATTTTTTGGCAGGATCCTTCCCATCTTGTGACCAGGGGATATTTTGATGGCGCAGATATGCTTTTGGATAAGGGAAAAATACGAGTAGGTGCATCTGCTTTTTATACAGGTCTTTTATATTATGATACAGCAAAAATAAATATTAGCCCAACAGACCAAAAAGCTGCAGATTACGCTGTGCCTTTTGACTGGTCCAATTTTTCAGATACCTATTTTGCGCCAAAGAGGTTGTTAACAGCGCTGTATATAGAATTAAGCAGCTTCCCGTACGAGAGGGGAAATCTTTACGCAGGTTTGATGGCGCAGTTTGACCTTTCTGATGCAGATGAAAAGTTCCATACACAGTATCTGCTTGTCAGGCATACCATGAGCTATCAGCAGTTTGATGTGGCAATCGCAGGTGTTGCAGAACTGGAAAATACAAAAGCAGATGGTACTCGCGCTGCTTTTGCCACTTCTGTTGAAGGGGGCTGGCATTTGCCCAGCGCAATCAAAGACAGGCTTTCGCTTGGTGTAAAGTGGGCTTCGGGTGAAGGTCCAGGTACAGCAGCTTTTTTCCCCATAGTATTGGAAGAGCAGGGTATGGCTCTTAAGCCATACCTTACTGGAATGATGACGATCACTGCAAAGTACGAAGCGCGGCTCCTTCCTTCTCTTTTTGCAGAACTGAGGGGACATTATTTTTTAAGAACCGACTCCACAACATTTGTTGATCCGGACATAGAGTATGATTCCTATGCGCTTGGCGCTGAGTTGGGCGGGTCTTTGCTCTTTGTCCCTTTTTCTGATCTTTCATTTTCTCTTGGGTGCGGATTTTTCTTGCCTAAAACCGGAGGAGCCATGCGTGATGACGCGCCAATCAGATGGTCGATTGGCCTTGGTACGATACTTTCTTTTTGAGTTCTCATGACGAAAGCAGGGAACCAGAAAAGAAATTAAATAAGGGAATCGCAACATGGATGTTGCACCCTGCGCCGCGACACAAGGTCCTTGGCTAAGAGCCGGGGAAGGATGTCGCGATGAAGCGCAGGGCTATACTTTCTTTTTAGGAGTGTAATATGATGCGAAGTTTAAAAAAATTGGTTATAGCGATTGTAATTTTCTTTATAGCATCTGCTGCAATATTTGCGCAGAGCGCGCCTGTGGCTGTGATTCGTGATCTTGCAGGAACAGTGGAGCTGAAAAAACCTGGTTCTGTTACGTGGGAAGCTGCTGCCCGGGGCCAGACACTTGCGGGCGATACTACTATTTCCACAGGGTTTAAGAGCACTGCTGTTATTGCTCTGGGCGATTCGCTCCTTACAGTACAGCCCCTTACGCGCCTTACATTAACGGAATTATCGAGGCTTCAGAATAACGATAAAGTAACGCTTAATTTGCAAACCGGCAAAGTAAGGGCAGAGGTTAAGCCCCAGGAAGGGTTTAAAACCGAGTTTACTGTTAAAAGTTCTTCGGCTACCGCATCGGTACGTGGAACAGTTTTTGAATTCGATACTTTTAACCTTATGGTAAAAGAAGGAACTGTGGCATTTGTCGGCGCTTCGGGAACTCCTGTCCTGATCGATGGGGGCGGACTAAGTTATGCCGATGATCGTTCAGGGCGGGTGGCTTCTCGGGAAGAGGCCTTTATGGCAGAGCTAAAGCCCGATCTTCCCAAAGCTTCTGAAGTTGTAGCAGGCAAGTCTTTGAGCAAGCCTTCAGAGAGTACTGTTGAGATAATTGTTAATATTACGTTTTAAGTATGACACAACTCCGCCAAAGTTTGCTTATAGGTTTTGTTTCTGCGCTGATTTTTGCTATATGTGGCATTGCAGGTCTTTTTGTTTCTCTGGAAAACAGGCTCTATGATTTGTTTTTGCGATACAGGCCGGAACGGGCGAGGACAGAGCTCATGGTTTTTCTGGATGTGGATAACGAAGCCATTGCAGTAAACGGAGTTTTTCCCTGGCCAAGATCTGTTATGGCCGATGGTCTTTTGCGGATCAAGGAATTCGATGTTGCAGCAGTTATCTTTGATATCGAGTATGTGGATAAAAGCCCCCGTGGGCTTGATACTGTTAATCTAAACTACCTCCCTTTGGATTTTGACAGAGCTTTTTCGGAAATAGATAGTTCCACCTCTGAGCTTATTAAAGCTCTGCTTGAAGGCCGTCTTGCCAGAACCGAAGTGTTTCAGTATCTTTCTGCTTACATAGCAGATGAACGGCAGGCGCTTCTTGAAAAAGCTCTTAGTGTAGCCAGGGATAATGACGAGTACCTTGCGGCTGCTTCCGCTCTTTATGGAAGATCGTGGGTAACATTGAATTTAAGAACACATCCTCTTGAAGGGGAACAGGCTTCCCGCCGCGCTGTGGCAGAAGAGCTTTTTTCGTATCCTGTTAAAATCAATAATAATCTTAAAGAATCCTTTGTTGATATTCTGCCGCCCATTATTTCTTTTGCAAAAGCAGCAAAGGGCGCAGGATTTACAAGAGCTTATGTTGATAACGATGGAGTAAGGCGGAGAATTGATCTGGTTCAGGAGGTAAATGGGCACTGCTATTTACAGCTTGCTTTTGCCCCTTTGGTAAATTATCTTGGCAACCCGGACATTGAACTTGAAAAAGGGAAGCTAAAACTTCGAAGCGCAAAGCTCCCTTCCGGAGAAACAAGGGATATAAGTATTCCATTGGACAGGGAAGGCCGCATGCTCCTTGACTGGCCCCTTGAGGATTATGTAAATAGCTATACCCATTTTTCTTTTGCAGCTCTTTCGCGATTGGCACAGAATCAGGCAGATATTGAACGCCTTGTTGGCATGATAAGCAGCTCGGAAAATCTCTATACATTTATTTCCCTCGACAATACTCTCTCGGAAGTGCCGGCTCTTCTTTATCGTGTGGAAGATTTGTTTAAAGCAGCTAACAAAGAACGCGAGAGAGCTCTGGCAGAAACATCTGACGAAGCTTTTAACGCATATCTGGCTTTTAGGAATGAAGCATGGGAAATGCTCTATTATTTTAAAGACCTGGAGTTTTCGGTAAAAATAAAAACTCTGGGTGATGAGCTTGCGCTCCTTTATCCGGATCAGGCAGAGGTGATAACGGAAGAAATAAACTACCTGTGGACACTGGCGCATAATATGATATCTTCCCTTGATAATTTTGATATTATCCATGCATCTCTTGGAAAAGCCCTTAAGGGTAAGTTTTGCGTTGTGGGACAAACAGATGCAGGAACAACTGATATTGGTGTTAACCCTTTTCATCAGGAATATGTAAATGTTGGAACGCATGGAGTAGTATCAGATACTATTCTTTCGGAATCTTTTATAGTCTGGCTTTCTCACAGGTGGAGCGCTCTTTTCTGTATTATCACTCCTATTGTGATTTTTTTCTCTACCCGTTTTGCTCCCGGACTTAGAGCATCTGCAAGTTTATGTTTTGCGATAATGTTTTTTTTCCTCTCTTTCTTTCTATTCCGCTTTGCCGGAGTTTTTCTTGATCCTATCTGCCTTATTTTTTCCCTTATAAGCGCTGCTGCTGTCCGGGAAATTACTTTTTATGTAGTTGCGGATAAAGAAAGACAGTTTATCCATAAGGCGTTTTCAACTTATGTTTCCGGAGATGTTGTTAAGGAAATTGTCGCTGACCCATCACGGCTTCAGCTTGGGGGAGCCAAGCGGCACATGAGCGCCATGTTTACCGACATACAGGGTTTTTCCACAATATCGGAAAAACTTGATCCCGAAGATCTTGTTAAGCTCTTAAACCGTTACCTTACTGCCATGAGCAATGTTGTTCTTGAGCAAAAGGGCACCATAGATAAATACGAAGGAGATGCTATTATCGCTTTCTTTGGCGCTCCACTGGAACTGCCCGACCATGCTTTGCGGATTTGCCTTTCTGCTATTACCATGAAGCGCCTGGAAGCAGAGTTGAACGAAAGCCTGCTGGCGCAGAATCTTACACCTGCTCCTTTAAAGACCCGCATTGGAATTACTACCGGCAGTATGGTTGCGGGTAACATGGGCACAGAAAACAAGATGAACTATACGATAATGGGAAATACAGTTAATCTGGCTGCCCGGCTTGAAGGGGTAAACAAGTTCTATGGAACATGGATACTCACTACCCATGGAACACTCAGTGAAACCAATGACCGTATTCTAAGCCGCAGGCTCGACAAAGTGCGGGTTGTGGGCATTAATGAACCTGTACAGCTCTATGAATTGCTGGAAACCATGGAAGCTGCAACAGAAAAACAAAAAGAAACAGTGCTACTATTTGAGAAAGCTTTAGCATTGTATGAAAGCCGTGATTGGAAAAATGCTGCAAATGCTTTTCAATACACGCTTGACCATGATCCCGATGATCCTCCTTCAAAGATTTTCCTGAAGCGGTGCGAAACCTACGTGGAAAATCCTCCTCCTAAAAATTGGGATGGAGTTATGAACCTCGACAGAAAGTAAAATAAAAATTTGACATTGTTTATTATGGAATATCTACTTACTTACTAAATTAAACACTCCATCCCAATTTGTGCCAGGGGGCGAAATTTTATAATCTTTGCATCTTTTTATAAAAGTTAATGCAGGGCCATCATTCGGCAATATTTTAAGGACTTGATCAAAAAACTGTATTGAATCAACCCAATTTTGTTCTCTGAACTTTTCTATCCCTTTTTCGCTTAGATCAATTGCAGTAAGGACTTTATCTGTGGCTTCTTTTTTTTCATCAATAAGTTCGTAAAGTTGCACAGGTTTGTTTATCCCAACAACCCTTACCTGATCAAGCTTGCGGCATGCAAACCTGTCGCTGGTTTGGGCTATTGTATATTCGCTTGCAAGAACCCATGTTCCGTACTGCTTGTTTACCCCTTCAAGCCTTGCCGCAAGGTTAACCGCATTTCCCATAACAGTGTAGTCCATCTTTCGTGCAGTACCCATGTTGCCTACAACCATATCTCCTGTATTAATGCCTATTCTTGTTAAAAGAGGGATTGTAAGTATCTCTTTTTCCGCAAAATAATTATTTATTTCATTCTCTTTCTTTTTCATTTTAACAGCAGAAGCGCATGCTCTAACTGCATGGTCGGAGAAATCAACAGGTGCTCCAAAGAAAGAAATAATAGCATCGCCTTCGTATTTATCGATTGTCCCTCTTTCATCGAGTATAATATCGCTCATTGCGGTTAAATATTCATTGAGAATTTTTACAAGCTCTGAAGGGTCAAGTTTTTCCGATATTGTGGAAAAACCTTTTACATCTGTAAAAATTACAGTTAGCTCTTTTTTATCTCCTCCGAGTTTTAGTTTTTCTGGGTTATCAAGAAGCTGTGATATTACATCCTGCGAAAGATAATGGCCAAATGCATTTTTTATAAAAGCTTTTTCCCTGGATGTTGTTATAAGATTAAACATTGTATAGATAATAAAGGTTATAAAAACAGATCCTGCGGGAGGTATAATATGAAAATATATGCCCGTGATTCTAAAAACAATTGTTGCCAAAACAATTATGGCAATCAAGAAAGAAATTCCTGTTATTACGGAGTTTATGGGATTTTTTTCCTTAATAAGCAAAAAGACAGCAAATGAAAAAATAAAAGAAAAAATAACAGGAATCCAAACAGGAACTATTACCAAAAATTTTTCGCTAAGTATTGTATTTGCAACAGAAGCATGCGTTCCTACGTTCATATACTCTTTTTCAAAAGGGTTAACGCCAATATCGGTTGTTGATGTCCCGGTATTTCCTATGATGCAGAATGCTCCATTAAGATTAGTGTGTAAAATTTCTCTTACTTCCAAAAGCCCTGCAAGGATTTCCCGCGTGCTGCCAAAAATATGGGAAACATTTTCCTTTAACTCCGAATAATTTGCCCTTATCCCTTCATCGATATTTGCTGCAGCAAGCACTTTATCTATGTCATTAAAAATATTGCGTTCTGCATCTCCATCAAGAAAATTTTTGATTTCCTGTAAAAAATATTCCCTTATTTGCACATATTCTTCAAAATTTCTTTTGTCTCCTGTTTCAATCATTTCAGAGAGCATATCTTCGATATAAAAATGGGTATCATATAAATCAACATCTCCATTATAGTAATCAAGAAAACCTGCTTCCTTCATTATTACAATATTATTTGCAAGAGACTCATATAATCTTTTGTGCAATTCAATATACCAGTAGGTCATGTGGCGGAAGCTTTTTTCAAAACTTTTTGCAGGCCAGTTAATTAACATTTGACCATTAACCAGAGGTATTATTATATCTTTTTTGATTTCGCTGCCAGGCAAAACCGCGTTTTTTAAAACCACTTTATTTCCCGATATAATAATCTCCGGGGAGCCAAGCCAGTCGCAAAGCGGGGCAAAAGAAAGCTGCGGGAAATACTTGCCGTTATATGCCCTTAAAATATCGACCCTTCTTCTTACGCCGTCATTATCTATAAAAACATTGGGAAAGCCTGCCCCTTTTCCGTTTTGGATTATAGGCGCAATTGCCGGCCGTATATCATCTGCGATAAAATATTTAAGTTTGCCTGAGTTATCGGCTACAGCAACAGAGTCAAATGGAATGTTTTCCCATGCCCATTTCTTGAGCTCCTGAGGCACGCTGTCATCTTCTTCTCCCTTAAACATATTTACTGTAAAAAAGGCATTTCCGAAATAGTTTGCGGCTTTTCCAAGATATTCATCATTATCGCGGGCAACATCCCGCATTGTTACAAGAATATTGTTTTTAATATCATTGTTGATTTCTTCAAGTTGCGAAACAAAATCTCCTATATCTTTTATTTTTATACTTCCTGTTGAAATAGCGCTTATAAAATCTTTTATATTGTTGTTTATAAGCCTGAAATCAAGCTCTATCTTCCTTGGCATTTTATTGTCAAGAAAATCCGCATTAATTCCTCTGGGGCCTTTCTCTGTGTACTCAATATCAAAGACAGCGTATGTTGCTCCAAATTCTTTCATAAGCAGAAGACCATCTGCCATTATGGTTCTGTTCCACGGCCATACGCCTACTTTTGAAATTGCAAGGTCATCAACATTAAGAAGAGCTATTCTGGTGTCTTCGCTTATATTTGGTTTTATTCTTAGAAAAAGATCATATATCCTGTACTCGCTATTATTTCCAATATGCGTAAAAGTTAATAAAGCAAATAAAGAGGCTACTACAAATGGCATGGCATAAAGCAATTTTTTTTGCATAATTCCCCCCGGAAGTTTTACCATCAGCTCTATTTTTAAAAATTAAGCTTAACATTTATTCATTATATGATATAATCTACCATATTCAAAATTATTTTTATACAAGGAATTTAAATTATGAAAATATCGATTTTTGCATTTGTTTTTTTCCTTGTTGCAGCTTTTGCATTTAGCCAATCCAATGAGGAAATGGATTTATTTATGGCTAAAGATAAAGCAGATATTGGAACAGCAACTGCTTTTGTTCTTGCTGCAGCGGGAGTTGAGGTTCGGGGCGCCTCGGCCGTAGAATATATCAATAAAAATAAATGGTTTAAAGAAGAGATCAAAGAGGGCGATTCGTTAAGAGCAGATTATGCATCATATATCATAATGAAAGCATTTAACCAGAATGGCGGAATTATGTATAATCTTGTAAAAGGTCCCAGGTATGCATTAAAAGAGATGAAATACCTTAAAATGGTTGACCAAAGAAAAGATCCCGCAGCAGTCCTCTCCGGGACAGAATTTATGATCCTCCTTTCTGAATATCTCTCATGGAAAGAGGAAACCCTATGAAAAAAAATATATTATTTCTACTTCTTGCTTTTAGCGTATTATCTTTTGGCTTTGGCGTGGATTTCGGAGGTTATGTAGGAAATTATTCATTAATTACTTCTGAATCTGATTTTAGGGAACAGATAAACAAACTTGCTCTGTGGCTTGCGTTGTCTCCTGCTGATGCAGTGTATATAACAGGGCAGGGAAGCGTAGCTTATTCATACGAAGAATATGATATACTTGGCGATCTTGATTATCTTTATGTAACGCAGGATTTTTCCGGTTTTTCGTATAAACTGGGGAGATTTTTTCAATCTGAATTTACAGGAAATGTTTTTAGCCACAGGCTTGACGGAGCCCAATTTGACCTGGCTTTTTCCAGATTGAATTTGATGCTTGGCGCAGGGTATTCGGGTCTTTTGCTTAAACCTGTTTCATCCTTAAATAATTCAAAAGCAGATATGGTTGATAATAGTGATGATGATATAAAATTTGCCCCAAAAAAAGTAATTATAAATCTTGGAGCATCTTTTCCTGAAATAATTCCTTCTCAGCAGCTTGATTTTTCTGTTGTTACACAAATTGACATGAGAAGCAAAGATCTTATTGAAGATAACGACCCTGCGGATAAAGAGGGGAAAGGGGGAAAGTTTAACACAGTCTATTTTGGACTTGGACTTTCCGGAGCTCTTACAGGATCATTTATCTACGATATTTATGGGTATCTTCAGCTTGCCAAGTCTCTTTCTCTTATAGAAGCAGAATATCTTTACAAGAATCAGATTGCTTTTCTTGTTGGCGGAAGCGTAAGTTACCTTAACAAAGATTTTTATTTTTCAAAAATAACAGCATCGTTTATGTATGCAAGCGGAGATGATGACAGCGCATCTGTCTATGATGGAAATACAAACGATAATAATTCGCAGTTTATCCCTGTTTCGGAATCAGTTACAGGAATCATATTTGCGCCTATTCTTTCAAACTTATTGAGGGCAGGGCTTGAATATTCGGTAAAACCATTTTCCAGTAGAGTAATGAAAAATTTTCAGATTGCAATAAGCGGAGCTGCTTACTTTAAAGCAACCGAAGGCGCTGTATCTGAAAACAGGGTATCGACCGGATACTCATCTGAAAAATATCTTGGAACAGAGGCAATGCTTACATTTAATTTAAGACCTTTCTCTGATTTTGGAATAACAGCAGCAGGCGGAGCATTTTTCCCAAATAAATCTTCGGACAGTCCTGTTTATGAAGAGTACAGAAATGTTGAACCCGGGGTAATGATAAATGCTTCTTTTAGTTTTTAAAATAAATCATTCCGATAAAAACGGAATCTAAAGTATATAGGAGGATAAATGAAAACATCAAAAATAATAATTCTGGTAACAATATTTTTTATTTTAACATCTTTTGCATTTGGAGCAGATGCTGTAATAAAAAGCTCTACAGGCAAAGTGGAAATACAGGGAAAAGGCTCTTCTGAATGGAAGAGCGTTGCTCAGGGGCAAAAAATAGAACCCGGAACAGTTATTTCCACAGGGTTTAATTCAAATGCTGTTTTAGGTCTTGGCGATTCTGAAATATTTATAAAACCCCTTACAAGGATTTCTGTTGATGAACTTATGGCAAAAGGGGATGTTTTAAAAACAGACCTTAATCTTAAGCTTGGGAAAGTAACGGCAGATGTAAAAACAACAGAAGGCTTAAAAAACGATTTTACATTAAGAACACCTGTTTCAACAGCTGCTGTGCGCGGAACAAAATTTACAGCAGGAATAAATACCCTTTCGGTAGAGCGGGGAAAAATCGCATATTCAAATAATATTGGACAAACAAGAACAGTCTCTGCCGGAGGATCTTCTTCTGTAGGGATGCCGGGCAGCAGCGGAACAGCAGCGCCCGAATCTGCGGGAGAGGCAGCAGCGCAAAGCTTTTCTGTTATAACTTCTGTATCAATGGATAACTCAGGTTCAATAGTTTCCAAATCAAAAGCAGTTCCTACAGGAAAAGTAATAATAAATTGGGATATTGAGTAATAGGAGATAATTATTTATGAAAATAAAATTTATATTATTTGCAATACTTATTGTTTTTATACTTGCCTCATGTTACCAGGCAGCAGGAACGGATAGAAATACAAATGAAGGGGCTCTGTTTGTAAAACTTAGCGGAGGTCCTATGCGCGCGCCTTCGACAGCAGCAGGAGAAATAAGAGTTAAGTTTTTTGAAGCAGGAAAAATGGAAGAAGGGAAAGCTTATAAAATTGCTGAGTATGAATATCCCAACGGCAGGCATATTGATAATGCTATTTTTTATTTAAATATGCCTGTTGCTTTAAATGTTAATGGGAAAAAAATAACAACAGATTATTTTAACGCTCATTTTGACTCTAAAAATACAACAGAAATAGATAACGTTCCTGCCGGGATATCGCTTAGAATGCTTGTGGAGTATAATTGCTATGATCAAGAGCATGAGCTTTCTAGTGACAATACAAGCTATCTCTCACATGCAGGGGTATCTGAACCATTTACTGTAAAAAAAGATTCAGCAACCACTGTTGATATCAATCTAAATCAGGCTGCTTATGGGACAGTGTTACTTGATGATGCATTTGGGGTTTTGAATGTCTATGTATCAGTTGCTATTATGGCTGTAGAAGAGTTTGACAGAATATTTACCATAGATGGCAATAAAATTGTAGTATCAGCAAATACATCTTATAGTGGTCAGTTGACTTCTTTGTCATCATTAGAACTGTTATTATATAAGCCAGGTTCTTCCACAAGCATAGGCATTAGAGAACTACCTATGCTTCCAGGGAAAAGATTAAGACTTATGATTATACAGCCAAATGCTACCCCTCGTATAGCAGGTCTTTCGCAGTCTTTTGAACTGGCACCGGGAGAAGAGAGACAAATTGCGGTTGACTGGTCATATACAGCTCTTTTTTGTTAATAGATTTTATTATTTTAAGCTCTATTACCCCGGCTCTTATGAGCCGGGGATTATCTGAGACATTATGAATCTGTCTAATAAATATTATCCAAGCCTTAACATATATTTTATAACAGGTAAGGATAAATATTTTCTTTATAATTTTAATACCAAAGAAGTACTATCTATAACAAAAAAAGAAGCGGAAAAATTATCCTCGTTTTCAACTTGCCAAACTCTTGATGAATACGCAGAGCAATTTATTGATGATGAGATATCTTTTATTCTTGATAAAAATCTTATCCAACAATTTGATCTTTTATTAAAAACAAAAGCAGATAACATCCCTGATACAAAAAATAATAAAAAAAATATTACTATCTCCATCATTACCAACAACCGTCCGGAATTTCTTAAAATATCTGCAGAAAGCATTGCAAGCCAGCTTATTAAAAACAAAATGGATGTGCCAATTACTGTTTTTGACGATTCTGTTGAAACAAAAATCTTTGATCAAAATATATCATTAACAGAAAAAACCAAAAAGGATCTATATCCAAATATTTTTTACTTTGGGAAAAAAGAAAAAGAATCATTTCTCGATAATCTTTTAAAAAAAATAAACAATCTGGGAATTGAGAGGGAGGTTCTTGACTTTGCAATTTACGGCAAAGAAGAATTTAAAATAGCAAAGGGTCCCGGAGGAAACAGAAATATTTCTATTTTAAAATCAGCTGGAAAAAAACTAATAAGCTTTGACGATGATATTGAAATCATTCCCAAGGGCGAAAAAAAGAAAACAGCTTCTTCCCCATATGGCATATCATTTGAAAAAAACCCGGAAATAAATCTTTTTGATGATATTAAAAAAGCAGAAAAAATTATTTCATATTGCGATACAGACCTTATTACCTCTTTTTTTGAAACAACAGGAGCTTGTGCCGCAGACCTTCTTGAGTCAGCAATGCACACGAATGGAAAAATCAATAATGCAGATTTTACAAAAGAGATAGGCTATAGCATTGAAAAAACAGGGGGCAAAATAATTGCAGCAATGTCCGGCATATACGGAGGACGATGGTTCAGCCGCATAGGTAAAATATTTACAAATGACGGAGAATTCCGCACCAGCTCTTACAAAGATAAATCTGCATATAATAAAATCAAAAAAAATCCAATAGCTACACTTCTTTCATCATCCGTAAACCTTTCAAACATCCCTTTTTTTGTAGCATCAGCATGCTCAATCGATCTCTCGCAAGGGATAATGCCGCCGTTCCCCCCTTTGGGAAGAAACGAAGACAGTATATGGGCTTTACTTGCTTTATATATCAATAAAAATTCTTTTATCGCATTTCTTCCAACAGCAGTTTTTCACAGCGAAAGCAATAAAAATGATTTTACAGAAAAAAATTACAGCGACACATTGCCGGATATGGGGCTTATTAATTTTTTAATTATAGATTATCTAAAAACAAGAGAATCTTTATTAATGCTTGATCCTTCGTTACCGTATATAGGCAGGCAGCTTGGGGAATTAGCATCCTGTTCCGATAAAGATTGGCTTGATTTCTGCAATATGGTATGGATGAAGTATACAGGAGGATTTATCGAAGAACTTGAAAATACCCTGGATTTTTACAGGAAAAAACCAAAGTATTGGGCTGCTGATGTTACTGAATATATAGAGCTTCTGGAAAAGCAGATTCTTGTTCCTGCTAATTCGCTCCCCTCTGAATTTATAATTGGCAATACTATAGAGGGTGCATGTAAACTTCATAAGCTCTGTTTAAAACAATATGGAAAACTTCTTGAAGCATGGCCATTGATCATGGAAGCAGCGCGTAATCTTTCAGATGGAGAAAGGGGATAACTGTGGAAGAAAGATATTATCCTGCTTCTGTAACTATGGAAAAAGCAGGGGAAAACAGGTTATTGGTTCATAATGAAAATGATAACTCAAATCATATAATACCCCAGTTGCTGGGAACCATATTATTGCAGCTTGCAGGCAGTCTTACAATAGAAGAACATATTGAAAGTATCAGGTCTAATGCAATTGGAATCGGATTATCAAAATCTTTGTTGTACGATATTGCAAAAGAGTGGGTTTCGCATGGATTATTAAGAAGCGAAAACCTGATTATGGCTGGAAGCAAAAAAAGCAGCAGTAATAAAGCGCCTTTCTTTTCGGGGTGTATTACTTGCAATAGGCCAAAGATGATCGATCGCTGGCTAAATACAAGAACCTTGTCGCAAAGCTATAGTTCCAATAAGATCAATATTTTGATATCCGATGACAGCAGAGATAAAAAAATAATTGAAAATAACAAGCTTATTGCGGAAAAACATAGCAATGGCTACAGTGGAAAAATAAAACTTATAAACAGGGTGCATAGAGAAAATTATTCGAATTTACTCCATATTGCTTCCAACAAAAAAATATCAAAAGATATTATTGATTTTGCCATTAATATAAATACTCCCAATTACAACGCAGCAACCATGGGGTCAAACCAGAATTCGCTTATATTGGGGAGCGCTGGAAGTATCCTGCTTTCAAATGATGATGATATTGAATATAAAGCCTATTCCCTGCGCGACAATAAAGAAAAAGAGGTTGTATTTTGCGACAATTATGTGTCACCTGTATTTTTTTATCCAAATATGGAGCAACTCGATTTTAATACACAAGAATTGGGAAATTATAATTTGCCGGAAATTTGCAGGGATTTTCTAAACAGTAGTTTAAATAAATATCTTGCGACTCCGGATGCTTTATCAATAATCTCTCCAAAAACAGCAATACTTCTTGAAAAAGAACTTATAGGGATATTAGCAGTAGTTGGAGGATACAGAGGCGCAAGATGGCACCAAAAATCATACCGTTCAATAGTTGAGCCGCAACATAACATGGAACAATATTTTTATAACTTTGATGATTACTCATCTATTAAGAAAAACGGAATTAATTTTACAGCATCTGAAAAAACTATTTTTAATAATGGTAGTTTCTTTATGGGAGGAACATATTGTATTGATAACAGTAATATACTCCCTCCTGTTTTCCCAATTGGAACTTTTAATGACTCAATTTTTGGAGTTTTATTTAACCGCTGTCTTGGTCCTGCTTTTTCTGTTCTCCTGCCAGTTGCATTTTTTCATAATCCTGAAATAAAAAAAGAGTTTAGCGAAAATGACTTTAATGACGTATCTATGGGAATTGGAAATTACTGTTTTATTTTAGCAAATAAATTTACAGAATCATTTGTAACCAAAGATAGCAAAGGAAGATTACAGGAAACAGGTTATAGATTCGAAGAGCTTGGAAAATTAAGTTTAGCAGATTTTGAAGAATACTTAAAACTTATTCAGCTCGAATATATATCCCAAATGATGAACCATATTGATGCAATAAAAGAGTTTTACAGCGAAGGCCCCGCATGGTGGCAGGAGGACATGATAAAATGTTATACGCTGTTAAAAGACGAAGCAGAAAAAAAAGATACTGTTGTCCCTGTGGAGCTCCGTAGTCTTAATAATAAAGAAAAAGCTCTCTCTCTTTTTCAGGAATATTTAAAAAAATATGGAATACTGCTCCAGTTATGGCCGGATATCTGGGAATTATCCAGGCAGCTTAATATAGAGGGTAAAGGGTTATTTGGAACAGTGTAGTTAACCTCGCTAAAAAATAGCGCAGAAATAAAACATTATTATAAATTCTTCGCATAAAGATGTAAAAGTGCTGGAGGATGACCGGAGACTGAGACGTCGAGCGTCTCCGCAGCGAAGCGAGGACTTAGCGAGCGGCTTAGTCGCAGGACAAGTAACAAGTATTATACAAAATTCTGTTAATTATTGCAAAGTTTGAAACCTTGACTAAGATTTTATTTATGGTTAATAATTTTAATATGGATATAGATATATTAAAAAATTCTTTTCAGGCTTCTGTAATACCAGCGCTTTATTTTGGAGAAGGTAGTTTATCTTCTTTGGATAAAATCATTAACTCTTATAATGGAAAATGCGGAGCTTTGTTTACAGGCAAATCTTTTCTTAAAAACAGCATTTTTTTTGAAAAAATCAATAAGACATTTAAAGAAAAAAATATAAAAATAATTACTGTTGAAATACCGGGCGAACCATCTCCGGATAATATTGATAACGCAGTAAAAGAAATGCGTAGTAACAATGTATCTTTTGTTGTTGCAATAGGCGGCGGGAGTGTAGTAGATGCGGGAAAAGCAGCATCTATAATGGCAATGCAGGATGGGAGTATAAAAGAGTATCTTGAAGGTGTTGGAACCAAAGCGCTTAAAGGAGCAAAGCTTCCGTTTATAGCTGTACCCACAACTTCAGGGACTGGTTCGGAAGCAACAAAAAATTCTGTTATAAGCGCAGTTGGCGATAATGGTTTTAAAAAATCACTAAGGCATGATATAATGGTTTCAGATTATGCGATAATAGATCCAGCGCTTTTGGTTTTATGCCCTCCAACTGTTACAGCGTGGTCAGGAATGGATGCTGTAACACAGCTTATTGAATCTTATGTTTCAACAAAAGCAACCATATTTACAGATTCCCTTGCAGCCCCTGCGCTTGAAATTGCAGGCAAAGCGCTCCCTTTGGCTTTTTCAGATGGAAAAAATATACAGGCAAGAAGCGGAATGGCATGGGCAGCGTATGTTTCAGGCATAACTCTTGCTAATGCAGGACTTGGCGTTGTTCATGGACTTGCATCCCCTGCAGGTGGTTATACCACTGTGCCTCACGGAGTTATCTGCGGTACACTTATTGCAAATGCAACACGCTATATAATAGATAAGCTTTTTGATACAGACCCAAAAGCGCCTGGTCTTAAAAAATACGCGAAAGCTTCAGCGCTTCTTACAGGAAAAGAGTATAGCAACATAAAAGATTCATGCAATGCCCTTGTTGATCTGCTTACAAAATGGACTTTGGATTTTAATATACCATTATTAAAAAATTATGGATTTGATGAAGCTCTTGTGAAAAAGACTGCAAAAATATCTGATGGCAAAAACTCCCCTGTTAAGCTTGATACCGATGATATTTTTAAAATAATAATGGAAAGGGTTTAATAAATTTTGGAAACATGGAGCATTATTTGGGATTATGACGGAACGATCCTCCCTTTTACCCCTTATGACAGTGAGCAGTTTCTCCTTGATTATCTGCTCAATAAAAAAAAGAAAGAGATATCTCTGATCAAAAGAATTGTTGCAAGAGCTGCGATTTTTGCAGACAAGAAGCAGATCCTGGGGCATTCATTTAAAAAGTATTTTATTTGGGTTTTAAAAGGGATAGATGCTTCTGTTCTTGAAGAGGTAGGTAACGCCCTTTCCGCCTCTATTCCGGAAAGTTATATAGATACGCTTTCTTTTTTTGCAAAAAAAGGATTCAAAATGTATATAATAAGCTGCGGGACTGCTGACCTATGTCTAAATCCTTTAAAATTAAAAAAAGCAGACACTTTTTTTTCAGAAATAATTTCAAACCCGATTGTTTATAAAAATAATAAAGTTGACGGAATATTTTTTAATGTAAAGAAAGGGAGCGATAAAGTAAAAATAGCAGAAAAACTTAATTTGAAACCGGAAAAAACAATTGTTGTTGGTGACGGATATACAGATATTCCTCTTCTTGATTGGTCGTCCGCTCCTTTTATGATCGATCCTGAAAAAACAAGAAGAAAAAAATATAGCGATAAAAATTATACCTTTATTGAATCTTTGCCGCAAATTATAGATATTATGGATAAGAGGCTAAAATAATGAAAAAGCTTATAATTTTTGATATGGATGGTGTCCTAATAGATGTATCTTCTTCATACAGGGAGTGCGTAAGAAAAACAGCATCGATATTTTTATTGCCATGCATCAATTCAGAGCTGCTGCCTCAACCTCTTTTTAGTTTAACAGATCTTGCTTTTCTAAAAGGAACCGGTTCTCTTAATAATGACTGGGATCTTACTCATAAAGTAATAACAATGATGTTTTCAAAAATAAGCGGAAAAAGAGAAAGCTTAAACAGGGAAGAGTGGGATGTTAAGGAGCTTGCCTGTTTTCTTAAATCAGAGGAAAAGCCAATTGAAAAACTTTTTAAAGAAGCCGGAACATTGAAATTCAAAGAAGTTGATTTTTTCTATAAAGGAGATGTTGGTTCAGGTAATATCATAAAACAGATTTTTCAGGAAGTTTATCTTGGAAAGCAACTGTTTTCGGAAACATACGGATTCCGTGCCCAGCACTATCTTGAGGAAGCTCTTATCTTAAAAGAAAAACTTCTCATTGAGAGGGATGTGCTTTCTTACCTGGCTGCTTTTCACAAACTCGCGATTGCAACCGGCAGGCCTGCAGCAGAAGCGCTTTATCCTATAAGAGAAAATAATATAAATTTTTTTGAAAAAATATTGACCCTTGATGATTGCATTGCAGCAGAAAACGAGGCTGAAAAAAACAAAGGAGAAAAAATATCTTTGGGTAAACCTCACCCTTTTATGCTGGATGCTATTGCCTCATATTACGAAAGCAGGGGAGCGCTAAGCGAAAAATTATATTATATAGGAGATATGCCAGATGATATGATTGCTGCAAAAAGATCAAAATATCGATTTTGCGCAATAGGGGTAACATACTCATCGCCGAATAAAACAAATTCGCTCTCAAGGCTTAAAGAAGCAGGCGCAGATTACATTGCAAATACTCCGCAGGAATTAATAGAACTGTTAAAGTAGAAATCTGCATTATCCTGAAATCTAAAGATTTGGAATCTTATATTCTTTTTTCAAAAATTCAAAATTATTCACAGCATTGTCATATTTTACTTTGCCATAAGTATAGTAGTCGAATTTTATTTTTGAAACTGTTAACTGTATAAGGCTCCAGATAAACCAATAAATATCGGGAAAAGGTTTAAACATATCGCAGTAGAAAAGAGTTTCTTCAAAATTTTTACCTTCGCAATAACTTTCAACAATCTTTAATTCCACATCTCGAGGCACAAGAATTTCCTGAAACATATCTGCAATGTCGTAATATTTTGGTCCCATTCCCGCATATTCCCAGTCGATAATATAAAGCGGCTTTTCAAATTTATCTCTGTGTTTTTCATTGACAAGTATGAAATTTTCCGCAAGAAGATCGTTATGCGTTATAACATATTTGTTCTCCGGAATATTTATTTTTTCCATAAGCAACTGCAGTTTTGGAATAATTTTATCTATTTTAAATTCTGGAAAAGAGACATTAAGGCTATTTAATATTTCATACATTTTTACACATTGCTTGTAGGGATTAAAAATTTTATAAATTTTTGCGCTGCTTGAATGAATTCTTCTTACAGGCTCCATTATTGTTTCCCTAAGATCATCTTTAAGAAAATCGGGATTTTTTAATGTGTATGAATCAGGTATAAATTCAATTATTGTAACATGTTTTTCTGGAAGGTATTTAATAAGCTTTGTGGTAATTTTCTCATCAGCCATTTGCCTAAGTACGCTTGCTTCTGCATCGCGGTCAACAAACATTTCTGTTTTATCGCCATATACCCTTATCGCAACATCCCCTTTTTCGCATTTTGCCCTGTAAAGCTTATTTGTGATACCTCCGCTTAAAACAGAAACATCAATATCACACTCTTTCCATTCAGGCATCAACTCTGCAACAATTTTATCAGTAAATTCAATGTTAACTAATTCTTGTTTTTCCATAATAAAATCCTTATAAGTTTTTCAGGTTGATTTTGTGTATAATATTATATTATGATTATTATAAATAATTTTAATAGTTTTGTCAAAGTGTTTGCAATAAATTTTTGTACAAAGGAATCCTTCTATAAGAGTCATCAAGGGTTTACCTTTATTGCTTGCTTTACGGGTAAAGTGGTGCTATATTAGGCATATACATATGTAGACAGGTTGAGAAGAACAGTTGGATATTTGTATCCGGCAGGGATTTTAATAAATATTTGTAGATTAACCAGTCTATAATCAAAGCAGGAGGAAGTAATGAAAAAAATTGCTATAGGATGCGACCCAAATGCAGCAGCAGAGAAAGAAGTTGTAAAAAAAGTTCTTTCTGATTTAGGATATGAGTGCGAAGATTATGGCAGCACAGATCCTATTTATGCAAATGTAGCTTTTGCAGTTGCAGAAGCAGTAGCAGCGGGAAAACATGACAGAGGAATTCTTATGTGCGGTACAGGTATAGGTATGAGTATTGCGGCAAATAAAGTTAATGGCGCCTATGCAGCGCTTTGTACAGATGCCTATTCCACAGAAAGATCAATTTTAAGTAATAATGCAAATATTATGTGTTTAGGCGCTTTTACTCTTGGTATTGAACCTATTAAATATCTGGTTAAAACATGGATGTCTGTCACATGGCAATCGGGCACAAAGTCCGAAGGCAAAGTACAGAGATATAAAGATTACGATAACGAACATATTAAAAAGTAACAGGAGAGTCTTTGATGCAGAAAATTACAGATGCTGAAGAGCTTGAACTTAAAAGA
>Ga0123353_10002729_pt1 | contig 22012 bp, 18 predicted proteins | sample TergutLab28metaG_3_FD_92763 | JGI IMG/M metagenome (GOLD analysis project Ga0123353, IMG submission 92763) | Labiotermes labralis P3 segment gut microbial communities from Petit-Saut dam, French Guiana - Lab288 P3 | ecosystem: Host-associated > Arthropoda: Insects > Digestive system > Gut ... | reverse complement strand
TGGCAACCGCAATACTAGCGGTATATAAAAAAAGAGGGTAAACCCTGTTTGGTGGGGGACTGTGCTGCGGTATGCCAATGGCAGTCAACCAATAGAGGAGCAGTACCCGCGACCAACGGACGGGCGCTCCCTACCGCTGGAGTATCTGGCGGGTGAGATAGCCGTTAAGGTGCAGGAGCGCCGGGAGAAAACGGGCCACCGCTCCGACTAGCCGCGCGGGTTTCGTCTCAACCCCTTTAGGGGTTCCCTGTATCTATCGGTGTCCTCTGGCAGGTCTGGATTTTTTGGCCGATATATCAACAAAATCAATACTTCCTCATTCCTATTGCTTTCTTGGTTTCAAGGTTCTGGCTGCGGTAGACGTTCTCAAGCGGGTTGAACGCGTCATACTGCTCCTTCAAATCCGCGCCGAAAATGTTGACATACTCCTTGACGATGTCAAGGCTGCTATGACCGAGCAACTTTTGCAGCCGAAATATATCGCCCCCCGCCAGAATCCACTTCTTGGCGAAGGTGTGCCGGAACAGGTGGATAGAGGTTTTACTCACGCCGCGCCTCGAGTTATAGTCCTGGATGGCCGACTGAACGCCGTCCCGCGTGAACTGCTTGCCAAACTGGCTGCAAAACAAAAAATCCTCCGGCTTGCCATGGCGAATAACCAGATACTCCTGCAAAATCCGCAGCATGGTCTGCGATAGCGGCACGATCTGGGCCTTGCGGTTTTTGGTCTTGGTCAGGCTGATCATCCCGTCCGCGAAGTCGATGTCGCCAATGCGAATGTTAATCACAGTCGAGACGCGGTTGCCTGTGGCGAGAAAATAATTCACCATCACCCAATTGCGGTACTCGGCGAAGCTGCATTTTTTCGTGTCCGGCTTTTTGAGCAGCAGGGCCAGTTCCTCGTCCGTGTATGTTTCTTTGATGTCTTTGTCGGCCTTCATCATGTCGAGCTTTTGCTCCGGCAAGTAGCCCAGCTCCATTGCGTAATAGAGGATCACCCGCAGCCCGCGCAAGTAGCTGTTGAGGGTGACATCGCGCAGATGGGGGCGGCTCTGCTTGATGTGCCTGATGTAGGCGTAGTAGATTTCCTCCGTAAATTCGCTGATGGGCCGGGCTGGGCCGAAGAACCCGGCGAAGAAGGAATAGCAGTTGCGGTAGTAGGAAATGCTTTCCTCTGAAAGATTGCGGGCCTGCTTGAACAGCAAAAATTTCTCGAAAACTTCCTCAAGGGTGACGCTGCCGGTAGTCGGCCGCATGGTCATCCGCATGGGTAATCACACTCGCTTTCTGTCCCATATTTATGCAGAAAGCTAAAATATCATCACCGATTTCTCCGACTAGACCACCCAAAAAACCGCAAATAATCTAGTCGGGAAGATGTCCCGGACAAGCTGTTGCGGGCGATGGACAGGCCAGACTAAAAAAGGACAAGCCCTTGGAAATCAAGGACTTGTCTGTCGATCTGGTGCGGATAAGAGGACTTGAACCTCCACCGAGTTGCCCCGACTAGAACCTGAATCTAGCGCGTCTGCCAGTTCCGCCATATCCGCAGCGAACACAAGTATTCTATCACAACGGATAAGCTGTGTCAAGCCCTTTTTACGCGCGGCAGGAAAATTTCTTGACCTTTTATTACGCACATGATATAATCGAATGAATTATCATGGGGAGGTATTACCTGTGCGTAAAACTCTATACGGAACCATGCCCGACGGCCGCTCTGTGGAGGCCTACACCCTGGATAACGGCATTCTGCAAGCGGAAATCCTCACCTTCGGCGCAACCCTCAACCGGCTCCTCGTGCCGGACAGGGAGGGTAACCTGGAAAACATCCTGTCCACCTTCGATTCCCTGGAGGCACGCATCGCCGGCTCCCAGTACCAGGGCGAGGTCGTGGGCCGCTACGCCAATCGCATCGCGGATGGGAGATTTACCCTCAATGGGGAAGAGTACCGGGTCACTCCCAATGAGAAGAACGGAAACTGTCTCCACGGGGGAGGGGAGTTCTCCCGGGATATCTGGCAGGACAAGCCCATCGGCGGCAGCGCCCTGGAGCTGACCTTCGCCAGCCCCGCCGGCGCCCACGGCTTCCCCGGCCAGGTAAGGGCGACCGTGCGCTACAGCTTGGTTGGGCGCTCCCTCGTGATCAAATACGAAGCCCGCAGCAACGCCGATACCATCCTCAACCTCACCAACCACGCCTACTTCAATCTGGCCGGGCAGGGCGCCCCCGATGGCCTTTGTGGGCGTGGCGCTATATACGATCATCTGCTGCAAATCAGCGCCGAATGCTATCTCCCCATAGATGAAAATTCCATCCCCATCGGCGAACTGCGCTCCGTGAAAGACACCCCCTTCGATTTTACCAGCCCCAAGCCCATCGGCCGGGATATTCACGCCGACGACCCCCAGCTCACACAGGTCGGCGGCTACGATCACAACTTTTGCAATCCCTATTTTTACTATTACAACCCCGTACGTGTCTCGGTCAGCGAACCCCTGTCCGGCCGCCGCATGGATGTGGAAACCGACCTCCCCGGCGTGCAGCTCTACACGGGGAATAACTTGCCGCAGCCGCACACGGCCTTTTGTCTGGAGACCCAGGCTTGGCCCGACAGCCCCAACCAATGGCCCGATCAATGCCTGCTCAAGGCAGGGGAGGTCTACCAGACCACGACACGCTTTGATTTTTCAATCCAGCTGTAGGGGTTGCTAGCACCGAATGGAGCCAAAGCCATGCAAATCCTCGATTCCACCCTGCGCGACGGCGCCCAGGCCGAGGGCATCTCCTTCTCCGTCAATGACAGGCTGGAGATCGCCCGCATCCTCGATGGTCTATGCCTTCATTACATCGAGGCGGGCAATCCGGCATCGAATCCGAAGGACCTGGAGTTTTTTCGCCGGGCCGCAGCGCTGCAACTAAAACATGCCAGGCTATGCGCCTTCGGCTCAACCAGACGTAAAGAAAGCACAGCCGAGGCCGACAAAAACTGCCTTGCCCTGCTGAAGGCGGCGACCCCCGCCGTGGCCATCGTCGGCAAGAGCAGCGTCCGGCACGTGGCCGAGGTCCTCCAGACCAGCGAAACAGAAAACCTCGCCATGATAGAGGATACCTGTCGTTTCTTCGCCCAGGCGGACCGCGAGGTGATCTTCGACGCCGAGCATTTCTTCGATGGCTATGCCATCGATCCGTCATATGCCCTGGAAACCCTGCGCGCGGCGGCAAGGGGTTTTACGCGTACGCTTGTGCTTTGCGATACGAACGGCGGCTCCCTCCCCTGGGATGTGGAGGCCGTCACCCGCATCGTCTGCAAAGAGTTTCCGAATCACACCATCGGCATCCACGCCCACGACGACGGCGGCATGGCCACGGCCTGTAGCTGCGCCGCCGTGAAGGCCGGGGCCCGCCACGCGCAGGGCACCCTGCTGGGCTTCGGGGAGCGCGTGGGCAACGCCAATCTCAGCGCCGTGATCCCCAACCTGCAATTGAAGCTTGGCCTGCGCTGCATCCCCGAAGAGCATCTCGCCCGCCTGACCGAATGCGCGCTGCAGGCGGCGTCCATCGCGAATATAACCCTGCGCGGGAACACGCCTTTCGTCGGCGCGCGCGCCTTCGCCCACAAGGGCGGCATGCACAGCGACGGCGTACTGAAAAACCCCGCCTCCTTCGAGCACATCGACCCTGCCCGCGTGGGCAACCGGCGCAGGCTCCTCGTGAGCGAGGTCGCGGGCCGGGCGGCCATCCTGCCCCGCGTGCAGCGGCTTTACCCCGACATAGTCGCCGAAGACCCCGCCCTGGAGCGCGTTGTCGCCGCGTTGAAGGACCGCGAGTTCGGCGGCTACAGCTACGAGGGTGCCGACGCCTCCTTTGACCTGCTCATCAGGCGCTGCTTCGGCGCGTTGCCCGCTTTCTTCGAGCTCATCGGCTACAAGGTGCTCGACCAGCTGCCCTACCAGAACGAGCGCAGCGCCACAGCCACGCTGAAGCTGCGCGTGGGCGGCCAGGTGAAGGTCGCCGCCGCGGAGGGCGAGGGTCCCGTCAACGCCCTGGACCTGGCCCTGCGCGAGGCCCTGCGCGAGTTCTATCCCGTCCTGGCGCAGGTCCGCCTGATCGACTACAAAGTGCGTATTATGGAATCCACCGTGGGCACCGGCTCGCAGGTGCGGGTCCTCATCACCTCGGGTGACGGCGCGCGCCAGTGGGCCACCGTGGGTGTATCCCGCGACATCATCGAGGCCAGCTGGGAGGCGTTGGTGGATTCGATTGTGTATAAGCTGTTGGAGGGATGAGGAAATGTTGTGCCTCTTGCCTTCCTACGGTCATGCCGCCTTCGGCGCACCCCCTCGGCGCTTCGCACCGACCCCCCAAGGGGGGCATCTTGACAGATCGATAGGTCTTTTTTCGCTTCGCAAATAGACTTGCCGCCTCGTCAGGATGCTCCCCTTGGGGGGCCGCTGCGGGCGGCTCCCGCAGGAGACGCCCGCAGCGAGGGGGTAGTGCGGAGCACCCTTCGCCGCAGCGGCGCATCCTCATTCGACATATTCACATATTTGATTCACATAAGGAGGGCCCCCATGATCTACCCCAAAAATTTACGTCCCGGCGCAACGATAGGCGTCTGCGCCCCCTCCTCCGGCGTGCAGCCCTCACAGCTCGCCAGGCTGGACAACGCCATCAAAAACGTGCGCGCCCTGGGCTACGAAGTGATCGGAACCCCCAGCGTGCGCTGTAATAGCAAGTGCGTCAGCGCCGATGCTTCAACCCGCGCGGCTGAGTTCATGTCCCTTTGGGAGAACCCCGCCGTGGCGGCCATCATCCCGCCCTGGGGCGGCGAATTCCTCATGGACATGCTGCCCCATCTCGACTGGGACAAGCTCGCCGCCCTGCCGCCCAAATGGCTGTGCGGCTACTCCGACACAAGCACCCTGTGCTTTGCCCTGACCACGAAGCTCGGCATTGCCACCCTCCACGGGTCCAACTTCATGAACCTGGGTTTCCGCGAGATCGACCCACACGATCTACGGGCGTTTGAAGCCATGTCATGCGATGCGTTCACCCAGCAGAGCGCATCTCATTACGGCCATTTCAGAGACTGGGATGACATCGCCGGCCCGGTCTATGTTTTGGATAAACCAAGTATGTGGCAGACGATCCTCCCCTGGCTCCCCATAGGGGGAGTTCCCGCCGCAGCGGGTGAGGGGGTAGTAAAAGGCCGCATCCTCGGCGGCTGCCTGGATACCCTCTGCAAGCTCCTGGGCACGCCCTACGCCCCCGTGACAGAATTCCTGCGAAGATACCCCGGCGAGAATTTCATCTGGACCCTCGAATCCTGCGAAATGAAAGCGAGCGACATCTATCGAAGCCTATGGCAGATGCGCCAGGCCGGCTGGTTCGAGCGCTGCGCCGGCGTGCTCATGGGCAGGCCCGACGGCTACGGCGATACCCACGACTTCACCCTGGAGGACGCCCTGCGCCTGGCCTTCGAGGGCATGGAAATCCCCGTTCTCACCGGCTGCGACATCGGGCACATCCCGCCGCAAATGCAATTCATCAACGGCGCTCACGCCAGAATAGAATATGCGGACGGCCAGGCGGCCGTCTGGCAGGAGGGATACGTATGCTAGTCCAAAAAATCAAGCAGCTCATCAAGCGTTTTCTGCCGGATTCATGGATACGGAAATACAGAAAATGGAAAAGAAACCAGGAACGAGACCGAAAAAAGTTAAAAATCGGCGTCATTTCGATCAATGTACATACAGAGCATCTCAATGTTGCCTGCCCGCTGCATTCCCTGGCGTTTTCAAAGGTCCTGACGGATATGGGCTATGAAAATGTCATTGTGAATTTCAGGCCCAATACTGTTTCAAAGAATGATCAAATGATCAAGTATCCCCTGCTGAAATGGAATAAAGTATCGGATGAAAACCCGAACAAGCCGGGAGAAGTTGCAAAGTGGACCGCGCTATATGATCTGCGTGCGCGGCGATACGACAAATTCATGACCTTTGTTAACAAATATCTCAATTTGACGCAGGGAAGCTATACAGACCAGTCGCTGGATCAGGCGACCGGCGTTGAGGGCGTCAATTGCTTCATTGCCGCCTCCGATGTGATTTGGGTCTATTTCAGGAGAAAAGGCGGCTTCAACAAAGCTTTTTTTCTTGCCAGCCGCGCCATGCAGGGCAGTTATCGCATCGCGTATGCCGCCAGCCGCAGCGACAACATATATGATGAAAAAGCGAAGAAAGAGTTTTTGTCTTATATTAAAAACATCCATGCCGTTTCAACGCGCGAGAAAAGCTTCAGCGAATATATCGCCTCGATTTCCAGCGTGCCGGTTACGCATGTGCTTGATCCTGTCGCGCTGCTTCCGAAAGTCTATTACGAATCCATCATGATAAAGCCCCGGGAAAAAGGCTATGTCCTGCTTTATCTTGCCGCGCGCGACAATGAAGAGCTTGTGGCTCTGGCGGCGAATTTTGCGCGGGGAAAAAATCTTGACTTGATTGAATTGAGCGAGTACCATTTGCACCCCGCGCAGACAGGTTACGCAAGGCACAGGTTAATTTATGATATCGCAACAGACGAATGGCTGGGCTTTATCAACAACGCGGCCTATGTGTTTACGCAGTCGCTGCACGCGACATACCTATCCATCATTCTGGAAAAGCAATTCTTCTGCGGCTGGCGCAATGGCGACAAAGTGGATCATGTGATGGAAAGCTTTCGTCTATCGTGGCGGAAAACAGAAAAAGCATTCGACAGCAGCGGAAAACTGCTTGTGGGCGATATCGATTACCGGAAAGTCAACGCGATACGCGGCAAGCTTGCGCGGCGCTCCCTCGGTTTTCTGAAAAAAGCGTTGAAAGACGCGGAGGAATATGTCAACAAATGAAAAACACAGAACCCATGGCGCAATTCTTCAACAGCCGCGCTCAAATATACGATGAGGTCCACACCGGCCACATCAGCGGCGGTTTGGCCACAAAGGACCTCATTGCGCATTACCTCCCCGAATATACCCATGACGTCCTCGACCTCGGCTGTGGCACTGGCCTGGAGCTTCCCGCCCTGTTCGCCCGCTTCCCGGAGGCAAATGTGACCGGCATCGATCTCGCCGAAGACATGCTTGCCCTCCTCCGTGAACGCTGCGCCGGCTTCGATGTGCAAACCCTCTGCATGAGCTACTTCGACTACGATTTCCCTCCGGGCAAATACGACGCCGTCGTCTCCGTGATGAGCCTGCACCACTTCAACCCTGCTCAAAAGCTTGACCTGTATGCCCGGGCGCGAAGCGCTTTAAAACCCGGCGGCGTGTTCCTCAATTGCGACTATTTCATCGATAACCCACTGCGCGTCCGGCTGAACTTCGCCCGCCTGCGTCTTTTGTGCCATGAACCCGGAACCGTGCACTTCGACACCCCCCTCACCCCCAGCCAGGAGATGAAGGTCCTGCGCGAAGCCGGGTTTGAGCGGGCGGAGGTGCTTTGGAACCAGAAGAATACAACGCTCATAGCGGCTTGCACCCTGTAGAGGTGCCAGCAGGCCACCCGCGCCCTCGCAAAAAAGCCAGCCGGAGGACAGTCCTATGACCCCCCGTTCCATCTTCACATCAGCCCTGCAAATCCCTCCCGCACTTGCGGAGCAAGGGCGTGGCCCCAGCCGCCTCCCCCGCATCGAGTGGGCCGCCTGGTGGGACCAGACCATCCGACGCTGGGAAGCCGAGGGCCTGCCCCGCATGGACTGGGACGCTTCCCTGCGCCACTTCGGCCTGGACGTCATGCGCGGCCTTGGCGCGGACCCGGGCGCCGAGCCCATCGAAACCGAGGCCGATTACGAGCGCCTGCGGCCCCGGCTCTATCCCCAAAAGGCCATAGACAGGGCCGCGCGGGAGGCCAAGCGTCTCTCCAAAGCCCATGAGCGGGGCGATTTCACCATTCGATTTATCTTGCACGGCTTCTTCTGGTATCCCCGCCGCCTGCTGGGCATCGAGGAGCACCTGCTGGCCTTCTACGATCAGCCGGAGCTCATGCACCGCATCAACCAAGACCTGCTTGCCTTCAACCTCGCGGCCATCGAGGCCGTGTGCGAATACATACGCCCCGACCTGCTCAATCTTCTGGAGGACATGTCCTACAACCACGGCCCCATGCTTTCCAAGGCCTGCTTCGACGAGTTCCTGCGGCCCTATTACCTCGAACTCGCCAAAGCCCTGCATTCCCACGGTGTGCCCTTCTTCTGCGACACCGACGGCTTGGTGGACAAGCTCGTGCCCTGGCTGCTCGACAGCGGCGTGGACGGCATCCTCCCCCTGGAGCGCCAGTCCGGCGTGGACGTCAACGCCCTGCGGGCACAGTATCCCGGGCTGCTCATGCTGGGCGGTTTCGACAAAATGGTGATGCACAAGGGCGAGGCCGCGATCCGCGCCGAGTTCGAGCGCCTGCTGCCCCTCATGCGCGCCGGGGGGTACATCCTCTCCGTGGACCACCAAACCCCGCCGGGGGTGAGTTTGGAGGACTATCGGTTGTATATCAGGCTGCTGAAGGAGTATACGGAAAGGTGAGTTAGTATGAAAGAGTGGTGGCTTAACAACTGGAAGGTACTTGTGCCGATTATCGGAGCGGTAATAGCCGGGCTTTTTACCACTTTTGGCATTTTGCTTAAGCATTGGCTTGACAAGCGTAAGCATCCCACAGCCCCCCCGAAACCTCTTCCCTCTTCTCTAGAAAAGGAAGACAGCTTCATTCAGCCCAAGCGGCCTAACTATGAGTACAATTTGGGTGAAATAGCCTCAGAGCGCGGTGAATATGAACAGGCATTGCGCCACTACATTGCCTCAGCTAAGGCATATGAAAAGATAAAGCGGCTAAGCTACAGCCACGATCATGCCGCTTCGTTGATTGCCGCGGGTGTGGCGTGTAATCACTTGGAGCAGTATGAAGACTCTATTAAATATTATGATCAGGCAAGAGCAATTTGGGAAATTGATCGTGAAAAAAATAAACACAAAATCGCTTGGGTTTGGAATAATATGGGGGTGGTATTCGGAGAACAAAATAAGAATGATGATGCTATTGGTATGTTTCGAAATGCCATAGAAATTAAAGAAAACATGCCAATGGAAGATGATGTGTACACCGCAGGGTTTTATACGAATTTGGCTACTGCATTGTGCATAAAAGGCAACGAAAAAGAAGCGTTGATATACTATCAAAGAGCGCATGATGTATTTGAGAAAATATATGGTTCTGCGCATTTACTTACGGCAAATGCTTGTAAAAACATCGGGGATGTACTCGCGAGACAAGGTAAATATAGTGATGCAATGTGCAATTTTCAAAAAGCACTTGATACATATGAAATAGACATCAATGCAAATTACATGGAGATCGCAGAAATATACAGCACAATAGGAGCCGTTTTAGGTAGTGTAGGTGAATTCCAAGAAGCTCTGGATATTTTTCTAAAAGCCTACCGTGCATGTCGAGGAAGATTGAGCGAAGATCATCCTCAAATGCAGGAATGGCTGAAAAACTTAAAATTGGTACATAAACTAACCGGCAGAAAAAATTTCAATAGATGGCTACTTACGCAACTTGCCGACCAGAAAGGGCAGACCTCTATTCCCCTCATAACTGCATCCCAAAAATACTCGATAAGATCGATACCAGTATCAACATCCCCGCCCGCTGCCTCAGCGCTTCCGAACCAGCGGAATAGAGAACGGTAATCAGCCACCTGAAATATGCACAACCAAACCTAGTGAAAGAGAACCACCATTGACCAAATTCCAAAAAGACCTCACCCAGGGCAGCGTCGCCAAACGGCTGATCATGTTCGCCCTGCCCCTCATGGCCTCCAATTTCCTCCAGGCTCTCTACTACATGGCGGATATGTTCTTCGTCGGGCGCTTCAACGGCGCGGTGGGGGCCACCGCCGTGGGCGTGGGCGGGCAGATCACCTTCCTGGTGCTCAACCTGATCTCGGGCCTGGCCGTGGGCGGCACGGTGCTCATAGCCCAGTACATTGGCGCGCAGCGGCAGAGCGACGTCAAGCGTACCGTCGGTACGATTTTCACGCTCTACGGCGCGGCGGGTATCGCGCTCACAGTGGTAATGCTCGTCGTGAATCCCTTCATCCTGCGCGTCCTTGTCAGCGACCCCCTCGCATACCCCGAGACGCTGAAATACACCAGCATCTGCATGGCCGGCCTGATCTTCATCTTCGGCTACAACGCCGTGAGCGCCGTGCTGCGCGGCATGGGGGACAGCCGCCACCCGCTGCTGTTCGTGGCCATCGCCGCCGTACTGAACATTGGCCTGGACGCTCTGTTCTGCGGTGTGTTTCGCTGGGGCGCGGCGGGGGCGGCCTGGTCCACGGTGATCGCCCAGGGCCTGAGCTTCCTGATGTCCGTCTGGTTCCTGCGCCGCAAAAAATTCATCTTCGATTTCCATCCCAGAAGCTTCCGAATCGACAAAGACATCGCCAGGCAGCTGCTGCGCATCGGGCTGCCCACCTCCATCGGCGGCATGACGGTTTCGCTGTCCTTCATAGCCCTCACGGGCGTGGCCGACAGCATCGCGGGCATCGTGGGCACCACGGCGTTGAGCATCACCAGCAGGGTCAATTCCGTGGCCATTCTCCCGGGCTTCGCCATGCAGGCCGCGGTGTCCTCCATGGCCGGGCAGAATTTAGGCGCGCAGAAATACGACAGGGCATTGAAGACTTCCCTGACCGCCATAGTCATGACCCTGTGCGTCACCGTGCCGCTTATGCTGCTGGTGCGCGCGTATGCCGTGCCCATCACGCGTTTCTTCATCGGCACGGAAAGCGAGGGGCTTTCCCCGGAGATCGCCCTCGCCTGCGTGGAGCAGGCCGCCGTATACATACGTTCCATCAGCTGGGACTACATTCTCGTGGCCGGGACCTTCAACATCATCGGCCTCGCCCTGGCGGCGGGCCACACGAAATTCACCCTCGCCACGAGCATGTTCAGCTCCATCGCGGCGCGGGTGCCGGCGGCGTGGCTGCTGGGCCAATACATGGAACTGGGCCTGAGAGGCATGGGCTTTGCCGTGCCCATTACTTCGGCGATCGTGCTAATAGTCTACGTCATATACCTGAGCAGCGGCAAATGGAAGAAGAGCAAGGTGATAATGGGACATTTGGAGATGGTGATTGAGGGGGGATAGGCCTCTGCTATCCCCGCGAGGAACCCGGTTTTGGCGCGGAGCGCAATCGCGGAGTGACACAGCATACCAGCCCGTCACGCAAGGTGGCGGGCGTTAATTTCACATCCCCTGTTTTCACTAAAGCACTTGTCGCATAACTTATTGCTCAGTTCGTCATCATCTTTCGTGCAGCAAATTTGGTAGTCGCATTCGTCGCAACAGTCCCCATTGCCTGGACAACGCTTTCCTTCATCACCGGGGATCAGGACAATGTCCATCAACTCACCTCATTTCATGGTTATGTTATAAAATTATAACATATCATATGTCTGTGTGTCAACATATAATATGTTAGAGGTGATAACTGATGAGCGACAAAAAAATCGCGATTCCAAAGAAATCCAATCTGAAAGGGGAGGATGGCTATAAAACATTTTCAATCAGAGTAAAGGAAAGCACGGTTGAACAGCTTGATGAAATAGCTGATAAATCAAATCGAACCCGCAATGGACTGATCAATCTTATTTTAGATTTCGCAGTTGCAAATTGCGAGATTGAAGATTAATGCGATTCTAATAACCACATCAACATCAAAAAACAACAAAAACCCCCCGCCTTGCTGAAGGGCGGGGGGTTCGGAGATGCTCTTTCGATCCAAATGCTCTCATACAAACTTTGTTTTAAATCTGCTTTTGCGGGACGAAGGCGTTGACCGCCTCCTCATCGCGCAGGTCGGCCTCCGAGAGGAACGTGATTCCGCGGCAGGAGCCGCCCGCCAGGCGGATGCGCTTGCGCAGCAGGCGCCCGGAGTTGCCGAAATGGCGTATGCGGTTGCTTACGACACAGGTGACGTCGCGGCCGCCCAAATCGCAGCGGTAGAGGAACTCGTTGCACTCGGCGCTGGGAGCCAGCATGCGCAGGGAATCCACCAGCACGATGGACTCGTACTTGTCGAAGTCGATGTCCAGCGGCGCCAGGCGCACACCCCGGCCGGCCAGAGCGCGGTAGCTGTCGACCACAGAGTCGAACAGCGGGCGTTTTTTGTAGCGCGGACGCAGCTCCAATACATCCACGTCCTCCATGGCAGAGGATTCGCACATGTCGCGCACCGCGCTACGGTTACTGTGAAAGATGAGCAGTGTTTTCATTTGGATCTCCTCACTCCATTTAACAGGGCAAGTAAACTTGCCGATGTATAATAGGGGCACATCCTAAGTCCCGGAGGGCTCAAGCGTGCCGATCAGCCAGGCTATCACGGCGTCGAAGACCTTCTGCCGTTCGGGCTCCAGCAGGATCTCGTGGCGCATATCGGGGAAGACGGCGCAGGCGATGCGGTTGCAGCCGGCCTCGCGCAGCTTGCGGGCCACCAGCTCCATGCCCTTGCCGTAACCGGTGACGGGGTCCTGGTCCCCGCCTGTGATCAGCACGGGGAACTGGTAGGGGACGGAGGAAAACCACCGTTTTCCCGAGACGGACTGAAGCAGTGTGAACAGGCTCTTGAAGCCCTTGGCGGTAAACAGAAAGCCGCAGCGATCGTCGGCAATGTACTTGTCAACTTCCGCCGCATCCGTGTTGAGCCAATCGAATTTTGTGCGGGGCTTGCCGGGGTATTTGTTATTGTACGCCCCGAAGGCGATGGTGTCCAGCAGCTGGCTGCGGTAGGTGCCGCCGCGCAGGGCGGCGATGAGCTTGGCCACGAGGATGCCCGCGGAAGCGGCCGGGTTGGGGGCGCTGGTGCCGCAGAACACGGCCCCGGCGAGGTCCTCGCTGTGGCGCTCGCAGTAGGCGCGCGTGAGGAAAGACCCCATGCTGTGCCCGAAGAGATAGATCGGCAGGTCGTCCGGGTAGGTCTCGCGCATCAGGCGGGTCATCAGGCGGATATCGCCCACGAGGTTTTTCCAGCCGTGCTCCTCGCCGAAGTAGCCCAACTGGTCGTCGTCTTCAACGCTTTTGCCGTGGCCGAGCAGGTCCATCACCCACACGTCGAAGCCGGCCGCGCACAGCGCCGCGGCGAAGCTCTCGTAGCGCTCGCCGTGCTCCGCCATGCCGTGCACGATCTGCACGGCGGCTTTCGGGGATTTATTGACCGGCTTCCACACACGATAATAGATATCGGCCAAGCCGGAGCAGGAGGGGAACGACCCCTCGCCGCGTTCGTACTCGCTAACCATATGTAGTCTCTCCTCCGAGTTGAGAAAAGCTGTTCTTCCCTTTGCGTGACTTGCCAAGAGTATTATAACATAATTCATCCAAAAATGGTAGACCTTTTATGGGTTTTCGTGCATCTTTGGCGTAGTGCACAAAAATAAAGGCAAAAACTGGGAGTCTTAGAGATGAAAATTGTCAGGATACACAAAAATTTACACCTCCGTTATCACACTTTGCGGTGATCCGCGGCTGTGCGGCACTATAAAATTGGGCATTGCATTCCAAATAATAATATGCTACAATAGATATTAGAATACAGAATCCAGATATTTAGACGCGGGGGACATACCGGATGGCGCTGCGCACGCTTCGCTTTCAGGAGGACGGCAAGTTCGCCGTGATGCAGATCTCGGACATACAGGAGTGCGGGGGGCTGCATCCGCGCGGACGGCAGTTGCTGGAGGCCGCGCTGGATACGGAGAAGCCGAACCTTGTGGTCTTCACCGGGGACCAGCTCAAGGGCTACAGCCCGCGGCTGCGGCTCGCCGGCCCGGAAAAGCGCATAGCGATGATCACCCAGACGATCGATGATTTGGTCGCCCCGCTGGAGGCCCGGGGCATCCCGTTTACGGTTACCTTCGGCAACCACGACCACGACGCCCCTCTGACAGGGGACGAGCAGGTACGCCTGTACCGGCGCAGTCCGCTGTTCCTGGCGCAGGACAGCCCCGGGGGCGTGCCGGGCTTCGTCAACCACGCGATTCCCGTACTGGGCTCCAAGGGGGAGAAGGCGGCGCTGCTGCTGTACATGCTGGATACCCACGGGCCCGCGGGCCTGGGCTACACACCCCTCGATGCCGCGCAGGTGGATTGGTACCGGCAAACGCGCGATGCGTACGAAGAACGATTCGGCGGCTATGTGCCGTCGATGCTGTTCCAGCACGTGCCGGTGGAGGAGATCATCGAGCTGTACCGCGAGGTGCCGCGCTCCAAAGGGGCGCTGGAGGGCTACCGCAACTATGCGGGCCGGTACTTTGTGCTGGACGAGGAGAGGGCCGCGGGCTTCATGGGCGAACTGCCCTCGAGCCCGGACGCCAACGCGGGGCTGTTCGAGGCCGCCCGGGAGAAAGGCGAGATGCTGGGCATGTTCTTCGGGCACGACCACTCCAACGGCTTTCACGGGGACGTGCGGGGGATCACCCTGGGCTACGCCCCCGGCGCGGGTTACCGGACATACGGCGCGGGGCGGAACAGGGGCGTGCGGGTTCTGCGTTTTGACGAAAAAAACATTCGTGGTTTCGAGACATACATCGCCACGGACGAGGCCCTTCTCGGCCCGGAAGAAGCCCTGGATTGGCGGACGAAAATCCTGATGGACAAGCAGCCGTCGAGCTTCGGCCAGGCGCAGAACCAGCTGCGCAGGGCCGCGCCCTACATCGCCGCCTACGCGGTTGTGCGCATCGGGCTGACGATCTGGATCAAGCAAGCGAGGAAGCGCCGATGAACATCCATCTCACGCTCAAGCGCAGCGCCGGCAATACGCTCAGCGGCGAGGCGGTCTACGAGAATATCACAGGCGCGTACGATTTCGCACTGGATCAGAATTTCTCAGTGCGGCGAATCGCTGATCTTTCGGGACAGTGCGAATTCGCCTTCGAAAAGACGCACACCATGCCGGAGCGGTATCGGGACGACACAAACACGCTGGTTTACCTCAAGGCGAATATCTATCGCGTCAATGGGGATATACCTGCCAGCATCAAAATCGAGTATGAGTTTACTGGAAGCTTCACATCGGATATCGCTTACAATCGCGTTTCAGATGAGATGGTTTCCCTTGACGCCTTGTACATCAACTTCTACCCCGTGCCCATCGCCCGGGAGACCACAGAAAAGATACATGCTTTTGAGAAATTTGAGGCCGGTAAAGAAAACCCCATCCGGTTCGGGAAGCTGACTTTCTCAATCGAGGGCTTCGAGCCCTACAGGGTGATCAATTCCTATCGCGAAGACAATAAACTCTTTATCAAGCAATTCTGTAAGATATGCCCGTTCAAGCTGCTGGCCGTCAACGAGAGCAAGATCCTGAAACAAGAGGGCGCCAGGGCCACGGCTTACTATTTCGAGGGAAAAGAAAACGGCAGGGCCGCGCGCACGGTCGAAGAAGCCTCGCGGGTGATCGAATGGTTCGGCAAAAGCCTTTTCCCAGACCGTGAAGCGCCGGAGAGAATGTACTTCATCTCCTACGGCACGAAAAAATTCAACGGCTTTAACAGGAGTATCACCGTCGAGCTGGAACGCTTCTACTCGCCTGGCACGCTGAAGGGCCGCTATCTGATTGCCCACGAGATCGCGCACCACTGGTGCATGTCTGAGCCCCCCGCTGTATGGAACGAGCAGATGCTCGCCGAGGGCGGCGCGGACTGGAGCACCTTGCTTTACTCGCTGTCCCAGGGCCGTTTGCGATTTGCGATTGACTACGCCTGCCTGGCGGGCATGTATTTCATGAACAATATGTACTGCCTGCTGCACCGGAGCAAGCTTTACAATATACATTTGCAGGGCTATAGATTGTTCAAGGGCATCTATAGGAAGCATGGCAAAGGCGCGCTGGAAAGCTGCATTCGGCATTTCAATCGAATAGAAGTGAAAACGATGGAGAACTTCCTGCGCGCTGTGAAGGCGAATGAGACGAAAGAGATTTATGAATCGATAGAAGGGCTGGCAAGGGCGCAATTTCCCCTGGCTCCCTCGTGAGGGAGCTCCCGCCGCAGCGGGTGAGGGAGTATCGCGGAGCGACGTACTTCATCACGGCAATCAAATATTTAAAATAAAAGGAGCATCCCTATGGCAAAGAAACTCATCGCACTGCTGCTGGCCTTCGGCATGCTGGCCGGGGCCGCGCTGATCCCGGCATCGGCCGCAGAGGCAAAGAAAGGGGCCTATGTGAATCCGAACGGCTGCAAACCATCGAAGAACTGCAAGTATTCGCCCACCATCATCCTGCCGGGCATCTCCCAATCCGAGACCGTGCTCTACCGGGACGGCGAGCCCACGAACCTCAAGGGCGGCACGGTGTTCCCCGATACGGAGAACATGAGCCTCGCCCCGGTGATCCTCTCGCTGCTGGCCTCCCTGCTGTTGCAGCACGACGTCTTCCTGACCAAGTCTGTCTATAACCTGGTGGCGGATATCATGGAGCCCCAGCGCGTGGACAAGGAGGGCAACTTTGTCCACGACCTGCGCACGGATATCATCGGCAAGGTTGCGGATATGGACGATGGCCAGCGCCACTATGCGCTCAACGTCCACGTGCCGGTGCATCCGGTGCTGGATATCGTGGGGGAGGACCACGTGTACTTCTTCGCATTCAACCTGGTGGACGACGTATGGAACAGTATCGACCTGCTTGAGAAGTACATCGATCAGATCCGCAAAGAGACCGGGCACAGCAAGGTGAACCTCGTCAACGTGAGCCTGGGCGGCACGCTGTTCACCGGCTACATCGAGAAATACGGCCACAAGAAGCTTGACCAGGTGATCAACGTGGTCAGCTGCTCCGACGGCACCGATATGTTCGCGGATCTCTTCAGCAGCAAGGTGAACCGCAACGAGGACTTCCTCTACCGCAACTGGATACCCACCCTCATGGACGATGAACTGGGCGTGGCCGACGGCTGGGACAAGACCATAGGTTACACCGCCGACCTGCTCATCCGCCTTTTCCCCAACAGGGTGTTCGAGGGTATCATCTCCGCCGCGTGGTGGGCGGTTATGGACACCATCCTGATCAACTGCACGCAGTTCTGGGCGATGATCCCCTGTGACCGCTACGAGGAGATTGCGGAGATGCACCTGAGCGGCCCCGAGCACGCGGTGCTGAGAAAGAAGACCGACGCCTATAACCAGGCGCAGAAGAATCTGGCCAAAAACGTGCTGGCGGCAAAGAGGGCCGGCGTGCACATCAACAACATCGCCGGGGCGAACCTCCACTTCGGCGAGGGCGAATACACCTACTTCCAGGCCGTGGAATCCATAGACACCATCAACGGCGACGGCATCATCAGTCTGCGCTGCGCGGGCATGGGCATCACGGGCGCCGCCCCGGGCAAAACATTGGCCGAGGAGGGCTATGTGCCCAAGACAAAGAAATACCTCTCCCCCGACGGCAAGGTGGATTGCTCCACCGGCGTGCTGCCGGACAACACCTGGGTGTTCCTTAACCAGCCCCACGAAGTGGGCCGCAACGACGCCGTGATGAACCTGGCCACCGAGTTCATCAGGCGTCCGGGCATGAACATCCACACCAACCCCAAGAAGTTCCCGCAGTTCAATTACGAGATGCGTACCAACGAGCTGCGCCGTGGCCGCCTGGACGACGCGAGGAGGCTGCTGGCCGAGGGCGACCTTACCGCAGCCGAGAAGGCAGAGCTGCAGGCCGCCATCAAAGAGGGCGAGGCCGTGCGTGCCCTGACCATAGGCGACGCCGAGCGCGCTAAGGCCGCCACCGATGCCATCAACGCCATCCTGATCAAAAACGGCTGGCGGGGCGAGCCTTTCCAGCAGACGGGCTTCCAGAACAACATGGAGGCATTCATGGCCTTCGTGAGCCAGATGGCCCTGTATTACTACGGCAACAACGGGTTCAGCGAGGGCGGGAGCGTGATACGGTTCTGGCGGAAGATGCTGGCGTAGTTTTCTAGCACCCCCTGGCCCGGGCCGGGGGGTGCATTGCAAGGTGCGCCGGGGTGTGTGTTAACCGGCCTACATCCAGAGCCAGCCAAAGGCGAGTATGCGCAGCAAAGTCTGCACAAAGGGGGACAGCCTTTCCCACCAGGTCTGCGGGGCGGGTTGGGTCTCAGGCTCGGGTTCTGGATCAGGTTCGGGGATGGACGGCGGCGCGTAGGTGCGGAACTGGTTGGAGGCGTTGCCGGCTGGGAAGGTCCAGAGGGTGACGCGCACGTCCTTCTCGCTTGTGTAGTACAGGAATTCGTATCCAATGCGCAGGGCGTAGAGGGCGTCATATTGCAGGCCGTGCACAACGAAGGAGATGGCCGTGCCGTCCGGCTTTTCCACGAAGAAATCGGTGAGCTCGTAGGTCTCGCCGCCCGGGCCGTAGACGCCCAGAAACCAGTTCTCGCAGTCGGACGGGATGAAGGAATTCACGCCGACGGGGCTGTGCACGTAGGGAGCGGCGTTAGCTCCGAGGGCCAACACGCCCAGCGCCATGAGGGCGGACAGCAGCGCCGCCAGGATGCGTTTGGTGCTTTTCATAGGAATACCCGCTTTCGTTTTATTGGCCTTTCGGGGGCCTTTCCTCCCCTAAGACGAACGAAAGCGGGTGCGGGATACATTCGTGTTTCCCCTCCTTCTGCGTGATGATTTTTTGCCCGTCCCGGGTTTCCGGAAACGGTTTTGCGCGCGCGGCCTCAAGCAGGGCGGCGCGGATGAGTTCGTCAATCGGCATGCGATCCCTCCTTCTCCCTTTTAAGACGATCAAAGGGCCGGACAGGATACATGCGGCGGGAAATATTCTCAATGAGTTCCTTAGGAAGATTATACACTGTTTAGGGGGAGAAAGCATGGGGTTTATAGCCCCCCCCGGCGCTGCGTGCCACCCCCCTCGCAAGCGAAGGGGGCTTTCCGTACTCTTTTCAAAAGATACGGATAACCCATTGAAAACGCCTCACTGATATGCTATACTGGTGTTGCTATCAACGACATGAAAGGGGACTCATCCCAATGACCGAGAACGAACGCAAGGCGCTTTCCTCCATAGACGCCATGGAGCGGCATGTCAACGACTGGCGGGAGGGCACAAAGGGCAAGCAGCGGGGCATCTTCAACTTTGACCAGCTGGCGAATGCCAAGCTCAAAGAATTAAAAAAGCGCGTCTTCACCGATATTGAGTTCATGAAGCCGTGGAAGATGCGCGAGTGCGTCTACAAGGCCGTTGGGGAGTACGAATACCTCTACGAGGGCTGGAAGGACCTGCCCGTGGGCGGCAAGTGGGGCGGCAACGGCCTGAGCGCGTTTTTCAGGAACGAGATCGACATCCCGGCGCGCTTTGCGGGGAAACGTGTGGTGCTGTGCGTGTACTTCGGCGGGGATTCGCTGGTGAGCCTCAATGGGATTCCATTCCAGGGGATGGACCCCTTCCGCAACAGCGTGCTGCTGCTGGAGAAGGCCGAGGGCGGCGAGCACTTCGACATCGAAGTGGAGTCCTACTTCGTGTGGCACTCCGACGAGCCCGCAGACAAAAAGCTGGAGTGCTGCTTCCTCGGCGTGGCGGACCCGGACATCGAGGAGGCCTACTGGGACATCAAGGCCGTGTTCAACGCCCTGGAAATGCCCGAACTGGATATCTCCCTGGCCGCGCTGATCCGTGACGCCCTTAAGGAGGGGCTGAGATTTGTCAACTTCGACCTGGAGGGGGAGGCCTTCATCGCCGGCCTGAAGAAATGCCAGACTGTTCTGAAAGAGAGAGTGTACGATTGCAAAGATTTCGCCTGCATGGGCAAGCTGGCGCTGTGCGGGAACTCCCATTTGGACATCGTGTTCATGTGGGCCTATAAGGAATACGTGCGCAAAATTGGCCGCACCCACGCCACGATGCTGCGTTTGATGGAGCGCTACCCGGAGTTCATCTTCTCACAGAGCCAGGCCGTGACATACGAAGAGATGGAAAAGAACTATCCGGATTTGTTCGAGCAGGTGAAGGCGCGTATAAAAGAAGGCCGCTGGGAGTACATAGGGGGCATGTGGGTGGAGCCGGACTGCAATCTGATCTCCGGGGAATCGTTCACGCGGCAGTTCCTTCACGGGGTGCGCTACGCGGAGGAGACCTTCGGCGTGACGCCCAGGACCTGTTGGCTGCCGGACGTGTTCGGCAACAGCTACGCCATGCCGCAGATCATGAAAAAAGCGGGCATGGAGCACTTTGTCACCCACAAGATGGGCATATGGAACGACACGAATCCCTGGCTCTACAGTAGCTTCTGGTGGGAGGGGCCGGACGGCTCGCGGGTGTTCTCCACCGTGCCGCCCACGCATTTCATCGGCACCGTGGAGGCGGACCATCTCAAGATGAACTGGCGGAAATACACCGACAAGACCGCCATAGGGGAGAGCCTCTACTGCTACGGCTGGGGGGACGGCGGCGGCGGCGTGGACACCGAGATGCTTGAATACGTCAAGCGCTATAAGAAATTCCCCGGCCTGCCGGAAACAGAGGTAAGCACGATTGAGGGCTCACTATCCCGCATGAAGGCGAAAGCAAATTTTGATAATATTCCCATCTACAAAGATGAGCTTTACTTGGAGGAGCACCGGGGGGTGCATACGACCAAAGCTTTACTCAAGAAATTCAATAGAAGAAGCGAGACTCTCTATCGCGAAGCTGAGATTTACGCCTGCGTCGCCTCCCAGCATGGCTACGAATACCCCATGGAGCGGCTGAATAAAGGCTGGAAAAGAATTCTCACCAACCAGTTCCATGATTCCCTGCCGGGGTCGCACATCACGGAGGTATATCACGATCTTAAAGCCGATTACGAGGGGATTCTGGCGATTGGCGAGGCCGTGCGGGATGAGGCGCTGGGATTGATCGCTGCGCGAATCAAGGGCAATGCCGATTATGGCACGCCCTTCGCCGTGTTCAACGCCCTGGGCTGCGCGGCGACATCGAAGGTGGAGCTGCCCGCCGACGATTCGGACATCTACGATGACAGTGGCAACCGCGTGCCGTCGCAATACTATCCCAAGCCAAACGGCGAGCACGTGCTGGTATTTATCGCGAAGGATGTGCCGGCGGTCGGCTACCGCGTGTATTACAAGAGGCCCGGCAAGTGCAAGGCGCCGGCTGTCAGCACTTCAACTGAGAATGGCCGTTTTAGGCTGGAATTTGACGACAATGCCGAACTCACTTCGCTGTTCGACAAGGCAAACAATCGCGAAATTCTGGGCGGCAAGGGGAACGCGTTCCATATCTATGAGGATATGCCCGGCAAATACGACGCGTGGGACATCGCGGCCAGCTACGGGGACATCGAGTTCGAGACGCAGCCGGGCAAAGTTGAGTTCATCGAAGCGGGCGAGGTTTTCACCGCGATCACGATTTCGAAAAAGATATTGAAGTCGTCCATAAAACAGAGTATTATTCTGTATAACGAGTTGGATAGGATCGATTTCGACACCTGGATCGACTGGCAGGAACGCCAAAAGCTCCTGAAAGTCGTGTTCGATACGGACATCCGGGCCGACAAGTATACCCGGGACATCGCCTACGCAACGATGCAGAACTCCTGCTACAGGCACAACCCCTACGACAAAGCGAAATTCGAGGTTTCGGCCCACAATTTCATCGATCTTTCCGAGGCGGGCTACGGGCTGAGCATCCTCAACGACTGCAAATACGGCTATGAAGTGCATGAGAAGCGCATGATGATCTCGCTGCTCAAGGGCCCGCTGAACCCCGACCCGCAGTCCGACTACGGCGAGCACGCGTTTACGTATTCGCTCTACCCCCACGCGGGGGATTGGCGCGGGGGCGGGACCCTTGCCGCGGGGCTGGCGCTGAACAATCCCATGAACGTTGTTGCGTTACAAACCGGGGATGGCCCGGCAACCGGCTCCTTTATGAGCGTTTCTGCAGGGAACGTGACCCTGGAGGCCGTGAAGAAATGCGAGAGCG
>Ga0123353_10002728_pt1 | contig 22016 bp, 10 predicted proteins | sample TergutLab28metaG_3_FD_92763 | JGI IMG/M metagenome (GOLD analysis project Ga0123353, IMG submission 92763) | Labiotermes labralis P3 segment gut microbial communities from Petit-Saut dam, French Guiana - Lab288 P3 | ecosystem: Host-associated > Arthropoda: Insects > Digestive system > Gut ... | reverse complement strand
GCGTTCGTTTGGTGCTGATGTCAGTTTCATACTGATCTGCACCCTCTTCATTGCCAATACCACCCCAAATTGTAAAATTTGTGTAGTAGCTTCCTATTTTTGTGCAATTTATTGTCTGATGAAATGGCTTCAGTCACTTGTCTGATGGGTCAGTTATCATGTTAACCCCGCTTATCGTCCGTCCCCTGCCCCAGTAGTGAAACACCCAAAACGTTTAACAACCTATGCATTTTTTCTCTTGTACGTTTACATTTATTTGCATTATTTATGTTTGCAGTTTATCTGCATGTGAGTGGCTTTAGTTACGTATCATCACCTGGATTGTTTGCTCATTTCCTTCGAACAAAACCGATATAGTTCCGAACCTGTACGATTTCTGTATTCGTGTTCGTTTGTACTTCACATATTACTTGTAACCGGTAATGTGCCGATCTCGGTGGCCGTGCGGTCTAAGGTGTAGGTCTGCAGCCTCTTGATTGCTGGGATCGCCGGTTCGAATACCGCTCAGGTCATATTCGTCGTGCGTGTTCGTTGTGTTGTGTAGTAGCGACCTCTGTAACGATTTGATCACTAGTTCGGAGGAATTCTACCCGGTGTGTGTGTGTGTGTGTGCGCGCGCGCGCGTGCGTGTGTGTATGTCTAATTGTGTGTTATCTAGAAAGCTAAAAAGGAAGCTAACTGGGCCGGACTTGGGCTGTTGCACCAAAGAAAAAAATGTACTGTTGTCCCTATGCTCGCCATGAAGAAATATGGAGGGAGTGGAGACATAGATCCTTTCACGATTTACATTTCTAAATCACGAATGAAGTGAGGCAGGTGATATCCAGTTCGAATCTCTGCTGAACTACCACGTATTCTGACTGAGGGTTATCATGCTCGTAGTTTCTTCACTCGTTTCCTCGATGGTACCTCCAAATAGGCGCAGACCACTTCCCTCAATCATCACATTTGCTGTTGTATACCGTCTTCACATGAAACATTGCTTGCGTTCAACTAACTAACTTACTAAGTAACTGACTGACTGACCGACTGACTCTAAGGATTAGAGCCCTTCTTGAGAAGCTAAAAGTTCTTCAGCTAGTCAAGAATTTTTTTGGAACCAGTAGGTTTATCGCCGTTCGGACGACAGCGCGCCACTTGGCCTTGTCCTGATTCACATGAATCTAGAACACGCCCTTCCATCCTGCCTTTAAGATCCATTGTTGTATTTACATAATGTCAACTCGACTAAACTCTATATTTACTCTTGTGTAATGAATCAACAAATGCACGGATATGCAACATGTTTAAGTCGAGTAAACTCATTAACTTCATGCACTTTTTTCGTCATACAATATATTGACATTTATATAGTTAATAAAACACTGCGTTGCGGGGTGAGGTTGGGAGTGACCGGCCCCCGTCTTGAGGCTTGCTTTTAAAGCATGTTTTCTATAACACAAACTAAAATGAAATCAGTGAACCCATCGTGTTCCCAGTACAGCGTATTCATTCATAGTGTTTACACGGAATATCCTAGCCTTGGGATCTCTTGACCCAAATTAATTCGAAGATTATGTCACCGCTGCAGACGTTTGGATACAGCACAATATGCAGTTTTAACATTTTATTTGTATTAATATTTTAATAGATTTTTTTATGTATTAATAGTTTTACATCACAATATTAACATTATGTATAGATAGGCATCAGTATGTACATTTTACCATTTACATATGACTGCTTGCAGTACATGCTGTTTAAGTCTATGAAGTATGTAGCTCCCTGAAGATGGCCATGACCTGTGGCCGAAACATGTAAGAGCAGTGAATAATAAATATCATGCAACGAATGGGACTTGTAGGTTTGTGTGTGTGTGTGTGTGTGTGTGTGTATATGTTGTAGAGACGGTTTAAAGATATTGCAGCGCACTTCTTACCAAGCGTGTGATGTTTGATCTTCGTCACGGGTCACTGTAAATATCTTCTTTCGGTTTTTCTTTCGTTATGCGCTGGAAAGTAGTAAGTTAATGAGTTTACACCTTCGGCAGAACCTTATAGAAGAACATAAACGTTGGTCAGTCAAACAGGTAAGTAACTACATTTGATCGGGGCTATTTAAAATTTCGATAGGACTCAGAGTCTCAGAATTAACTAAGTTTTGAAAGCAAAGTGGATTGTAATTACAGCATTAGTCACGACTTCTTCACAATTTATCGAAGACACATCGCCATTGTTTCTCGGCCTTCGGGCCCAACAATCCGCCTATACACCGTGCAATATTGTTCGTTAACCTTGCCGAAGCCAATGAATTTTTACACCACTCTGTTTGCTCGAGGAACAAGGAATTTGCATACTAGCAAAAGGAACTGACACCCTGCCTTTTGGGCGCGAAGCTAATTTATGCGTGTATACTCCCAGTCTCTCTCTCTTTCTCTCCGCATCCTTCAGCTGGGCTTAGTTCGGTGGCACGTACGGATGTTTGAGGGTCGATACTCTTTGGAGTCAAATAATATGCACTAACGTTGACACAGAAATGTGTCTATGATCAGTGTTTGCTGGAAGATACGTACACTGAGCGTTATGCATTAGAATGTCGTTCTATTAAATAAGAAAGCTGTCCCGAATCCAGGAAGTTTTTTTTTTATGTGAGCCTTGTACAATACTCTATACTGTTACTGCCAAAGACAGTTACGTGCGGTCGCCATTCCACGTTACGTTTGCCAAATCCTAGTCAGTGGACTAACAGCCATCACCATTAGAATTCGTAATTATTCGCAGACAATGGTTTTAATAAACTTAGACTTTTGAATGTCTCCAATGGTAGGTCGTATTAGTTACTTCAGTAATCCTTATTTTGGTGTGAACTGTGACAGGACAGAATTGTTACAATGTCAGTAATAGGGCCTGTGTGTCCGGAATAGCTCAGTCGGTGTTGCGACTCGCTACGGGCTTAGCGGTCCGGGGATCGAATTCCGGCTGGACAAAGATTTTCTGCTCCCGTCCAGATCGGCCCTGGAACCCGTCAAGCCTCCTGTACAATGGGTACCTGCTCTCTTCCCCGAATGTAAGGCGGCTGGGACGTGGCATTGACACCCCACCCCATCTAGCGCTGAGGTAAAGGAAAGTGTAGAGCTATACATCTACTCTCTATCTGGGCCACCATGGCCTGTTATAAGGTGAACCTTACCTAACAGGATCTGTGCATTGATCGAAGTGTAATAAGGCAAAGCTGCTGCTGTTGTTGTTGTTGCGTCTTGGGATTTTGGCCGACCGGCCTGCAATTGTGTGACGATATAACACAGATTTCTTCCGAGTTTCCCTTCTTCAGCAAAAAAGAACTGGCGTGGAGAACACGTAACGTCTTCTTTGCTACATGTTCATCAATCTACAGGACAGTGCTGCAGAAATTAATAATAGCAAAATTTAATGATTATTTTATGCACGAAATTTCCACAGTGAATTACCCTACAAATTTCGCATACGCAAAATTGGTAGTTCAGGATTTTTCAGTTTTCAGTTTTTGAGACAGGACCTCGTGTTGTGATCAGCATATATATATATAAGGTAAAGCAATCCGTTTTCAGTCCCTGAGGTTTGCAGGAAGTTGAGGCTCCCAGATTTCATAACATTTGGCACATTAAGGCTGTAAGGTTGTCAGCCCTACGCACCGGCCGCCTTTACTCCCCAGGAAATTTTCCTGGTACCCATTTCTGTTATAGGTTGAGTTGACCTCAGGGCCGTAGTAAGGCCGGAAGGATTATGTCAATAAAAAATTCCAATGACATCATCAGGAATCGAACTCGTGACCTTCCGTCTTGTACCGCAGTGCCTGAACCAACTGCGCCACCGCGTGTTCCCTTTATATATATGTTATATGTACTCATGCACAATCGGTACGACTATATACCTCGTTATGGTGTTATATGCGAACACCATAAAAAGTTGGCCCATATAAATGCCACTGGTTGTCTTGTCTCCGTACACATTGGGAATGTAATTAAAATCTGTCGGATATAATAGGCCAGTAATGACGGACACATTTACGTGAGAACCCTGCGTATGTTTCTGATCGCATCTGAACTGACTTTTAACTCGCTTAGTATTTATCGAAGTGATAAATCTCGCTACGAGTCTTTCATGTAGAAACGTGACGCACATGTTACATACAGTGCAAAATTTGTAACTAATCTAACCTAGTAAGTCCTTGAGTCTCTTATCTGACAGACTTTTCCCATTCCGTCATAAAGTGTGACTGAGAAGACAAATGGACTGAAGGACGCAGCGACTTTTACGATAGACGCACCTCGAGACACAAGCTGTGTTGTCAATTACCCACATTCAGCCAGCAGTTTATTTCCGGTTTCTAAACCTATAAGTAACAAAGCCAAGTAGCACGACGGTTACTTTTATGTGAGGTGAAACTTCTGTTTATATTTTGATGTAAAATTATGTTTTTTATTAATGATACAACGTATTCCTGAATAATATTCTTGTATTATTACGGATAAAATAATTATTCGTCGCATTTCCTGCATTGTTTGTCGTATTTCTGAAATTATATGACGAGCCACATTGCAAATGTAAAAAGGTCGAATGTTTTCGTATTTGTGCTGTATTACGGAACGTGGGAGGCGGTATTTGAATTTGATTATCAGTAGGACTGTTTTAATTTTTTTGTTTTCAGTGTTTACAGGGCCTTTCTTGTTACTGAAATTTAAAATGAACTATTGCAGTTGGTGTATATTGACCCTACTGGTCTTACATAGCTCGACATGAATTATTAAAATATTGTACATAGCATAAAATATTATACGTATGGTCGGTTTTATCAGTTTCTTACAACATTAAATGTGAGGAGGGGGGGGGGAGAACTATAAGTGCAGCATAGTAGGCACATACACTTATTCTATTCTACCCACTGGAAACTCCTGTGTGTTGCTTATTCAGTCACTGATACGCTGTTTGTTACGGAGGGTGACGCGAATTAAGTGCCCTTACAAGTTAAGTAGTGGATAATTTTTTAATGACTCTGTGTAACATGGCGACATTTGTAATATTACGAGGTAGGGCAGGTCGGCGAATTTAGTGGGAGAGATTTCAGAAACTGAAACCCGTAGATGCTTCTGTTCCACTGCAGATTCACTGACTTACGCGTAAAATTTTGCACCATTCGTAAGGCTTTTTATAAATCGTGACCTGTATTATTGTAAATAAATTGTTACCTTGTTAGTGCTACATTTGTCTAATCTGTTATTAGCCTAATGTCAGTCTGAAACGCATAACGAGCAATATTTAACACAGCTGTGGCTAGCATTTTGTGTGTGAAAATATCGTGCGTCCGACCTATGAATGTTACTAGGTTGAGGCTAGTCTAGAACCTACTTTATAATAAAGGAGAAAGTAGACCTTTCAATATCCTTTTATAATATGACATGAAATAATTGCTGTTGACCATATGTTCGTGAGCATGCGCTAGAAGTTTCGCAAATCTATTTCGTTGGACACTCGCGGGTTTAAGATTGTCTTATGCAGCTTTTCAGATTCAGACAGGGTACAGTTTGTTTCAGTTTCGTGCTAAATAACTTCCACTATATGGCTAAATAGATATGGAAGGGGGGGGGGGTACTTTTTGTCGTATCACTCCCGACTAACCATCGACACACCACCGATAATTGGCTACGCTGTGTAGGAAATAAAATGTCACTTTCAGAGTCTAGTGTGTTGTAGTTTGTTTAACGTTGCCGTGTGTATCGACAAATAATGTTAACCGTTTGAAGCGCAGTACCGCCTGCTGTAGAAGACAAAACTCTACATTGTTCCAACTAAGTGTGTATTTACTTACGTAGAACTCGTACTGTAAACAGCGATGGTTTACATAAGCAGCAGTAATTGATTGCTCTTAGTAACTTAGACACTGTGTTTTCTGTGAGGTTAGTACTGGATTTATTGTATTTTATTTAAATGCTCAAGCAGATGGACCGTCGTTTACAACTATATTTTCAGACAATATATTTTATTGTCTGCAACGTGCAACAGGTTTCGGCTTATTGGTAAAGCTATCTTCAGGTGCAGGCATAAAAAATATGAGAGAAAACAAGCAATTTTGTATACAAAACATTACTAATTAAGAAAGGGAGACAGAGGTATCAGTCTTACAGATGTTCATCTAGGTATATTTTATATATTGGGGTACGCGTTAACACAGTTCGTTGAGGCACTGCGCTACAAGGCGGAAGGTCGCGGTTTCGATTTTCGATGGGATTTTTTTATGGACTTCATCCCATCTGCCGCACTCTGGTCCCTGGAGTCGACTCAGCCTCTAACAGAAATGAGTACCAGGGGTAGCTCCTGGGGGTAAAGGCGACCGTTGCGGAGGGCTGACAGACTTACCGCCTCTATGTTCCGATTTTGTAGAAATTCTGGGAGTCTCAACCTCCTGGAGCCCTCAGATCCTGTCCAGGTCTGTATAGGGATAGCTTTGTCTTTACCTGTGCGTGATTTGAGGCTTCCGCCACGAAGTCGCTGAGAACCTCTCTCTTTAGGGTTATTACGCGGCTACCACTACTCTCCGCCTAATAGCCCAGCAGAGTAAGGTTCTGATCTTTACCTGTGTTTTACGTATTGGTCGAAATATACCTGAGGATGGCCTGTCCTAGGCCGAAACATATTGCTGTATTAAACAAAATAGAATGTAACTGTGTTTAAACTGTTATCAAACGTTGTGTATTGATTTGCTGAATAACACAACTGTATGGTGCACGTCAAAATATCTATATGAATTTCTGTTAAACCTAACGTCGTTCCCGCCTTTTTAATTAGAAATGTTTTGTATATAAAGCGCTTATTATCTCTCGTGTTTTTTGTGACTGGGTGATGATGGCATTTATTTAAAATCCGAAACATATGACAGGTTTTTAACAACAAAAGATGTTGTTTGAAGATATAGTCGTCGTTGGGGGCCGGGATAGCTAATTCGGTATAGCGATTTGCTCAGGGCTGGACGGTCCGGGGATCGAACCGCGATGGGGGCGAGATTTTTCGCATCTGTCCAAACTGGTCGTGGGGCCCACCCAGCTTCCTATACAGGGGGTACCGGGTCTTTTCCTGGGGTAAAGCGGCCGGGGCGTGACTTAGATCACCGACCGCCATCTAGAACCGCGGTTAAAGAAAGAGTAGAGCCATACTTCTCCCAGTCTGGGCCTTCGTGGTCTGTTCTAGGGTGAATTTTACCTTTACTCGTGGTTGATGGTCGGTTTGTCTATTCATGTATCACAACGGGATGTAAAACCCTAAGACGAGGTAAGTTAGCGTTCGTGGTGGTGGTGGATGAATCAGTCCAGCCTGTTTTGATTTTCCACTGAAAAAATCTATGAAATGATCTTAGTGCAGTTGGTCAGAGAAATAAATCCAGACGGTTTGCTTTTCAGATTAATCATTAAATCCATTTGTCACACTCCGAAAACTGAAAAACCGTAACACATTTTTGAAAACACCGAATGGACGTGTAACTCGTTTGGTAAATTTAGCGCATAAACATGTAATCCCTTTAATAAAATTTGTGAGTTTTACAAGAGTACAAAATGTTGCTATGATGACGCCGTGCTGCTTGTGCAGAACAATGTTCGGGCTCCAAGTCGGCTGGCGTTGCCATCAGCTCGCGGCCTTGGCACTCTCTCGCAATTTGAGAGCTGATGATGGTAACTGCCTTCTGAATGGAGGAGTTAATGGCCGTTACATTAGGATGATGACCTATATACATGTCCTGTCCGTCACTCAACGCAGCTCGTGTTTCAGCATCTTTTTTAATGGCTTATTACCTTACTCTGAAGTAACTCTATAGAAAACATGAACAGTTAACACCCTCTGAAACTGTATTTAACTCACATAGCATAGTGGCGTTTGAGATTATCTCAGCGATGGCTACAAAGTTCACTGTCTTCTGAGATGTGATGCCGTGTGATCTGGTAGGAATATCCCGACGTTTCAGGGGATCCTGCAAGTTGCATCATCAGGGTAGATAAGGGAAAAATGACTCATATTGACTAGTGTTCTAGCTGTAACACCGGGATTTGATTTCCGGCAGGGGTAGTAATTGTCCTGTGCAGCACCGCATGCAGGATAGCTATGGGACCAACCATCCTTACTGTCTGTATATGTGTCCTGGGGGATCTTCCGTCGGGATTAAAGCCGCCGGAGCGAAAAGCTAATGACCCACCTAAGTGTAGCGTCGATGGTACAAGGCGTATAGCAATATATTTTCACCCCACAGATCGTCATGGCCTAGTTTTATTAAGCACAGCAATATGATTTTATGGTCTAGTACCGGATTGAGCAGAGACCAGTTATGTTGTTCTGCGGCGATCTGTACATCTGTGTTATAGCTGGGCCCTTGAACGGAAAATAAAGACAGACGAATTAAATAATCTTCGCAATATTCGGGCTTGTTGTTTGAAAAAAGATCCGCTTCAAAATCTTTTACCTTCCAGTTTGCTATAAAAAAATATGAAACTTAAAATATGCAGAACTATAATTTTTCCCTTTGTTTTACATGGGTGTGAAACTTGGTCTCTCACATGGAATGAGTAAAATAGGTTGAAGTTGTTTGAGAATAGGGTACTGAGGAAGATGGCGGGGACTGGAGAAGACTACATAACGCTGAGCTGCATGATCTGTACTCCTCGCCATCTGTTATTCGGATGATCAAAACAAGCAGAATGAGACAGGAGAGACGTCTGGCACATATGGCGTAGAGGAGAGGTGCATACAGGAGTTTGGTGGGGAAACCTGGTGGAAAGACCTACGTGTAGATAGGAGTATTATATTAAAATGGATCTTAAACTGCTTAGGAGGGTGTGTTCTGTTGTGATCTGGTTCAGGAGAGGGATAAATGGCTTGCTGTTGTGATCGAGGTAATGAATCTTCGGGTTCCATAAAATGCGGGTAATATCTTGACTAACTGCGGAAACGTTATGTTATCAAGTAGAACTCCGCCCCATGGAGTTAGTGAGTTACATATTGGAAACACAGTTGAGCTTCACAACTACTGTCATAACCGAGCAAATTGGCTCAATCGGTAATGTTTCTAATTTGTATTCGGGAGGTCCTTCTAGTCAAATGCGTGTACGGATTACCGGTCAGGAACATAACTTTATAGTACCTCAACAGGACATGATGGCTTCCTTCTTCATCGTTTCCGATTCGTCACTCACAACCTACATTACCATTCTACACCATTCATGGTATATGCTCCATACCTACTGGTTGCAACGTTTAAAATGTTCCATAAATAAGTAAACGGCTGTGATGTTAAGATTACGCCGCGAAGTAGAGGAGATCTGCGTTCTTCTGGGTTAAAACGTAGCGTTTCTTGACCCTAGAAGATGGGACCGATAGGTTATCCCGAAAGTCGGGAAGGAATTACCACTATACGCTGCGTAATAACCCAGAAGAGCGCAGATCTCAAGCAGTTCTGTGTGAATTCCTGTAGGTGCCTGCAGCAGGCATCTGTTCGCTGGTAGAGATGTGGGTGTTTAAGTACCCCTTCCACAACGACTACACTCATCTTCCGATGCACTTGATGACACGTGACCTCTGTCCTCTGGTGTCATTGGTATCGAAACTCGAATCTCGTTACTCATGGATAACACCATAGCTCCGGAATATTATCTGTAATAGTTATGCACATGATACTTAACGTAATATCAGAAACATGCGCTGTGGAGTGGTTGATGGTTATGCAGTGCTGGATGTGCTGTTTTAAGTACAGGGTAGGCACGGCGGTGTTAAGAACCCAAGGTCACTGTTTACAAATTTGTAAACCGTCACAAATTAAACCGTAGTCTGGGGACTTTGATTAACACGACAAGACGAATTTTGATGAACAACTTAATGCGTGATAAGTGAGTTAGTAGACATATACTTGTTCTATGTTAGATTGCAGTGGACGACAGGTTGGTGTCTGTAATCTGATACGGATAGTTGGGGCTGTGGGCGGACGGGGGAACAGCGTGCTGCAGGACGATGATGTATGAGTGTGGAAAGTCCATATGTTGCGGAACAGCAATAATATACGCAGCAGCCCCCTGTATGCACACCTACACGAGCAGTAAGACGAGAGATGTGTTATTTATGACAATGAGATGTATTTCGAGTTGTCAGGTGGGAAGCCCAATGAACTGGAGGTACGCAGTACGTACAGTAGTTCAGCCGCCTGAACCTGGGTGTGTCTTCGTGGACCGGAGTAGTCCTTCTAGTGGCCTCAAGGACGTCTGCAAACTTACGGGTTTATTTTTAGTGAACTCCGCTGAGTGGGAAGTACGTGATCAGTCTGTATGTACACAGAATTCTGTATCACGTCTTCAGGACGCTCCATATGAATTTTATTTATTCATGCTTTATTCATCTATGCTATTATCTAGGTCTTACTATCGTGTCCATTGGTAGTATGATAGTGAATAATGAACCGGAAAGGACAGGGAAGGAGCAAGTGTAGTGTAGTCGGTATAATGACCTTGGTACTGCTTGGACGATTCGCGGTTCAAGTGCCGGCAGGGGCAAGAGACTTTTCTCTTCACCGAAGCGTCCAGACCGGCTCTGGGTCTCACCCAGTCAGACCCAGCTCATACCCGGGGGTAAAGCTGCCGGTGCGTGAAGTTGACCACGCACTTCCAACTAGTGCCTTTATAGCGTTGACATGAAGAACTTTACTTGTGCTTTCGCTAAGTGGGAAATATAGGGTCATTCTGTCCATACGTAAAATTCCGAATCAGAGCTTTGGACTTTTCCACATGATTTCTATTTATTTATGGTTTATTGAACGACACGTTTGCTGTGTCTGACTATACAGGGTGATTCAGGAGGAAAGGTCATTATTTTGGGAGATGGTTGTTTCGGTCATTGTGAGAAAAAAGAAGTTCATATGAACTTGTGTCTGGTTCTAGGAAAAGGTATGTAGTCAAACACAACTTAATCACTGAGGTGTATTTAATGACTATGCGATGGAAACAACTACATGTTTCGGCCTGTATTTTCCTAGTTTCACACACACAACGGGGATGACACACTTCCTAGATTGTGTCTGGTTATGAATGGTCACCGAGATAGATTTGCAGACGTAACTCCGTTAGATTTTTGTCTGTGGAGTTGGATGAATTGCTCGCTCGCATTTTGGATACTGCTACCCGCATATAGAAACGTGGTCAACTCAAACAACACGTAGTCTTCTTACACGTGTTGCAAGGTGCTTTGAGGTTGTTTCGAACATTTGTTGTGAACTGCAAAAAATCTGCCATTTCTGTGTAATAAATTTGTCATTTAAACATTAAATTAAATTAAAGTAACAGTAAGTAATTTCTCTCTCTTTATTACCATTCACAATGCCTTTTGTATTTTAGATTCAAACATCTCTATCTCGGTAACTGTTCAGAATTAGGTGCATGTTCATATGAACTCTTTTTCTCATAACGACTAATAGTATCACCTCCCAAAATATTGAATTTTCCTCCTGAATCATCCATGTTTATTTTAAAATGTTAGGGTGATTGGTGAATAATGAGTTGGAAGGGATGTGGAAGCAGCGATCTTGTCCTAATTGAAGGCACAATCCCGGTATTCTCTTATAGTGGCGGAACAAAACACCACACGCTCGCTCAGGATATCCGATATCCTGGCCAGTGTTTTAAATCGGGACCTCCTGGGCATGAAGGAGGTTTACTACCGACTCGTTCGCGAGTTTTGGTGTTTGAATATGTCATCATATTTCTGTTTTCGCGTTTAGTGTTCCCATCTAGACAGAGACTCTACGACACGAAAGGTAGCAATGAATGTATGTCACCATAAATAAAGTTCAGTTTCATTCCAAATATCGTCTTAAGCGTGGAAATAAAATATGACAAAAATAAACACCATTACGGTACTGTAGTAAATAAAGTTGTAAGTGTGTTTTCGCACGATTTCGAGGTGGCAACCACCGACTCTAAGTCGTTATCTTTTGCTTTTGGGTGCGTTCTCAAAGTTGCGAAAAGCGCCTGTTAGCTTCGTCATGTCCGTCCGACCGTCTGCATGCTGCATCTCGGCTCCCACTGAACGGATTTTAATGAAATTTGATGTTGGTATATTTTCCGAATATATGTCGAAAAAAATTCAAGTTTTATTGAAATATGATTTATCTCACTAAATTCTTCTTAGAATGAGGAATATTTCAGACAAAAGTTGTAAAGAAAATCAAAATACGTATATTAAAACACATTTTATATTCACTAACTCTTTTTTCTTCGAAAATCGTGACGTTTATGAGTTAATCTCGGTCGCAGAGAGTATGCTTGCGTTCTTCTATAGACGTTGTTATGTCCTGTGTAGACTAATCGTCATGAACACGAGTAGGCATAGTGTTGAATGTGTGCTACTGCGGACCAAATCAAATTAAGGGAAAGTCAGTTCGCAAAACAAGAGTCACCTATGCAACGGTATCTTCCTACACTCATTCCACATGTACCTAAACTTCAGGTCTTCGACTGCATTTATCATTAATCTTTCAGGAAAGCGGTTTGGCGTTACCAGACTTCAGCACTGACGTGCAAAAATCGGGTAGAAAACAAGTCACATTTGTGAGTGACACTTAGTTCAGATTTGGTGCAACATTATGGCGTAGTTGTTACATTTAGGACTTACTTACTCCATGGTACAGAGTCCTTCTTGAGAAGCTAAATGGTTTGCAGCTAGTCAAGAAATTCCCCGCATTTTACGGAACCCGAAGGTTCATTACCGCACTCACAAGCGCCCGCCACCTATCTCTATCCTGGGCCAGCCCAATCCAGTCCATATATCCACATCCCACCTCCTGGAGATCCGTCCTAATTTTATCCGACTTAAATACCGTATATACTGTATACTATATATATATATACTGTACTATATAGTATATACTATATATTACCCTACTATATACTATATTACTATACTATATACTTTATATACTATACTGTTATATTCTATTCACATTTGGACTTTCGTACCTCCACGTGATGTGTAACATTTGGATCATTTTTATCCCGCACCGATATGGTCACATTCGGGTCATTTTTAGGCGCGTTCGCAAAATTGCCGAAAGAAAATATTAGCTCGTCATGTCTGTCTGTCCTTCTGCCCGCATGGAACAACTCGGCTGTCACTGAACAGACATTCATGAAATTTGATATTTGAGTGTTTTCCGAAAGTCTGTCGAGAAAATTCAAATTTCATTAAAATCTGACAAGAATAACTCGTACTTTGCATGAGGATGTTTGTATATTTATAGCATGTCGCTGAATTCTCCTTAGAAGTAGAAATATGTCAGAAAAAGTTTGCGGGGAAAGTCAAAACAAACATTGTATGTGCAGTAACTCTTTTCCGACAGTCGTACCGTTTATGAGATAATGTGGATTAATATGGTAGAGTCACACAGGCCACAGATGACTATGCGGTTTGCATGTTAGAAAACATGGCTAGAAACTCACACTTAAGAATATATAATACTTATTTATTTTACGCGGCAACAATGGTTACGCCAACGCCGTTTAATTTCACGTTTTTCATATATTTTCTGTCTTGTTACATGTGACTAATATTGTTGCATTCAGGAAATTTGTGCCTTCACCTGATGGTGTTAGAGAATTCACTCTGACCTTATTACTGGTGTTGCAACTTTACTCGAAGTAAAGTTTTCGCTATTTGGTGCATTTCATAACATCTCTTAAGTGCTTCTTCATTTTATAAATCCATATTTGGTAGGCCTTTGCAGGTATTAAAGGACAGTGCACTGTGTGGTTTTAATCGAGACTTTATGATGTGACATGCAGCGTTTCGTTACCTATTTCCAAGAACAATATGCGTTTTGCATACACACTCCACTTGTTGCTATTAACGCCTTGCTAAACTTGAAGTTATAGCCTGTGGTTACCTTGAAGACTGAGTGACAAGTAATCAAATATATTATGTACTTCTCTTGGCCGCAAATGGACCGATGAGATCGTACCTTGTTTATATATGTGTGTGTGTGTGTGTGTGTGTGTGTGCGCGCGCGCGCGTGCGCGCGGCTCTTCAAATCATTAATTTTAAAATGCAAATCATTTTGATATGTTCTTCAAATTTTTGCATTAAGCTCCAGCATGGTGATGAAGAGTAGGGGGGAGGGGGGACGCCTCAGCGTACTTGATTGAAGTTGCCACCCAGATCTTATACGTTCGTCAGCATTCAAAATTCTCTTCGGATGTGAAGACTCGCAAGTAGCAATAAAAATGCTGCTTGTGAAACGTTAGCTGCAGAAGTCAGCGTGTGTGTTGTTTGTTCTGTCGTTTCAGGGAGATGGAGAAATTAGTATGACGCTGATCTTCATAATTAATAGTTTCTTGTTTATATTCGGCTGGTATGTAAAGGCTGGTGGCTAGTTCGTCTTCACAATTATCTTCTGAAACAACGGACTCGCTGTAGATATTTGATAGTACACCGTGGACGGGTAATTGACCAATCGCAAGGCCATACGTGGACCACCACGATGAAACAGGACGAAGAGTTCTGAGCTGAGCTCATAAAGCGTACTTTTCTGTTGCGTAAATTTTCAGTTCGTCAGCTGTGTATTATTATTATTATCATCATCATCATAATCATCATAATCATCATAATCATCGTCTTCATCATAGTTTATTGTATTGTTGTGAACAACTCGTCACAAAAGTACACATTCCTTTTGCGTATCTGCAGTTTGTTGCATATAACCTTAAAATGTTACGTCGTCACCATATTTTTACTTGTGTACTTCCAAGCAGCGTTTTTGTTTGTCATGTGTAGGTATACATGTGATCTGTTGCCTTACTAAATCTCACTTTCCTAGCTACAGCGGTTTATTGTCGATTGTTATGACAGCGAAGCACAATGAAAAAACTTCAAAATGCCACCATCTTTTTATATTACATCGGAAAAAATGTTACACTAAGAAGAGTTAGATGTTTTTCCAAGCTGTATTGCCATAATTCACTTCAGGATTCAAAGTAGGTGGACCTGGTGATTCTTTAGCATAACAAGTTCGCGCGCCAGTCATATTGTTATTTCTGACCGTTGGAAATTAGTAAGTACGGCATTAGGATGGTCCCCGTTGCCGTAATTTTCAAATCAAGTTTCATTCAACTGGTTAGTTCAGTTGCTTATTTATTTACACACAAACACGCACGCGCGTGCGCGCGCGCGCGCACACACACACACACACAAAATGGTGATTTCGTAAGTCTGCGTTTTCATTTAAAAGACGACAGTAGGCTAAAATGCATAACTTACTTACAGTCCTGCCACGAACGCGTTCAAACTCAGATCCCAGTGTTCTAGCGCCCGATACTTCTCTGCGCCCATTATTTTTTGATGTGGATAAGTTAATTAGACTGAGGTCAGTACGTGTAGTACGATGCGAGATATAAGACCTGATTGCATAATTTTAGTCGTAAACCCTCACTGCACAGATCAGAGGTGTAACATTCACAGCGCTGTCAGTAGCTCGGACTTGGCCCTATTGCGCTAGCATAAAGAACATTACATTGGGAGAAAAACCACGATAAACCTGAGACTAGGCGGAAATAGGAACCTTTTATTTCCCGAATACGTCGGATTCGTTACCACCTGTTCTCGCTTGCGCTGAAAGAGGGACTTAGATGGGGTTTACTATTTAATACATCTTATTGAAATGTTGAGAGTATGCGAACTGAATTAGACGGCCTGTGGTTAGAATTAGGTAACGTCTTTTATTGTAGGGAACGTTAGGGGTACGCAGTAGCAATTATCAGTACCCTGATAATTCAAGTCCGTGTCAGGAATGTGCTGTGCCATGGAGGTGTTTGGTGCGTTAATTAGAGAGCCGGGTGTACCTGTGGCTGAATACGGACTGGCGAAAGCAAGGACAGGATCCATGTACATGGAGACATGTCATTTGCATGTGTGCATAGAGAGATCGCACATAGGGACGTGCTATCTGCATAGTGTGCATAGAAAGAGCGCACATAGGGACGTGGTATCTGCATAGTGTGCATAGAAAAACGCATGTAGGGTAGTATAACTGCGTCGGCCTCTCGGTGTGTCTGTGCGCTTCCGCACAAAACTTCAAGTTGGAAACTGCAGGACGGTTTTTGTTGAAACTTGAACATTATGTCACTGTAGGCCATCCCAAACTCTTGTTCTTAATTTGCTGGACTGCGTAACAACTTGGTGAATGTACGAACTTATGGGGTGGAAGCGACATCAATACGAGTGCTGCAAGGCAGTAAGTCGCGTACATACGAAGAAGTATGACTAACGAAACCATAGATACTTACCTTAATCCATGGAGTGGTATCCTTCTACAGAAGGACAATACTTCCTCAGCTGGTCAATAAATTTCCCATTTTTGTTTAGAAAACAGAGTTTATTGTCATCTCATAACGTTGCATATTACCATTTATTTATTTAAATCACATAAATTAAAACCATCAAAATACACCGTATTTAGGTAGAACACGTAATTGTCTGTAATTAGGCTCCCTAAATGTTTCCGCCCTCTTGGGCTATTAAAGAGGAGCTGCAAGTAATTACAGACGGAAGTATATAAAGATACAGGAGTACTGCATGTATAAACAAACCACTTGGCAGATACAAATGTAAAAATATAGGAAGTTAAAAAGAAGTTTTAAAAATGGTCGATAAGGTGTGCATGGTCAAAATATGTATGTCCATATCTCCCAGAATTAATTCAATAGGCTTCGTAGTTTAACACTTCTGTGATGGAATGGCTGCGTTGTCTAAAACGATTATGTAGTTTCACGTGTTGTACTTGGGCATAATAGGCTTATAAAAATGACGTAACATACACAATCCTGATTTGAAAATATTGTGTCCCAACATCCAATATACAAAAATCCCCATAGAACTTATTTGTATTTTAATGATATATGGCGAAGTGCAAGTGTATTATGGATTTATACGGTGTGGCTCTGATTATGTACTGCCGTGGGCTTGTGGAAGGCCTGAATATTGCACTAATACGAGTGTTATTCTACCACTGGTTCCCTTGTGAGCCAGATGAATCCAGTACACACACTCCCACTCTGTTTCCAAAGTAACTGCAAGAAACGAAATTTAGAGCCTGAACTTGACGATGTTAACGTTTTTGTCGACTCTACTCAGTACCGTAAGAGGGACAACGAGAAGTAATAAGAGAACGTGCATGGGAACTTTGTGCTCTGAGGTGCGAATTTCAAAATTCTGGTCTTGTTCATTGAGTACCTTATCATTAGATCCTATGTAACTACTGCAATTGAAATGACAAATAAGAATAAATTTAAACGCGAGCACAACTTTACCCTGTGTTTCTTATGTAATAGGATCGTAACCAGAGAGTTTCTCTGGTAAACACCTACAGTTCAGTTCAGTTTGTTTTGTGGTGTTTATTTCTCCTCAGTTCCGGTCTGGAGCACCTGACTTCTGGTAGTATTGCATCTTAATTGGAAACGCAAATTCTACAAACATTCCTCTGTGCTATGCACACTGATAAGATAAGGAGACAGTGAACATGGCAGTTTATGAGGCACTAAACGACCCGGGTTCAGAATCGAAGCGATTTTTTATTTCGTATTGTAAATCATAACAATAAAAATAATTCTTTAACGAACTTTCATTACATACTTTTATAAGCCCCAGAACATAAAAATTAGTAATTACGGATTTACGCTGAGTTATAAGTTGTTGATACATTGTATGCGGCATATCTTCTAGTACGTCCATACCAGCTGCAGGGCTTCCAAGGTTTTGGTGGGAAAAATGCGAGTGAAAACGACTGGCAATACCTAGACGTAGATGGGAGGATAATATTAGAATGGGTTTTCAAGAAATATGGTGGGGTAGGGGGATTGTGGAGCGGGTTGATTTGACTGAGGACAGGGACAAGTGGCGGGCTCTTGTGAACACATTAATGAGCCTTCGGGTTCCATAAAATGTTGGGAAGTTTTTGACTGGCCGATGAACTGATAGCTTCTGAAGTAGTGCACTGCTTATGGAGTTACTTAGTTAGTTCGGTAGGTAGGTAGTCAGCCAGCCAGCCAGTCAGTCAGTCACTCAGAAGCATCTTATTGTTAAGGTACCCGGGAATGTAGTGCTGGTTTTTGCCTCAGCCGACCAGTGTTTCGCTTCGTTTTAGATGTGGTCGTGGGTGGAGAAGATTTCACGCTATTCCCGTACCGCCCGAGGTATCTTAAAATTGAACTTTCTTAGTTTTTAACGGTACATATCACGTCGTTCCATAATATGTTTGGGTCAGTGTTTATAATGTAGTGGTGTTTTTGCTGTAAGGCCTTGGCGAGGTACTGTATCTTTCATATCCTAGCCGTAGGGGGCAACATTACTCATTACTGAATAGTAGGCTGTCTGGCTGTCTTAGCGACAGTGGTAGCGAGTCTTGCGAGATAAGTCGACATAACGACCATCTGCTGAATGTTTGGTTGCCTCGATTATGTAAATTAAAGACGAGTACGTTCGTTTCGTAACTGCGATTCTTCATTGCTGATTTTGAAGTTCAGGAAGGGCACTGAATAAAAGTAAGCGGAGTGTTAATGTGTCACGACCGCCTTAGCCAAAGATAGACTGCTTTGTGCTTTTGCTTCCAAGCGAAGTGTTTCTTGGTTTTCTCGATATTATCCTGGGGTGTCTAGAAACAGGTCATTACCGCTACTTGTTAATTTTAAAGTACTAATTGTCGTAAATGTCAGAGTCCCAAGTGGGTTAATTCCGATATGTTTACGAAGAAATTACAAGCAGATTAACAATTCAAGTGACCGCGTCTGCTTGTGCGCGTAGGAAAACTCCCTAGGAAATCGTTTGATATGCGCGCGCGCGCGTGTGTGTTTATGTATATATATATATATATATATATATATAAGCAACAAGGAAATTTACTGCGTTTTAAGACATGCTGCATAATCTGTTTTGTTTTTTCTTACAAAATGCCTTTTATGTAATGATTTTATCTTTTTTGTTCCAATAATGCGTTTTTGATAAACTGTGCGCTAAATTTAAATATCCACCTGGTCGGATAAAGGTTAAATTCGACGAATTCCTCCTACCATTCAGTTCAGATTCTTTTATCTTCGTGTCTGCTATGCAAAAACGCGAAGGTGAAAATATTTAGAAGAATCCGTTGTTGTGTGTGGGCGTTTAATGGGGCTTTTCTCTCTGGTACAAGATCCTAAAGTTTTCGAAGAGAGGGTGATGAGGAGAATATTGAGACCTAAGGAAGAAGAAGTGACAGGAAGCTGCAAAAATGTGAGTAGGGAAGAACATCGCATATTCTTATTCTTCCTGTGGCTCTTCTGCCTGTTTCCAGGCCATGTTCTCCACTGTTTTCAACTGAGGTTTCAAAACAATAGTGTTTTACGGGATAGTTTTGTTAACCCCACACCCGACACCTACATAGAGGACCAGGATTTTATGTCGGGACTTATTCCCCCAGGGTCACGCTTCGACTGGCAGCCCTGCTAAGGCCTGTCCGGCATAGGTGACCCTGCTCTAGTTACCCACCGCCGGCATAGCCCCTTCCGTCACGTTATCAGAGAGAGTGCGCATGTAGCACGTATGGGAGGATGTGAGGCATGTTTAATGTATCTTAGTTTGGAACATGGAGAGCAGGGACTGTTCTGGAGTCCAAGACATAGACAGAATATAATATTAAAACTAATATTAATTGTAGAAAATGAGGATGTTGCCAGCGTTCATTTGGCTCAACACAGGGACCAATGGCGGACTCTTGCGAACATTATAATGAAGCTTCGGGATGAATAAAAGACGGATAATTTTTTGATTACTTGTCCTATGATTACGTCCTCAAGAAAGGCTCGATACCATGAAGTTATTCTTGCATATAATAAGGCGTAGCTATGGAGTATCAAGTTCTTGAAGTTGTCTGGCCAGACACTGCAAGCCACCAGCAGTTTATTAAGATGCCTTGTTACTGTGAGGAAATCCAGATATTTTGGAGATGTCAAATATGTCGTCTCAACTAGATGCAGAAAAGCCTGAACATGCCCAAAATCAAGACTAGAGATAAAACATACGTTATTTATTCTGTTGCCTTGCTTAATCTTTAAATGACCGGGATGGGTATTTAAATTTCAGCGCGTGGCTTATGAGAAATGTTGTATTTGATAGAAGAAGATAAAAATTATGAAATAAACGGCATTTTTTACAAAATAAAACAGATTATACAGATTGTATTAAAAAAACAGTAAATTGTCTTGTTGACTAATTACATAAAATGAATTTATACGGGCGTGATCACAGGGCTTTTAAAGGTGAATAAAAAGAACCCGAAGAATTGTATATTTCATTGTTGAACATAACTGTAAACGTCATTTGCTATACAGGTGCGTTTGTGCTACCAGACAGAGGGTCGCACTTCTGTGCCATGTGGCGTGGTTGGATCTGTACACCCCAAAACCACACTCGGTTCTAGTAACTCATGCGTAGGGATGCACTCTTTCCAGGTATCTAGAAGTCACCTAAAAATTCTAGGCGCCGGAAGGGTCATATGAAGCGAGCTTCATGCTGAGGACCAACAAATATTTGGCGCCACCATACAAAATTTACTGACCCAGAAAGCCTGGCCCCCGGGATTAGTGCACGCTCGATTTGCAGATGAAGTGACACGTGTATATGTATGATTACTGATACTTTAAGCGGTCTGCTACGAATTCAGCATGGATACGTATCCGAGAAAGCGCTTGGAAAAGCAAACAACGTGTTCTTGGAAGAACTACTGAGTTTAACTTCAAATGCTTTCATTGAAATGACGGAACTAGCAAGAATCATGAATTATTAATTTTAAAATTTAGTAATTCGCTTTTCTACATAATTTTCACAAGTACAGTTTGTAAGTCTTGTGCGTTATTTAGTGACGCTGCCGGTATCCACACTACGTGGCGGCTGTGCTAAGTGAATGACTGTGGAACAAGAGCGAAAGTGCAAATTGCCTGAGGCAAGGGAATATTTGAAGTGCCACATAGCTGACTAAATCCAAGTTGCCGACTTCTTTGAACATTTCCGACAGTTCCAACAATATGTGGGCTTGAATTCGAAGTTTCGCATTGTCAAAGACGAAGGCGTATGACGAGTAGAGGTGTATCTCCACACATTCATAACTTCGGCACTAGTTGGAGATTCGTAAATGTCGCGTCCCTTCCGCTCCCTCCCCCTCCCCCCCCCTCCCGGGAAAAAACCATGGTAAGGAGGCCGGGTGGGCCCCAGAACCGGCCTGGATGGTTTTTGGACCAAAGATAATATCTCTTTCCTACTAGGATTCGAACCCCGGACCGTCCAGCCCATAGCGAGTTACAATACCGACTACGTTTTCCCGGCTGCTGTTTATTATTGTCGTGCTTATGAAAATAGTATTCTACATGTACGCAGAATTTGGAAGTAGCTACTTAAACCTATTTTCATAGAATATCTAGCGCTCATGGTTCGTTAGTTTTATCACCAGTAAACCAAAAGCTAAATATAAGTATCACGCGACCGATATCTTTTGGTCTTGTGACGTCAAAGTAACTTCTTATTAGGCGTTGCATGATTTTCATACTTGTCACCACACAAAATTTGAGACATCTGTAGAGAAAATAGCTGTGATATCGTTCCTACGTCATATTTCGCACGGTTGCCATGTTGGTAAACATGTAGGAAATTTTATGTTACCAGGGGGTGGGGGTGTTCAATAGTGAATGATGTTCATACATTGTCATGAAAATTCGTCAAGTACTTCTACTCACTCAGTCACTTACTCACACACACGTACAAACACGTGGACGGACAAGGTAATAGGCCAGACATACCTTCCTGTTTTAAAATGAAACTATTTTTTAAAAAGTGATAATCGAGGTGAGTTAAAGGAAGATGAAGTCTGCTGGAAATCTATTTTCGTTGTTACACCGTGCATGTTGTCAAGTCACTCAATTATTTTACCAACCACTGCACATATATAAAATTTACACATTAAAACAT
>Ga0123353_10002727_pt1 | contig 22019 bp, 19 predicted proteins | sample TergutLab28metaG_3_FD_92763 | JGI IMG/M metagenome (GOLD analysis project Ga0123353, IMG submission 92763) | Labiotermes labralis P3 segment gut microbial communities from Petit-Saut dam, French Guiana - Lab288 P3 | ecosystem: Host-associated > Arthropoda: Insects > Digestive system > Gut ... | reverse complement strand
CGGCGTCGAAGCTGGCGGCGGAGGAATTCCCGCAGTTCGACGTGTCGCTACGCAGCGCCGTTTCCATCGCGCGCAGGCTCCAGGATCCGTTGGCGGAGCTTGTCAAGATCGACCCGAAAGCCATCGGCGTGGGGCAGTACCAGCACGACATGCCGAAAAAAGAGCTTGGCGCGGCGCTTGACGGCGTGGTCGAGGACTGCGTGAACAGCGTCGGCGTGGATCTGAACACCGCGTCGCCGTCGCTGCTGACGCGGGTCGCCGGAATCAACGGCACGGTCGCGAAAAACGTAGTGCTTTACCGCGAGGAAAACGGCGCGTTCACGGGCAGGGCGCAGCTCAAAAAAGTGCCGAAGCTGGGCGGCAAAGCGTTCGAGCAGTGCGCCGGGTTCATGCGTGTGCCGGAGAGCAAAAACGTGCTCGACAATACGGGCGTCCACCCCGAAAGCTATGACGCGGCGAAAGCGCTTTTGCAGGAATGCGGCTGCGATTTGAAAGACGTCAAGGCCGGAAAGCTCGGCGGCCTCAGCGAAAAAATCGCGGAGCTGGGCGGCATCGAAGAGCTGGCCGCGAAGATCGGCGCGGGCGTGCCGACGCTGACCGATATCGTCAAGGAGCTGCTGCGCCCCGGGCGCGACCCCCGCGACGAGCTGCCGCCGCCGTTGCTGCGGACCGACGTCATGGACATGAACGACCTGATTCCCGGCATGGAATTGCAGGGCACGGTCCGCAACGTGATCGACTTCGGCGCATTCATCGACATCGGCGTGCATCAGGACGGGCTTGTGCATGTGTCGCAGCTTGGGGGGAAATTCGTGAAGCACCCGTCGGAGGTCCTGAAAGTCGGCGAGGTCGTGACGGTGTGGGTGATTTCGGTGGATGTGCCGAAGAAGCGCATTTCACTGACGATGAGGAGCCCTGTGGGAGGAGTCAGGGATTAGGAAAACCGATTTGATTATAAATAGAGCCTGTGGACACGAAAGATAAACGCCTATTTTTTGGCGGATTTTGTGTCATGCTGCGTAAAATTTTCCTGCAATCCGACAGGGTTCTTTTGAAAATTTTTCTTGCCTGACACAAAATCCGCTCAAAATCTGAGTATTTCCTCTCATCTTCACGCGTCCTAAGGAAATTTTAATAATTATTTTGAAAAATATATAAACTTTTTTAATTATTTGTGGTATAATGAATTTAGCCTAATGTGCTCAGGCTAAAGGAGGTAAAGCGCCTTGAATCAAATACCGAGGGGACAGATTCGCGGTTCCGGCAAAAATCCGGGTGTCCGCAGGCCGGCTCCCGCGTCCGCGGGTAGCGCCGGAGCGCCCCGGAACAAAATGTACGGCGCACCCAAAAAGCGGAGGAAGAAAAAAAGGAAGCACACGCTTCTATCCATTATCCTTTCGTTTTTCCTGATATGCTTCTTCACGGGATGTATCGTAGGCGGCTACATCCTGGCGAACGCTTTTTCCGTCATCAACGGCGACACGATCGTCAACCTTGCTGAGGTGCAGTCGAGCGAGAATCAGACGTCTTTCGTCTATTATTATGACTCTGCCGGAAAGGAAAAGGAGTATATCCGCCTGCACGGTGAGATAAATCGCGTCTGGGTCGGCTTAGGCCAGATTCCCAAGGCGCTGATAGACGCGTTCATCGCGCTGGAGGACAAGCGCTTCTACTCCCACAAGGGCGTTGACTGGTATCGCCTTGGCGGCGTTATAAGCTCGCTTTCTTTCTCGGAGGGCGCGTCCACCATTACCCAGCAGCTCATCAAGAACGTCACCAACGAAAAGGACGTGACGGTCATACGCAAGTACTCTGAAATTCTCAGCGCGCTGAATCTTGAAAGAAGATATCAAAAAAACGACGTGCTGGAGGCCTACCTGAACACGGCCTATTTCGGAAGCGGCTGCTACGGCGTTAAGACGGCGGCTGAAACGTATTTCGGCAAGGAGCTGAACGAGCTTACCGTCGCGGAATGCGCGGTCATCGCGTCTATCACGAAAGCGCCGTATTCCTATAACCCGCTTTATAACCTTGATAAAAACCTGGTTCGCCAGAAGTTCTGCCTCAGCGAGATGCTTGATCAGGATCTGATCTCTCAGCAGGAGTACGATGAGGCGGTAAGCTATGAGCTTATACTGACCAACGACCCGCGTTTTATAGCCGATCCGAACAAGCAGGCCGCGAAAGCCGCAAAGGAAGCGGCCGCAAAGCCGAAATACAACTTTTATGTCGATTTCGTGATTGACTCCGTCATATCCGACTTGATGAGTCAGCTGGGCTACTCGAAGTCTGAAGCGACGAGCATGATCTTCTACGGCGGCCTGAAAATTTACTGCGCCGTCGATACCGCCATACAGGACAAGCTCGAACAGGTGTATTCGACGCGCAAGGTCTTCCCGAATCCGAATGAGAAAGATACAAAAGAGAGTCCGGCCGTGCAGTCCGCCATGACCATCATGGATTACAAGGGCAGGGTCGTGGGGATCGTAGGTCAGGCAGGGCCGAAAGAGGGGAACCGCTGCCTTAACAGGGCCGCGAAGTCGCCGCGACAGCCCGGCTCATCGCTAAAGCCGCTTGCGGTTTACGCGCCCGGCGTCAACGAAAATCGGATAACCTGGTCAACCAAGATACTGGACAAAGGGTTCGTCCACAACGGGAAGATGTGGCCGCATAACCAAAACGGCACATTGGGCAGCGGCAATTATACCACGGTGCAATACGCGATCCAGGTGTCGTACAACACCGTTCCGGCACGGGTTATCAAGGACTATCTGCCCAAGGGCACCAATACGTCGCTGAGTTACCTCATAAACAACTTCCACCTTTCCCACGTGGACAAGGTAAAGGACAACGCCCTGGCTCCCTTTGCCACGGGCGCTATGACAAACGGAGTGACCACCCTTGAAATGGCGGCGGCCTACGCGGTATTTGGCAACGGCGGCTACTATTACAAGCCCTACTGCTATTACGAGGTGCTGGACAACAAGGGCATGGTGCTTTTGTCCAACAAGGATATCAAGGGCGAGCAGGTTCTCACCGCGGAGACCGCCGATGTGATGTGCGAGCTGCTTCAGACAGTTCCGACGAGCCAATACGGTTCGTACTCCGCGCAGAAGTACCCGATCATGTGCAAAACCGGCACGACGACCGACAATAAGGACCGTTGGTTCTGCGCCGGAACGCCGTATTACGTCAGCGCGACCTGGTTTGGCTATGATAAGCCCAAGGATCTGAATCTCAGCTCCAACCCATGCGGGAAAATATGCCTTGAGGTGTACAGCAGTATACATGCGGGTCTCCCGGTCAAGCAATTTGAAAAAAGCGGCAAAACGATCAAGAAGTCCTATTGCGCGAGCAGCGGGAATATCATGGGGTCTAACTGCGCTTTCGGGGGCTACGGCTGGTATAAGACGGCGACGCTGCCTCCCATTTGCAACTCATGCAAGCCGAAGAGCCAGCAGGTGATTGAAGACGTGATTGATACGGTCGGCGATGCCGTGAATAATATTGTTGACAACCTTTTACCGTGGCTTAGGCCATAGGAGATAGATAAAGTAAAGGAGCGTTTCATCATGGCCATTCTCATAAAAAACGCCCGCATAATCGACCCAAGCGGCGAGCTTGACAGGGCAGGGGACATCCTCGTCGAGCGGGGGAAAATAGCCGCGGTCGGCGAAAATCTTTCCGCGCCGGCCGGTAAAACGATCGATGCAAGCGGCCTCTGCGTCGCTCCCGGGCTTGTGGACATGCATGTGCATACGCGCGAGCCCGGGTATACATACAAGGACGACACCGTCTCCGTAGCCGAAGCGGCCGCCGCCGGGGGCGTGACCTCGTTTGCCGCCATGCCGAACACGAAGCCCGTGGTTTCTTCGGCTGACACGATTGACTTTATCAAAAGCAAAGCCGACGGCGCAAGGGTGAAGGTTTTCCCGGTAGCGTCAATGGTTTGTGACGGTGACTATGCCTCCCTGACCGATTTCGGCGAGTTGAAAAATGCCGGGGCCATCGCTTTTTCAAACGACGGAATTTGCATTCCCGACGCGAAAACGCTGCTTTTGGCGCTCCAGCAAGCCGAATGGCACGGCGTCCCGTTGCTCATTCACAGCGAGGATGTTTCGCTGTCCGGGGGCGGCATCATCAACGAGGGCGTTGTCTCGGCGGCGCTGGGCGTTCAGGGCATGCCGTTTACGTCGGAAAACGTCGGCACGGCGCGCGATCTGATGACGGCGCGGTCAACGCAGGCAAATATCCATCTCTGCCACGTAAGCACGTCGTCCGCGCTGGAAACCGTCAGGTTCGCGAAGAAAACCGGCGTGCGCGTGACGGCGGAGACCTGCCCGCAATACTTCATGCTGAATGACGAGCTGCTCATGCTCCAGGACGCGGACTACCGCTGCAACCCGCCTATACGCTCAGAGCTTGACAGGCGCGCCGTTTTAAGGGCGATTGCCGACGGCACGATAGACGCCATCGCCACCGACCACGCGCCCCACTCCGCCGATGAGAAAAAGGACTTTTTCAACGCGCCCAACGGTGTTTTGGGACTGGAAACATCACTCGCGGCGGGAATTACGGCGCTGGTAAACAGGGGATACATCACGCTTTTCAAGCTGATCTACATGATGAGCACGGTTCCGGCGCAAATTCTCGGCATCGACGCAGGGAGCCTCAAGGAAGGCTCAAACGCGGATATCGCGCTGTTCGACCCGGCAGAAAAATGGATCGTCGAAACGGACAGGCTTCATGGAAAAGCAAGGAATTCGCCGTTCAAGGGGATGGAGCTGACGGGACGGGTGAAATATACGCTGGTTGATGGGGAAATCGTTTATCAAGATTAAGAGGCAGAAATAGGAGAACTTTTATATGAAAAAACTCAGTATTCTGCTTACTGCGGTCTTGCTGATTTGCCTTGCGGCCTGCGGTGGTGACCCTATAGCACCTGATGTCTCCCATGTGCAACAAACGCAAACAGCCGCAGCAACCGAATCCAATACCACCGCTCCCGGAACTTCAGCGGCCGTCACCAAAGCGCCCGATGATATCTCTGAACAACTCTATTTTGATGCCTTTCGTCCGGCTTTTGAGCTTGCCAGGGCTTTCACGACAAACACCGTCGCCAGCGATTCCAGTGACAGCATCAAGCAAAACGGCGTGTATTATTATCGCGTCACGGACCCGCGTTTCATAAGCTTTTCCGCTATGGAGGCCACCCTGCGCGAAGTTTTTTCCGAGGAACTTACGCAGGAAATCATGGGTATGAGTCCATTCGATTACCCGCTTTACATCGAACGCGGTAACCGGATCTATGCCAGAGGGGGACGCGGCTTTCCGACCGCCATGCCCGCCTCTTTCTCTATTGAAGAACAGAACGACGATAAGGTCGTCTACAAGGTAAGGGTCATGTACATGACCGGCGAAGAGAAAGATTTTTCCTACACGCGCGAGCTGATCGGCGGTGAATGGATTTTCACGAAGTTCCCGATGGAGTGGCTGCAAATTATGTCATAGACTTCTTGTAAAACTCTCAGAGAGAGTTTTACAAGAAGTCTATTGTAGGCGGGGTGACGCAATTGGTAATTTTAGCGGTAGACTATGGTGACAGCCACACCGGCGTCGCCGTCTGCGACCCGCTTGAGCTGCTGGCCTCGCCTGTGGAGGTCGTCCGCGAAACGGGCATGAAAAAGACGGCGGACAGGATCGCGGAAATAGCGGCACAGAAAAAAGCGGAGCTTATCGTGGTGGGATACCCGAAGAATATGAATGCGACTATTGGTGAACGTGCACAGAAAAGTGAGAAATTTTCAGTAGAACTTCACAAAAGATCAGGTCTGCAAACCGTTTTGTGGGACGAAAGGCTGACAACCGTTTCCGCGCACTACGCATTGAATCAGACGAACGTGCGCGGTGAAAAACGCAAGGCCGTGGTTGACAGCGTAGCCGCCGTCATGATTCTGCAAAGCTATCTCGACTTTAGGAGAAATAAGGGATTATAAAGATGCGAATTCTCTTGCGAAAAAATAAAAAAAGCGCGGTGTGGATTGATTTGCCCCTGTCCGCCGCGCTTTTTGCCGGTTACCTGCTGTGCGTAAGGCCGTCCTTTGATAGTATCGGCAGGCTGGCGTTTCAGATTTTTTCAGCCCTCGGGCTGTCGGTCGCCTGCACCTTGGCCGGACTCCTGCTGATAGGCGACCTGAAATTTATCGGGCTGTCGCTGTCGCTGTTCACCGCCGGCATCACCGCCTACGCGCTTTATGGCCAGATCATGGCGCAGCTCGCGGCGGGCGAGCCGTTCCGCCGGTGGATTTACCTCTTTTACTACGACAGGCCGATGACGGTCGCGCTTGTGTGGGGCGCGGCGTTTTTTACCGTGATTTTATTTCGGCTGCTTGTGCCGGCAAAATATGACTTGTCCGCCGGATTCAAGAACTTCATACGGTACGCAAGCGCCGGTTTCTTATTTTTCTACGCCTGCTTTTTGCTGTACAGCTTCGTACTGCAGCGCCCGCCCGGCAACCAAAGCAGTTATAACCTGATCCCGTTCAAAGAAATCGTGGCCTATTTCACCGGGCCGACCGATTTTTATGAGGACTTCATGTACCTCATGGGTAACGTGTTTTGCTTTGTTCCAATGGGATTTTATGTAAAAATTTACCGAAAAAGCTGGAAAATTCCAAGGCTGCTGCTGATCCCCGCCGCCGTTTCCGTAACGGTCGAGCTGTCACAGCTGCTGCTGAAAACAGGCCACTGCGATATTGACGACGTCATTTTGAATATTTTGGGATTCTTTCTCGGCGCGATGATTGTCCCGCTGTGCGACAAAGCGCGGCGGCTGATCACAAGGGGAGGGGAGACGGGGATTTTTTAGCTCTTCTAACATCCCGACTGAACGCATATTATCTCATTGGAGGTGTATGCATGAAAGTCAAACATATCGTCATCCTGGTTTCGCTCTTTATTATCGGGGCATGTCTGCTTTTTTATTTTACGGCCAAGGGCAACGGCGAAGCGCTGTCGGCCATGACGGAGCTGACTCCCCATAACGCCGTGATCGTCATCGACGCGGGACACGGCGGCATGGACGGCGGAGCCTGCGCCGCCGACGGAACGCCCGAAAAGGACATCAACCTCTCCATAGCGCTCAAGCTGGACGAGATGCTGAGGGCCGCCGGGTTCAAGACTGTCGTGACCAGAAAGACCGACGTCTCCATACATGACGGCACGGCCAAAACCGTGCGCCAGCAAAAGGTGTCTGATATCAAGAACAGGCTCGCGATCGTGGAGAATATGGAAAACGCGATTTTTGTAAGTATCCACCAAAATCACTATTCCAAGTCAAATAGCAAAGGTTCGCAGGTGTTTTACTCGAAGAACAATCCTTCCAGCCAGACCCTCGCGCTGTCGATACAGAACACCATCGCCGAGACTCTCCAGCCAGACAATTCGCGCAGGATAAAGCAAAGCGGGACTGAAATTTATCTTCTGTACCACGCGACGCGCCCGGCCGTCATGGTCGAATGCGGGTTTTTGTCGAATTACGAGGAGACTCAGATGCTCAAGCGGGACGATTATCAGAATCAGCTTGCGTTCGCGATCATGGGCGGGATCGTAAGATTTTTCGGCGATGCTAATATTTTGTAAATAATTTGAATTTCTAACCCCTCCGGCGCTGCGCGCCACCTCCCCTTGCAGGGGAGTCTTGGTAACGTAAGGTGTATTTGCCAATGTCTCCCCTGCAAGGGGAGGTGGCACGCAGTGCCGGAGGGGTTGTTTCTGAACGTAATGAAGAATCTTTTTGTACAAGATCCTTCGCATCCCCGCGCACGGATTATCCCCGCGCACGGATTATCCCCGCGCTCGGATTATCCCCGCCCGTGGCGGATTTTGCTCAGGATGACATGCGAGCAGTATTTTCGCTGACCACGTCTACCGTCTACAATCTAGCCTCTAGAATCTAGCATGAAAGGTAAATTAGGATGCCAAAATCAAAAACAGTATACGTCTGCGGCGAATGCGGGCACGTCGCGCCGAAATGGTCAGGCTGCTGCCCGTCCTGCGGCGAGTGGAATTGCATGAGCGAGGAAGTTCGCGCGCCCGTTTCCGCGGCGAAGCAAGCACCGGGCACGGCCGCGGTTCACGCCGGGCAGAGCATGGCACAGCGGCTCGAAGAGATCACGTCAGGCTCCGAGCAACGCTACAACACCGGCCTGTCGGAGCTGGACAGGGTGTTGGGCGGCGGAATCGTCAAAGGCTCGCTGGTGTTGTTGAGCGGCGATCCCGGTATTGGTAAATCGACAATATTATTACAGATTTGTGAATACTTAGGTCGAACCATCAATATACTGTACGTCTCAGGGGAGGAATCCGCGCACCAGATCAAGCTGCGAGCGCGGCGCCTGGGCGTCACGACTGAGAGCCTGTCGATCCTGTGCGAAACCGACGTGCAAACCGTCATGGAGCATATGCGGTCGGACAAGCCCGGGCTGGTCATCATCGACTCGATCCAGACGATGAGCATAGCGGAGCTGACGTCGTCGCCGGGCAGCGTGACGCAGGTGCGCGAGTCCACGGGCGCGGTCATGCGGGCGGCGAAGGCGCTGGACATTCCCGTCATCGTCGTCGGGCACGTCAACAAGGACGGCAACATCGCGGGTCCGAAGGTGTTGGAGCATATCGTGGACGCGGTTCTCTACTTCGAGGGCGAGCGCAGCTTGTCCTACCGCATCCTGCGGGCCATCAAGAACCGTTACGGCTCGACCAACGAAATCGGCGTGTTTGAGATGCTGGACAGGGGACTGTGCGAGGTGGAAAATCCGTCGCTGATGCTGATTTCCGGCCGTCCGAAAAACACCTCAGGCACCTGTATCGCCTGTGTGATGGAGGGTTCCAGGCCGATCCTGGCTGAAGTGCAGGGACTGGTAACTACCACAGGATTTGGGAATCCTCGCCGCATGACGACGGGCTTCGACTACAACCGCCTGGCCATGCTTTTGGCTGTGCTGGAGAAGAGGGCAGGGTACTTCTTCGGCAACATGGACGCCTACGTCAACGTCATCGGCGGACTTAGACTGGACGAGCCTGCGTCGGATCTGTCGGTAGCGCTGTCGCTAGTGTCGAGCCTGAAAGACGTGCCGGTCAAAGACGATGTGCTGGCTTTCGGCGAAATCGGGCTTGGCGGCGAGATACGTGCCGTGACCGGGTGCGTGCAGCGCATCAACGAGGCGGCGCGGCTGGGGTTCAGCCGGTGCATTATTCCAAAATACAATATAAAAAATGTTATGGGCGAGGTCAAAGGGGATATTGAGGTCATCGGCGTGAGGAATATTCGGGAAGCATTTGAGGCGAGTGTGTGAGAGTACGGAGGTTATTATGGAAAAAAAGGAAGCGCCAACCATTAAAACGCAAAGACTAACCTTGCGCCGGCTGACAGAAAATGATATTCCGGGGATGCAAAAAATGTTCGGTAATGCCAACGTGACGAAATATATGCCCGGCGATACGCCGCCGCCGGACAGGCATTCCATGCTGAAAATTGTGAGGGCAAGGCGTGAAACAGAGTGGGCAATCATTCTTAATGAGACAAATGAGTTTATCGGCGACTGTATGATCCCAAGTATTGCCGAAAATTATCTTGGCGAGATAGGCTGCGTCTTGTTGCAGGAACACTGGGGCAATGGTTACGCAAAAGAAGCCATGTTTGCGGTAATCGGCCATTGCGCGAACACGCTGAAACTGAAGCGGCTGTGCGCCAAAACGGACGACCAAAATCTAAGCGCAAAAAGGCTTATTGAGAGCCTTGGGTTCAACAAGGACGCTGTGTTTCCGGAGGCGAATTTCATCGGTCGGGTTTGCGACATAGCTTTTTATAGCAAGAGTATAGAATAAGGAGCGGGTCATTCGCGCTTGATGATAACTTTCGCAAAATGAATCTTTTGCGAAAGTGAGGGGAGAGAAACACGTCAATGAAACAATCAGAATTCACCGATCTGCCCAAACTTGTTCAGGATTACCTAAACTACCTTGATGTCGTGAAAAATAAATCCGAGCTGACGGTATCAGAATACGCGCTTGACCTGCGCACATTTTTCCGATACCTTATGTTTTCGCGCGGTCTCGCCGAACCTGACACCGCCTTTGAGCAAATCGACATTTCAGGCGTCAATCTTGACTTCATAAAAACCGTTACGCTCAATGACACCTACGCTTTTTTGGGATACTGCCGCAGGAATCGCTCCAATGACGCGGCATCCAGAGCCAGAAAAGCCGTGGCTATACGCAGGTTTTTTGTATATTTATCACAAAATCTTCGCTTGATTGACGAAAATCCTATGCAAAACCTTGAGTTACCGAAGATAAACAAGACCCTGCCGAAGTATTTGACTTTAGAGCAAAGCGTAGATCTCCTTGCCTGTGTAGATGGAAAATTCCGGGAGCGCGATTACTGCATCATCACTTTATTTTTGAACTGCGGACTGCGCCTATCGGAGCTTGTCGGCCTGAATTTGACAGACATACGTTCCGACGATACCATGCGTATTATGGGAAAAGGCGGAAAAGAGCGGATAATTTACCTCAACGACGCGTGCAAAAGCGCCCTGAACCGCTATCTCAATGTGCGGCCACGCGACGGCGTCAAGGACCGCGAGGCGTTGTTCATTAGCCGCCAAATGCGGCGCATGAACCCTCGGTCGGTCGAGGTCGTCGTTACGAACTTCCTTAAAAAGTCCGGCCTCGAGGGCCAGGGCTATTCCGCGCATAAACTGCGCCACACCGCCGCGACGCTGATGTATCAGCACGGCGATGTTGACGTGCTGCTGATACAAAAAATCCTCGGTCACGCGAACCTATCCACGACGGAAATTTACACGCATGTCGCGAACGAACAGCTGCGCAAAGCTACCGAGGCAAACCCGTTGAGCGCCCTCTCCCCTCCCCCGGATGCAACTGACAAAAATCGGGAGACAGGTTCTGACGAATAATAACGATAATTTTGTATATATTTCATAAAAAAAGCATTATTAAAACGTGAAAAATCGTGAGAACATCATATAAAAGAACGTTTCGGCTACCGCGCCGAATGCCGTAACTACGCTAAAAATCACAAAACGGACGCAATACAGCTTGTAGCCGGTCTCCGTTTCGCCGCCGCGGTTTGTGAGTAGCGTAAGCACATCCTTGGACATCAGGATGCCCTCATTGCACGCCGTCAAAAGCGCGACGACCGAAAAAATCACGCCCGGATAAATGATGAGCGCGCTGTAGCCAACGCCTTTCAGCGCGTACGCGTTGTAAAGGTAGCCGCTGATGATGCCCAGGCCCAGGCCGCGGATCATCGGGACGGCGTAGATGAGCGGCGTGCCGACGGCGCACAGCCCGGCGCAGTAGACGACCAACAGATAGATAAAAGAATTGATGAATGAATTACAGAAATTAACAATGATGGACTGCGCCTCCTTAACCTCGCGGTAGTTGTTGAACAGCGTCAGCAGCTTAACGATCAGCGAGTCGGCATTCGAGCGCACCACGCCAGCGCCGATAAGCATTCCTGCGGCAAAAATCAGCGTTAAAAGAAGAACCCGCCTGTTTGAAGCTAAGGACTCAAAAAAATTCCTGCTTCCAAGGCTTTTTGAACCGCTTGTCCGCGTTTTAAAAATATCAATCATGGCATGTCCTCCTCGTTATATAATAATATGCATCGAAAAAGAATTTTATGACACTGGTGTGTGGCTCTTGTGGATTGTATATGTTCAATAAAAATAAGCGGTGAATTTTAGACAACATGCCTAAAATTCACCGCGTCTACTATCACAATCCAGTGTCTAGAATCTATTTCTAACTACGTAGCCCGTATGCAAAATCTCATGCGCCTTGTGGCTGTTCGGCTCGCCCAGGTACTCCGCGTAGACCTGCTTGACGTCGGAATTCTCATGCGAAAGTCGCACGGGCAGGTTTTTGTCGTCCTCATAAAGCCCGGCCGCCCGCGTCGCGCGGATATCCGTGGTGTTGCGCACATTGGCAGGCTGTATGGGCTGCCCGCCGCCGTTGACGCAGCCGCCGGGACACGCCATGATCTCGATAAAGTCATACTGCTTTTCGCCGGACTTCACCGCATCCAGTAGCTTCTTCGCGTTCGCGATACCGGACGCAACCGCCACACGGACCACGTTGCCGTCCAAATCATATGTTGCTTCCTTGATGCCGTCGGTTCCGCGAACGTCCATGAAATCAATGCTTTCGGCTTCCTTGCCGGTCACGGCCCTCACGGCTGTACGCAACGCAGCCTCCATCACGCCGCCGGTCGCGCCGAAAATGGTACCCGCGCCGGAGCCTAAGCCGAAAGGCGTGTCATATTCGCCGTCGGGCAGATCGCTGAATATAACGCCGCTTTTCTTGAGCATACGCGCAAGCTCGCGGACCGTCAGCACAACGTCTATATCCGGCAGACCTTTCACGGCCGTGTGCTCCATACGCATGGCCTCAAACTTTTTCGCGGTGCACGGCATGACGCTGACGACGAAAATATCCTTTGGGTCAATTCCCATTTTTTCCGCGTAGTAAGTCTTTGCCAGAGAACCGAACATACCCTGCGGCGATTTGCAGGTGGACAGATTCGGTATAAGCTCGGGATAATAGAACTCGGCGTAGCGTATCCAGCCCGGAGAGCAGGACGTTATAAGCGGCAGATTTTCTTTTGACGTATACCGGCCAAGAAACTCCGTCGCTTCCTCCATAATCGTGAGGTCGGCCGAGAAATTCGTGTCGAACACCTTGTTGACGCCGAGCATGCGGATCGCGGTTATGAGTTTGCCGGTCTGGATTGAACCAAGCGGATAGCCGAATTCCTCGCCGATGCCGACCCTGACCGCCGGAGCGGTCTGGACGATGACGTGCTTTTCGGGATCGTTTATAGCATCGTATACCTTTTGCGTGTCGTCACGTTCGGAAAGCGCTCCCGTCGGGCAGACGGTGATACACTGCCCGCAGGACACGCAGGACACGTCGCCCAGCGGCTTCTCAAACGGGGACGCGATGTGCGTGTCGAAGCCCCTGTCGTTCGCGCCGATGACGGCCACGGACTGAAGCTTTTCGCAGGCGGCGGAGCAGCGGCGGCAAAGAATGCACTTCTCATTGTCGCGGTACATGTGGACTGCCGAACAGTCGATGCCGTACTTGTTCATCTTTCCGGCAAAGCGGTCCTCGTCCTCCACGCCGTACTCCTTGCACAGCTTCTGCAGCTCGCAGCTGCCTGAACGTACGCAGGTCAGGCACTTCCTGTTGTGGTCAGACAAGATCAGCTCAAGCGTCGTTTTTCTCGCGCTGATGAGACGCGGGCTGTTCGTGGTGATCTCCGTGCCTTCTTTGACAGGGTAAACACAGGCCGCCACGAAACCCCGCGCGTCGTTCGCCTCGACGACGCAGATACGGCACGCGCCGATCTCGTTTATCTCTTTCAAATAGCAAAGCGTCGGGACCGACACGCCGGCCTGACGGGCCGCCTCCAGCGCGGTGCTGCCCTCGGGGACGGACACCGGAATGCCGTTTACCTTTACGTTAACCATGTTGCTCATCTTTTTATCATACCTTTCTGGGAATTGTGCGGTTCTGCGCAGCGGAATTTCGGCTTTAATATATGGCCGAAAAGCACAAAACCTAAGTTTGAAAAATAAAATTTTTCAAACTTTCCATCCTCCCTACTACTTCTTTATAATAGCGTCGAACTTGCATCTTGTCATGCACGCGCCGCACTTGATGCATTTATCCTTGTGAACAAAATGCGGAGCCTTGACCGTGCCGGAAATCGCGTCTACGGGACAAACCCTGGCACAGGCCGTACAGCCCTTGCACTTGTCCGCGATGATCTCATATGAGAGCAGGCTCTTGCAGACTCCCGCCGGGCATTTTTTGTCAATCACATGCGCCTCGTATTCGTCGCGGAAGCGCGAAAGCGTTGACAGCACGGGGTTCGGGGCGGTCTGGCCAAGTCCGCAAAGAGAGTTGTCCTTGATATAACGGCAAAGCTCCTCAAGCTTGTCCAGATCATCTAGTGTGCCGTTTCCCTCGGTGATCTTCTCCAAAAGGCCGTACAGTCGCTTTGTGCCGATTCGGCAGGGCGTACATTTTCCGCAGGACTCGTCCACCGTGAAATCGAGGAAGAACTTCGCGATATCGACCATGCAGGTCTCCTCGTCCATGACGATAAGCCCGCCCGAGCCCATCATCGCGCCAATGCCCACGAGATTGTCGTAGTCCATCGGAATGTCGAAATAGCTGGCCGGGATACAGCCGCCGGAAGGGCCGCCCGTCTGCGCCGCCTTAAACTTTTTGCCGTTCGGAATGCCGCCGCCGATGTCCTCCACGACCTCGCGCAGCGTCACGCCCATCGGAATTTCCACAAGACCCGTGTTGTTGATCTTGCCGCCCAAAGCGAACACCTTTGTGCCCTTGGATTTTTCCGTGCCCATGGACGCGAACCACTCAGCGCCGCGCCAGATGATCTGCGGGATGTTGGCGAAAGTTTCCACGTTATTTTCCGTGGTGGGCTTGCCAAACAGCCCCTTGACCGCCGGGTAAGGCGGACGCGGGCGCGGCTCTCCCCTGTTGCCCTCGATAGAGGTCATGAGCGCGGTCTCCTCGCCGCAAACGAACGCGCCGGCGCCGAGACGTATTTGCAGGTTGAAATCAAAACCGGAGCCAAATATATTCTTGCCCAAAAGACCAAGCTCCAGGCACTTGTCGATGGCCTTTTGCAGGCGCGCCACGGCGATCGGATACTCCGCGCGGACGTAGACATAACCCTCCGTCGCGCCCGTGGCGTAGCCGCAGATCGTCATGGCCTCCACGACGCAGTAGGGGTCGCCCTCAAGCACGGAACGGTCCATGAACGCGCCGGGGTCGCCCTCGTCAGCGTTGCAGACGACGTACTTCTGGTCGGCGTAGTTCTGCGCGGTAAAGCTCCATTTAAGTCCCGTCGGGAAGCCGGCGCCTCCCCTGCCCCGCAAGCCTGAGTCCTTGATGATCCCGATAACCTCGTTCGGATCAAGCTCCAAAAGGCACTTGGCCAGCGCGCCGAAGCCGTCAGCCGCGATATATTCCTCTATGCTTTCGGGATTGATCACGCCGCAGTTACGCAGGGTGGCGCGTCTTTGCTTTTTATAAAAATCGGTGTTGTTAACGGAAAAAACGCTGTCGGCCACGCTGTCGACAACGCCGCCGACCGTGTATTCGGCAACGGGCTTGCCGCCGATCAGATGCTGCTCGACGATTTTCGCAACCTTGTCGGCCGTCACCTGCACGTATGTAACCTTTTCCTTGCCGTTTTCCAGCACCTCAAGTATCGGCTCATACTGACACATGCCGATGCAGCCGGTTTGCGCGACGTCCACATTCGCGAGCCCGCGCGCGCTGATCTCGTCTGAAAGAGCGCTAAAAACAGGCCTTGCCCCTGCGGCTATTCCACAGGTGGCCATGCCGACGACCACGCGGATAACGTCGCCGCCGCCGTCTCTTACCGTCATTTTTTTTCTGGCTTCATCACGAACGGCAAAAAGCTCATTAAGTGACTTCAAAATAAGACACCTCCGAATTCTAGATTCTAGATTTTAAATTTTGTACTTTTGCAGGATTCCGTCAACGTCGCCCTCAACAAGCTTGCCGTAAACGTCCTCATTGATCATCATGACGGGAGCCAATCCGCACGCGCCGATACAGCGGCACGCCTCGACGGAGAAGCGTCCGTCCTCGGTGCACTCGCCCGGCTCGACGCCAAGATTTTCACAGATTTTATCAAGCACATTCTGCGAACCCTTGACGTAACACGCCGTCCCAAGGCAAACGGAGACATTGTACTCGCCCTTGGGTGCCAGCGCGAACTGCGAATAAAACGTCGCCACGCCGTACACTTTCTCCAGCGGGACATCCATGCCCTGCGCTATCATAACCTGAACCTCGTAGGGCAGGTAGCCGTAAATCGACTGCGCCTGCTGCATGACGTGCATCAACATGCTTTTATCCGCATGGCCGCCGCTGCTCACACCGGCGATGACGGCCATCAGCTGCTCGGCCTGTTCAGGCGTACCTTTAAATGGAAGTGTGCTGATTTTCTTTTTCATAAAGCTTTTTTCCTCCTTTTTTCAACGATAACTTTTGTCAAACCCGGCTGTATGGCATCAAAAAACACTAGCCGTATTCACATACAAAAATATTATAACATGTTTTTAAAAATAAATCTACTGTTTTTCGCTATCTTTTTTATGGATTTTCGGTTTTTCTGATTTTTGTTTTTTTGTATATATTGTATGATTTTATACTGATATTTTTATTGGTTTTGTACAGTCAATTTTCTAGCTTTCCGCCGCCGCAAGCATAACAATCCCCGCGACAACAACAGCCGCAACCCCATACTGCGTCCGACTCAGCTTCTCTTTCAGCACAACGCGCGACAAAATCATCGACACCACGCAGTACGCGCTGACCAGCGGCGCCACGACAACGCCGCTCCCGCCAATGATAAAGACATAGAAAAACTGCCCCGCCACCTCAAACAGCGCGGCCACTCCCCTGTCGCGCTGGTCACGGATACGGAGCTTCTCTTTTTTTATTGCTGCGATGTAAATAAAAGCGATCGCCGCGCAGATGAAAAACGTCAGCTCATACGCCACCAGCGCGTTGTCCTCGCTCAATTTCGGCGCTTCCTCGTTCAGCCAGATATCGTCAAGGAACGTGCCCATCGCGTCAACGAGGCAATACAGCAACGGAAAAATGATGGCGACGGCGCTGACGGAATATTTTTTGTCCGTAGTCTCCCCCGACGCTAAACGCGTGCGGTCGGCGCTCTTTTTCTCGAGCGCGGACAGCGCGAACACACCCGCGCTGATCAAAACGATAGCGGCGGCCTGGAGGCAAGAAACCGACTCCCCCAAAATAAAAAAGCACATAAGCGCCACCGCCGCGCCGGATGAATTCTGAATCGGCGCGGAAACCGACAGCTCAATGTAACGCAGTCCGACGTAACCCAGCGTCATGGACAATATGTACATAAATGATACAGGCAGGTAGATCACAAGGCTGTACGGTTCGAACGGCTCGCCCTTTGCCCACATGTATAGCGCGTAGACGGCGGCGTGAAGCCCCATCACAAATCCGACAGTCACTACGATTTTCAGGTGTGAAAGAGGATCACGGCTGTCAGAGCCTTTTTTATAGAAAAGATCCGCCGCGCCCCAAGACAGCGTCGTCAGGATTCCAAATAAAAGCCACATGATGTATTGTTCCTCATTCCTGTACTATTCCTGTGCTTTTATCTCCCGATATTTCCGCATCAGTATCGCGAAAAGCTCACCGTTCGACGGCGGCGTGTAGGTGATGGCGTTTGCGCCCGCCTCGATCGTCGCGAGACGCGTTTCGTCGGTAGGGCCGCCCGTCGCGAGGATCGGCATATTCGGATATTTCTCCCTGATCTTGCGGATTATCGCGGGATTTTCCACGCTGCCGGACACATTGAAGATGTCCGCGCCGGCGGATATCCTGGCGTCGATATCCTCGTGTATCGACACGACCGTCACGACCACCGGGATGTCCAGCTTTTCCTTGAGCTTTTCAACAATCTCGTTCTTCGTCGGTGCGTTGACGACCACCCCAGCCGCACCCATAAATTCCGCGTTTTGGGCGATGTCTATGACCCTCGGCCCTCCTGTCGTGCCGCCGCCGACGCCCGCGAGCACAGGCATCTCCGCTACGGCCAGTATCGCGTTGGTGATGACCGGCTGGGGCGTGAAAGGGTAAACGGCGATAAGCGCGTCGGCGTTGATGTTGCGGATAATCGCCACGTCCGTCGAAAAGGCGAAAGATTTCAGCCTGCGCCCGAACAGCTGTATGCCGGTGCAGCGGCGTATGCACTCCGGCACATCTACGCGGTGGCTTCTCAGCACGCCGTCATATTTGGGGATAATTTTTTTGACTTCGCCGGTTTCTTTCATATTCGTTATGTCCATGATGAACATCCTTCCGCAGATTATTTTATTTTGATTATAACATAACCGCTTTTTTCTATTATATCCTTATAGAATATTCTTTATTGTTTATGAAAAGTTCAAAAAAGAGCAGAGGGACGGCGCGGATGCCGTCCCTTACAAGCTACGTTATTTATTCCCAAAACGCGATTCCATCGTCAATCGTAAACAAATGCGACGTATCGTTAATGAACGCGGGCCTGCACCGCCCGTCGCTGTAATACTTGATTTTGCTCAGACCCGCGTTATGCTGGCAAAACCCGAAAGGCAACCGGTGGTCAAACCCCAGCGCCGCGCGGAGAAAGCACGTGTTAAACGCCCCGTGCGCCACGGCAAGGACATTTTCGCCGCGGGTGAACCGTGCCCGAAAATAGTCCACGGCCTGCTTCGCCCGCATGTGATTCATCTCGTCCGTATAGTCCTCGTCTGGCAAGGACTCAATATCATCCTGAGCCGAGCCTTTGTACATCTCCGCCCCGGGAAAGCGCCGCCTGATCTCACTCAGTGAGCAGGGCCTGAACGCGCGGCTCACGCCGATCTCCGTCAGCTCCGGCATAATCTCAATGGGCGGCGGCTCATTCTGGCGGACCGCCGCTTCGTGCGCGGTGACTATAGCGCGCGACAGCGGACTGGCGAACACCGCGTCCAGTCTGCCGAGGGACAGCCGCTCGCCCAGCAGCTCCGCCTGGCGAAAGCCGTTCGGAGTCAGCTCGGGATCATCATGCCCGGCCGCGCTCTCATGCCCGGCATTGCTCCAAGTCTCACCGTGCCGCGCGATGAACAGGTTGAGTATGGGTTTATTTGTCATACGTCTTTTTTACAACACACAACAGGTACAGCTATTTTTGCGCCTGTCGCCGCTTCCGCGCCAAAATTAAATTGAGGCGCTGCGTCATAAGCATATTGATAACCGTACAATTCCGGTTTGTAGCTTGACTTTGCGCTCCAGACTGTGCCGATAGCTTCCCCGTAATCCCGTTCATTTTCAAACGGCATCCCTTGGAAATACATCATTTTACATGCCGGTAAATCAATTAACTCATATCCTTGCGGCAAGCCCTCCGCGTAATCATACGGCACTTCAACACCGCCGGCGATATCAGAGGTTCTTTCTTTTACCAGGTATGGGGGTAAAGTGATGATAGCACACGTATCAAATTTTTCCGGGACGCTGTTTAATATACCGTGCCACTCACAACCGACCTCTGCGCAAAACGTGTCATAACATATTGCTTTTTTTGAACGCAATAACAATAGCTTGCGTGCCGGGCGATCGGCAACAGTTGTCGTTACAATTTTTGAAACCTTGTCTTTTTTCATTTCCGTTTCCCTCTTTTTTCAGAGACTGCCGACACGAGATTCTCTTAGAATTTATGGAACGCGCCGTCAAGCAAGTACACCTTTTCGTTTTCAGCATTCACGGTAAACGACGCGCCCTCGTTCAGGCCCGCCGCGATACCGTTCAATTCCTTCGCCGCGTCAATGCTGTCCTTGTTCTTCGCGCCGCAATACAGATACGCGTACTCAAACGCGGTCTCTAAAAGCAGCATATCGGAAGAAAACGTCCATGACGCCATACGTTTCGCGTTGCCTGTTTTATCGAGCCTTTGGGCCGCCTGCTCCAGCGCGTATTTGTTGTCGGTTTCATGACCCGTCAAATCAACGTCCAGCGCCCGCGCGAGACAGAACGGCGAGGCCGGAATCGCCAAAACCGCCTTGTAGTACAGCGCTTCGGTTACAAGCTTCTCCTGCACATAGGGATCCGTGCAGTACATCGCGAAGTCCGCGCCGAACTCGGCCTGTTTACGCGCCGCGTCCTCGCTGATATAGCTTTTCGCGTTGTCAAGCGTGCGTCCGGGGTCAAAGAGATCAACGGATGCAACCTCCACATATCCCATATTCCTGGCTTTCGCAGCATCCCCCGCGGTTTTGCGCATACTCTCGACAAACGCGTACTTGGTGTGGCGGTTGAAAGTGTAGTATACGAAATTCTTCGCGCCAAGCTCCGCCGACGTTTTGATCATGGCGTCGGCTATGGCGTCGCTGTCGAGATTCAGGATAATGTCGGTACGGTCGGCCATGAGCTTCAGATCCTCGACCGAGCCGCAGGCCGCGATAAAGATATCCCCCCGATTCACGCGGATCTTACCGATCGCCGTACCCGTGCCCTCGACCGCGTTGGCGAAGATGATAGCTTTCACGTTTTGATCCTCGGCAGTCTTGAACGACACGCGCGCAACCGATTCGTTGTCTAAAAGATAATCGTCCGGGAACTCCTTGACGATCAGATTGTCGCCGTGGATCGCTTTCAGCTCCATGGCCTTGGCATAGGTGTCGGGGTATAGCTCTTTACTGCCGGTGATCAGCGCGATTTTGAAGTCACTCTTCAATTTAACACGGCTGCCACCCGTACAACCGAAGCAGGAGACGAGCAAAACCATAACGAGAACAAGCGCGGTTATTTTCTTAAACATAGGGTATTCGATCCTTTCTTTATACTGCTTAACGACTATAAAATGTGATTTTAAGGAGTTAAGGAGTATTGACCTGTATAATTCCTAAGATAATAGTAGCAAAAACTTGCGCGGGTGTCAAGTATCCGACATTGAATATTTCATTTCGCAGCAAAAGCCCCTGCCGTAATTTTGGCGAGGGGCCTTATTATCAGAACCTGTGATCATCAATCGTCGTCTGGATCCGGCGGTTGTTCAGGCGGTTGCTCGGGCGGCACAGTTGTCGATACCGACTCGCAACGCGAGCATTTGCCGCCGTTTGCGGGATAACTGTGGCCTAATGCCGCGCCTTCGGTCACGTTGCAAATCTTGCACTTTTTGGGGCTGGTACATGTGGCGGCGGCAAAATCATGAGCTTTCGCTTCGCCCTCCGCGTTACAGCGCTCACACTTGGGTTTGTCGCCGCATTTCGTTACGGTCGTCCATTTATGGCCCAAGGCGGCTCCTTGCGTTTTCTTGCACACGGTACACGTTTGCGGAGCGGTACATGTCGCCGCCGCGTACGTGTGGTCGCCCACTTTACCCTCTGTATATCCGCAAACTCTGCACTTCGGGGGATCTTTGCAGGTGGCGGGCGCCATATTATGCCTTTGCGCCTTGTCGTCCACCTTGCCGCAGACCGTACATTTCTTGTTCGCGCCGCATTCGTCTGAATTCCATGTGTGCTCAAGCGTTTTGCCCGTCGTCGCCTTACAGCGCGAGCAGGTCGCCGGGACGGAGCAGGTTGCCTGTGAGTAATCGTGGCCCAGCGCGGCGCCGGTCGTCGCGCCGCAGGTTCTGCACTTTTTCGCGGCGGTGCACGTCGCGTCGGCATAATTATGTTCAAGTGTGCTTCCCGTCGTCGTGCCGCAGACGGAGCACTTTTTCGGCGTCGTACAGGTAGCGGCTTTCCAAGAGTGATCGCCGGTTCCTCCTGTCGTCGTACCGCAGACAGAGCACGTCTTAGGCGCCTTACAGGTAGCGGCTTTCCAGGAATGGTCGCCGATGCCGCCCTCGGTAATTCCGCACTTGCGGCAGGTCCTGGGGTCTTTACACGTGGCGGCTTTCCACGCGTGGCCCGACACCTCGCAGCTCTGATTGTCAAGCGGCGGCTCGGTCTCCGTCTCCGTCAAGTAGTCAGTAGGCGGTTCAGTGTAGTAGGAATACCAATAATCCGTGGTTGATTCAGCGTAGTCGGTCGTTGTTACGTCCGTCTCCTTATCTCCGCAGGCGGAAATCAGAAACAGAAGCGCGAATACAAGCAAAACAGCGGTTATTTTCTTAAATAACATGACAAACCTCCATATATAGTATGGTTACTATATGAAAGTAACATTTTACAGCCAATCTGTCAAGTCAATTTTGATTAAGATTCAATTAATTTTTTTCAAACACGCTCTAGATAGTGTCGACATGAGATTGACAAAGCAATATATTTATGATAATATAAGCTCATAAAGTTATTGATTTGGAGTTGAGCTTATGAGCAAAGAACAATACCGACATGATGTTTCGGATG
>Ga0123353_10002724_pt1 | contig 22027 bp, 17 predicted proteins | sample TergutLab28metaG_3_FD_92763 | JGI IMG/M metagenome (GOLD analysis project Ga0123353, IMG submission 92763) | Labiotermes labralis P3 segment gut microbial communities from Petit-Saut dam, French Guiana - Lab288 P3 | ecosystem: Host-associated > Arthropoda: Insects > Digestive system > Gut ... | reverse complement strand
GGTTTCTATACACACTGTTACTGCTTTCCACAGTGGATACAATGCATTACCTCTCACAAACAAGAAATATGTTAATCTACATACTGGACAAGGTACATACAAAATGTAAAAATATTATGACAAATGAAGTGATTACAAAGTGACAAGGTGATGAAATTACAATGTCTGATCAGAAGTAGTTTCAAGGATTTTTTTGTTACAATTTTATACAATGAAAGATAAGCAGTAGGTTCCTTCAAAATACCTGTCTCACTCCAAAGATCTCAGGAGATTTGAATGTTCACATACATCACTGTGAGAACCTCAAATCTCACATCTACCCATCTAACTACATGGGGTCATATAGCAGATTAATATATTCTTATTGACAACTAGCCATGGCAAATTTATCAATAAAAGGACTGTCCACATAACAATACAATATTAATATGTAATGCATCTGAGTGTTGTTATATGACACAGAATGCTGCATTACAGAAGAGTACTGTAATCAAGCTGAATACTCTTGTATGGCACTGTTTCTGATTGCAAAAGTAAGGACACACTGCAGTAAGAAGTTCAAAACATTCAATAAAACACATACTTTTTTGATTTAACAAGGGGGACAGAAATAACATAAGAAGATGAACAGTTGACTCAGTTACTCAGTGCTGCTTTGTATCATATGGATCAGATCTGCATTTCAACTGATGCTGCGATGGCTCCATTTTTTTGCCAAAGTTGGCTAACTAGCACTCACCAATTTTCATGCAGGACTACTGAGGTGCTGGACCTTTGGATTCCAGACTAATGGTGTTGTACCATATTTCGAATTATTCAACTTTTAGTAATTAAAGTGCTGTAAAATAGTTTTGAACTAAAAATTAACCATATTTCAAAACTGACAACATTAACTTTAATCCTACCAGCATGGGTACTGAAATTACAATGAATGGTTTGTGAAAAACATATTATTTGAACAGAAAAAGATATAATTATGAAAAAAAGGCATGTCGTGAAAAATAAGACACAGATTACGTATTAAAAATTCAGTAAATTTGCTTGATGACTATACATGCAAAATGAAACTCTATTGGTTGTTTTCCTAAGTGCAATCACATAGGTCTTTAAAAAGTTAAAATGTACACAAAATCCTATGTTTTAGGCTGGGGAATATCACATGCTTGAAGTACAAGGTGTTTTGAATTAAATGATTCTCAAATAATGTGCTTTTGCTGAATCACTCTTCTGAACAAAGCAATATCATGCTGCTAAAAAAATTTTAGTAACAGTAGTGAGTGGATATGAATCATGCAAATGTAACTGCAGTATGAAATTATTATTATTTTTTTTAATCCAATGCCACCAAATGTCCTTGTGGACTCTGTGGTCCTCCTTCCCGGGCATGGCAGGAGTGTAACTGACTTCTGAGGCTGGGACGCCCATGAGGCGCAGTTACATTGTCCCGATGTTGTGAGTGGTGATACAGGAGGATGTAGTACCAGGAGGGCCCTTAAACCTAAATTCTACCAACCTACCCAGACCATGCTCACCATGGGAATCCTCCCCTTCAGGGAAAATTCCCACGGTAGAGCCAGGAATCGAACCTGGGACCTCATGATTAGTAGTCAGAGACTCTGACCACTAGACCATGAGGCTGGTCGTATTAAATTATTTATTCCTGTATGTCACAGTAATAAATTTTATGACATTAAATTTTTTTTTATTAATTACTCAGAACTTTATGAGCCTGGAAAAGCATACTAGCAGAATAAAATAGAGGGGAAAAAAACAATAGGCCAAGGATTTGTAAAAAATTTAAGTACTAATTTAATATCTGTCATATCTTGTATGTTAAGAAATACAATATACAATATACCAACCTCCACCCACGAATCCAATATTGTCATCTGACTCAAAGCCATTACGGCTAGGAAAAAAATAAATTTATGGAATGCAAAATACCAGATCTGAAACTGCACAGTAACCATTTTTCAATACTGTAAAGCAAATGAAATAAAATAAATTTGGTATGTGATCAAAACTGACACTTCTTTTCCATCCTTCTTGCATACTGTATATACTTCATATTTCTGTGGTGAAACAGATATGACCTGCATTTCTTACTGAAAGAATATTTTGCCAAAATACCAGACACTCTCTACTGGACTGCTTTATTTTGGTCCTAACATATCCTGAGGATTCACAAATTTCCCAAAGTCTTCGTCTGATACAAAACCAAGCTTCAGTGCTGCTTCCTTCAGTGTGGTACCTTCCTTGTGTGCAGTCTTTGCAATCATGGCAGCCTGTAACATGAAACAGTTATTATGCTCCTGTATTTGCAATTTCATACTACCCTTTTCTTTACAGAATTAGGGGTGAATGCGATACAGACAAGTTTTGCCATCTCTCTCTCACATCTTTCCTCACAAGGTTTGAACAGGCACAGCAATGGTGTGTTGGGTATATATAGACATATAATTTTCAAGAATAGTAAATCAGAGTTTGTACATTTTTGTGTTTAACACTATCTTGGAAACTGTGTAAAAAAAGAGAGAGAGAGAGAGATATGTAAGGGTTTAGAATTTAGTATAAAGTTGAAAATTACCAAAGTATGTGGAGAGAAAAGTAAATGGGAAACACATAAATTCTACAGTTTAACTTCAAGCTGCCTCACAACACTGAGCAACAAAGAGAGGGTTGAATCTGCAAACTTAAGGACAGCAGGCCAGGGGCAACAAAAAGTTTCGATGCATTGATAATTCAGAATTATAAGCAGTGGTTCTCAGGCATTTACTAAGAAATGTGCAGCAGATATTCCTATGGGCAAAGTGGCAAGACTGGCTCTTTGCTTCAATGCACAGGATCTTAATGTAGTGGCAGGTGCCTGAATGGATGAAAGGTAAGGAAAGAAGCTCTCCTACAAACTACTGTGTAAATAAAATTCATTGAATATGAGAACAATTTTCCCTGAATTGTCCAGGTTAGCGAGAGAAAATTCCTCTATCAGCCTACCTCACACCACGAAAATTTCAAACTGTCATACAGTATACAATATAGTAAGTGGAATACAACAATTTGCAGTAGAAAATAAACTTAAAACTGAGACAAATAAATATGTAGTAAGAAAGCCACATATACTGCTGCACTTGACAAGCTTAGAGGAGCTGGTGGCAAAGACGAGGTGAGTGAAGAAGTCATAGGGGGTATTGTACCAATACAGCAGCTCGGATTTCTCACACTGTGCATTGAGGGTTCATTTCAAACTGAGTAAATGTATATTTCTGACCACATAAATTTAGAACATGCCTAAATTAATAAAATGTGTAAGTGAAAATTTGCATAAATAAAAACAATGTAAATCACGTCCTCCCTATACATACATGCTGACATATTACATGAAACTCCTTCCTCATAAGGTTCTGACTTGATATTTAACACATTTCATAAAAATCAAAAACAAATACTTGCCTTGTCATAACCAATGTGAGGATTCAAGGCTGTGACCAGCATCAAAGACTCATTCAGCAGCTTCGAAATTCTCTCTTCATTGGCTCTGATGCCTGATACACAATTATCTGTAAATGCCTTACAACTGTCACCTATAAGTCGTATTGAACGCAGAACATTTGAGACTATCTGTGGCTTAAAAACATTGAGTTCAAATTGTCCATAGCTGCCACCAACAGTAACAGCAACATGATTACCCATAACCTGAGCTGCCACCATTGTGATTGCCTCACACTGTGTTGGATTGACCTTGCCTGTAAAGTCAACAGCAAACAAAACTGCAAATTAGTATGTGAGACTACTAATAAGTTTTACAAATGTCAGAACAGAATACACTAACATGTACAGGAATTAATGACAAATGCTTTGTAAAAATCACTTCAACTACAAGGTACAGCATGCAGGCAATAATGTAATATACACTGACCTGGCATGATACTGCTGCCAGGTTCATTCTCTGGTAACATGATCTCAGCCAGACCACATCGAGGCCCTGATCCCAGGAGTCTAATATCATTGGCTATCTTCATTAAGCTGCACGCAATTGTATTGAGTGCTCCAGACACTTCTACCATTGAATCATGAGCTGCCAGAGCCTCAAATTTGTTTGGTGCCGTAACAAATGGAAGACCTGGTTTAAAATAAGTATGCTATAATATAATACATGTTTTGTGTGTGTCTGTGCATGCGCACGTGAATATATATATCCACATACATACATGCATACATATACAATCACACTTAAAAGTAAAAAATGTTATGATAGAATACATAATTAAAGTTCCCAAATAACTTGGGGAATGAGAACATTGTCATACTTCTTTAAAAAGCCTCAGAAGGGTGTTTATATGATCAAAACAGTAAGACTACATGGAACAAGTCAATAGGGCAGGCTCACTCACGACAATCAAGCAGAAACAGCTGTTCTTTAATAGATAAAACTTCTGAGAAGTAACAGTTCAGTTAAGAACTTGAAGACTACCCATGTAAAAAAAACAAACACTAGAATAAAAAACTAAACCACAATGTTCCCATCCATGCATTCATACATTAGACTGTAAAGGGAAATGGTGGTAAAATCTAAGGCCACCTGCTATGGTATTTACAAATTTATATGTCTGTAAAAGGTATTAAGGATGCCAGGCTTACTGGCCAGTCACTATGGTCCTAAAGTGATGTAACTAAAATAGCACAGACATGAAGATATCTAATGTGCAGCTGAAGGAACAAAAACAATTAATGTTTTTAACTGGCATATAAATATTGGTTACATTGACTTGGAGGTCATATACTGTGTGCATATGCCACAAAATCAAACATATGATGATCACACCCAAGATCATCATGCAATGTGGATGAAGGTGGGACATATGATGTTTTTCACATCATGTTGAATGTGTGGAACAGTAAGATGTACACAAACGCATGTACACTCGGGTGTTGGCTGCACATGCCACTATGCTCACCTCCCTCCTGACAGGAACACAAGGAGAATGCATAAGCAGATTTATACACCACTCATTATTTGTTGTCTACTGTCTGGACCATTTGTCTCACCACCATGACAATACAGCATGAGGTTCAGACATCATTACATAAGGCTTGGGCTGAAAGATTTCAGAGTACAGAGTGTTCTTGTGTGGCTGGGTATCTAACATCCCCACTTTATGGAGACAGGACATGGTACTGCAGACCTCCACAATGTCCAGATGGTTTGAAAAATCATATCACATTAATCATCATTACCGACTGTGTGGATTAGTCATGTTAAACTCTCCCAACTACAAGATGCTCTCTTAGTTTCCCCTCACCCTAAATAATAAAAACACCTGCAGCAATCAAGTAGTTTCTGGAGTGACCATGAGATGACATTATTGCTGCTAACACAAACCTCTATCACTAGGTGTAGATACAGTAAAGACTGCTTGGAAAAGAATCTTGTAGTATCTTGGTAAGTGCAAGTGTGTGTTATTTTGTTGCAATACTAGTGTACTCAGAAAATGCCAGACTTAAAACAACAGCAGATCTGAATCAAATTTTGCTCAAACTGGAGAAAAAAAATGCTATGAAAACTTCTGAAACACTTAAAGTAGCTTTTGGAGAGCAGAAAATAGGAAGAAAAGTTTGTCAGTGGTTTTCCAAGTTCAACAGAGGTGTACCTCTGTCAAAGACACCAAATGTTTAGGATTTCCAACAACCAGGAAACAAGACAAAAATGTGGATCGAGTGACAGGAATTGTCCTCAAAAACAGAAGAACCACTACCCATGAAACATGTCAGGAATTTCATATGGGTCACTTTAGAGCATTTTTAAAGACAATCTGAACATGCCATCAAATTTGTGTTTGGCAATGATAACTCTCCTTCAACTGTACGTAGATTTCTGGCTAAAAAATGACTGCCATTCCACACCCTCCCTATTCACTAGATTTAGCACCATGCAACCCTTTCTTTTTTCAAAACTCAAGATGGCAATAAAGGGAAAGAAACTTGTATCACCATGATTCCAGCAAAATCGAGGGACACATTTGCCGAGTTTCAAACAACTGTTACTATTCAATTTGATTTGAAGCTTGGTGAAATAAAGCTACACCTATGTTCACCATTGTAAATTTATGGGTACTCCAGCATGTCACATTAATCACAGGAATTAGTCAAGCTTGGGTGTTAGTTTCTTTGGCACTTCCTCACAGCAGGGTTTTAAAACACAGTTAGGTTTCTTGGAGTGATGAAAGTGTGTCCAACTCACATTTTTTTGTGTGAACCCTTTTGTAGAGTGTATGATAAGATGGACAAAGAATATGTACTACACTTGACTTTCATTCTGTTGTATCAAGACTGCTTCCACTCAGCCAGAACTGACAGCTAAGAATCATATTGTTTTGCAGTAGAGGTATACCATACTGTCCACTGTAATGCTATGTCAAAAGACAGACTTTCAAGTGTGGGAGTTTGTTCCATATGTGAGAAAGTTTGATGTTACCTGTAGAGGAGATATTAGCTTTTCTACTTCCACATAAGGCAGACGCAGAGCTGTGTGCTTTGTGTTCAGAAGTTAAAATGTAACTGCCCTGAGGTAGCAGACTGGTGTTCAGCAAATGTTGGTGTTAAAAATATAAAATTGTTAATAAACCTATGACTTATTATATCAGTGGCTAGACCTAATACTTTAAGTCCAACTAATGCAGCCTACATGTTAAATATTCCCTTCAGATACAGTACACAATATTATTTGAGCTAGTTTGTTCTTTTTGTGTGCACAAAAAAAAATCGAAAACTGTCTAACTGCCAGAAGATAACACGGTTATTGAAATGCACTTCACAAAATGCATAAAACAGTGGCATGGTCACTGGGCTCACTGTACAAAGTGCCAAAGAGACTATTTTGTAGGAGACAACAATGATTAGAAACTAAATGTTGTTATATAGAAATAAATTCAGCCCAGAAACTATTTGATTGCACCATGTACAGATACAATTATTTCAAAATCCTCTCTTTTATTATAAGAAGCTTTGGCTAAAGAGATCAAATACTCTCATTCTTGCTGTAAGACTACAGTGTACAGCCATACGATACCCAAGAACAATTGAACAAAACCTAAAATTATGGAACACATCAAATGCCTAAGAACCTATGCATTCATTCCACATAGTACTGTAAATGGGAAAACAGTAATTGTCACTAAATTGGACCATATTACCTGTAAGTTCACTGATCTTGCTGGCACACTTCTCAGCAAATCCAATCCTGGTATTGAGACCAGTACCAACTGCTGTTCCACCCAGTGCCAACTGATACAGTCTTGGCAGTGTATCCTTGACACGATCAATGCCATATTGCATCTGTGTTGCATAACCACTGAACTCTTGACCTAATGTCAGAGGTACTGCATCCATAAGATGAGTCCTCCCAATTTTAACGATATTTTCAAATTCTTTCGCTTTATTTGCCAAAGCTTTCTGCAATACCTCGAGACCTGGCACCAAAGTATTATGAATCTCCCGTGCTACAGCAATATGCATAGCAGTGGGAAATGTATCATTTGAACTCTGACTCTTGTTGACATGGTCATTTGGATGGACAGGGGTCTTAGAACCAAGTTTGCCTCCCAAGATTTCGATGGCACGATTGCTGATGACCTGCCAAGGAACAGAAATTAGTACCTATTATAGGGGTGACCAGAGAAACAGAAGCTTCAACTCATGGCCCACTGCTGTCAGATCCACACATCTGTACGGAGTAAGGCAGCATGAAACATTAGTGAATAAAACTTAATGAAATAACCCAGTACAGTGGAACAATGTACTTACTGATATGTATGCACATGAATCTATGTTATCTTATACACTACTGACAGAACACTTCGAAAGCATCTAATGCAATGTTCTAAGCAATGGGGGAGGAAAGTAATATTGCCATTTGTTGGAAAGCAAAACCTGGGCCTCACAGCGCATTTTTTATATAATGCTGAATTTTACCTCAAGCTTGAATTACCATGGCTGAGTCTATAGCAAGCCTTCACAACATATGACCTGTGGGCTGCATGCAGTCCACTGGGGCTCACTGTGTGGCCCATGAGTTTTGGAAATATTTATTTTTTTGCTTGAAAGCAATGTTCCTCTCAGACTAACAACCAAGTGGAAGACTCTTAAAACAATCACTTCATACATGACCCCTGAATATGACAGGCATGTTGCCAAAAAAGAGACGCAGTATCTGTTATTGAGTTTTTCACAGGGATTAGGAAAAACACAAATGTATTATTTCAAGAGAACATTTTTTTACATTTTTCCATAATTCGTAACACACAATAAAAATAATGAAATATTATTTACTTTATTTAATCATAAAATTATTAGTGAAGTAACCCCCCACCCCTTCATGTATAGTCAATAGTAACAGTTCTTAGTCAAAAATGGCTACATATTCTTTTATACAACATGCACACGTCTACAAGAAAAATCCATTTTACCTTTATATTCATTTAAACAGGGGGGTTACCCTATAACTGTAAATAAAGAGAAATGTGTTCGAAATAAAACATGGTACAATAACATCTGGGAAACTAATTCCAGCAACTCTGGCATATCTTTAGATCTGTGAATGTGTCCAGCACCATTAACATTTTGGTACTGGATGCTGACTATTGGTGGTGCGCAGGGTGATGCTGAGAAAACGGTTAATTCACTGAAGTCATCAGTCAAGAAAATGCAAAGTAATGGGTCTTTTGTAGAGTACATGGGTTCTGGTTCTGGTTCCACATGGTTAACAAATGAGATATTTCAAAACTAGCAATGACAGAGATATTACATATGAGAACTGTGTTGTATGTTACTGCATTTTGTACATTCTGCATCACCTTATGCAAAGAAATGCCTGTACACAGCTCTTAATGGATTATACAGATGTCTTGTCATTACTCAGATACATGTTTTGTCTTTAGTAAGTTATCATAACAGCTGAAGAGCTACCCCTTTACAGGCCTGGTCAGGCCCTTTGGACTCCAAGAGGTTGAAGTACCCAGAATTTCTAGGACAGGCAGCAAAGGAAGGTGGTAAGGTTGTCAGCCATAGTGCAGTCAAAAGTCAATGAAAAATCCCAATGACTCTATCAGAAATTGAACCCACAACCTGCCAGCTTGTAGCACAGTGCCTCAACAGTTGCACCACCACATACCCCAAGCTATCATGAGGCCATACACACACGTAGTTGAATAAAAATATCATTACACACTTATCACACCTACAACTTTATGTACTTATGGAAGTTTGCCTGCAGGCTTGTGTTTACTAACTACATTTCAAATTTAAAGTTCTTTAAACCTACGTGACATCTTGTTAAATTTAATGAAGGTTTTGTAACGTGTATATCGGCAAAGGATATGGTACTCTCAGTGCCCTTGACAATAGCTGATGGGACTTGCCATGGCTCAGGCAGCTAGTCACCAGCCTCTCAATGTAGGGGCCCAGGTTCAATTCCAGGCCAGTCCATGTGACATGTGTGGTAGACAAAGTGGCACTGCAAGAGATTTTGCTCTAAGCACTTTGGTTCTTCCCTGTCAGTATCATTCCACCACCATTCAATTCTCATGCATTCATTTAGCACAAACACCATATAATCTTGCTAATGACATTGTCAATAAATAACAAACTTTCTGTTCAGTATGCAAGTAGTAATAGGAATAAGTTTTGTACACATGCAACTGAAACCACAAAAGGAAATTATGAAGAGATGATGGACAAAGGCAGAATGTACAGAGGTCATGTATAGATCACTGCAATTTACAAAACTCACAGAAGTGGTACTCAGCACTTAGTTATCATATTACAGCAAAACAATGCAAATCAGGGACCATTTGTAGGACTACACACAAATCTTAATGTGTTATCAGTACTACCATGTACATTACAGCACATCATCACATAAGGTCTTAAACAAGTGGGTCTAAGTTAAGAGGATGGAAAGGTGTTCTTTCTTGTAACAGACATTTTTTATTACCATGCAAGCAATGAAAGGTACCACCACCCCATCTAGGTAAGCACCTTTCGTGCTTTTTGTCTCTATGTTGGTGTTTATAGAATACAGGTTTTTGGTTGAAAAACATAAAGGAAAGAGACTGCATAACAATAAAGCATCAGGTCCCATACAACAAAATCAGAAGCCTGGTACCTAAAGATGTATTTTTTGCTTCCAATTGTGAATGCAATACAGGTGGTAAACAGCTACCAGTAACCTCACTTTCTATTTGAGGCTGCAGCTTCACAGGGACACAGTTTCACCCCACCATAAGATCAAACAACCAAATTGCTGACATAGTTACATCTGGTACAGCTCTCTCTGTGCATGCCCTGAAGGCATATGAGGGAGCAGAGGTAAAGCTCAACTCACTCTTAACCTTGTCACTGAATGGAGCTGAGTGGTCTTATTCAAACCCTGGTCACTTTTATGCCTGGGGATAAAGCCCTTGGTACCAACTGAATGGGAAACTAGTTAGGGCCCAGAGAAAGTCAGGTCACTATGCAGTAGAGATAAACTGTTTGCTTCTATTAGGAATCAAACAATGATTAATAAACTGTCCAGCCTGTAGCCCAGTTACTACACCAGCTATGCTATCATTGCTCCCCTTATTATATCTTGTATGAGAGAAGAAGAAGCATAACATTATGCAATGATAATAAAACAACATGAGCATAAGCCTTTCATGAATTAGTAGTCACATGTTCATGCATTAGCCCTTTCTGAAACAACAAATAATGTCTTTCTCACAATTGAAAAACATCTGAAACCAGCCGCTAGGCTTCCAACTTCCCCTCCAAACACTTCTCCATGAAGTTTCCCTGTCAGTCCAACTTCTAGACAAAACTCATTCTCATTACGGCTAACCAGACTTTGAATGCCACATGTGGCACTCACAGACATTCAGCATTATAAATATGTGGCATTTATAAAACTGTATAAAGCGGTTAAGTTTCTAAACATTTTTTTACGACATACCAGCCTTACCTCATTTGTGTTCATGTTGGTCTGCGTACCAGATCCAGTTTGCCATATCACAAGAGGAAAATGATCAGTATACAACTTTCCACTGATAACATCATCAGCAGCTTTTGAAATGGCTTCAGCAATCTTTGGATCCAGACCGTAATCTTTATTGATGATGGCAGCTGCTTTCTTCAGAATGCCCATTGCTGTGATTATTGGAAACTATAAAAAACACCAACCAGTAACCATTTTCCTTGCTTGTAAATAATAATAATAACCATGTAAGTATGGCACACTATACAGCTGAACAGCCTCATTCCCAGGGTCATTAATCACTGTCCCACATATTCACAAAAGAATTATTGTGGCAAACCATTGTGCATCAAGGTGCTAAAAATGATTGCACTTGTGTAGACACACACGTACAGAGGAGGCCACATTTGTCCACCTATCTCACTCACTAACTCACTACCTTGATATTGTGTGGTACAGAACATACTTCACTGTACTTTTCATACTTTTTTTGAATTCAGTGTTATCTCTACATTTTAATTAAGTACGAAAAGGGTGATGTATGTGAGTTAACAGAGTTTATGGCTGACTCACATACTCCAGCCTAACTGTATCTAGTGCTCTTGTGCCTCCTCTCCTTTTGAAATAACTTTCTTATTATCAATTTCTTTCTAACATATGGATCTAGTAGAATTTTTCCTTCACTACTGCTTCCTCATGTAGAGGTTATATGTATTAAAATGGACGTGTACAACAAATGACAATCTTGATAAACTGTGAGTAAATGAGCATCCAGAAGTAGTTTGTCATGAACTGTTTGAAAGTATTATTTTGAAATGTGCTGGTCAGAATGAGAATAACTTGACTAACTCAACCAATATAAATGGTACATTACAAAGATCCAAACTAAATATGGTCTGAATAAAAACATCAAGTAATACATTACACAACCCTACTAGGTTTCTCATAGTATGTTTGAAACACATAAAAATGGTTTATAAAATATTTACAGACTGCTTGGGTGATGTTATTTACTCTCCTGGTTGCACATCATCATCATCATCATAACAAAAAAAGCTTTCAAGACAGTGAATATGTCCAGATAATAAGTCACTGTGTCAGATTACCTCATTACAAGTTCAGAGGTCTTGGTGACCCAATCTTATTATGCTGTATAGGTTTTGTTAGTATACCCTACAAAAATGGTAACAAGCAAGCAGCTGTTTACATTTTACCATAGCTACATACAACAGAGATAAAAGTGACAATCTTTAAGGTGTGTTGATGGTTATAATTTATATAACTTGATATAAAAGGCTATAATCCAACATGCAAGTTTCAATGTGGCATTCATGAGAGGGGATGTTGTTCTGTACAGATCCACGTCTTGTGCCACTTATATAGAATTCATAACTTACTGACCTAACTCTCTACTGGTAAGCGTTGGGAAGGTAATATGCCTACCGAGAATATTGCGGTATTTAGTGCTGACTAAATGAAAAGGTGCTAATGTTACCGAGTGTTTTCAAATATATGGTGATTTAATATTCGTTTTTGTGCAAGACAATCCCGCAAATAAGGACACAAAATCCTTGAGAATACTACATATACTTACAGGCATTCTCTCAGTTTCCACACCTATGGGAAAATTTTTTATGGATCGTACCGTTTGTGACCCATAATACTTATCAGCCGGCACCTGCACTTCTCCGAGGGTGTCTTTCTCAGTTCTAAAGCTTGCCTGTTTTGAAATAAAATGTGGAACTATTATGCAATTCGGACTATGTCGAACTTAACAGCTTCCGTAATTTTTCATCATACATACATAAAATCATATGGTCATAAGACCAAACAACCTAGTTTATAAATAACTTCTCCAATCCGTCCCCATTAGTTCGTAACCAAACGATAGCACAACCGCTTACCATACTTGCAGTTTGCTGTACGTTATACGCAATTTTGATTTCTTCTCCATATAATCTTTTTACTTGCCCCGCTACTCTTCTCCCCGCTCGAGAGAGCTGAAGAATTGTCGAAGTCATCCTCGTTGTAAATCCTTCGCTTCTTCGCTTACCTTAACCACAAAAAATAAAAGACCGCAATACCCTATTCGAAACAGCAAGAGTGATCTATGGTTTACGATAATCGACAGTAGACAATCTGGAGATCCGAATACCATACGAATACGTTGAGTGTATATTTGCGAAATAGATTCCCAAAACTTCAATTCCTTTATTTTTCCCACTTCGATTTCAGTTGTGCCTCCTTATTTGTTTGTTTCTGAAGTCGTATTTCCTATTCATTATGCAGTTAAATCTGAAATTGAAGGTTGTTAAGTTACAATGAGAGCGAGAGAGAGAAAGAGACCGCTTTGAAATCTGTGGTTGAGTGAGCACAGATGACAGTTGGTGTATAGCACAGATAAGAGGTGTCAATGAGTACACGTTATGTTCGCGTTGCAGTAAATCCAAGAAGGTTCTTATAATGCTATTATATTAAAATGCTTAGTCGAAATTGTTGTTTATGTTGTAATAATGTGAATATTTGAGATATCGGTACATGTACAGTAGTAAACAGATCCGTATAACAAGGGAGAGAAGTGGGTGAGAAATCCTAACCTGTCAGAAATTCGTTTTTGTTTGCGATATGATGGGCGAAAAAAAAGTGCAACAAATCGTTTATATACGTTCAAGTGTTTGGTTGGTGAGAAAACTGGCGAGACTGAAAGTAGCCAAGTTCCTCATTGTTAATGAAATGTCAATCATAAGTTAATATTTGCCACACATTTAAAGTAATATACGTACAAATAAAAGTACATATTACGGTACGACTCCTATCAGTAGCGTGTTCGAGGGCGATTTCTGATCCCCCACAGGTTCCCGTACGTTCTTCGACTTCTGTTGTACATACTTGCAACACCCATTATTTAATGTGTACAGTTCTTCCCATTTCACATCAGAGCCAATTCTGTGACACCTGGTAGGTAGATATTGACCTTCCTTGATTTCCATTTTGAAACTACATACTTCAATGCGCTAAAAATAACAAACATTCAAAGTTCATTGCAAGTAACTGCAATATGTATTTGGAGCTCATTTGCGAACAATTGATGCAAAAAACATTTATGCTGATTTTAGTGAGGGTAACTCACCTTCAATCTTGGAAGGAGATATTCTACTTTCCATTGATCAAGTGTTCACCGTACACGAATTATAACGTGTGTAATGCCTTTGCTGCTACATTTTGATACCAGCATGCAGCATGTCTTTTGTCTCAGTTCATTATACATGATTTTATATACAGCTTCAGTTAGTTTTGTAACAGTGTAAAATAGTGACAGTATTTATAAACTGTTGCACTTATAAGTTGCCCTTATTCACGTAGGATTCCTGTCGTCATTCCCCAGTGAAAACAAATGAGAGCAGTCCATGGTTGTCAGGTTTTAGTACTAAAAAATATTTGTCACAGCATTTTAAAATGTGTTTGAATATTAAAAATAATGCTTTAAACAGACTGTCAAATTGTGATCAATGGAGTAGTTTTACTGAGCCTTTATTTTAATGTGGACTTACCATATGTCGGTGTGAGAAAAAGTATATTCATTCTTTGCAGCTAACTTCACTCCAGGGGGTTTGTTCATTTCATTGCCAGAGGTTATGTCATAAGGGACTGGGTGGTCGGCCACATGCTGCAAGCTGTTCAGGAACAAACTTTTCAGTAACAGTGTAATATTTTGTAGTGATCATTATGTTTCATATACCCATTTTCTTCTATGTAGGTGTTAAGTATAGTCCATGGTGATGTCTTATATAAAGTTTGAGAGTGCAAGAGTGAAAGAAGCTGAAAGGAAAGAGAAGAAACAAGCAAGAGAAGCTATTTTGAATAAGGTAATGCAATTACTTTGGTTCCTTACTTGGAGAGTGATTGTTTCTGTGTGAATTTGACTTTGAGAGAATACATGCTTTTATGATTAATACTTTGCATGAACACAAAATGCAAGATAACATAAGGTAAAGGGGTTTTCTGAAATTAATTAAATATTATGCCATCAATATAGAGAGGGGAGTAGAGATACAACTCCATATATTAGTACCTTTTCACTAAATTGATGTGAGTGGCCAGTTTTATGTCCCAGCCATTTAGTCCAGCAGAAAGAGCCACTGTTACTTGCTGGATAGGGAATTGGGTTGACCTCAGAGCTGGTCTGGTTGCTGTGGAAAAGTGAAAACTTTGTTCTGTCATGTATCAGTTTGTGGTCAACCCATTTGTCTTATATTGACTGCACTACAGAAAGCTAAACAGAGTGAACTGTCTCAGAAATGAAGTTAGTGATGTTACACATAGAAGTGTCCTCATTAAGTATTTTTCTATACCTCTTCAATCTGCTGAATAATATTACAGGGTAATATGATACACTGCAATCTTAACAATGTCTCCAGGCTGAGGCAGCTTACAATTGGAGAAAGGTGAAAGATGAGAGAGCTAGGCTCAGGGGTGACGATAAGTGGATGCTGCCATCTGTGGAAGCAAGAATAAATGCAGAAACAAAGAAAGTTAGGAAAAAGAAACACAAGAAGAAAAACAAAAAAGCTAAAAGGAAGACATCATCTAGCTCTGTAAGTGAATAACTCTGCATTGGGATTTTTAATGCCTGAAGTACAAAAAACAGCTCTGTGCATGAGCTTGCTTCATGATGAAGTAACTAACTCCTTGCAACATAGTTACTGAAAAGTTGACAAGTGCTGAGCTGCCATCTTTTATGGAACCTGACATTTCACTCCTACATTGTATCCAGTGCCTGTTATATTTAGTCTGTTCCATAACACAATTTGTTAAGATCCATTTTAATATTAATATGCTATTTACATTTATGATTCAAAAATAGTTTTGGCACTTTGGGATTTGTTACCAAACTTTTCTGTAGTTTTATTATTTTTAAGATAAAAAAATGAAGTAAGTAATTGGTTTACAATCTCCATACTTTGTTGCTTTCTAAAGCATTATTACCTAGAAAGTTGTGTATTCTAAATTGTGTGGTTTGAAAACAGTCTGAAGAGCTTGGCAGACAAATTAACATTTTTGAGCCTTAAACTGCATAAAAATTTTTAAGGGTGAATTTTGTGATTGGCTCGGGGGCTTTCATCTTCTTAGAAATGATTGTACTGTATTTAGTCATTTATCTTTCAGGATGTGTGGTTAATATCAAATACATAATTGAGCTAAATCATTTGGTTCATGAAATGCAGGTTAACTGGATATAGCTCAAAAATCATTTGTCATACCCATAATTATAAGTTTTCAGGACAGTGGAGATGAAAGTAAAGAAGAGGAATGGGTTGAGAAGGTTGTCTGCACTTCTGAGGAAGCATCTGCTCACAAAACATGGGATAAGGCATGCACAAGTCACTCAGGACTAAGTCAGGATGAATATAGGCCAAAAAGTGATGTTTTACTGGATAAAAAAGGTACAGAATTTTTATGTTCCAGTAGGGGTGCATAAATCCTGGATGCCAGGATATGATGGTGACTAAATTTTGTACAGTGGCAATAATAATTGTGGATCCTCAGTATGGAATTTGGTTCATGTTAACCTTTTGGTGCCTGGAATTTTGAGGAGGCTCCTGGATTTTCAGAAAATTTGTGCATCCCTGGTTGTAGAACGTAGTTGCATTAATTGAGTCAGTTCATAAAAAACCATCCAGTGCTTCTAATAATACATTTGTTTAATTGGCCTGACATGCTCCAGTCTCTTAGGTCTTAAGTAACTTCATGCTTGTTACACCAGCAATGGAGGGTTTTTACATCAACATTTTTTTGATTTTTAAAAACTATGAAATTTAAAAAAATGAGAAAACCTAATAAGCTGAAGTAGGTATATAACGGTACAGTATTGAAATTTGGACATTATTTGGTAGAATAGGAATGGATCATGCTCACATCCCTCAACTTGATTTCCTGCGAAGGACAAATTCTTTGGCTGAGGTCTGCAGGAAACACACCTTGAATTCTGTGTATAACGCACACCTCGGATATTACACTTTGATAAGAGTATATCCTAACAGTTAAAGGTCAAATGGCGGAACTGCCATCTTTGAAAGTGTGTGTGCACTTTCCAGGTTCAGCTGCAAAGTAGTATACAAGTTGCAGTTGTGTAAATATATATGGTCAATCCCATGCAAACAATCGGCATTGTGTAACTGTCACCTGTTACCCCAGTTACATTGGCATTTCTCCAAGACGTATTCTCCCACCTTCCACCTCCTTTTAAACTTCTGCTGCTATTACAACACTCATGAACAATGCTGATGTGTATGAAAGAGATTGTAGAATGGTTATATACAGGGTAATTCATAAGTCCCTCTGGAACTTCCGAACTTGGCTGTGCAACAACCAAGACAGACACAGCAGAAAGGAGCATATTAATAGGTATAGAATCTCTCCAAGTTTTTTTGTGTACTAGGCACCATGGCATACTTGCAGGATTCACTGCTGGGGGCAGTCGTGACGAAACATGGCATGGACAGGGAATAAGAAAGCGTTATGTATCTTGGAATTTACCAAAACTGAGTCAATTGTGATGGTGCAATGGAGGTTTCGGACCATGTACCACACAGAACCACCTACGGACGAAACAATTGGTGAGCAGTACATGAAATTCCAGCAGAGTGGCTGCCTGTGCTCTGTGAAACGAACAGGCTGGCTGGGGCCATTGGCTGAGACTGTTGAGCATGTGCGAGAAACGTTTGTCAGGAGCCCTCAGAAGTCAACACATCGCGAGAGCCAGGAATTTCAAATGCCTCAGTCAAGTGTCTGGTGCATTCTGCACAAATGTCTTCACATGAGAGGATACCGGCTGCAGCTTTTGCAGGCGCTGAATCCCCAGGATCACAATCTTCATTTTCACTTCTTCATGGATTTCAAACAGCAGCTAGAGGAAGATGGGTTTGCTGAGAAGCTGGTTTTCAGTGACGAGGCGATGTTTTGTGTGTGTGGTAAGGTGAACCATCACAATGTATGCATTTGGGACATGGAAAATCCTCGTGCAACAATGGAACACATCTGTGATTTGCCTGAGGTGAATGTGTTTTGTGCTGTTTTCTTTTGCAAAGTCTGCAGACCATTTTTCTTTGTGGAGACAACTGTTACCAGTATCAACTACCTGGACATGCTGCAACTGTGGCTAATGTCACAATTACAGGAAGATAGCGAGGACTTCATTTTCCAACATGACGGATCCCCACCACACTTCCATTTTGACGTCTGTGCTCACCTCAGTGCTAATCTTCCCGGTCGCTAGATTGGGTGCGCTTCTCACAATGACTCTCCTCTTCTTACCTGACCTCCGTGGTTACCTTACCTAACCCCCTGTGATTTTTTCTTATGGGGTTACATAAAGGATCGTGTGTACATGCCCCCTATGCCATGTGATTTACTACAGCTGCGACAAAGGATCATGGAGGCAGTCGCTGCTATCGACCGCCAGATGTTGCAACGTGTGTGGCAGGAACTCGATTACAGGATTGACATTTGCCGCATCACCAAGGGTGAACATATCGAGCACCTGTAAGGTAGGACAGAAACTTGGAGTGTCTCCCTCTGTTGACATGCTCCCCTTCGGTGTGACCATCCCGGCTACTGTACTGCAGAGGTAGGAAATCCCAGAGGGACTTACCCTGTGTGTATATATATATATATACATATATGTATAAACACACTTAACACTGTGGCATTCAATACAGGTGAGTCCACACACGTCATTGCTCCAGTATCCTTGTCTGACCATTTCATTTGTAGATGTTAGGAAGGTTGTTATAAATCTGTAAAAGAAGTGTGGAAATGTATTTACAGAGGAAAGTGGAGGTCCATCAAGGAGAGATGAATGGATGAATTTGCCAGGCTTGTTTCCTTGTGTGACAAGTGAACAGCTAAAAAAGCAGTCAGGTCGACTGAGTAAGGTAGAAGAGCAGCGACAGAAAAACAAATGCATGCTTGATACAGTGAGTTGATACCATTCATTATGCACTGTGTGCATACCTGTATTAATGTAGTTTACTTAACAGTAATTACTGTATTCTTATTACAAGAAATGATATCTATGAAATTTTAAGACATCCACCTGCTTATCATTATGTTCTTCATAACACACATTCATTCATTGAGGCAGGTGATGGTTTTTAAATGCTGTTGAAGAGTGTGGGGATTTTGTCCTTTTATTTCTTCCCTCAGTTAATACTGAGTTGCAACTGTGGATTCATGTTTCCTGATGTATGTGTAACATATTTCATGAGATTTGATACACGAAATTTTATATGGGACCATCGTGTTTATTGATGAGTGAAATTTATTGATATTTGTAAGTTGGTTTTAGAAAATATTTCACTGTTAGTGTAAAGCAGGTTTTGTGAAGTTACAAGGTTCATACATCTGGTTAGGATGCAAAAAAATTATATGTGAAGAAAATCCAGTTGCAAGAGGAGTGTACAGACACCTATACATATAACCTGACCACATCCTTACCGTAGTACTTCAGTCCTGAATATGGATGCACATTCCACCAGGATGTTGATATTCACGAATAAGATTGCACAATGTCACAATTCAAAAGGCCATGAAAATTTCAATTATTGCATCAAGGTATTGTGATGTGCATTTTGCATGTTTGAGAGAAACAGATACACAACATTTTGATGATGATACCTGATGGAAACATGTCACTTGGAGTGTAATTTTGATATGGATTTTAAGAAATGAAGCAGCATTGACATTGAGATAAGAGAGTTTCAATGTGCAGTACTGAGGTTTGATATTCCAAAATGCCATGGAAATAAAAAAAAGTGTATATTTATGAGTGTATTTTTTGCATTTGATAATTGTATTGTAGAATTGTAAACTTCCATTGGCCCACCTTAATTTAAGTCTTTCATTCCTTTTTTATGAAGGGAATTTTAATTATGAACATACACACCAGTTTGATTACTTTTCATATTTCTTTCAGTATTTTTGAGGTCAGGTGGATAGTGTAATAGATTTACCTCAATTTAGCCCGTATAAACACCGAGTAATGCGAATACTATTTGAATGTTTAGTTGGGGCAAACTGATCGTGAGCTGAATCCTTACTGGAGGGATGGAGGAACAGGTTTACCCCAGAAGAAGAAAGCTGAAGAGTTTGGCAACAGGGGGTCTCAAACACTGCCTATAAAATCTGTAGGTGATCATGGTGTTGATTGGCTGCAACGAGCTTTGAAACGCACTAAGGAAAAAGCAGCTAATGAAGGCAGAAGTGTGGAAGAGGTAGCAGCAGAACGGTGGGGGGTGAGATGAAGTCCTTCTGATACAAATCTTTTGCCTATATATATACATATTTTTTTAAATTTAAGTAAGAGCCATTTGCTTCACAGTAATGGTCATTGATATTAAAGGATGTGCTAAGCTTGCAGTTCAGTGCCTAGCATTTGTATTTCTTTGTGATTTTTGTTGGTCCTGTGGTTACTTCTTTGAAACCCATTTTTTTACCTGCATTACAAATATGCAGCTAGTCATATCTAACTTTGTCACTTGTTTTTGATGAGGATTTACATTCCAGTGACATTTTGAGAATTATCATTCACATTGTTGCTGGTTTTGTGTTGTGTACTTCCATTATTATTATTTTGTCTTAATTACACATGGAATTTTTATATTATTGACACTCAGAACTTTTAGAGATATGTTCATGATTTTCAGAATTTAGAGAAACTGGAGACAATGCTGGAAGAGGCAGAGAGAAAGAATAGAAAGCAAGGTAGTGGAACGAAATATGAGAGGAACAAATGTGAAGGGAGAAGTGGCTGGAAGAAAGACAAGTATGATACAGAAAGTACAAGAAGAGTTGTAGATAGACTGAATACAAAATCAAATGATCATCAGAAGCATTCAGATGGAACTCAGCATGGTAGAATTCATACAGGTTCAAAACTTTCCCAGACACCCAATCCTGATGGACACATGCAGTATAGAAAACATGATAAGCAAGGTGGTCATTCATCGAGTAGAAGTCGGTATTCTGAGATGTCATGGGCTTTTCAGAAACCCAAAGAAGAACCTGACATGTCAGGAAGAGGAGATACATCAAGGCAAGATTTTGCTAGAAAAGAGGTGGATAGTGTTTCTGCTCCTAGCAGTCACAGAAATCCTGTGTCATCAGGAAACTGGAGAAAGAAAGACTCTGAAAGACTTAGATCTCCAGATAGCCTAACTAGTATGAAAACAAGTAGTTGTGAAGACGCAAAACGTTATACAGAAACAGAGTCTTCATCTGCATCTTCACCTTCAGACTCACAGGCTGAGAAAGAGGAAACTGCAGAAGCTCAATGCCTACTCACAGATAAAGAAATGAATGATCTTGGGGCCAAACTTATTAAAGCAGAAATTCTGGGAAATGAGGTTTGTTTATATGTGTTGTATATGGATGTGAAGGGGAAAATTAAAATTGATTTTAATTTCAGTTGCGTGCTGTTGGTCATTACACTTGTTTACTCTTTCTGCTTTGTCTGTGGAACTTGACTAGTGGTTAAAAAATGGGATAACCTGCCCATAAATGAAAGTAGTAAGATTCTTGCAATGCAGCATGTTGTTGGAGATAAGGAATACAACTTCATTTGTTAAAAAGCCATCAGTTAATGGACTGATTTCATTGAACTGGATGTCACAGTGTTGTTCATTTCAAAATTCTATGATAATTTATTCTTGACATTTTTTAGTATTTTAAGGTAATTATGTTTATTATTACAAAAACTGCAAAAATCTTGTGCACAATTAACAATAAGAGAAAAGTAAATTAACCAAAACAGAATTACTATAATGTTAAAAGCAAACACCCAGTATGCAGATACTGATATTACAGACTTCAGTTTAATTTGATACTTTTCTTGAGCATGATTAGGTAGTAAATGGACTAGGCTATAGGCTGGATGATCCAGGGTTCAAATACTGGTAGAGGCAGCAGATTTTTCTCTTCTCCAAAATGTCCAGACTGGCTCGGAGGCCCACCCATCCTCTTTTT
>Ga0123353_10002722_pt1 | contig 22030 bp, 16 predicted proteins | sample TergutLab28metaG_3_FD_92763 | JGI IMG/M metagenome (GOLD analysis project Ga0123353, IMG submission 92763) | Labiotermes labralis P3 segment gut microbial communities from Petit-Saut dam, French Guiana - Lab288 P3 | ecosystem: Host-associated > Arthropoda: Insects > Digestive system > Gut ... | reverse complement strand
TTTTTTCGCCCGCACAAGATAAAATTTTGAAAGAATACTCCCGTATTTTAAGAAATTTTAACGCAGTGCGGCGGAAAAAGCGCCAAAAAGACGTGCGCGTGGTTTTTTCAAACACGCCCTAATCCCTAACGCCTAATTCCTAGTTCCTCAAGCGAAGCGCACAGCTCCTGCGCCGTCTCCATATTGTCCGCCTCCGCGATAACCCTTACCGCCTTGCCCGACTTCGACGGCGTGATCATGACGCTGCCTTTCTCGCGCCTGACCAAAATTCCCTCGCGCGGGTTGCCGGATTCCACCTCCGCCGACGTGTCGCCGTCGAAGAACTCCGCGAGGCGTGACGGCGGGAAGTGCAGCGTGAACGTCTTTTTCGCGAGATAGAATTCCGGCAGCTCCCCATATAGCTTGTCGAGGCTCTTTTCACGTTCTTTGACGATGGACAGCAGGCGCACTGCCATAAACAGCGCGTCGCGCACCCATATCTGCTTGGCCGAAAGCCGTCTGGCGACGGAGTCCGAGTTGTCCGCCGGGGTAGACAGATATCGGTAGGCTTTTCGTCCGCAGCTCGCCGCCAGGGTGTCGAGGATCAGCGGCGCGTCGAACGGCAGGGCGATGTCCTTGCCGTTTTGCAGTTCGTTATAGCAGCAGATGGCCAGGAGCTTTTCGAAAGGGATGGATGTTCCTGTTTCTGTTTGCGCCGACAGGGACGTGCCCGCCGCGTTTATTTTCAGGACGGCTCCGCCCTTTGCGCAGCCCAGCTTTCCCAGCATGTCCTCGATGAGCATGGTGATTTTCGGCTCAGAGCATTTTACGCTTGCCAGAGCGCCTTTCAGCTCGTACGGTGCCTGCTTCAGAAGCTCCCGCGAATACATCATATTGATGCTGCTCATGTCGGCGATATCCTTGCACGACTCCCCCTGACAACGGCTGAACTCGCCCTTTGACACCCGTGACTCGATCTCACGCTCCAGATAGCGCGGGATGGACAGCCCGCCCTCGCCGCAGATTTTGATTTGCGGCTCCTTGCCGCCGGACACGAATATGCCGGCTCCGAGCCCGCAAAACGACGTGCAAAAGGAAAGCTGCGCCTCAAAGCACTCGCCGAAGCTCCAGACGTGACAGCCCGCCGACATCATGCCCGCCATGAGCGCAAGCGTCATCGCTTTGGCGTTGTTTGTGCCGTCGCTGGCGACGCCCGCCTTTTTGCAGGATTTCACGCTGCCGATAGCCGCGCCGATGGACGCGCAGGTTTCGGGCGTCAATTCTATGCCGCCCAAGCCGCCAATGCCCGTATCCTCGAAAATCTCGCGCTTGAACGTGCCGAACTTGACGCTGCCGCTGACGGTCGCATACTCCTCCACAAGCTTTTCCGGCCACACAAGCGCATCCGGCTTGAGCGTTGCTCCCGCGCCGATGACGCTGCCCTTGCCCGCGACGCTGCCCTCGTACATCGTCACGTCGTTTTTCAGCATCGCCCTGTCGCATATAAGCGCGTCGGTCACGGAACCGCCCCGCATAACGCTTGCGCCGCGCAGTACGACGGAGCCGCCGATACGCGTCCGCTCCCCGATCAGGCACTCGTCGTCTATGACGGCGCCCGGGCCGATGATCGCGGACGCGCCGATGTCCGTCTGCTCGCCGATATAAACGGGCGGAATGATGCTGTAGTCGCCTTTCGGCAGTTTGTCCTTGACGTACACGCCGCCCGCTACGGCGTTAAGCGGGTAGTTGATCCTGCCGCCGAGCAGGTCGCGCTGGCATTTCAGATACGCCTTAATGTCGCCGATATCGCACCAGTAGCCCGTGGCGTTATAGCAGTAAAGCGGTAGCTTCTTCTCCATCATCTTCGGGAAGAGGTCCTTGGCGAAGTCAAACGGCACGCCCTGCGAAATCATGGACAGGCATTCGGGATTTACGATATATATCCCCGTATTCGCTAAATCGGTGATCGCCTGGCCCCATGACGGCTTTTCGATAAAGCCCAGCACGAGTCCGTCGTCGGCGATCTTGATCAGCCCGTACTCGCGGGGGTCCTCCACCTGCGAGCCGGCGATCGTGACGGCCGCGCCGGCGCTGTTGTGGTATCTGACGATTTTCTCAAGCTCGAAATCGCACATAGCGTCGCCGCTGATCACGATGAACGGCTCGGTGAAGCCCCGCGCCGCGTTTTTTACGCCGCCGGCCGTTCCCAGGGGAGTTTCCTCCGTGACGAAGGTCAGCCTGAGCCCCTTGTACTCTCCGTCCGGGAAACGTTCCATAATCACGTTCGGCAGATAGCCCAGGGTCAGCGCCGCCTCCGTCACGCCGTTTCGCAGCAGGAGATCGAAAATGTATTCGAGGATCGGCTTGCCGCAGAGCCGGGCCATCGGTTTTGGGATATCGCAGGTCAGCGGACGCAAGCGGCTGCCTTCTCCGCCTGCCATGACGACTGCTTTCATAGAAATAATCCGTCCTTTTATAGCAAGTTGTTCAATTATTATTAGCAGAAAATATAAATATTAACCGTAACACTTGCCTAAAAGTAAAATTGGTGGTAGAATGCTATAGAAAAGAAGTATTTGAATGGCAGGGGAGAACTGTGTTCACATTTCCCCCCTGCAACAGACACGGAGGCTGCATGACCAACCTGAAACATGTCGATATCTTCTCCGACGGCGCCTGTTCCGGCAATCCCGGTCCCGGCGGCTGGGGAAGTATCCTGCGCTACGGAGGCGCCGAGCGCGAAATCAGCGGCGGCGAGCGGCAGACGACCAATAACCGCATGGAGCTTACTGCCGTGATCGAGGCGCTGAAGCTGCTGAAAGAGCCGTGCGATATCACGGTCTACACGGATTCGCGGTACGTGGCCGACGGTATCACCAAGGGATGGGCGGAAAACTGGAAGAAACGCGGCTGGATCAAGCCCGACAAAAAGCCCGCGCTCAACCCCGAGCTGTGGGACGCGCTGCTGAATGAACTCAGCCGGCATAATTATAAAATAGTGTGGCTTCGGGGACACGCGGGACATCCTGAGAATGAGCGCTGCGACGCGCTTGCGAGGAATCAGGTTTCAGGAATCAGGGATTAGGAATTAGCTCCCTGCAAAAACGATGGAGGAACGTGTCTCATGGTAAAAACGGTCATTGAGCCAAACGGGAAAAATCTTCAATACTGGAAAGACATCTGGCACTACCGCAAGCTCACGCTGGAATTCGCGAAGCGCGACATCACCGTGCGGTACAAGCAGACGGTGATAGGCTTGGGCTGGTCGATCATAAGTCCCATCTTCCACATGATCATCATGACGTTCGTGTTCGGTTCGGTGGCGAACCTGTCCTCGGACGGGGACACGCCGTACTCGATCATGGTGTACGCCGGGATCATCCCGTGGACGCTGTTTTCGCGTGTCCTGCAAATCGCGGCCACGACGTTTTTGACGAGCGCGGCGATTTTGAAAAAGGTGTATTTTCCGCGCATCATTTCTCCCCTGGGAGCCACGCTTTCGGCGATGATTGACAACCTGATTTCTTTCAGCGTGCTGATCGTCATGATGGTGATATTTTATTTCACGAACGGCTTTATGCCCTCATGGCGGATTGTGTTTATGCCGCTGTTCATGCTGCTGCCCGTTGTTTTGGGATTTTTCGCGGGACTGTTCCTGTCGCCGTATAATATTAAGTACCGCGATCTCAACCAAGCGCTCCCGTTTATCATCAACATCGGGCAGTACCTCACGCCGGTGGCCTACTCCTTTGCGGTCGCCTGTGAGGCGGTGCCGCAGCGATTCCGCTTTCTGTATTCGCTCAACCCCGTCGCGGGCACGATAAACGCGTTTCGGTGGTGCGTGATCTCGACAAACGAGTTTCACTGGCCGTCGTTTATATCGTCGCTTGTCTTTATCGCGGCGCTGATACCGTGGGGAATCAGAAAGTTCCGCAAGGGCGAGCGGACATTCGTTGATCTTGTATAAGAGCCCTCCGAAAAAACTTTAAAAGGATGGATCATAAATATAATGGATACGAACAACCGTCCCGTCGTACTTAAAATGGAGCGTGTAGGGAAAAAATATATCATCAAGAACCGTAAAAAATATCCGGCGGACGGATCAAAGCTCGCCAAATTAAAGTATAAGATTAATCCTCAGAAAAAAGACGATTTTTGGGCGCTCAGAGACATCAGCTTCGAGTTGAAACAAGGCGAGCGGCTGGCAATCATCGGGCGCAACGGTGCGGGGAAGTCGACGATGCTCAAGCTGATTTCCCGGATCACCGAGCCGACGGAGGGCAGGATCGAATACTTAGGCAGCGTTGCGGCCATGCTGGAGGTCGGTACCGGGTTCAACGTTGAGCTGACGGGCCGCGAAAACGTCTACTTAAACGGCTCGATATTGGGTATGTCGAAGAAAGAGATTGACGAAAAGTTTGACGGCATCGTTGAGTTCGCCGAAATCGAACGTTTCATTGATACGCCTGTCAAGCGCTATTCCAGCGGTATGATGGTGCGCCTGGCTTTCTCAGTGGCCTCGACGATGAATCCCGATATCTTAATTATCGACGAGGTTCTATCCGTGGGCGACATGCGCTTTCGTCAGAAGTGCCTGAAACGCATGGCTGAGATTGCCGATCAGGACAAAACGATCATTTGCGTCAGCCACGTCATGAACATCGTGAGGGAGCTGTGCGACAGAGCGGTCCTGCTTGAAAACGGGCGGATAGTCTTTGACGGAGACATTGAAGAGGCCATAAGGCTGTATACCGGGATATATGAAACGGCGAGAGCCACGCATTATGAATATGACGAAAGCCACCGGCCAAAGGGATATAAGTGCGACAGGCTGGTCATCAAAACGCTTGACGTCCTTGACAATGAGGAGTGCGTATACGGCTGGGACGAGCCGCTCAGGCTTAAAATGCATGTTGACGCGCTGACGGACGAAAGTGACGTCGGCATGAGGATCGTGTTTTCAAAGGAGGCCGGAACAGCCGTTTCGACAGCTTTCTTTTCTCCGTTTTTGAATATAAAAAAGGGCGAAAGCGCCGATATATATGTGACGGTAAACGCGCATAATCTCTCGCCGGGCGACTATAAGGCCCTTATCGTTTTGTCTGAGGGCGAGCCGTATGATATGTTCAACAACATAGATTCGATAAGTCCGGATGCGTTTTTCTTTACGGTTCTGAATGTCGGGTATGACGAAGGGGAGGTAAAGGATGACGCGTCGCGCTTCTGGCATGAAGCCTGGGGAAAATCAAGGATTAGCAAGGTAAGCGTTGAAACGAAAATAACAGGTAATAAATTTTAAAACCGAAATTCCCAGGAAAGGAATGATCACAAATATGAACAAATTTGCGATGTATTTTCATGGGGGCAGCGGGAACAGGGGATGCGAGGCGATCGTCCGCGCGACCTCGGCCATGCTGAAAAACGCGTACCCGGACTGTGCCGTCACGCTTTATACCAGATCGCGTGAGCAGGATATCAGAGCCGGACTTCCCGACATCGACGAAATAAATGAGATCGTTTTTGATGAAAGCTGCCTGAAAAAGCCGCTGTCGGCAGGGGACAAGGCGGTCATCAAGGCGTATTCCCGCGCGTATTCCCAGTATAGGGCGGACGAATACTATTTCGGAAAATTTTATAAAGAGCAGCTGCTGAAAAAAGACGGCATATTCCTGTCCGTCGGCGGTGACAATTATTGCTACGGCGAGCAGCCTAATATGTCCGCGATGAATAAAAGGCTGAAGAAGCTGGGCAAAAAAACGGTCCTGTGGGGCTGTTCCATTGACAAAGGCGCGTTCACGAAAAGCGTCGTGGACGATCTGCGCACATATGACGTCATCATAGCCCGCGAAAGTGTAACGCATAATCTTTTGAGGGAACACGGCTTTGACCGCAATGTGTTTCTCCACGCCGATCCCGCGTTCACCATGAAAACGGAAGCCCTGCCGTTCCCGGACAAGCGCTTTGAGCCGGGGGACGTCATCGGACTGAACATAAGCCCCTTGGTCTTAAAACATGAAAAAAACGGGAGCAAGGGCGTCGGTATGCGTTCATTTGAGCATTTGATTGAGTACGTCTTAAAGGAAACGGACGCCTTTGTCGCGCTGATCCCCCATGTTTTTTTGGCGTCGATGAGCGACATGATACCGCTTTCCGCGCTTTATGAGAAGTACAGGCATACGGGCCGGGTGATCCTGATAGGCGAAGAGTATAACGCCATGCAGATCAAGGGATTCATCTCACGCGTGAAGGTGTTCGTCGGCGCCAGGACGCACGCGACGATTGCGGCGTACTCCACTTGCGTGCCCACGCTTGTGCTGGGCTACAGCGTCAAGTCCACAGGCATCGCGCGGGACATATTCGGGACGGACGAGGGGCTTGTCCTGCCGATCAGCCGCATCAGGGACGAATTCGCGCTGACGAAGGCGTTTGAGGATATCCTGCAAAATCATGCGGGATATCAGCAAAAGCTCAGGGAGGTCATGCCGGGGTATGTGCAGTCGGCGTATGGCGCGGCCATGCGGATTGACGGTTGACGATTGAAAATTAACTTGCAACTTGCCATTCAATGTTATATAATGTTATAAATTGAATCTTACTTGGAGTGGTGCGATTTGCCAAAGTACAAAAGGATATTATTAAAGCTCAGCGGCGAGGTACTGGCCGGTGATGAAAAAACCGGCATTGATTTCGGCGTGGTCAATTCGATCTGCGAAGTAATACGCGATTGCGTGTCGCAGGGCGTCGAGGTCGGCGTCGTCGTGGGAGGCGGCAACTTCTGGCGGGGGCGTACCGGCGGCGAAATGGACCGCACGCGCGCCGACCATATGGGGATGCTCGCCACAGCGATCAATTCCCTCGCCTTGGCCGACGGCCTTGAACGGCTTTCAGTGCCCGTGCGGGTGCAGACGGCGATAGAGATGCGCGTGATCGCCGAGCCGTATGCCCGTAACCGCGCCGTGCGCCATCTTGAAAAGGGCAGGGTAGTGATCTTCGGCTGCGGGACGGGCAACCCCTTTTTCACAACCGACACGGCCGCCGCCCTGCGCGCCGCAGAAATCGGCGCCGAAATCATGCTGAAGGCCTCGAACGTGGACGGTATTTACGACAAGGACCCCAATCAATATCCCGACGCGAAGAGGTACGCCACGCTGACGTACACGGAGATACTGGCGAACGATCTGCGCGTCATGGACGGCACGGCAGCCTCGCTCTGTAAGGAAAACGGTCTGCCGATCCTGGTATTCGACATGGGAAATCCCGATAACATCGTCGCGGCTGTCAACGGCGGGGATATCGGTACTATAGTTCAATAAATCATACATACTATAACAAAAAAGAAAGGATGATTTTTGTGGAAAAAGTCATGGAAACCGCGAGAGAAAAGATGGGCAAGACCATTTCGGTTTTGAAGAGCGAGTGCGCCGCGATAAGGGCGGGCCGCGCCAGCGCTGCCGTTTTGGATAAAATCAGGGTAGACTATTACGGCACGCCGACGCCGATCATTCAGATGGCGGCCGTGTCCGTGGCCGAGGCGCGGATACTGAACATCCAGCCTTGGGACGTTTCGACGCTTCACCCCATTGAAAGGGCGATCCAGCAGTCCGATTTAGGGATCAACCCTCAAAACGACGGCCGCGTGATCCGCCTGGTTTTTCCGCAGCTTACGGAGGAAAAGCGCAAGGAGCTTGCCCGTGATGTACGCAAGCTGGCGGAGGATGCCAAGGTCGCCATCCGTTCCGTGCGCCGCGACTGTATCGACAAGATCAAGAAGATGGAAAAGGCGTCGGAGATCACCGAGGACGACCAGAAAGACGGCGAGAAAGAGTTGCAGGAGATCACGGACAAGTTCATCAAGGAGGTCGATGCCGTGGCTGCCGAAAAAGAGAAGGAAATAATGGAGATATAAAATCCTATGCCCAGCCCAGAATTGTTAGAAGCCTTTTTCAGCGGCGTAACGCTTGCGCCAGACGCCGCTGTGCTTGACGTCGGTTGCCAAAGCGCCGCCGCGCTGAAATGGATCAGGGAAAAGTACAGTCTTACCGGCAAGCTCATAGGCATTGACAAAAGAAGCAAAAATTTTGAGGATGCCGAGACCCTGCGCGCTCTGGGAATTTCTCTTTTGGAAATGAACGCTTCAGAGCCGCTCAATTTTCCCGGCGAAACCTTTGACCTGATTTTTCACTGCAATACACTGGAATGTATCACAGACATCGCCGCCCATGTGAGGGAGCTGCACCGCGTGCTGAAAAAGGGCGGGACGATCGTCTGCGTTCACCGTGATTGGGAAAGCATTGTGTTCAACGGAACAAACAAAGCCCTGATAAACAAGGCGGTCTACGGCTACGCCAACTTTTTGCAGGCGGGTTGGATGGATGCCTGTGATGGCTGGATCGGCCGCCGTCTGTGGGGTCATTTCAACAAAACCGGGCTGTTCAGCGGCGCGGTATCCGTCCATAACAGCATTGAAACCGACTTCGCCGAACAGACGGACGGCTGGCGTTATATTCACGATATGAATTATTTCGTGTGCGATTCTTCGTCCGTAAGCCAGCCCCAAGCAGCGTTGGAGCAAAAGGGCTTTCTGACGCAGGCGGAATACGAGGAACTGCTCGCGGATATGAAAGATACCTGCGATCGAGGGGAATATATTTATGTGTCGCCGTATTACGTTTATACGGGTGAAAAATTGTAGGAATGGAAAATGAGGATCCCTATAAACCGTCATTGCGGCGGGCTTAGGAGGCTCCTGATTGTCCGCTACGGAGGTTAACACGTGAAAAAGAAAGTATTTACCGGCCTTATCGGCACGGCGTTCGCCATAACGCTTTTGTTTCTCCAATTTTATCCGATGGTGATGGAGCTTGCCGTCATGTTCTTCTCTGCTATCGCCAACTTCGAGGTTTTGCGCACGGTAAAGGTGAAAAATAAAGGAATCTATGCGCTGACGACCCTTATGGCTGTGTTCATTCCCCTGACCGCACGCCATAATTTTATGCAAAACGTACAAATTAAAATCGAACTTTTGTTGATTATATACACTATCCTGTTGCTTATTCTGATGCTGGCGCAATATTCGATTACCCGGTTCGAGCATGTCGCCATCGCACTTTTTTCCTCTACTTTCCTGCCGTATACCATGTCAATGATACCGAGGTTCAGTGACCTTTACAGGTCAATCGGCAGTCTGTACACCAAGGCCAATTGTTCGTATCTGCTTTTGTTCGCGCTGATATGCGCGTGGATGACTGACGCCATGGCGTATTTTTGGGGACGCAAATTCGGAAAACACAAAATGTCCCCCAAGATCAGTCCGAAAAAATCTTGGGAAGGCGCGGTCGGCGGCGTTGCCTGTACGGTCGGTGTCAATGTGCTCGTCTGGCTTGCGTATATGGGTCTGGCTAGGGCGAAGCTGATCACGCCGCTTTTCATACCGCTGTGGGTGATTCCTCCGGCGTCTGTGTTGCTGTCCGTTGCCGCGATGCTGGGCGACCTGTCATTTTCCGCGGTCAAGCGCAACTACGGCATCAAGGATTTCGGCAAGCTTTTAGGCGAGGGCAACGGCGGTGTGATGGACAGGTTCGACAGCGCGTCGTTCGTGCTTCCGGCTTTGTATATGATGGTACAGGTCTACGAAGCCGTAAAATAAAATACAATTAAAGAAGGCGTTTGCAAATGGAATCGGAATTTTTGTTGGAGCTGGTTTTGATACTGGTTCTTGCAAAAATACTGGGTTTGTTTTCGAGGAGGATACATCAGCCTCAAGTGGTCGGGCCGCTTTTAGCGGGTATTATATTAGGCCCGGCCCTGTTGCATATCATAGAGCCAAGCCACGTGATCAGCGTGCTTGCGGACGTGGGCGTCATCCTTCTCATGTTTGAGGCGGGACTGGAAACGGACCTGAAGCAGTTGCGCGGCTCACTCAAGGCCTCGCTGGTCATATCCGTAATAGGTGCGGCCGTGCCGCTTGCGGGCGGCTTTATCCTTGCGTCCTGCTTCGGCCTTGACGTCATGAAAAGCCTTTTTGTCGGGGTGATTTTGACCGCGACGTCCGTCAGTATAGCGGTCGAAGTGCTTCACGAAATGAACAAGCTTAAAACAAAAGTCGGAACGGCGATTTTGGGCGCGGGCGTTTTTGAGGACGTCATCGGCATCATCATGCTGTCCGTCATGACGGAGATGCGGGACGGCGCGATATCCGCCCTGGATATCGGAATTAAGCTGCTGAAGATTGCGGGATTCATTGTTTTTTCACTGGTTTGCGGATACGGCGTATATAAATTGTTTGACGCTCTGAGCCGTCGGCTCGGGCGAAAAAAAAGAGTATCGATCTTCGGTCTCGCGTTTTGCTTTTTGCTGGCGTATCTGGCCGAGCAGTTCGGCGTGCTGGATGTTACGGGCGCGTATATCGCCGGCTTGGTGCTGTGCAACAGCAGGGCGGAGAAGTACATAGAGGAAAAAAGCGCCGTGCTGTCAGATATGTTTTTTTCGCCTATATTTTCTGTCAGCGTCGGCCTTACGATGTCATTTGACAGTTTTGGAAGAAACACGGTGTTATTTGCCGCGCTGTTGCTTTTAGTGTCGCTTGCCGCGAAATTCGCCGGCGGCGGGCTGGGCGCGCGGATATGCGGGTATTCAAGGCGCGAAAGCGCTCAGATCGGCGCGAGCATGATCGCGCGCGGAGAGGTCGCCGTCATCGTTGCGACAAGAGGGGCGGCTGCGGGCCTGGTTGACATGCAATTCTTTTCGGGAATTATCATTGTGATCATCGTAACCACACTGATAGCGCCGATGATCATGAATCTGACATTTAAGGGCAAAAAAAGAAAGCCCATTGACGTCACGGCAGAGACACTGCATTATTCCTCACATTAATCGGAGAAATTTATGAACATCACCGTCTTAGGCTCCACCGGATCTATAGGCAAACAGGCCCTGGAGGTCGCAAGGCTTCAGGGCTTTGATGTGCTTGCCCTGGCGGCGCATTCAGATGTACAAACGCTTGAGAGGCAGATACGGCAGTTCCGCCCGAAGCTCGCCGCCTTGTCCGATGAAAAGGCCGCCGCCGATCTGAAAGCCCGCGTTGCCGACACCGGCACGAAGGTCCTGCCGGGAACAAAGGGCGTGTGCGAATGCGCGGCGTTGAAAGCCGATAACGTACTCAATGGTATCGTGGGACTTGCCGGGCTTGAGCCGACGCTTGCGGCCATAGAGTCGGGCAACGATATCGCGCTGGCGAATAAGGAGACGCTTGTGGCCGGCGGCCGGCTCGTGACGGACGCGTCGTCGTCGCGCGGCGTGCGTATCCTGCCCGTGGACAGCGAGCATTCGGCGATTTTCCAGTCCATGCGGGGAATGGCCGATCACGCCGAAATCAGCCGGATTATACTGACCGCGTCGGGCGGCCCGTTCTTCGGCAAGAGCAAAGAGGAGCTGAAAAGCGTTACCCTTGAGCAGGCGCTGAAGCACCCGAACTGGAGCATGGGCGCGAAAATCACGGTGGACTCGGCCACGATGATGAACAAGGGGCTTGAACTGATCGAGGCGGTCTGGCTGTTCTCGGTCGCGCCCTCTCAGGTGGACGTCGTGGTGCACCGGCAGAGCATCGTGCACTCCCTCGTGGAGTACGTCGATCATTCGGTGATCGCGCAGCTCGGCCTGCCCGACATGCGCGTTCCGATCCAGTACGCGCTGACGTACCCGCACAGATATCCGTCACCCGCGGGCCAGTTAAATTTAACAGAGTTGGGCAAGCTAACCTTTGAGGAGCCGGACTGTGACGCGTTTCCCTGCCTGAATATCTGCCGCCGCGCGATTGAAAAGGGCGGCCTGTATCCGGCGGCGGTCAATTCGGCGAACGAGGCGGCCAACGCGCTGTTCCGGCAGGGCAGGATCGGATTTATGGATATACCTGAGCTTGTGGACCGGGTAGCTTCGAACGCGCCGGACGCAAGTGAATATACGCTTGCGGATGTGCTGGAGACGGATAAAGAAATGCGGAAGCGCGTACAAATGTAGGGGATACCAAAGATGAAAAAACTGATAATAGTTGATCAGATCGTGCGGTTAGTTTTTCAGGGCATAAAATTTTATCTGATGTACCTTGAGGTAAGCTATGATGTCCAAAAAGCGGTGTCCGCCGCCATTGTTGTTTATGTCGTGGCGATAGCGGTAATTGAAATCGCGGTATACCGAAAGAAATACAAACATATTCCTAAAAATGACGAAGATAAAGCAAGATCAAAGGACTCCATGTGGTTAGCTTTCTCGCTGGCAACAGGTGTTACTTACGTGATAAGAAATCTGGACGCAATTTACAAAATTTTTGTTTTACAGGGGTTGGTTGGATGACGGTAAGCATACTGGCGACTGTCGCGTCGGTCTGGGGCAAGGCCTGGCCGATTCTGTTCGCCATCGTTTTTTTCGGGCTGATCATTTTTTCTCATGAGGTCGGGCACTTTACCGCCGCGAAGCTGTTCAGGGTAAAGGTCAACAAGTTCGCCCTGGGGATGGGCCCGTCGATTCTGAAAAAGAAAAAAGGCGAGACGGAATATTCGGTCCGGCTGTTTCCCATCGGCGGATTCGTGCTCATGGAGGGCGAGGATGAGGAAAGCGCCGACAGCCGCTCCTACAGCCGGAAGCCCGTCTGGCAGCGCATGATCATTATCTCCGCCGGGGCGATCGTGAACCTGATTGTGGGGTTGCTGATCGTCGCGCTCATGCTGTCGCTGCGCGCGACGCAGCCTACGAATAACCTGATCGGAACGCCGCAGATCAACAGGTTCTATCAAAACGCGTCAACCAAAGCCACGGGGCTTATGGAGGGCGACGTCGTCAAAAAAATCAACGGTCGGCGCGTCTTTTCGGACTATGACATGAACTTTTTGCTGTCCAGAAACAAGGACGACGCCGTGGACTTCGTCGTGGAGCGCGGGGGCGTTATCACGAAGGTTGACGGGGTCAAATTCGATACGGCCGAGAGAAACGGCGAAACGGTGATGGTATTCGATTTTATCCTGGTGGGCATTGATTTGCTGGATTTATCCTGGCCGCAGCGCGTGTCCGCTTTAGCGAAATATTCGACGGCGGAAACCGTATCCATCGCGCGGATCGTCTGGGTGAGCCTGTTCGACTTGGTGACAGGGCGGTACGGATTCAGGGATATATCAGGGCCTATCGGAACGGTGGGCTATATCGTGGAGGTTACGACGGAGGTCACGAACCAAGCGTCGCAAAAGGCCGACCTCTCGCCGATTTTGACGATGCTGGCGCTGATCTCGGTCAATATCGGCATATTCAACCTGCTGCCTGTTCCGGCGCTTGACGGCGGAAAGCTGTTCTTTTTGTTTATCGAGCTGATCAGGCGCAAGCCGGTCAATCAAAAATATGAGGGTTGGATACACGCCGTCGGGCTGGCGCTGCTGCTGCTGTTTATGCTTGTGATTTCGTTTTCGGATATATTAAAGCTGGTTAGAGGGCAGATGTGATGCCGTGCGCGGCGTTAAAGCCTGTTGACACGAGATTCGCCAAAAGATGGGCGTTTACATCTCGTGTCAACAGGCTCTAGGGAAAATAGGAATCAGGGATTAGGAGCGGTTAGAAGGCGCGCCGCGTTTCATTTACCGCGTTTACTATCTACCGTCTAAAATCTAACATCCAGATTAGAACCACATCCAAATCCACCCGAAGCATACGAAGAACAGAATCCAGTTTATCGTGGTGGCCTCGTATTTGGTGGAGAAGATGTACTTCTTGGGATCAGGATCTGGGTCTGGATCAGGATCTGGCTCGGGGTCGGTCAGAACGGGGACTTCAATCTTGGCGTATTTATACGTTATGTCAACGACAAAGCTGCCGTCGCTTACGCTTCCCTCGCCGCCGGGAGCCTGCATGGCCGTATTCACCCAATACTTATACCCGTTCGGCACGGTGTAACTCGGGAGCATAGCGCGGGTAGCGCCCACCGCCGTGACCGTGCCGCCGTTGATTGTGATGCTGCCAACGACAGCGTGAATGCCGTAGCTGATGGTTGCCGACGCGTTGCTGGTAACAACGTCCAGGCTGCCGGAACCGTTAATGGTGAGGGCGCCGCTTGAAATGATCCCCGCGGGGTTTTTCGTGCCGTTATATGTGCTTTCAATCGTATTCGCGCCGTTGAGTACGATCGTCGTATTACCCGGCACGTTCAGTCCCCATTCCGACGCGGTTTCAAAGCTGAAATCGGTCAGCGTGAGAACCCATGCGCCGGATGATCCGGTAACGACCGCTCCCGCAGCCGCCATAGCTGCTGTTACATCCTCGCCCGACCAGTGGTCTGTATACAATTTACCGTCGCTGTATAAAAACAATGTGTAGTCCGCCGTCACCGCTACCGCATTTGCCGTCAGCGGCAGAACGGCCATGATAACCAACGCCAGAATCAATGAAATTGTTTTCTTCATCTTTTTTGCCTCCTGTAATATAATTTTCGGACTGACAATCTGTCGATGAAAAATTTACCATAAAAATCATACAATAGCAAGAGGCTTAATAAAACATTAAGGATTTCTTAATTTCCACACACAAGAGAGGACTATACACACATGATCCACACCCGCAGAAAAAGCCGTGCCGTAACCGTCGGCGGTCTCACTGTCGGCGGTTTCGCGCCCATCACCGTGCAGTCGATGCTGAATAAGCTCCCGGACGACGTTGCGGGCAATGTCGCGCAGGCTCTCGCGCTTCAGGACGCGGGCTGTCAGATCGTTCGCGTCGCTGTGCCGGATATGCCGGCGGTGCGGCTTATCGGCGCGCTGAAAAACGCGGTTTCCATGCCCGTCGTGGCCGATATCCACTTTGACTACCGGCTGGCGATCGCCTGCGCTGAGGCGGGCGCGGACAAAATTCGCCTGAATCCCGGCAACATCGGGTCAAGCGACAGGGTGAAAGCGGTGGCAGACGCCTGCCGCGTCAGGGGGATACCCATCCGCATCGGCGTGAACTCCGGCTCGCTGGAGAGGAGCCTGCTTCACAAGCACGGCGGCGCGACTCCCGAGGCAATGGCTGAAAGCGCCATGCGTCACGCGCGGCTGCTGGAGCGGTACGACTTCAATGATATCGTTATCTCAATTAAGTCGTCGGACGTGGCGAAGATGATCTGCGCGTATGAGCATACCGCCGAACTGTGCGATTACCCGCTGCACCTTGGCGTGACCGAGGCCGGAACATACCGTATGGGCGTGGTCAAGTCGAGCATAGGGATCGGCTCGCTGCTCCAAAAGGGCATCGGCGACACGATCCGCGTTTCCCTGACCGACGACCCTGTAAGAGAGATAGAGGCCGGGCGCGACATCCTCAGGGCGCTGAACCTGGCGGGGGACTGCCCGCAGATCATTTCCTGCCCGACCTGCGGCAGGACGAAAATCGACCTCATCGGCGCGGTGAACAGTGTCGAAAAAAGGCTTGCGGGATGCAAAAAGGCGATCACTGTGGCGGTCATGGGCTGCGCGGTGAACGGCCCGGGCGAGGCTTCGGCGGCGGACGTCGGCATAGCGGGCGGGGACGGCTGCGCCGTGCTGTTCAAAAAAGGGGAGATCGTCCGCAAGGTGCCGGAGGACAGGATTGTGGATGAACTGATGAATGAGATTGAGCGGCTGTAACCCCTCCGGCGCTGCGCGCCACCCCCCCCTTGCAGGGGAGGCAGTGGTTGCCGGTTGTTCAAGCCTCCCCTGCAGGGGGAGGTGGCGCGCAGTGCCGGAGGGGTTGGGAAAACAGAACAATTACAAAAGCAAAGGACGCGTTTCGTATACAAAACGCGTCCCGCTTTCATTCTGTTGGCCAACGAACTAAGTTGCTTCTTTGCGCGGGTGAATTCCATCACCCACAGGCCGGGAACCTCCCGACCCTGAGCCGCCGAAACGGCCCGATCCGAATCCGCCGGATATTAGCCGACATTGCCGATCAATTTCCTGATGAATTCAAGGAAGGTCGCCAGAGCCTGATAAGAAGCCGCCGAAGCGAAAGCCGAACTTATGAACTCAAACGTCCTCTGGACCACCATAAGGAATTGCTCAAATACGTTCATTTGCAAGGTCTCCTTTCGTATGTTTTATATTCAAACCGTGAGGATAGGCGCTGAAAGGAGCGCCAATTCCGGTGCGGTTCGGATAACAAAAAGTATCGGACAAGTGAAGTTCAGATAAATAATACCACATTCTATTGGAAATTTCAATAGTATTTTTTGTGAATTTTGTAACAAGGGACTCTCTTTATAACACTTGCACAAAAAGCATGTGCATATTTTATAAAAAGTGGTCAAAGCACAAAAATAAATTGCGAAAAATTTCTTTTTGTGCATCAAAACATATTGACATTGCGGCTCCGCTGTGATAAATTTTATATGTATATTAGCATACCCGTATCCCGCCGATTCCGCAAAGCCTATCGGCAGGTAAAATGCCTACAGGTTGGGTGTGCCGCAATTACACAACCAATATAACATACTAAGGAATGGGAGGAAAATTTCATGTCAGGCTTCAAACGCAAATTGAGTTTGCTGCTCGCCTGCGTAATGGTGTTCACCGTCGTTTCCGTCGGTATTTCCGTTACAGCAAGCGCTGCCGCTCCTTACGTCCCCCGGGTTGCGGTAAACCCACCGACGCCGCAAGTATTCACGGTTCCGGACGCAGTCAGAACGCAGGGCGGCACCATATTTGACTCAGGTCAAACGACCGTCGCCTACAGCTCGGTTCAGTTTCGCCTGGACGGCGCGACGAACATCAACCTGAACACCAACAACTCCGGCGTTAACTTCTCCGCCCCCTCGGTGAACGGCGGCGTGTATCAATGGAACATCAACGGCGCCGGCACACTGGTTTCCGGGCTGACGGCCGTAAAGTTCACGGTCACGTTCCGCTATAACGGCGTGGACTACGCCGCGAACTCATGGGTGCCTGTCAAAACGCACGCAAACGCGCCGGCGATACGGCTGGGCATTACCAACAGTGGCGGATTTTTGGGCGCTGAAGACAACAGGTTTCATAAAGCCACGTGGATTGAGGGACTATACGGCTGGAGAGAGGGATATCCGGCACCGACGCCGAACGCTTTCGACCTGATTTCTTACAATCCGAACATATTTGAGCGCGTCACCTGCAACAACCCCTCCGGCATTTTCTTCGATGGTAGCTTCGACTCCGCGTGGAGTGGCAATGTAACTTATGACGTGATCAGCAAAAAGGGCGCGGCATCCACTCCTATCGGTACGTATTATGTGGACAGAGCCGCATATTCAAATTTGCAGGATACCCCCGCGCGGATCAAGACAGTGAGCCATATGTCCACCAGCAGCTGTGACCTTAAGTGTTATTACTCGTTGCAGAATATTACGGTGAACGGAACAGCCTTTACCACCGGCTTCGGCTTTAACGGGCCTGGAAGCGCCAGCAACAATAAGTTTACGCTGACAACCCGGGCAGATCCGCGTGTCGTGTACTCGACGGCTTTTACGGGCGATCTGACCCCGTATCCCGAGTCCTCCACGATTAACGCGCGTTTGAGGCTGGAATCTCTGGCAGAACGTTCTGCCAGCGGTAACACAACCGTGTATGAGTATTTTAATCTCACTTTCATAACGTACACCAAAGCGGCGCTGAACTCCGCCCTCGCGGTTGATAAGGCCGCGAACCGCCAAGCCGGCGACTATTACAACGTCGACCTTTCCGGCACGTACGGCTCGGGCTTCAGGACGTGGGCGCAGTATGAAGCCGCCTACGCGAAAGCCTGGGAGCTTTCCCTGAGAGAGGACACGAGTCAGTCTGCGATCGACGCGGCTGCGTCAACGCTTGCGGCTTGCCGCCCGGTTTATGACGGCGCGGGCAACTGGGTCAGCGGCATCATGTATGCCCCGTCCGACTACAGCGCCGCGGACTTCTATCTCAACAACAGGGTTCCGGCCTCGTTCACCAACAGGACGTATCCTGACAGCGAGAAGGGTAACCTTTATACTTATACCTCCGCTACCGCCCTGAACCAGGCCATTGAGGATCTCGCTTATGATAGGGATCTCGACAAGAAGTATCAGGTCAACGTTACCACGATGACGAATAACCTGATTGCCGCGATCAACGGCCTGACCTACAAGACGTTCAACATCGCCTTTGACGCGAACGCCGGCGGCGATCCCAACGTGCAGGGTATGCCCGCTCCCGCGCCGTATATTCTTTACAGCCATGCGGCGACGTCTCCCGCCATCACAAGGCCGTCCAACCCCACGCGGAAGTATTACGCGTTTGAGGGCTGGCACTTTAACGCGGCCGGCACCTCAGAGGTTAACTGGCTCCAGCTGAACATGAACCCGGCCAGCGCGTACTTCACCGGCGACCTGAACGTGAAGGACGACGCCGTCAGAACCGGCTATACCCTTTATGCGAAGTGGCGTCTTACCGGCGTGACGATCAGCGTCAACCCGAACAACGGGCAGGCAGGCTGGACGCTGATAGGCGACCCCGGCGAGGATGTGGCCGTACCGGCGGCGCCCGTGAATCCCGGCTATGATTTCGTGGGCTGGTGCACAGACCCGGCTTTGAATAATGTGATCGACCCGTCGGCATATGTTTTCCCGGCCGGAAACTCCAGTCTCTATGCAAAATACGCCATTGCCAATGTCACGCTTGAATTTGACGCGGGCGGCGGCCAGTTCTCAAACGGCTTTACGTATCTTGAAGTCGTCGCGCCGTATATGACGCCGATCAGCGAGCCTGAGATGCCTGTAAGGGCGGGCTTCGGCTTCATGGGCTGGTATCATGACGTTGATTGCGAAATTCCGGTGGACTTCAGTACATTTACGATGCCGGCTGTAGACACCGTCCTTTACACCGAGTGGAGCACGACGATCTATACCGTTACTTACGAGCTGAACGACGGTTCGGTCGCGGAGTACGCAAGGTTCGGCTTCGGCGATCCTGTTCCTCTGCCGACGGAGCCCTCCAAGGCGGGTTATACTTTCGGCGGCTGGTTCCTCGACAGCGGATTTTCCGGCAGCGCGGTAAGCTTCCCGTTTAATATGGCGCAGCAGAGCATTACGCTTTACGTGAAATGGAATCCCAATCTTTACAATGTCGTATTTGACCTGAACGACAACTCGGGAACGGCTGAGTTCCCTGGCTTCGATCCCGCAGTTTATGAGGGACTTCCCTGCGGCGCCCAGCTTACGGCCCCGCTTACCGAGCCGACCAAGGAAGGCTTTATCTTCCGTGGCTGGTCAGAGGAGCCTGACGGTGAGGAATATATCTTTGGGATGGTACCTCCCGGCGGCACGGTCCTCTACGGCATATGGGAGGCGGATCCCCCGACCATCAAGTTCAGCATCAGAACGGACGCGGAGTCCGATGTCCTGCAGATCGGCGACGTCATTACGGTCACCGTGTCTGTGGAGGCAAACTTCATCGTCGGCCTGCATTCGTTCCTCCTGTACTACGATAACAGGTATTTCGAGCCTGCCCTCAACGGCAACTCCTATAATACGCCGATTTCCGTTGGCGGCGTGAGCGCGACTCCGGGCGCGGCTTACTTCACGCTGATCGACAATGACATCTCGGCGAAGCCCGAAGGCTATAACGTTTGGGAGAACGGTCTGCAGAACGCGCGCCTCAACAACAGGACCCCGATTCTGCCTTACTATCCCGCGGAGTGGCGCAACGGCAACTCGCTTCTGTCGCAGTACAACCACTTTGATTATGTGTACTACACTTCATCGGTCAGCACCATGAGTCCGAACGGCGGTTTTTCCGTGATGCCCAGCATACCGCAGGATCTCTGCTCTTTCCAGCTGAAAGTAAAGGATTTAGCGTCCGCTACGACTACGGGCGAGTTCGCGCAGCTGCTGATGCCTGAGTATTTCACGTCGAATGATACTAATGGAAAGATTGGCGCTTCGGTTCAGTCGCAGAACGAGTACAATTATGTCGGGCCGACGACCGGCATTGTCTACGAGTTTGAGAACAACGACCTCAGATTCGAGATCGAAGAAGCGCAGAACTGCGAGTTGAACTTCGTGACTGACGGCGGAGACGCGATCAGCCCGATCTCCTACAGGCAAGGCCGTATCGTCACTCTTCCGACTCCGAACAAGCAGTACAATGAATTCCTCTATTGGACGGTTGGCAGCCCGAGCGGCCCGACCGCGGACTTGAATGAGTACGAGGTTCCTGCTCAGGAAAGCATTATTCTTTACGCTCACTGGAATCCGGTGGCGGTGCCCTATTACGTAACGCACTTCCTGGAAGACGTCAGCGTGAATCCGAGCAGCCCCACCTACTCCAAATACGGCGAGACAGAGGAATTTTCCGCGCTGATCGGACCGGCGGATGTTCACTTGACGTCGCTCACGATTCCCGGCTTTGAATGCATCAGCAGTGTGGATGTTAACATCACAGAACCGGAGCTGGAATTCGAGCTGTACTACAGGAGAAAGACAGTCACGATCTCTTTCAACACAGACGGCGGAACGCCGGGCAGCATAGCTCCGATCTCGGGCAAATACGGATATTCGATCCCGAGCGGTTCGATCCCGGCCAATCCGCAGAAAACAGGATATACCTTTGGCGGTTGGTTTGACGGCTCTACGGCGTTTAACTTTACCGCGTATCCTGTCGACAGCGTTACGCTTAAGGCCGCATGGTCAGCCAATACGTATACGTTCAGGTTCTTCATCGACGATGTGCTTCAGGAAGAGCTTACCCAGGAGCTGCTCTACGCCACAGGAACACTTCTGAACGAGCCGGATTACATGCCGCCCTCAGGACTGATATTCAGTGGCTGGAAGTATAACAATACGCTGTATAGCTTCGGCGGACAGATGCCCGCGCAGAGCATGGACTTCTACGCGACGCTTGCGGAAAGCGGTTTCTATGTAAACCGTTATATCGTTACTGTCGGCCCGGCCCAGCTCCTTGACACAATCTTTGTCCCGGACGGAACGCAGCTGACGGCGTCGATGATCGCCTATGTACCGCCCGTCGGACAGACAGTGACGCCGTGGCGTACCGGTTCCGCTACGAACGCGCCGTTGCTCTCCCTGCCGATGACGCTGATTGAGGACATCGACATTTACACGACGCAGGGGCCCTTTAGAGGTACGATCACATTTACCTATGTTGATGAATTCGGCGAAGAGTGGTCGGATCAGATCAGACAAAACGTTCAGTACGGTGCGTCGATAGTAAACTCGTCGTTTACGTTCTACTTGAATATGCCTATTGTAGCGGGCTTTGACTTTGATGGCTGGTACACGGACGCGGACAGAGAGGGTGAACTCTTCGACTTTACGGATAGCCCGACGATGCCTGACTATAATCTGGTATTTTATGGCGCGTATGTGAAGCAGACCGTTTACGGTACGGTAGAGTTTGACCTCAACGGAGGCACGGGTACTATACCGACCAGCATAACTGAGCCTGTTGACACAGACATATTCAGTCAGCTTCCTGACGACGGCGGCGGAACTAACTTCGAGAAAGCGGGTTGCCTGTTCGTCGGCTGGTCCGAAGACAAGAACGCATTGCCGGCGAACGTGATCGAAACGTCGTATGAAATCCAGGAAGGAACCAAAACGCTTTACGCGATATGGGCGCCGCTGGGAGTAAAGCTGATCCCGATGGCAAACTCGACGACGGTCATTGATTATGATAAGAAGTTTATATACGGGCTCAAGCTTGTGGTGACAGAGTCCGATCTTCGGAACATTTTCCTTGACGTTGAAGGCAGTGGATATTTTACTGTACAGCCAGGTACGCTGGGAACAGGCGCAATTGTCACGCTTTACAGCAACTATGATCCGAATTTCTCCGAGGAATACAGGCTTGTCATCTTCGGTGACGTGACCGGTGACGGTTTGGTCACAGCCAGCGATGTTTCGGAGATAAAGAGGTTCATAGCAGACAACGAGAGCGTACCTAATCTTGACAATCGCAGTTCCCCGTTCTTCTTCGCAGCCGATTTGTATCAGAATGGGGTAGTCAACCAAAGCGTGGCCAGCATTGTCAATCAGATCGCATTAGGGGCGAGAGGTATAGAT